>JACCDI010109217.1_pt1 | contig 35968 bp, 34 predicted proteins | sample 7442791 | NCBI WGS metagenome assembly JACCDI01 (sample SAMN15323434, study PRJNA562643) | freshwater metagenome | isolation source: river surface water | place: USA:Blue River Watershed | collected 2017-08-15 | reverse complement strand
CGACCTGCCACGGCGCCTCGTCGGCGAGGTACTTGTTGCCCACGCGGGCCAAATCCATGGCGTGGCCGAGGGCTTCGCGGAACTTAAACGCTTCAAGCGCTTCACCGATGAGCGCGGATTGGGCCGCCACGGCCTGCATCGCCTCCAGGTCTTGAGGCGCGGAACCCGGCGCCGGCACGACTCCGCCGCAGAATTTGTGGTTGAGCACCATCACGCGGTTGACCAGGTTGCCGAGCACGGCCACCAGCTCCGAATTGTTGCGCTGCTGAAAGTCCGCCCAGGTAAAGTCGTTGTCCTTGGTTTCGGGCATCGTAGCGGTCAGCACGTAGCGCAGCACGTCCTGCTGGCCGGGGAAGTCCGCCAAGTACTCGTGAAGCCACACAGCCCAGTTGCGCGAGGTCGAAAGCTTTTGGCCCTCAAGGTTCAAAAACTCGTTGGCCGGAACCTGGTCGGGCAAAATGTAGCCGCCGTGCTGCATCAAAATCGCCGGGAAAATCACGCAGTGAAAGACGATGTTGTCCTTGCCGATGAAGTGAATCAGGCGGGTCGACGGGTCCTTCCACCAGGTTTCCCAGTCGTCGCCTTTGAGCTCTTGGGTGGCGGTGATGTAGCCCAAGGGGGCGTCAAACCAGACGTAGAGCACCTTGCCGTCGGCGCCTTCGACCGGAACCGGAACGCCCCAGTCCAGGTCCCGCGTCATCGAACGGGGCTGCAGGCCGTCGCCGGCATCGAGCCAGCTCAGCGTCTGACCGTAGACGTTGGATTTCCACTCCGGGTGCGAGGTGATGTAGCGCCGCAGGTCGTCCGACAGCTTGTCGAGCGGCAAAAACCAGTTCGTGGTGGGCTTGAGCACCGGGGTGGCCCCGCTCAGCGTCGAACGCGGATTAATCAAGTCCGTGGGGTTCAGGGTCGCGCCGCACTTTTCGCACTGGTCGCCGTAGGCCGAATCATGGCTGCAGCGCGGGCAGGTTCCGGTGATGTAGCGGTCGGCCAAGAACTGCTCGGCCTCGGGGTCGAAGTACTGGTCGGTTTGCCGCGCTTCAAACACCCCTTTGTCGTAGAGGTTTTTGAAAAACTCGGACGCTACCTGCTTGTGGCGGTCGCTGCTGGTGCGCGAATAGTGGTCGAAGGCGATGCCAAAGTCCGCCAAGGCGTCGCGCATCATCACGTGGTATCGGTCGACAATTTCGCGCGGAGTCACGCCTTCTTTGCGCGCCTTCATGGTGATGGCCATGCCGTGTTCGTCGGAACCGCAGACGAAGGCAACCTCCTCGCCTTTTAAGCGTTTAAAACGCACGTAAATGTCGGACGGCAGGTAGCACCCCGCGAGGTGCCCCAAGTGAATGGGCCCGTTTGCGTACGGCAGGGCGGCCGTGACCAAAGTGCGCTTGAATTCCGACGCCATAGCACAAAGGTAAACTACCTTGGGGGCCGCAATGATTCGCATTCCCGCATTCCTCAAGCCCGGAGATCGGGTCGCCCTGATCAGCCCGAGTCGCTTCGCCGAGCCGGAGCAAGTTGCTGCCGCCCAAGCTTTTACCAAAGCCCACGGCTACGAATTGGTCGAGGCCCCGGGGCTGGGCGGGTCCGACGGCCAATTGGGCGGAACCGACGCAGACCGCGCCGCGCAGCTCAACTGGGCCCTTTCGGAACCTTCGGTGCGCGCTGTTTGGGGCGTTCGGGGCGGCTACGGCGCCGTGCGCGCGGTCGACCTCGTGGATTGGTCGCTGCTGCATCGCGATCCCAAATGGTTAATCGGGTTCAGCGACTTTACGGTGTTGCTGAGCGAATCCCTGCAGCACCGCACCGCAGCCTTGCACGGACCGATGGCCATACAGCTTGCGCGCAACGCCACGCCCGAAACGTTTCAAGCGCTTGCCGACGCCCTGCGCGGAGCTCCTTGGACGCTCGAATCGCCCCGTGCTGCAGAAGAACTTCGGGTGCGCGGACCGCTCGTCGGCGGAAACCTTTCGGTGCTGTACAGCCTGCTGGGCTCGCCCAGTTTTCCGGATCTGCGCGGCTGCATCTTGGCCCTTGAAGACCTGGACGAATACCACTACCACCTCGACCGGATGATGCAGGGACTTCGCCGCGCTGGCGTGTTCGAGGGCCTTGCCGCCGTGGTTGCCGGAGACTTCAGCGACCTCAAGGACCACGAACGACCCTTCGGCCGCACGTGGTCCCAAATTCTTCGCGAGGCCGTTCCCGCGCCGATTCCCGTGGTCGAAGGCTTTGGATTCGGACACGAAAACCGCAATCTTACGTTTATCCACGGCTTGACCCACGAGCTTGCCGCAACTTCGGGGCATGCCACACTACGCCCCCTCCTGCCCTGAACCCAAGCCGGACGCCATTCCGGCTAATCCCCTTGTGCGCGCTTTGGCGCCGTATGCCCGGCGGAATCGGGGTCTTGAAGCCGAAGGGGTAGCCATTGCCCACTACGAAGCGCTTGGCTACCGCGTGCTGGCCAAAAACTGGCGCTGCCGGCGCTTTGAGGTCGACCTGATTCTCGAGCATGCGGCGAGCGGAACCTGGGTCGCCGCCGAAGTCAAGTTCCAATCCCGCCTCACCGATTTCGCCCCCTGGAATCGCCCGCAACTGCACAGAATTCAGCGCGCCGCCGCCGCGTTTGGACGGCAAAAAGGCCACCGCGGAACCTGGCGTATTGACTTGGTTCGCTGCCACGGTTCACCCGTTCGGGTGGTCGAGGTGCGCGAAGCCGGTTGGCCCAATGTTTAGTTACTAGTTGCTGGTTACTAGTGCACTAACTTTGCAGCGTGAATTCACGCAAACCCCGGCCCAGCGGCGCACCAGGTGCGCCCAAGCCCAAGCCCGCTGCGAAGCGGCCTGCCGCACGAGGTGAACGTCCTGACGCCGAAGGCTCAGGAGATGCTCCGCGCCGCGCTTCCGCACGCCCTAGCAACCGCAGTTTTGATCGAGCTCCGCGCGAAGCGAGCGAGCCAAGAAACCAACGACCTACCGAGCCGCGGGGCGATCGCCCCGCACGCCCCAGCCGTCCCGGTGGAGCCACCAAGACCTTCGGCCCGAAAAAAGAATTCCGCAGCAGCGAAGCCCGAGGCGCACGCCCCAGCCGACCGGCGAGCCCACGAGCCAGCGAGCCCCAAGTTCCCCACGAGCCGTGGAACATGGAAGGACTTGGTCCAAAGCACTTTAGCGGCGAAGGCCGCGTGCACCCGAAATACGGAACCGACGGCCGCGAACGAAAGGCCGGCTTCGCCCCAACCGGCTACCGCAAGCAGCCCACGGGCCGCCCAAAATTCAAGACCGCCGAAGAGTACGCGCCCGACAGCGACACGATGCGCCTGAACCGCTACCTGGCCCATGCCGGAATTTGTTCGCGCCGCGAAGCCGACGAACTCATCGGGCAAGGCCTGGTTACCGTAAACGGCCAAGTGGTGACCGAAATGGGCTACAAGGTGCAGCCTGGCGACGACGTGCGCTACGCCGGCGAACGCCTCAAAAGCGAGCGCAAGGTGTACGTGCTGCTCAACAAGCCCAAGGGCTTTATCACGACGGTGGACGACGAGCGCGCCCGCAAAACCGTGATGGACCTGGTCGCCAATGCCTGCCGCGAACGCATTTACCCGGTCGGACGCCTGGATCGAGCCACTACCGGCGTGCTGCTGCTCACGAACGACGGCGCCATGGCCAAGAAGCTGACCCACCCGAGCCACGGCGCGAAGAAAATTTACCACGTTACCCTGGACAAACCATTCAGTCCGGCCGACGCCGACCGACTTAAGCGCGGCATCAAGCTGGACGACGGCCCGGCCCAGGTGGACCAACTCGAGTTTCCGGATCCCGAAAATCCGTTTGAAGTAGGCGTAGAAATCCACATTGGGCGCAACCGCATCGTGCGCCGCATGTTTGGTGCGCTGGGCTACGAAGTGGTCAAACTGGACCGCACGGTTTTTGCAGGACTCACCAAGAAGAACCTTTCGCGCGGGCAGTACCGTCTGCTCAACGAGAAAGAAATCGCCTTCCTCAAAATTCAGCAGTAAATGCGCCGCGCCCTCCGCATCCTCCTATGGGTTTTGGCCGTCTTCACGGCGGCCCTGGGCGGATTGGCGGGCTACGTGTACACCCACCAGGACGAACTCAAGGCGGCCATGTTGGCGGCGGTCAACGAGCGCCTGAACAGTCCGGTCCAGATTGGCGGACTGGAGGTAGACCTCTGGGGGCGCTTCCCGGACGTGTCGCTGCGCTTCGACCGCGTGCTGATTCCCGATCCGCAGATTCCGAGCGACAGCCTGGCCTATGCGGCGTCCATCTACGCGCAATTTGACCTGATGAAGGCCGTTCGCGGAACCTACGTGCTGCAGCGCATCACCCTAAAAGACGGAAGGTTAAAGCTCCGCTGGAACGAGGACGGAACGAACAACTACGGCATTTTTAAAGAAGACTCCGCCTCGACCGGCCAAACGACGGTGCAGCTTGACAAGGTGACGCTGCTCAACACCCGGGTAACCTTGAGCGGACACGGAACGCCGCCGTGGAGCCAGACTTTTCTCGCGGAACGGGTGCGCGCCCGAGGCCAACTCGACGCCGACGCCTTCGCGGCCGAACTCGACTGGGAACTGTGGATTCCCAACCTGGCCGCCCGCCCGATTCGCGTCGAGGGCAGCGCCGAAATGAACGGGTCGGACGGGCAATTTGCCGTGCCGCGCGGCGTACTGAACGTAGCGGGATGGGACCTCGACCTCAGCGGGGAACTCCGCGACGGCCTGGGTTCGTGGACGATGACCGCCAACGACCTCGACGTGGCCAAGGTGGTTGCGCTGATTCCGGCGGCCCTGCTGCCCGACCCCGAAACCCTGAGCCTTGACGGCACGGTCGGTCTGAAGGCCAAGGCCGTGACTACCGCCGAAGGCAGCCGCGTCATCGCCGACGCCCGCTGGACCAACGGCAGCCTCAAGTCGGGCGCATTTGATTTTAAGGGCATTGCCGCGGCGGTACACGTCGACAACGGGCCGCAAGCCCGGGCAGGCAGTACCGAATTTCGCATCGACGTCTCGAGCGCACAAGGCAATTCCAGTTCGGTACAAGGGCAATTCTCGCTGCGGAACCTGGATGCTCCCGAACTTCGCTACGCGGGTACCGTTGACGTGGAACTCGCCGAGTTTCTGCGCTGGATCGACGTCACCACCTGGGAAGAGGCCGGCGGTCGGGCGCGCGGAACCCTGGGTTTTGCGCAAACATATCCGAGCCTCGAAGCCATGGGCAATCAAGGCGTTTGGGGCGGAATGTGGTCGGGCAGCCTTAGCCTGAGCGAAGGTTCCTGGCGGCCGCAGGGCACGAAAATACCCGTAAAGGTTGGCGGAGGTCAATTGGAGCTCGAGGGCCAAAACCTTAAACTCGAAGGACTTCGGCTTCAAATTGGCCAATCGGACCTCAGCGTGAGCGGTCAAATCCGCAACGTGCTCAACGACGAGGGCATGGTCCACGATCTGCGCATCGCATCCAAGCAGCTGCACGCCAGCGAACTCCTGGAAACCGAGGTGTGGAACGCTGCGTGGACGGGCCCTGAAGACCCCAATGAGCCCGAATTCAACGACCCCTATCGCGTGGAGCTTCGCGCCGGACGCGTTCACTACGCCGACCTTCATCTTGCGGACGTTCAGACGGTACTCATTGGGCGCGGACTGAACTTCAGCTTTAGCCAAGCCCTCGCCAGCCTCGGCGGAGGCCAGGTCCGTGGCCAAGGTGAATGGACGGCCGCCCAGCCGGACGGAGGCCACCTGAAGACCCAGCTTCAGCTGCAGCGCGTGCGCGTAAATACCCTGCTTCGCGAAGTAAACAACTTCAATCAACGCGCCTTAACCGCCGAACAGGTCGAGGGCATCCTCGACGCGTCCATCAACCTTCAGCTTGATTTTGACGCGAACTTTGACTGGGTTCCGGCCAGCCTGATTGCCGAAGTGCAGTTCAACGTGGAAAACGGACGGCTCCGCAACGTCGACGCCCTGCAGCAGCTCGCGCGCTTTGCCGAAGTCGACGCCTTGAAGGACGTGCGCTTTGCGCCGGTGCGCAACACGATCTACATTTCGCAGCAGCGCGTATTGATTCCCGAGATGCTCCTGGAAAACAACGCCCTGCAGCTGAAAGTCGCCGGCACCCACGGCTTTGACCAGGTCGTCGATTACCGATTCCAGCTGCTGCTCCGCGAACTGCTGGGCGGATCCAAGCCCAAGCGAAGCAAGGCACTGGACTCCTACATCACCGAAGAGTCCACCCGCGGCCCCGTTTGGGTACCCATCCGCGCTACCGGTCCCATGGAAAAACTGAGCATCAGACTCGACGGTCAATCGCTAAAAAAGGACGTAACGGACGGCGTAAAGCAGGACTGGGAAAAGCAGGCCAGCGAAATTAAAAACGCGGTAAAACCCGCAGAATATCAAAGTGTTGCCCCCGAAAAGAAGTACCAGTTTGAGTGGAACGACGGCGACGAAGACACGAGTCGTTCGATCAATGAGCCGGATCGTTCGCGCAGCCAATTGCCTCGACTCCGCCGCAAGGGTGGCGGCGGCTAAATAATCCGTATATATTTGTTTTAGTTATGCGCCGTATTCTCGTTGTTCTGTTGCTGGCCGTTGCGGCCCCCGTTTTTGGTCAAACCGGTCCCAATCCGACCGAAGTTTGCGGCGTTTTTGCGCCCAACGCCTTCACCCCCAACCGCGACAACACCAACGATTTGTTTGGCGTGGTGGTTTCGGAGGCCTGCGAAATGGTAACCTACCAGCTTCGGGTTTTTGACCGCTACGGACGCCTGGTATTCGAGTCCAGCGACCCGCGCGACCGATGGGACGGCAACTACAACGGCCGCGCCATGAAGGAGGGCACCTACCTCTGGCAGCTCAACGCTACCTACGTCGATCCCGACGGCACCAACCAGGTTCGCTTGGCCGAGCAGGGTTCGGTGGTTTTGATCCGCTAAGATCATGTGGGCCAGGCTGGCAAGCCTACTTCTGTTGTTTTTTGGGTTGACCCACCAAGGATCCGCGCAGCGCGTTCCTCCGCCCGCACTTCGCATTCAGTGCCAAGTCAGTTCCGTCGAATGGTCGGACCGCCAACCGGGCGCCGCTTGGCTGGTTTCGCTGCGCACCGCCGACGGCAAAGTCCTTGAGGAAGTTGTGGTGCCCGCTCAAAGCAACCCCCAGTTGCTCGACTTGGGAAGCCGCCGGTCCGGAACCTACATCGTGGCGGCCTACTTCGACGCCAACGGAAACCGCAAACTCGACCGCGGCGTGTTCAGCAACCCCGTCGAGCCCTACGCCTTCAGCAACAACGCCCGAAACCGATTCAGCGAGCCCGACCTTGCCGACCAGCGCTTCACCCACCCCGGGGACCTACAAAAACTGGTGCTAAAACCCGCGTTTTAGGCGCGCAAAAACAAGTTAACCGCATCCTGAAATGCCTTGGGCTGCTCCGCGTGGACCCAATGACCGGCACCGGCGATGCTCTCGAGCTGCGCGGCGGGGAAATGGGTTAAAATTCCGGACCAGTCTTCGTCGCGGATGTAGTTGCTGGCAAGCCCCCGAACAAAAAGCGTGGCCCCCACGTACTGATCCAGCGGCCCAAGGGGCTTTCCAATGCGGTCCATGCTCGATTCCAGCACCGGCAGGTTGCACTTCCAACCCAGCTTTTTTTCGTCGGTCCACTCCAGATTTTTCAGCAAAAATTGGCGGATGCCCCAGTCCGAAAGTTGCGCCTCGAGGGCCCGATCGGCCTCGGTACGCGAGGCGATTTGATCGAGGTTTAGGCCGCGCATGGCGTCCAAAATGAACTGGTGGTGCGGCGGGTAGGCCCGCGGACCAATATCAACGACCACCAGCCGCTCTACCCAAGACGGGTAGCGCACGGCCAATTCCATGGCCACTTTTCCGCCCATGCTGTGCCCAATCCAGGCTACGGGCCGGCCGGCGCAATGCGTTTCGGCATAGGCCAGGGCATCCTCAACCAGTTCGGGGTAGCTGTGGCTGGCGGTATGGGGCGAACGGCCGTGGTTGCGCTGGTCCACCAAGTGAACCTCGAAACCCAGGTCGGCCCAGGTCCGGGCGTGGCTGGCCCAGTTGTCGCCCATTCCAAGAAAACCGTGCAGGACGATAAGCGGGCGGCCGCCTTCGCCCAAAATTTTGCTTGAAAGGGTCACCGACGCCATGCCGTAAAGGTAGCAAGCGCGGCCTCAGGCCCGGTGCCGTGAGGCGCCTTGCTCCAGTTGGTAGCGGTAGCGCTGAATGCTGTTTTCCAAACCGAGGTAGAGGGCGTCCGCAATGAGTGCGTGACCGATCGAAACCTCGTCGAGTTCCGGGAGCGAAGCGGCAAAAAACGCGAGGTTGTCGGCGTTGAGGTCGTGCCCGGCATTTACGCCAAGTCCCAAGCTTTTGGCGAAGGCAGCCGACTCCGCATAGGGCGCTACCGAAGCCGCGCGGAGGCGCTCAAAACCCAAAGCATCACCTTGGCGCTGAAGGCTTAGCGCGGCGTCGTAGCCGCGCGCAAAAGCCTCCGTGTAGAGCTCGATTCGGTCTGCACCAACCGACTTCGCCCCTTCGATTCGGGCGGCGTCGCATTCCACAAAGAGCGAGGTGCGGATGCCGGCCGAGCGGAACTCCTCCACTACTTCCCGCAGCAGATTGGCCTGGGTCAAGGTGTCCCAGCCCGCATTGGAGGTCAGCACGTCGGGTCCGTCGGGAACCAGCGTGACCTGTTCGGGTCGGCATTCCAAGACCAGTTCGACGAAATCGCGGCTTGGGTAGCCTTCTATATTGTATTCGGTGTGCACCACGGACCGCAGGGCGCGTGCGTCGGCGTAGCGGATGTGGCGTTCGTCGGGGCGGGGGTGCACCGTGATGCCCTGCGCACCGAATTCTTGGGCGCGAACGGCGGCCTGGAGCACATCGGGCACGTGTCCTCCGCGGCTGTTGCGCAGGGTGGCCACTTTGTTGATGTTGACCGACAAGCGGGCGGGTTGAAGTACGGCCATAGGGCAAACGTTGCTAAAGGTTTGGCAAAGGTCGCGTAGCCGTTTAGAAATCCTACCTTTGATGCATGTTTTGGGAGGAATTGCTGCAAACGGAACGCCCCGAAGGCCAAAACTACTGGCCCGTTGCCGACGGCCAAGGTCGCTACCTGGGAATGGCCAGCACCTCGGGTGCGGTAATCGACCAGCGCGCGTGCTCCAACCAGCAGCACGCCGTCGAAGCACTGGAACTCTTTGCCGGCTTGAAGCTGGATGCCGTGGCGGTGGTGGATTCCGACGGAACCCTGCTCGGCGGGCTCAGCGCCCAGCGCCTCACGGCATGGATGGGCAGCCAGTGGTGCTTCCAGCTCCAAGGAAGCAGCCTTTGGCTCCAGGGCACACAGACCTTGAGCGGCTCCTGGATTTGCGCCCTCGAAGAAGAGGGATACCGCGTGGTGGCACTCGCCACGGACTTCGACCGCGCAAGCGCCCTGTTCGGAACCTGGGTGCGCCTCGACCAACCCGACCCAACCGCCGCCGTCGAAACCCTGGAACGAATGGGCGCCACGGTGCTCGGATCCTTTCCGCACGGAAGGCGGCACAACGATGCGCAAGAGAACCTGGACCACTTAATTCACTACCTGAACCTCTAAGACATGGCCCGCATTGCGATTTACGGTAAACGCGTGCCCGACGAAGCCCAACCCTTTGTCGAACGCACCTTGGCGTCCCTTCACGAGGAAGGTTGTGAGGTAACCATCTACCGCGGCTTTCAGAACCGGCTCAACGAAGCCTGGAACCTTGGCCTTGACTTCCCCGAATTCACGTCCGCCGAAACGCTTCAAGCGCTTAAGCCGGATTTTTTGCTGGTAATTGGCGGAGACGGAACCCTCCTCGACGCCACCTCGCTGGTGGAACGAAGCGGAATTCCGCTCATTGGCCTCAACACCGGACGTCTTGGATTCTTGGCCAACATCACCCGAGACGAAGCGCCGACGGCCCTCAAGCGCATTCTTCAGGGTGCGTACCGAATCGAGGAGCGCTACACCCTTCAGGCCTCGACCGACGGGCCGGAATTGCTGGACCCCAACTTTGCCCTCAACGAAATCGCGGTCAGCCGCAAGGGCACCACGAGCATGATTTCGGTGCATGTGCACCTCGACGGCCAGTTTCTGAACACCTATTGGGCGGATGGCCTGCTGATCAGCACCCCGACCGGCTCGACGGGCTACAACTTGAGCTGCGGCGGGCCCATTCTCATGCCGATGTCGCCGAATTTCATCCTTACGCCCATTGCGCCGCACAATTTAACCGTGCGTCCGCTCGTTATTCCCAACGATGGCGTACTGGAACTCCGCATTGAAGCGCGCGAAGGGAACTTTCTGTGTTCCCTGGATTCCCGCGTGTTTACCCTGGACGTCGAAACCACGCTGCGCATCCAGCAGGCGGACTTTAAATTCCGCTTGGTTCAGACCGAGGAACACAACTTCCCTTCTACGCTGCGAAACAAGCTGTTATGGGGGCTTGACCGGCGCAATTAAGCCTCGGCAAAGCGCGTATCTTTGCGGGCTCATGCTTCGCCAAACCCTTACTGCCGCCCTGCTTTGGCCCGTTCTGACCTGGGGCCAGCACAGCCAAGACCTCACGGTTTCGTGGGGCGGAGTTGGGCTGCGCGGAGACGTGGGACCCACCTGGGGCCTTCCCGTGCGCGGCCAGTCCTGGTCCTTGGGTTACCGCTACCAGGGCCATCCGCACTACGCCCTGCGCGTGGCGGCGGAACAGGGGCAAAGTACCGCGAGCGACCTCGATGCTTCGCGGGCCGATCGCGCGGCGCGCGGAATCACCGTCCGAACCCAAACCCAAAGCGTATGGGCCATGGGCGAAGTCACCTTCCTGCCCCTGCGCATTCCGTCGTTTCGATTTCAGCACAGCCCCTACCTGTTCGCCGGTTTGGGCGTAACGCGGTACAATCCCCAAGGCGCCTACCAGGGAACCTGGATGGACCTGCGGCCCCTGGGCACCGAGGGGCAGGGGTTGGACGGGTCCGGCACCACCATCTACGGCACGCGCGCTTTGAGCATTCCGCTTGGAATGGGCTGGCGGGCCCACCTCGGACCATGGCTCACGGCCCAAGTCGAGGCTCAGTGGACCTGGATCGCGAGCGACTACGTCGACGACGTTTCGGGCAACTACCCCGACATTACGGCCCTCCGCGAAGCGCGGGGCGACGCCGCTGCCTACTTCGCAGACCCCACCGCCCGGGGCCTGACCGGCTACGCTCGAGGACAATCCGACCGAAACGACGGTTTGATTCGCGCCAATGTCGGGTTAGGTTTGCACTTGGAGAAATTTTGGGAAACTTGCGCCGCATTCCTTAACTGATGAAGAACATTCCACAGCACGTCGCCATCATCATGGACGGCAACGGCCGCTGGGCCAAAAAACAGGGTTTTGCCACCCGGGTGCGCGGCCACGAACTGGGCGTGGAGGCCCTGCGTCGCGCGTCCACCGGCGCGGCCGAACTGGGAATTCGCTTCCTCACGGTCTACGCGTTTTCGGAAGAGAACTGGCAGCGCCCCAAAGCCGAGGTCGACGCCTTGATGAACATTCTTATGACCAGCCTGAGCAAGGAGCTCCCGGTGCTTCAAGAAAACGGCATTCGGCTTCACGCCATCGGAAACCTGGATGCCCTTCCGAGCAAGGCCCGAAAGCAGCTTGACGCAACCCGCGAGGCGACGGCCGGCAACACGCGCATGGTCCTCACGCTCGCGCTGAGCTACGGAAGCCGTCAGGAGCTCACCTCCGCCGTTCGGGTGCTGGCCGAAAAGGCCGTGCGCGGGGAACTTCAGGCCCAAAGCATCTCGGAACGCGACGTAGCCCAGGCCCTGTGGACCCACGACCTGCCCGATCCGGAACTGGTCATTCGCACCAGCGGCGAACAGCGCATTTCCAACTTCCTTCTTTGGCAAATTTCCTACGCGGAATTGGTGTTCTTGCCCGTACTTTGGCCTGATTTTTCCAAGGAAGACCTCGTTTCGGCGCTATCGACCTTTGCCGGGCGGGAGCGCCGACTTGGAAAGACCAGCGAACAACTTCACGCATGACCGCCCTACGCTTCCTCGCCTTCGTCGCCCTTTTCGGCATTGCCCCCACGGCAAACGCCCAGATTCTGGCGTCCGCGCCCGTAGAGGTGACGGCGGGAATCGACTACGAGGTCGGCGGCATCCTGGTGACAGGGGCCGACGAACTCGATCCGGCCATGGTTACCCTACTCAGCGGGCTGCGGGTCGGCGATGTGGTTCAGTTTCCGTCCGAAAAGATTGCCGACGCCGTGCGCAACCTGTGGAAGCAGGATTTGTTTGAAGACATTCAGCTGTTCGTAACGGCCCGAAACGGCGGGGTGGTTTACCTTGAATTCCGCCTCAAAACGCTGCCCAAACTCAGCAAATACTACTTTACGGGCTTGAGCAAGCCCCGCCAGGATGCCTTGCGCGAAAAGCTGGGCTTGAGCCGCGGAACCATTGTTTCCCAAAACCTAATCCGCACGACGGAATCCACCATTCGCAAGCATTTTATCGAAAAAGGCTACCCCGAAGTTTCGGCGCGCGTCACACCCGTAACCGACACGGGATTTGCCCAAGCGGTGGTTCTGCGCATCGACGTCGAGACCGGTCCTCGGTTGCGCATTGACGACATCGTTTTTGAGGGAAACCAGGCCCTGAGCAGTGCCAAGCTGCGCCGCGCCATGGACGAGCTGCACCGCATGCGCTGGTGGAATATTTTTCAATCGGCTAAGTACCTCGAAGACAAGCTCGAAGGGGAGCGCGCCCTGATTGTGGAGGCCTACAACAACGCCGGCTACCGGGATGCCCGAATTGTGCGCGATACCGTGTACCGCGTGGACGTAAACGAAAAACCCCGAATTCGCATTGCGTTTACCGTGGAAGAAGGGCGTCCCTACTTCTACCGGAGCGTTCGGTTCTTGGGCAATTCCAAGTACGACAACGCAACCCTTCAGAGCATTCTGAAAATTGAAGCGGGCGATCGCTACGACGCCAAGCTGCTGGGAACCCGGGTAAACGGCGACCCGAACGGCAACGACATTTCGTCGCTCTACCTGAACAACGGCTACCTGTTCAGCAACGTTATTCCCGTTGAAGTCCGCGTGGCCAACGATTCCATCGACCTCGAAATTCGCATTCGCGAAGGCCGTCCGGCCACCGTGCGCAAGGTGAAGGTGGTGGGCAACGACCGCACCAACGACCACGTGATTTACCGCGAAATCCGCACCCGCCCCGGAGACTTGTTTTCCAAGGCCGACATCCAACGAACCATTCGCGAACTGGGGCAGCTCGGGTACTTTGATCCGCGATCCATCAACATCACCCCGAATCCCGATCCGGTGACCGGAACCGTGGACCTCGAATACACGGTCGCGGAACAGTCCACCAGCCAACTCGAGCTGCAGGGCGGCTGGGGCGCCAACATGGTTATTGGTACGGCCGGGCTCAACTTCAACAACTTCAGCGCGCGAAACCTTTTCAACAAAAAGGCATGGAAGCCGCTGCCGTCGGGAGACGGCCAAACGATTAACATTCGGGCCCAAAGCAACGGAACCTTCTTCTCGTCCTACAATTTCAGCTTCACGGAGCCCTGGCTTGGCGGCAAGAAGCCCAACTCCATTACGTTCACGGCCTACCACAACCGCATGAACGCGTCGGGGCGTACCGACAGCACCGCCCAGCGCATCAGCATCACGGGGGTGACGTTGGGACAGGGGCTGCGCCTCAAGTGGCCCGACGACTACTTTACGCTGTACCATGCCATCGAGTACCGACGTTTTGACATCAACAACTACCCGTTTGGTACGGCGATGTTTAAAACGGGCATTGCCAACTCGGTCGCCTACAACTTCACGCTGCGCCGCGACAACCGCGACCTGCCCATCTTCCCAACGCGGGGTTCGAGCCTGTCGTTCAACATGGAACTGACGCCGCCCCTTTCGCTGATCGACGGCCGCGACTACAGCAAGCTGACGACCAACGAAAAATACCGCTTCATTGAGTACCACAAGTTCAAGTTCTCCGGTGATTTTTACATGCAGCTCGCCAAGAACTTGGTGGCCCGCTCCTACGGGGAATTCGGATTTTTGGGTTCCTACTCCAAGGATTACGGGTTGCCTCCCTTTGAGCGCTTTTACTTGGGCGGAGACGGCCTGCAAAACTTTGTACTCGACGGCCGCGAAATCGTCGGCTTGCGCGGCTACACCAACTTCAGCCTAACGCCCCCGGGCGGCGGTGCGCTGTACACCAAATTCACCTCGGAGCTTCGCTACCTCATTTCCCCGAGCCCCACGGCCCAGATTTTTGCGCTGGCCTTCTTGGAGGCGGGCAACAACTACGGCAACTTTGGCGACTACCGTCCGTTTGAACTCAAGCGGTCGGCGGGCGTTGGCTTGCGGATTTTTATGCCCATGTTTGGCCTGCTGGGCGTAGACCTTGGGCACGGTTTTGACCCGATGCCGGGCAAGGTCGTCCCCTCGGGATGGCAAACCCACTTTGTACTTGGTCAACAGTTTTGATGCCCATGTACCGCTTCCTCGTTTTGGCTTTTGCCCTAGTGACCACCCAGGCTTTGGGTCAGCGAATCGGGTACGTAGACACCCAGCTTTTGCTCAAAAAACACCCCATGTACGTTCAGGCTCAAGCCGAGGTGGAGCGCCTTAATGCGCAGTGGCTTGGCGAAGTGCAATCCCTGTTCGACGACGCCGAAGCCCTGCGGGGGCAGCTCGAGGCCGAGCGCGTTCTGCTCACTGCCGGCATGGCCGCTGAGCGCGAAAAGAGCATTGGCGTGACCCTTGACAGCGCCAAGGCACGGCAATTGCGGTACTTTGCTCCCGAGGGCCTGCTGTTCAGCAAGCGCGAAGAGCTCATTGCGCCCATTCAAGCGCAAGTCGCCGCCGCAATCCGTGAAGTGGCGCGACGCAAAAAGCTCGACGTGGTGCTGGACAAGGGAAGCAACCTCGCCGTAGTCTACGCAAACGAAACCCTTGACCTGACCAACGAAGTCCTGCAGCAGCTTGGCTTCTAACATCCTACCTTTGACCCCATGAAAAAAATTGTCCTCATCGCTGCACTCGCAGTTGCCAGCGCCGCCAGTGCCCAGTCGGTAGTAGCCCACGTTAACGTGGACAGCCTGCTCGTTCAAATGCCCGAGTACAAAAAGGCACAAGAAGCCCTTCAGGCGGAACAGGCCAAATTTGAAGCCGAAGCCAAGGAAATGAATGCCGAACTTGAAAAAGGCGCTCAAGCCCTTCAGGCCAATGCAGCCACCTGGACGGACCTCCGCAAAAATCAGGAGCAGCAGCGCCTGCAAGAGATGTACAACAACATCCAAGAATACATGCAGGGTGCTCAAGGTCAGCTTCAGCAAAAGGAGGTCGAGCTCATCACCCCGGTGCTTGAAAAACTCCAGGCTGCGATCAACGCGGTAGCGGAGACCAAAAAGGTATCCTACGTTCTGGACGCCTCTCAGAGCAAGGGCCAAGTGATTTACGCCAAGGGCGGAATCAATCTTGGGGCCGACGTTCGCGCCTACCTGGCCAAGTAATGCCCGCGTCCGTTGACGGGCCCATTGGGCTCTTTGACTCCGGTGTTGGCGGCCTGACGGTCGCCCGCGCACTAGCCGATCGCCTCCCCGGTGAGCGGCTTCTTTATTTTGGGGACACCGCCCACCTTCCCTACGGAGACAAGTCGCCCGAAGCCATTCGCGGCTACAGCCTCGCTATTGCCCAGCACCTGGTTGACCTCGGAGCCAAGGCCATCGTGGTGGCCTGCAACTCCGCGTCGTCGGTAGCCTACGACGCCCTGGTGGCCGCCATGGACGTCCCGGTCTTTAACGTGATCGACCCCGTGGTGGCCGAAGTCGCCCGCCTTGGCGTCGATTCGGTCGGCATCTGGGGAACAAAGGCCACCGTCAAGTCGGGTGTTTTTCCGGCCAAGCTCGCCGTGAGCGCACCGCATGCGCGCGTTCAGGCTTGGGCCACGCCGCTCCTGGTGCCGGTCATCGAAGAAAACATTTTGGACGGTCCCATTTTGGAAGCCGTCGTCGACGGCTACGCGGGGCCCACCGAAGCGGCGCACGTAGATGCCCTGGTACTGGCCTGCACCCACTACCCCATTGTCGCGAAGCAAATTGGCGCCCGAATGGGGCCCGACGTCGCCCTGCTATCGACCCCACAAATCGTGGCAGAGCACGTCGCCCGTCAACTCGGCGAACTAAAGCTGCTCCGGTCGACTGCCGCGCCGAGCATGCCCCATCAATTCGTGGTGAGTGACTACACCCCTGCGTTTGAAGCGATTGCGCAGCAGTTTTTTGGCGAAGCCATCTCCCTGCGCGAAGACCATCTTTGGGCTTAAGCCGGCTTGATCGCGACCAGCCTGCGGTACTGGATTTCGCCGTTTTTTAGCCGTTCGTGGAGTTGCGACCCCACGTTGCCCGCAAACTCGGTGAAAAGTCCGCGCAACCAAAAGGGCACGCGCTTTTTAATCAGGGCGCGTTTGGTCGGCTCGTCGAGCTCGATGGCCGCAACCACATTGGACGTGATGTCGGCGTTTTCGCGGACTTCGAGCCCCGCTTCAGACAGCCATTCGTACAGCGGGTCCCAGTTCCATTGGGCGCGAACGTCCACCAGCACCAGCTGCCCGCCGGGGCGAAGTACCCGAACGACCTCCCGAATAAACTGCGCCTGATCCCGGTAGGCGTGGCAGGATTCCACGTTGAGGACCGCATCAAAGGACTCGTCCGAAAAAGGCATGTCCATGCTGTTTCCCTCGACGAAGTTGACCGGAATCCCCGCGTGGTTTTTGCGGCAAAAGGCGACCGCCGACGCAGCGAAATCCAAACCGGTCGCCGAGGCCGGCCGCATCGTTTCGGCCACATGCCGGAGTCCGCCTCCGCGCCCGCAGCCCACCTCGAGGACCTCTTTGCCCTCGATGTGCGCCCGTGCCGCCAGGTAGTGGTACATCGCGCGGGACCTCCATTGAAACAGCGACTCGTCGAGGGTTCCGTACGTCGCCCGTTCGGCGTCGGTCGGCTCGTACCCGTAGTTCATGAACCACCAATCCGCGTCGGGCAAGACCCTGGGAAAGGTCTCGTAGGCGAGCTTCCAGAGGCGTTCGCGCACGCCACCCGAGGAACGAACCAGCTTAAACAAAAGGCTACCAAGCATTTATAAGGGTATTGATGCCAAGCAAGATACATCCTTATTTTTTGGCTTCGGGGGCAAAATCCACCGGGAAATCGCCGGGCCGAGGCAAAAAATGCTAACCCAAGTCCGCCGCGATTTTGGCCGACAGCAGGCAGAGCGGAATTCCGCCCCCGGGGTGGGCGCTGCCGCCGACAAAAAAGAGGTTGGGAATTTGGCGGTGGAAATTCGGATGGCGCAGAAAGGCCGCCATCGCGTTGTTGCTGGAAGCGCCGTAGAGGGCTCCGCGGTCGCTGCCCGTGCGGGCCTGAATCGTTGGCGGGTCCAGGACGTCTTCAACCTCGATGAACGGTGCCACGTCGACGCCGAGGGCCCGCTCGATTTTGGCGAGCACGGAGGCGCGGGCTTGGGTCCGCCAAGCGGTCCAATCTTGGCCGTAATCGGCCGGAGCGTTGATCATCACAAACCAGTTTTCTCCGCCCTCGGGAGCCTCCCCGGGCAGGTCCTTGCTGGTGATGTGGATGTAGACCGTTGGGTCGGCGTGGAGCCGCTTGCGCTCAAAGAGGTCATGGAATTCCGCCTCGTAGTCGCCAGCAAACAGGATGTTGTGTAGGTTGAGCTCCGGGAAGTCGCGCCGCACCCCCCAGTAAAAAATCAGGGCCGACGAGGAGCGCTCTTGGTTCAGGGTTTTTTCGGGCGCCTTGAGGTCGGGCAGCAAGCGGCGGTAGGTCGGCGTGACGTCCATGTTGCTGAGGACCACGTCGGCGGCCAGGTCGTGGCCGGCCACCCGGATTCCGGTCGCCATTTGGCCTTGGAGCGTGATGCGTTCGACGCGTTCGCCGAAGTGAAATTCCACCCCTTGGCGCTGCGCGAGGGCCACCAAGGACTCGGTGATGGCCACCATTCCGCCGTAGGGAACGTAGGTACCGAAGCCGAATTCCAGGTGCGGAATCATGCAAAGCGTCCCCGGCGCCCGGTAGGGCGTCGAACCGTTGTAGGTCGCAAAGCGGTCAAAAATTTGCACCGTTTTGGGGTTTCGGAAGCGCTTGGCGTGCACGGCGTGCATCGTCTGCGTCAGTTTGAGGCTGGGAAGCGCCGCCAGGGCGGGCAGGGCGTCGCGCCGAAGGAAGGTCGCCGCTTTATGGAGCGAGCGCTCCAAAAAAAGCCCGCGGGTAGCTTCGTACTGGCGTCGCGCTAGGTCGAGGTGCCCGGTTATGTGGGCCGCCGGCTCGCCCAGCACGCGCTCGGCCTCTGCGGCGAATTCCGAAGGGTCGCTGTGGGCCGTCAGGCGGGTGCCGTCGTCCCAGAAGTAGCGGCACTCCTCGGTTTTTTTGAGGTAGTTGAAGTGGTCGCGGGGGTCTTCGCCGCAGAGGGTGAAGAGCTCGTCGACCAAAAACGGCAGGGTGAACAGCGAGGGGCCGGCGTCGAAGCGGTAGTCGCCCAGCTGAAACTGGCTGAGCTTGCCGCCCGGGTAGGTGTTGGCTTCGTGGACGTGCACGGCGTAGCCCTTGCGGGCCCAGCGAATGGCCGAGGCGATGCCGGCGATGCCGGCGCCGACTACGCGCGCGGTGGGTTGCTTTGCTTCCATTGGTCGATGGCGCGGCGGACGCTGCCGTGCTCCAGTAGCAACGCGCGGGCGTCGGTTTCGTTCAGGCCGGTGCCTTCGGCGACCATGCGGCTGCCGCGCTCGACAAGTTTGTGGTTGCTCAGCTGCATGTCGACCATGCGCGAGCCCTGGACGCGGCCCAGTCGGATCATGACCGTGGTGGTCAGCATGTTGAGCAGGAGCTTTTGGGCGGTTCCGGACTTCATGCGGGTGCTTCCCGTCACAAATTCGGGGCCGACCACGGCCACGACGGGGTATTGCGCGGCGGCGGCGACGGCCGAGTCGGGGTTGCACACGATGCAGCCGGTCAGGCAGCCGGCGGCGCGGGCTTGGTTGAGTCCGCCCACGACGTAGGGCGTGCGGCCGCTGGCGGCGATGCCCACGACCGTGTCGAGGGGCTCGATGCGGTGCTCCATCAGGTCGATCCAGGCTTGTTCGGGGTCGTCTTCGGCGAATTCCACCGCCTTGCGGATCGCCCCGTCGCCCCCCGCGATGATTCCCACGACCATTCCGTGCGGAACCCCAAAGGTCGGCGGGCATTCCGAAGCGTCCACGATGCCCAGGCGGCCCGACGTGCCGGCGCCGAGGTAAAACAGGCGTCCTCCCTGCTGCATGCGCGGAACCACGGCTTCCACCAGTTCCTCGAGGGCGGGTATGGCTTGGGCCACGGCCTCGGGCACGCGGCGGTCTTCGGCGTTGATGCCCTCGAGAAGCTGGCGCACGGTCCAGGTTTCGAGGTGGTCGTGGTTGCTGGCGCTTTCGGTGATCATGACCCGGTAAAACTAATGCTTCTTCAGGACCGCCACGTAGTAGCCGTCGCTGTGTGGGTGGTCCGGGCGGATGCGGACTTCCTCGCGGAGTTCGTAGGCGCCGCCCTGTTCGTCGATAAACCGGCGGACCTGGTCTTCGTTTTCGCTGCGCAGAATGCTGCAGGTCGCGTAGACAAGGGTTCCGCCCGGCTGCAGGGCCTGGGAATAGTCGCGCAAGATGCCGTACTGGGTCTCGAGGGTGCGCTCGAGGTGGTCGGGCTGAAGCTTCCACTTGGTGTCGACGTCGCGGCGAATGACGCCGGTGCCGCTGCAGGGCACGTCGAGCAGCATTTTGTTGGCCCAGCCCTCGTGGCGCTGTACGTCGCGCGGGGAGCGAATCCACTCCGTGCGAAGCCCCCGAACGCCGGCCCGTGCCGCGCGCTTTTCGGCCTCGCCAAGTTTATAGGATTCCACGTCCATGCACAGGATTTCGGCTTCGTTTCCGGCCATCGCGGCCGCGTGGAGGGCCTTGCCCCCGGCGCCGCTGCATCCGTCAAGTATCCGGTCGCCGGCCTCCGGGTTGAGGTAGGCGGCGATGCGCTGGGAGCCGCCGTCCTGCACCTCGTACCAGCCGTCCTTGAAGCTCTCGAGGTGCTGCAGGCGGGGGCGCTTGGCCAGCACCAGCGCGTCCGGAGCCACGTCGCTCGGCGCCGCTTCGATACCCTCCGCGCTTAGGCGTTCCTGAACGGCTTCGCGCGAGGCCTTGAGGGCATTGGCCCGAAGCACCACGTAGGCGGGTCGATTCAGGGCGGCGGCAAGCGACGGCCATTCCGTACCCAGTTCGGCTGCGGCGCGCTCGGCAAACCACGGGGCGTAGCTCTGCGCCACCGCGACGTCGAGGCCCTCGGGAACGACCATTCCGTCGGCACGCCAGGCCCAGTAGGTGTCAAAGAGCTCCTTGAGCGGCTTTCGCTTGATCACCGCCTCGCCGCCGTGAAGGTGCCAAAGCAGCGACCACCAACGCAGTATTTCGTAGCTGTGCTCCGCCACAAAGGCCCGATCGCGGGCGCCCCAGCGCTTGTTGGCGCGAAGCACCTGGTCGACGACCCGGTCCGCGTAGAGTCGCTGACCAAAGGTGCGCTCGAGCACCTCCAGTACTCCCGCAACCAAATTGGGGTGGGCCGTCACGAGATCTGCTGGGATTGAAGCGCGTAAAGCTCGGCGTACACCCCCGGCTGCGCGACGAGTTCGCTGTGGCTTCCCTGCTGCGCAACCCGACCGTCCTCGAGTACGATGATGCGGTCGGCCAAGTGCACGCAGCTCAGGCGCTGGGTTATCAGCACCGCCGTGAGGCCCTCCAGTCGGGCCTTCAGGTTGCTGAGAATGGTCACTTCGGTTTCGGTGTCGACGGCGCTCAAGGCGTCGTCAAAGAGCAGCACCTGCGGCTGCTTCATAAGGGCCCGCGCGATGCTTACGCGCTGTTTTTGTCCGCCCGAAAGGGTTACGCCCCGTTCGCCCACCACGGTATCAAAGCCCTGGGGAAATCCGCGGATGTCGTCGGCCACGTCGGCGAGTTCGGCTTGGCGCTCGACGTCGGAACGCTCCGCATTCAGGCTGCCAAAAGCAATGTTGTCGGCCACCGAATCGCTGAACAGAAAGGGATCCTGGGGCACCGTGCCGATGGACGCCCGGAGCGCCTGCAGGTCCCAGGTGCGCAGATCCACGCCGTCAAGCAGCACCCGGCCCTGACTGGGGTCCATGAGGCGGTTCATTAGGCCCACTAAACTTGATTTGCCGGAACCGGTGCGCCCGACCACCACGACCGTTTCGCCCGGATTCACGGTGAACGACACGTCGCGCAGGGCCTGAATTCCGCTGTCTGGATAGGTGTAGGAAACGTTTTCAAAGGTCCATGCGCCCTGGACCTGGGCTTGGTGGGCGGAGTTCGGTTGCTGCACGGCCGGAACCACGTCCATGAAGTCGTTGATGCGCTCCATGGACGCCTCGGCGCGCTGAATCAGGCTCATTACCCACCCGATGCTGGCGATTGGCCAGGTCAGCAGGCCGACGTAGTAGACGAACTCGGCAATGACGCCGGGGCTGAGCCGGCCCTCGATGACGCCTTCGCCACCAATCCACACCGTAAGCACCGTGCTGAGGCCGACGAGCAGCATCATCAGCGGCGCAAAAAGCGCGTTTACCCGGTAGAGGTCGCGGTTGAGTTGGTAGCTCTTTTCGGAACTCGCGGCGTAGCGGTCGGTTTGCTCCGCTTCGAGGCCGTAGACCTTGAGGACCCGAATGCCGCTAAATGTTTCTTGGGCGAGGGTACTGATCGCAGACTGCTGCTCCTGCACCGCGTGGCTGCGCTGGTTGATCAGCGTCGAAACGCGGTAAATGGCCCAAACCAGCACCGGCATGGGCGCCAGCGTGATCCAACTCAATTTGGGATCGACCTGAAACATGAACACGAGCGTAAGTCCCGTCGAAAACGCCGTGTTGATCGTGTACATCACCCCCGGACCAAGGTACATGCGCACCCGGCTGACGTCTTCGCTGATTCGGTTCATCAGGTCGCCGGTGGCGTTGCGGCGGTAAAAGGTTTGGTCCAGGTCCTGGTAGTGGCGGTAGATGTCGTTTTTGAGTTCGTACTCAATGTGGCGCGACATGACGATCAGGGTCTGGCGCATCAAAAAGGTGAAGGCGCCGCGCAGGGCACTGAGCAGCAAAATGAGCGCGGAGTAGCCGAGTAGGGCGCGCAGCAGGGCCCCCGAATCGCTCTGAAGGCGCAGGGCCTCCGACACGGTATCAAAAGCTTGGCGGATGTAGATAGCCGGGTAGACCGAAAACACCGCCGACGCAATTACGAAGACGACGCCGCCCAGGAGGTGCCAGGGGTAGCGCAGAAAGTAGGGGTTTAGGGACCACAGGGCACGCACAGGGCAAAGGTACGGCCGGCGCGACCGGCGCCTTGCCCTACGTGCCGCAATATCCTAGCGAATAAAGGGGTCGCTGAATCGGTCGTCGACCGCGATTGCGGGGTCGTCCAAGGTGCGCAAAAAAGCCACCAGGGCCGCCTTTTGGGCGGCCGTGAAGTTGGGCTGAATGGGCTGCCCGTTGGGTCCGCGCAGCTGCGGACTCAGGTTGGGGTGGTTTTTGACGCCCGTGCTGTAGTGGTCGATCACCTGTTCCAAGGTGGCGAAGCGCCCGTCGTGCATGTAGGGACCGCGGTCACTCAGGTTGCGCAGCGAGGGTACCTTGAACAGGCCGAGTTGCGCCGCATTGCCGTTGATGCCGCCCACGCCCGCGTCGGTGGTGGTGGCGTCCAGTCCGTTGCTGCGCGGACCCGGCGCCGTAAAGGCCTCGGTACCGTGGCAGCTGACGCAGGCACCCGGTGCGGGCGGACCCCCTCCGGGCGTCACCCCAAAAAATAGGGCCTTGCCCTGGTTTTCTTGGGCGGTGAAGTTGGGGAAGGCAACCACGGGACCCGCAACTTGGGCACGGCCGTCGTCGTAGCGCGAACGGTAGCTCATAAGGCTCCGCACGAACTGGGCCAGGGCCTGGCGAACCCGGAGTTCGGTGATTTCGGTCGATCCAAAGGCCCGTTCAAACAGCGGCGCATAGTATGGCAGGGCCTGAATACGTGCCAACAGGCTGTCGATGCTCAGGCCCATTTCGGTCGGATCCTGAACGGGCATGAGCACCTGATCTTCGAGCGAAGCCGCTCGCTCGTCCCAAAAAAACGAACCGTTGGCATAAAACCGCGCATTGGTCAACCCCATGGAATGCCGGCCGGTGCGACCGCCCGCGAAGCCGCGGCTGAATCGGGCGCTGTCGCCAAAGCCGCGGTCTTGGTGGTGGCAGCTCGCGCAGGAAGTGGTCCGGTTTGCGCTCAGTGCGCGCTCATAAAAAAGCACCCGGCCCAACGTCGCCCCGTCGTCGGTCACCGGGTTGGTCATCGGCGTGTTGTCGGCCGCAAGCACGTTGGGCTGGGCGAAGTGCGCCGGCAAATCGGGCGTGTAGGCGTAGGGTTGATCCGGCAAGCGCAGGTAGGCAGCAATCGGATCACCGGGTTCCGGACGGCAGGCCACGGCGGCGGCGGCAATACCAAGGGCAATGAGCTTATTCATATTGGGTAGATGCCCAAAATGTACAAAGGTTTAACGACTTTGTACCTTTAGGCCATGTTTTCGGCACCGTCCAATCCCGTTATCGCCGTCGTGGGCCTTGGCTACGTCGGACTCCCCCTTGCCCTGGCCCTTTCGCGCGAATTCCGCGTGGTCGGTTTTGACATCAACGCTGCGCGTGTGGCGGAACTCAACCGCGGCGAGGACCACACCCTGGAGGCGGAGCCCGAAGAGCTCGCGGCGGCCTTGGCGCGCGGACTCCGTTTCAGCGCCGAGTCCTCATCCTTGAACGAGGCCAACGTCTACATTGTAACGGTTCCGACCCCAATTGACCAGTTTAAGGCGCCCGACCTCAAGCCCCTGCTGGCCGCGTCGGCCACCATTGGCGGAGCCCTCAAATCCGGCGACGTGGTCATCTACGAATCCACGACCTACCCGGGATGTACCGAAGAAGACTGCGTTCCCGTCCTCGAGCGCACGTCGGGACTGAAGTTCAACTCGGATTTTTACTGCGGCTACAGCCCCGAACGAATCAATCCGGGCGATAAGGTCAACACGCTGGAAACGATTAAAAAGGTAACCAGCGGCAGCACGCTCGAAGCCGCCGAGTTTGTCGACGGCATCTACCGCCGCATCGTGAAGGCCGGAACCCACTTGGCCCCGAGCATCAAGGTAGCCGAAGCCTCAAAGGCCATCGAAAACGCCCAACGCGACGTGAACATCTCGTTTGTCAACGAGCTCGCCCTCATTTTTGACCGCCTTGGCATCGATACCCGCGACGTGCTCGAGGCCGCCGGTACCAAGTGGAACTTCCTGAAGTACAGCCCCGGTTTGGTTGGCGGTCACTGCATCGGCGTAGACCCCTACTACCTGGCACATAAGGCCCAAAGCGTGGGTTACCACCCGCAGGTGATTTTGAGCGGACGCCGGGTAAACGACTCCATGGGCATGTTTGTGGCCAATAAAGTGGTCAAGCTCATGATCGGCAACGGCCTCGCCGTTCACGGCAGCAAAGCCCTGGTGCTGGGCGTGACCTTCAAGGAGAATTGCCCCGACATCCGCAACACCCGCGTGGTCGATATCGTTTCGGAGCTGCAGCAGTTCGGCATCGAAGTCGACGTGTACGACCCGTGGGCCGACGCCCACGAGGTCCGCGAAGAATACGGCATTTCGCTGGCCGAGTCCCCCGGGACCGGCTACCACGCCGTCATCTTGGCCGTGGCCCACGAACAGTTTGCCGGTCTGGACCGCAATCAACTGGGCCTCATGCCCGACGGTGTGGTCTTCGACACCAAAGCCCTTTGGCCACGGGAAATGGTCGACGGGCGGCTTTAGGCCGCTACTGGCCGCGCGTTACTCGTTTCAGGTCTGCAGAATCCCCGGGTTGTACGGGCGTTCAATCGGAGCCTGGTTGGCCGCCTCAATACCCATCGAAATCACCGTACGCGTGTCGGCGGGGTCAATGATTCCGTCGATCCACAACCGAGCCGCCGCGTAGTAGGGGCTCATTTGGGCCTCGTAGCGGGCGCGGATGCGCTGCAGCAATTCCTGCTCCGCCTCGGGCGTAAGGTCGGCGGTGCGGGCCTTTTCAATTTGAAGAAGCACCTTGGCCGCCTGATCGCCGCCCATCACCGCAATTTTGGCCGTGGGCCATGCGACAATAAGGCGCGGATCGTAGGCTTTTCCGCACATCGCGTAGTTGCCGGCTCCAAACGAGTGGCCCGTGATGACCGTGAATTTTGGCACCACGCTGTTGGCCACGGCGTTCACCATTTTGGCGCCGTCCTTAATGATTCCGCCGTGCTCCGAACGCGAGCCAACCATGAATCCGGTGACGTCCTGCAAAAACACGAGCGGAATCTTTTTTTGGTTGCAGTTGGCGATGAAGCGGGCGGCCTTGTCGGCGCTGTCGGAATAAATCACGCCCCCAATCTGCATTTCGCCCGTTCCCGACTTGACTACTTGGCGTTCGTTGGCGACGATTCCCACCGCCCAGCCGTCGATGCGCGCGTAGGCCGTGACGATGGTTTTTCCGTAGTTGGCTTTGTACTCGATGAGCGAATCGGCGTCGACCAGGCATTCAAGCAGCCCGCGCACCGGGTAGGGCTTGCCGTCGACGGGCATTCGTTCGTAGATTTTCTCGACCCCCACGGCGGGAGCCGTTGGATCGACGCGGTCGTAGCCCGCCGTAGGTCGCGCGCCCAGCTTGTCGACGAGTCCGCGCAGGGTGCGCAGTGCGTCGTCGTCGTCCTTGGCTTTGTAGTCGCAAACCCCGCTGATCTGGGTATGGGTCGTGGCCCCGCCCAGGGTTTCGTTGTCAATGTCTTCGCCGATGGCCGCCTTGACCAGGTAGCTGCCCGCCAAGAAAATGCTCCCGGTGCCCTCGACAATGATCGATTCGTCGCTCATGATGGGCAGGTAGGCCCCGCCCGCCACACAGGAACCCATTACGGCCGAAAGCTGGGGTATTCCCAGGCTGCTCATCACCGCATTGTTGCGGAAAATCCGCCCAAAGTGCTCCTTGTCGGGGAAAATTTCGTCCTGCATCGGCAGGTAGACGCCCGCGGAATCCACCAGGTAGAGGATCGGAATCCGATTTTCCATGGCTATTTCTTGGGCGCGAAGGTTTTTCTTGCCGGTCATCGGGAACCAGGCTCCGGCTTTGACGGTCGCGTCGTTGGCGACCACCATGCAGGTTCGTCCGGCGATGCGGCCCAGCACCACCACCACGCCGGCCGAGGGGCATCCGCCGTGCTCGGCATACATTCCGTCGGCCGCGAACGCACCGATTTCGACTTGGGGCGCTTCGGGGTCCAGCAACCGCTTGACGCGCTCCCGGGCGCTGAGTTTTCCCTGTTCGGCCAATTTTTCAAGCCGCTTTTTGCCTCCACCTAGGGCCACTTCGCTCCATCTGCGATGGCATTCCGCGACTAACAGCTTGAGTTCGTCGGCATTGCGTTCCGTTTTGAGGTCGTGGGCCATGGTGGTTTGGGATTCAGGGAGGTGTACCCGAAGGTAGGCCTGAACAACGCCAACGCCAAGTACCCGATGCGCGCAACGAGCAACTGGTTTCTAGTAGCCCAGGTTCCATTCCGCCACGCGCGCCCAAAGCTCGTCTTCGTTGGGCACCGCGTCGCTTAGGAATAGCAGCAGGCGAATTCCGCTCGGCGTCTTCTGGAACATCAGCGCGTCGGGCGTTCCGTCGCCCATGAGGTCGCCGCTCCAGTGCACTTCGGGCGGACAAACCACCACCGAGTCGAGCACATTGGCCAAGGTGTCCCGGCGAATCCACTGGTTATCGGCAGCGCGCACTCCCGCAATCAAGGCGTATCCGCTAAGCTCCGGGCAGTCCGCGCCCACGCCCTGCACCATGCCGGTGGCGTAGACCACCACGTTGCCCCGGTACATGCGGTCGCGCGCCGTTATGGCTCCAAGATCGGCTTGGCTGCCGGGCAAAAGCACGGCGGAGCCTTCGCGTACCGGGCCCAAGTCGGCACTGTCGAGTCGCACCGGACTTCCGAACAGAAAGTGGCTGCCCTCTTCGCGGTTGGTTTTCAGGTCAAACTCGAGACCGCTTGCGTTGCCGGTCGGGAACTCGCTGAGCTCCGCCTTGACGCGCACCGGCCGAAGCTTCCACATGCCCTCGACGTCGTAGATTCCGTACCAGTACAGCGAAAGGTCCAGCCCGCGCAGGTCGCCCTTGTAGTTAAAGGCTTCGGTAGCAATTTGGTAGCGGCGCTGCTTGATGGCCTCGACGCGCTTGCGCGTTTCGCCCGCGGGTCCGCCCTCTTCGAGCCAAACGAGCAGGGAATCGCGCTTAACCCCGATTGGCGTGCGGAGCATGCGCCCCGTGAGGCTGTCGGCCGGCCAAGACCAGGTTCGGGCGACCCATTCCAGGCGAATGAGCTGGTTGTCGCTCAGCTGGTCCCAGCGCTCGGCTCGGTCCGCGCGAACGGCTGCGGTGTCCACGGATTGCGCCCAGGCCCCAAGGGTCCATGCCAAACCGGTAACCAGCAACCCTAAACGCATTTGGTTAGGCTTTTTTGCGCTTGCGGTACCATTCCCAGCCGTAGTACAACGCAACCAGGATCGCAAACGGCAGCAGGTAGCTGCGCGGCTTACCCTCGCCGTGGACCACCGTGAACAGGCGCTCGGTGCGGATCTTGTCGAGTCCGCTCACAAAGGAATCCATACTCCAGAAAATGAAAACCGGCTTGCCGACCACGTGGTCCTCGGGTACGAAGCCCCAGTAGCGGCTGTCCCAAGAATTGTGGCGGTTGTCGCCCATCATCCAGTAGTAATCCATGGCAAACGTGTAGCTCGTTGCCGGCACGCCGTCCAGGAGGTAGCGGTCGCCGTTCGGACCTTGCTCGCGAACCAGTTCGTGGCCTTCGTAGGCGTTGATGGCGTGGTGGTACTTCAGGTAGGTATCGTAGTTCAGCTCGATCGTAGATCCCTTGGACGGTATCCAAAGTGGCCCGTAGTTATCTCGAGTCCAGGCGTATACCACCGTATCGCTGTGGCCACCCATCGGATTCGGGAACATCAGGGCCCCACCCACAAAATTCGCGTAGTACCACTTAAGGGCCTCGGGCGTTCCCGGCACAAAGGCCGAATCGCCGCCGAGGGCGTCCATCACAAACAGGGTGTCGAGGTTGGGCATCTTGGCGAATTCCGCGAGCGACTCATTGGGGATCGTTACCACGTATTCGGTCTCGGTGATCTGCAGGACGTCGCTGACATTCTGGTTGTTCACCGTCATGTTGGTGACGTAGTTGATGTCAAAATCCTTCTTGAGCTGGCGCGCACTAAATCCTTGGCCGGGCAGGGTGCGCACGTAGTAGCTGAACTGGGCGTTGCTGCGCTCGGGGAACTCCACAGCCTCGCCGTCAACGTAGACCTGGCCGTGGCGCACCTCGAGCGTGTCGCCGGGTACCCCCATGCAGCGCTTGACGTAGTGGTCCTTTTTATCGGCGGGCCGTCCCGGATCCTGCGGGAAGTTGAACACCACTGCGTCGCCGCGCTCCACCTCGTCAAGGCCCGGCAGCCGCAGGTACGGGAGCTGAATCCACGTCAGGTAGCTCGGCACGTTGGCGAAGGGAATCACGTTGTGCATCAGCGGAATGCTCAAGGGCGTGTTCGGCATGCGAAGGCCATAGGCCACCTTGCTCACCACCAGGTAGTCGCCCACCATAAGCGACTTTTCCATGGACGAGGTCGGAATGTTAAACGCTTCAAACGTCATCATGCGGATGGTTCCGGCGGCAACCACCGCCCACAGCACGTGGTTCACCCACAGGGGCATGCGGCGGCGAATGTCGTCGTTGCTGCGGGTTCCGCGCTCCAGCTTCGCCGTGTAGTTCAAATAGCCCAGGTAGAGTCCGCCCGTGGCCGCCGTCAAGAAAATGTGCTTGTTCTGGCGGAAGCCAAACATGTGCAGCGTTTCGTAGGCCAAAATCAGCGCCATGGCGTTGTCCACCACGGGGATGTAGGCCAAAATCGTCCACCACCAAGGGCGGTCGGCCACCTGGGTCCATACGTAGGTGCGGTACACGGGCACCAAGGCCTTCCAGGTCGGAATGCCGGCGGCCTTAAAAAAGCGCCAGGTAATCGCGGCCCCATAGAGATTGAGAAGCAGGTAGTACAGTAGGTATTCCATAATCGTTTAAATCGCTTAACGCGCTTCGTCGGCGCCGGGCTTGAGCCACGACGCATAGATTCCGTAGTTTTTGGCAATGCGCTCCACCTCGCCGGCCATGAGTTCGGGGGTGATGTCCTTGACTTTTTTGGCCGGAACCCCCGCGAACACCGAGCCCGCCGGCACGTGCGTGCCTTCGGTAAGGACGGCACCCGCCGCAATGATGCTGCCGGACTCCACCACGCAGCGGTCCATCACAATGGCGCCCATGCCCACCAGAACTCGGTCGTGCAGGGTGCAGCCGTGCACCGTGGCTCCGTGACCGATGCTCACCTGATTGCCGATGGTCGTGCCGTGCTTTTGGTAGGTTCCGTGGATCACCGCGCCGTCTTGAATGTTGACCTCGTCGCCGAGGCGGATGAAGTTTACGTCACCGCGAACCACCGCGTTGAACCAGATGGAGCATCCCTCGCCCATCGTCACGTCGCCCACCACCGTACAGTTCGGCGCCAAAAACGTCGACTCGGGAATCTGCGGATGCGTGCCGCGCACGGACAAAATCAGGGGTTCCATGCCCGAATTTACGCCGGAACGACGTCGTCGACCAGCGTAGGCAGCATGCGCTGCAGAATGTTCTTAATGCCCTGCTGCAGCGTCAGCGTGCTCGAGGGGCATCCCGCGCAGGCACCCTGCAGCTGGACTTTGACAATTTTGTTTTCGTAGCCGGCAAACACGATGTTGCCGCCATCCTGGGCCACCGCGGGCTTGACGTACTCTTCGAGGATTTCCACAATGCGCGCCTCAATGCCGTCCTCGGGGTAGGCGGGCATGTCCTCCGCGGCGTCGGCGTGGGCCGGGGCCTTCGGAGCGGGAACCGCCGTCAGCACGGGCTTGCCCTCCTGAATGTGGTTCAAAATGAACTGGCGCAGTTCCTGGGTTACCGCATCCCATTCCACCACGTTGTACTTCTCCACCGCCAAAAAATTGGTCGAGATGAACACGTTTTTCACAAACGGAAAATTGAACAACGCCGCGGCCAGCGGGCTGATTTGCGCCTCTTCGATGTTCGCAAACTCAACGTGATCGACGTCGATCAGTCGCTTGTTGGCCACAAACTTCATCACCCCGGGATTCGGGGTCATTTCGGCATAAACGGATACGGGTACGCGCTGGATTTCCATAGGATCGCAAAGGTACGACTTGATACCTTTGGGCCTAGATTAATCCACATACTGTGCCGCACATGCTGCCCCGCGTAAATCCCACCCAAACCAAGGCCTGGAAGGCCCTCGAAGCCCACGCCGCCGCGACCGCCGACCGCCACCTCCGTGACCTCTTTGCCGCGGACTCCGCCCGATTTGACCGCATGCACGTGCGCCTCGACGACCTGTTGCTCTTTGACTACGCCAAGCACCGGGTCGACGAAACCACGCTCGACCTGCTGGCGGAACTCTTCGAGGAATGCGGCGTAGCCGAAGGATTTCGCGCCCAACTCCGCGGGGCCGCCATCAACGAAACCGAAGGCCGCGCGGTGCTCCACACCGCGCTCCGCTCCACCTCCACCGAGGCCCTCCTGGTCGACGGCCAAGACGTGCGGCCCCTTATTGCCCGCGAACGCGAACGCATGCTCGCCTTTGCCGAAGCCGTGCGCCGCGGCGACGTCCGCTCCGCCTCGGGCGAAAAATTCAAGCACGTCGTCAACATCGGCATCGGCGGCAGCGACCTCGGTCCCCGCATGGCCGTCGAAGCCCTCAAACCCTTTGCCCACCGGGGAATCCAGCTGCACTTCGTGGCCAACGTCGACGGCGCCGACCTCCACGAAACCCTTCAGCTCCTGGACCCCGCGCGCACCCTGTTCCTGGTCGCGTCGAAGACCTTCACCACCCAAGAAACCATGGCCAATGCCGAGGCCGCCCGCACCTGGCTGGTGCAGCACCTGGGTGACCCCGCGGTCGTGGCCGACCACTTTGCGGCCCTGAGCACCAACCTGGCTAAGGTGGAGGCCTTTGGCATCAACCCGGAGCGCACCTTCGGCTTTTGGGATTGGGTCGGCGGCCGCTACAGCGTGTGGAGCAGTATTGGCCTTCCGCTCGCCATCGCCCTCGGCGCCGACGGCTTCCGTCAGTTCCTGGCCGGCGCCGAGCGCATCGACCGCCACGCCGCCGAGGCCCCGTTCCGCCAAAACATACCTTGGCTCATGGCCGCTCTGGGCATTTGGTACCGCAACTTTTTGGGCGCCGCGACCCACGCCGTACTGCCCTACGACCAGTACCTGCACCGCTTTGCGGCCTTCCTGCAGCAAATGGACATGGAATCCAACGGAAAGTACCTGGACCGCAGCGGCCGGCGCGTGACCTACGCCACCGGACCCGTCGTTTGGGGCGAGCCCGGAACCAACGGCCAGCACGCCTTTTACCAGCTCATTCACCAGGGCACCGAGTTGATTCCGAGTGATTTTATTGCGTCGGTGGTTCCGCAGCACCCGCTGCACGCCCACCATGCCAAATTGCTGAGTAATTTTTTGGCACAGACAGAGGCCCTCATGATGGGCCGCCCCGAGGCCAACAGCCCCTTCCGCGTGTTTGAGGGCAACCGCCCGACCTCGACCCTGCTGTTTGACGCCATGACGCCCGAGGCCCTTGGAGCGCTCATCGCCCTATACGAACACAAGGTATTTGCCCAAGGCGTCGTTTGGAACGTGTTCAGCTACGACCAGTGGGGCGTGGAACTCGGAAAAGAAATGGCGAATGTGGTCCTGCCGGAACTCGAAGGCGACGGACCCGTTGGCGCCCACGACGCCTCAACGACCGCGCTGATCCATCACGTGCGGACCTTGTCGAGCAAGGCACTGAGCAGCTGAGCCTCTTCGTCGGTCATGCGCTTGGGCAACTCCTCCTTGGTGACCTTGTCGACGGCGCGTATTTGACCCAAAAGTTCCAAACCCCTTAGGGTCAAGAAGATTCGCGTCACGCGGCGATCGTCTTTGCTGCCCTTTCGCTCCACAAAACCCAGCTTGACCAAGCGGTCTACCAGGCGCGAAACGTCGCTGGTCTTGTCGAGCAGTCGCTCGCGAATCACGCCAATGGGCAGTCCTTCGGGGTGGGCTCCGCGCAAAATCCGCAGCACGTTGTACTGCTGCATCGTGATTTTGTAGGGCGCCAGCGCGTCGGTAATCCGACCCTTCAGCCAGTGGTAGGTGAACAAAATATTGATCACGGCCACCTGATGGTCGTTGTGCCAGTTCCGCTGCTGGATTTCTTCTTGGATGCTCTTGCCCATTCGTACTAAGGTACTTAGAGCTTGAGGATGTCTCCCTCTTTTTCGGTCACGCGCTGGTCAATGAGCGCAATGTGCTTGTCGACTAAAGCCTGAATCTGGGCTTCGAGGTCCTTGCGCTGGTCTTCGCTCAGGCCGTCCTTTTCCATGCGCTTGGCTTCGTCCATGCCTTCGCGGCGCACACTCCGAATGGCCACTTTGGCCTCTTCGCCTTCGGCGCGGGCCATGCGCACCAGTTCCTTTCGGCGGTCCTCGGTCAAGGGCGGAATGTTAATGATCACCGCGTCGCCGTTGTTCATCGGATTAAATCCGAGGTTGGCGTACATGATGGCTTTTTCAATGGACTGAATTAAGCTCTTCTCGAAGGGCTGAACAAACAGCGTGCGGGCATCGGGGGTCGAAATATTGCTCACCTGCTGCAGCTTTACTTGGCTGCCGTAGTACTCGACAAAAATGCCCTCGAGCATCGTGGGGTTGGCGCGGCCCGCGCGGATCTTGAGCAGGGCCTTGTCCAGGTGCGCCATGGCCTTGTTCATGTCGTCGGTCAACGACTCGATCAAAAAACTGAGTTCTTCTTCCATGTTAAAAAATCCTGTGGGTGGTCGCTTACGATACCAGGGTTCCAACCTTGTCGCCGTTGACCACGCGCAGCAGGTTGCCCGGCTTATTCATGTCAAACACGACAATCGGCAGGTCGTTTTCTTGGCTCAACGTAAAGGCCGTGAGGTCCATCACGTTGAGTCCGCGTTCGTACACCTCGGTGAAGCTAATGGTTTCAAAGCGCGTGGCCGTGGCGTCCTTTTCGGGGTCGGCCGTGTATATGCCGTCGACGCGGGTGCCCTTGAGGATGACTTCGGCCTGAATTTCAATGGCGCGAAGCGTGGCCCCGGTGTCGGTCGTAAAGTAGGGGTTGCCCGTTCCCGCCGAAAAAATGACCACGCGGCCCTTTTCAAGGTGGCGCACGGCGCGGCGGCGAATGAAGGGCTCACAAATCTTGTCCATCTCAATGGCGGACTGCAGGCGGGTCTGCACGCCGGCACGCTCGAGCGCGGACTGCAGCGCGAGTCCATTGATCACGGTGGCGAGCATGCCCATGTGGTCGGCTTGAACCCGGTCCATGCCGTCTCCGGCGCCCTGAAGTCCGCGAAAAATATTTCCTCCGCCAATCACCACGCCCACTTGAGCGCCGGCGTCCACCACGGTCTTGATTTCGCGCGCATAGGTGGTAAGGGTTTCGGAATCAATTCCGTAGGGCTTGTTGCCCATCAGCGCCTCGCCGCTGAGTTTGAGGAGAATTCGGCGGTACTTCATTACGGTGCGAAGATAGCACAAAGGCCGCCCGAGGGCGGCCTTTGGCGAAGTAAAAACAGCGGGGAATTAAACGCCCAAACCTACGCGGCGGAAGCCGGTAACGGCAGCGCCAGCCGAAGCCGAAGCCACATACTGGGCCACGCTCACCTTGCTGTCCTTGATGAAGTCTTGCTCCACCAAGGTGTTCTCCTTGTAGAACTTGCCGAGCTTGCCTTGGGCAATCTTCTCGATCATGTCTTCGGGCTTGCCCTCTTGGCGAACCTGGTCGCGGGCAATTTCAAGCTCGCGCTCAATCACGTCCGAAGCAACCGAGTTGCGGTCCAAACCAACGGGGTTCATGGCAGCAGCCTGCATGGCCACGTCCTTGGCCGTCTCGGCCACGCCGGCGCTGATCGCCGCCAGGGTAGCCAGCTTGTTTCCGGCGTGGATGTAGCCCGAAACTACGCCGCCCTCTAGGGTTTCGTAGTAGGCAATCTCAATTTTCTCGCCGATCACGCCGGTCTGCTCGGTGAGCTTATCGGCAATCGTCAACGAACCTTCGTAGCTGAGGGCCAGAAGCTCCTCTTTGGTGGCGGGGAAGCTTGCAATCGCGAGGGAAGCCATTTTCTTGGCCATGTCCACGAAGCCTTCGTTCTTGGCCACGAAGTCGGTTTCGCAGTTCAGCGAAACGATGACGCCGCGGGTGTGGTCGGCGTTGGTTGTCGCAATAACGGCTCCTTCTGAGGCGTCGCGGTCGGCGCGCTTGGCGGCCACCTTTTGGCCTTGCTTGCGAAGAACGTCGATTGCGGCTTCAAAATCGCCATTGGCTTCGGTGAGGGCCTTCTTGCAGTCCATCATCCCGGCGCCGGTCATCTGGCGCAGTTTGTTTACATCGGCAGCAGTAATGCTCATGATTTAGGGGTATTGTCGGTTTTGTACAAAGAAAAACCGGGGCTGTTGCCCCGGCGTTAAACTTATTCCGCGGCTACTTTGGCGGCAGCTTTCGTAAGCTTCTCGCTCCCGGGCTTGTCCTTTTCGGTCTTGCGCTGGCTCAGCGACTCCTTGATCGAGGCAGATACGGTCTCCATGATCACGGCGATCGACTTGGTCGCGTCGTCGTTCGACGGAATCACGTAGTCCACCAGGTGGGGGTTGCTGTTGGTATCGACCATAGCAAACACGGGGATTCCCAGGTTGCGGGCTTCTTCCACGGCGATGTGCTCGCGCATCACGTCCACCACAAACAGGGCGGCCGGAAGGCGGCTCATGTCGGCAATCGAACCAAGGTTCTTCTCGAGCTTGGCACGAAGACGGTCCACCTGAAGGCGCTCGCGCTTCGACAGGGTCTCGAACGTACCGTCGGTCTTCATTTTATCGATGTTTGACATCTTTTTGATGGCCTTGCGAATGGTCACGAAGTTCGTGAGCATACCTCCGGGCCAGCGCTCCGTGATGTACGGCATGTTCAGGGCCTTGGCGGTCTCTGAAACAATTTCTTTCGCCTGCTTCTTGGTGGCTACAAACAAAATCTTGCGGCCGCTGCCGGCGATCTTGCCCATGGCGTCGGCTGCCGTAGCAAGCTTCTTCTGGGTCTTTTGCAGATCAATGATGTGGATCCCGTTGCGCTCCATAAAGATGTAGGGAGCCATGTTGGGATTCCACTTGCGGGTCAGGTGACCAAAGTGCACCCCTGCGTCGAGGAGCTGCTGAATTTCAGGCGTATGTGCCATGAGGTTGTTGGGGGTTTACGTTCGCTAAAAAGGCAACGGCCAAGTAGCGCCAGAGCGATCTTGACCGTTTGGATACTAAACCCAATACTCGGTGCGCGATTAACGCTTCGAGAATTGGAATCGCTTGCGCGCTTTCTTTTGGCCGAACTTCTTGCGTTCAACCATGCGCGGGTCGCGGGTCATCAGTCCTTCCGGCTTCAGGGTAGCGCGGAATTCCGGATTAATCTCGCAGAGGGCGCGCGACAGGCCGAGGCGAATGGCTTCGGCTTGGCCGGTGATGCCACCGCCTTCTACGTTAACGGTTACGTCGTAGTTGCTGAGGTTTTCGGTCATCGACAGCGGCTGGCGCACTTTGTACTGGAGGGTACCAGT
>JACCDI012094701.1_pt1 | contig 35995 bp, 2 predicted proteins | sample 7442791 | NCBI WGS metagenome assembly JACCDI01 (sample SAMN15323434, study PRJNA562643) | freshwater metagenome | isolation source: river surface water | place: USA:Blue River Watershed | collected 2017-08-15 | reverse complement strand
GGCCCGCCGCCACCTTGGCTCCGGTCGGCAAGGATTCCCCCTTGCCGGAGGTCGAAAACGCCAGACCTGCAGCCAGAAGTAACCCAAATAGGGGTAGTGACTTACGCAAGGGCGGCGACTTGGTCTTATCGGCTCTGGCTATCGCCATAGGTCAGTTCTGAACACCTTCAGGCACCAATCCAACAACTTATATCTTAAATATTAACAGGGGCCGCGCCGCCGGAAGGCCGGAAGCCTGCCTCCCGGTGGTCCAAGCAGGAAAACGAGGTCTAACCAAGGGTTGGCCGTGGCTTTCCACGAGAACAAGACCAAAACACCCCATATTTGATTGATAAAGTTTATATAGTGATGCTTATACTTGATATACAATGGTTTATATATTTAAAATCCGCTATTTCCACGCAGGACGCACACGTGAAAAAATTATCCAAGTGTGCCGCGACCCCCTACCCTTTTTGAGTAAAAACCCGCGGTGCGACGAATGCCAATGGCCGGCCACACCGCCTATCGGCCGGATCTCAGGCTAAGCCGATCGAGAACACCGCGAAGCCGAACGGCCCCGGGGCTAAGGAGCCACGCGCCCTCACCGTCATGTCCGTATCAGGCAGCTGAAGAGGCTGGTCGCCGGGATCGCGTGCCCGTCGCGAAGCGGTTTGCGTCCAGGGGCCGGCGAGCTACCCGCCGGGCCTAAGTAAAGCTGATATGACGGGTCGGCTTTATATAATTAATAAGATTCTGAACAATCGGTCTATGCAGATAGGAAGAAAGCGTGCTAAGAACTTAGCTCTAGCCAGTGCCCCGACCTTCCCACAGACCGCCCTTCTGGGCTTTCCGGCGTGCGCCGAAGGGGAAATCCGCCAATCTTACCAAGGTCGCGGCGGGGACGATGCTCGCGATGCTGCTCACCGCCGGATCCGCCGAGGGCGCGAACTACACCTGGACCGGCGCAACGAACACGACCTGGGATACGACGACCACCAACTGGTCGCCAGCCGGCACCAATCCCTGGAACTCGGCGAACGGCGGCAGCAACTCCGCCACCTTCGGTTCCGCCGCGACGGTCACGGTCTCCGGCGCTTACGCGAACTCGGTCACGTTCAACGCGAACACGACGCTGAACAGCGGCACGCTGACGCTTGCGGGCGGCTCGCCCTCGCTCGTCGTGGGTTCCGGTTTCACGGCGACGATCAACTCGATCCTGTCGGGGGCTTCGATCACGAAAAGCGGCGCGGGCATCCTCGTGCTCACGAACGCGAGCAACGCGCTCACCGGTACGACCACGCTCAGCGCCGGCACGATCCAGGTCGGCGCCAACAACGTCCTTGGCTCCGCCGGCCTCTCGATGTCGTCGGGCACGACGCTGTCGTCCAACGGCACGACGGCCCGATCGCTGACCAACGCCCTCACGCTCAGCTCCTCCGCGACCCTCGGCGACGCCGTCAACAACGGCGTCCTGACCATCAGCGGCACGGTGGCCACCGGCGCTTCCGCCCTCTCGCTCACGACCGCCTCCAACGTCGTCCTGAGCGGAGCCGTCACCGGCACGGGCGGCCTGATCAAGCTGGGCGCCGGCCGGCTCACGCTTTCTTCGGCTTCGAACAGCTTCGGCGGCGCGACGCTTTCGGGCGGCACGCTTTCGGCCGGCGCGACGAACGCCTTCGGCAACGGCACGACCGTCACGATCAACGGCGGCAACCTGGACGCCGCGAGCGCGGTCAGCATCAACAACGTCCTGACCCTGTCGTCGGACCTCACTTTCGTCGGCACGGCGAACCTCACGCAGGGCACCGGCGCGATCACGCTCGGCGCGGACCGCACGATCACGGTCTCGGCCAATACGCTGACCCTCGGCGGCGCCATCGCCGGCAGCGGCTTCTCGCTCACCAAGGCCGGCGCCGGCACGCTGACCCTCGCGGGGGCCAACACTTACGACGGGGGCACAATCATCACCGCCGGCACGCTGGCGACGACCGGCAACAACCGGCTCGCGGCGACCTCCGGCGTCACCCTCGCCGCCGGCGCCACGCTCTCGCTCGGCGGAACGGAGACGATCGAAAACCTGACCAACGGCGGCACGGTCAACCTCAACGGCGTCGGCGCCAACCTTTCGACGGGCACCGCCGGCGGCACGCTAACGGGGACTTTCTCCGGCGCCGGCGGCCTGACCAAGATCGGGGCCGGCAGCCTGACCTTCGCGTCCGCGGGCACCTTCTCCTACACGGGAACCACGACGGTCAACGCCGGGACCTTGGCCTTCGGCAAAGCGAACCAGCTGACGGGCACCAACGCCTTCACGGTCGCCGGCGGCACCTTGGACCTTGGCGCCTTCAACCAGTCGACCGGCACGATCACCTTCTCATCGGGCAGCCTGACCGGCACCACCGGGATCCTCGCCGCGACGGCCCTCAACGTCACCGCGACCACGGGGGTCTCGCTTGATGCGCTCATCGGCGGCGCCGGCTCGCTGAGCCTCAACGGCGTCGGCGGCACGCTCACGATCGCCAAGGCCAACACGACCTTCACCGGCACGACGACGCTCACCAACGGCACGCTCGCCTTCGGCGTCGACGACGCCCTGCCCGGCGCGATCACGGTGAACGGCGGCACGCTCGCCCTCGGCGCCTTCTCGAAGACGGGCGGAGCCATCACGTACGGCGGCGGCGCGATCACCCAGACTTCGGGCACGTTCTCGCCGACCTCGCTCACCGCGACCAACACGACCGGCACCCTCGCCCTGGACGTCACGCTCAGCGGCTCCGGTTCGCTGACGATGAACGGCGCGGGCGGTACGCTCTCCGTCAACGGCACCAATACCGGCTACACCGGCGCCACGACGGTCACCGCCGGCACGCTCAAGGGTTCAACGGCCGACGCCTTCGGCACGAGCGCCATCACCGTCAACGGCGGCACCTTCGACCTCAATGCGCTCACGCTGACGAACAACGTCACGATTAACACCGCCGGCACGCTCAGCGGCGGCACCTTCGCGGTCTCACAGCTCACGGCGACAGGCGGCACGGTCTCCGCCAGCCTCACCGGAGCTGGCGCGCTCACGAAGACCGGCGCGGGCACGCTCACGCTGGCCGCGGCCAACAGCTTCACCGGCGGTACCACGATCAACGGAGGCACGTTGACCTTCGCCAACGCGGTCGACCACCTGGCCGATGCCGGAGCGGTCACGATCAACACCGGCGGCACGCTCGCGCTTGGCGCCCTTTCCGAGACCGTCGGAGCCGTCACTCTCGCAGGTGGTACGATCTCCGGCACCACCGGAGTCCTGACCGCCGCCAGCTACGACCTCCAATCCGGCACGGCCACGGCCATCCTGGCCGGAGCGGTGACGGCCACGAAATCTACGGGCGGCTCGGTCACCCTCTCCGGGGCCAACACCTACTCCGGCAATACCGTCGTCAACGCCGGCACGCTGATCGCCGGTAATGCCGCGGCTTTCGGTACCGGCACGGTCTCAGTCAACACCGGCGGCACGGTCAACCTGAACAGCCAGACGGTCGCGAACAACTTCACAGTCGCGGGAGGAACGCTCAGCGGGGGCACGCTCGCGCTCTCCAAGCTCACCGCCGACAGCGGCACGATCTCGGCCATCCTTTCCGGCGTCGGCGCCGCGCTGGCCAAGTCGGGCAGCGGTACGCTCACCCTGTCGGGCGCCAACACCTTCACCGGCGGCACCACCGTCACGGCTGGCACCCTGATCATCGGGGCCAACAATACGCTGGCTTCCGCCGGCGCGCTGACGGTCAACGGCGGCACGCTGAGCCTCGGCAACTTCAACCAGCTCGCCGGGGCGATCACCTTCAGCTCCGGCAGCATCGCCGGCGGCACCGGCGTGCTCTCGGGCACTTCCTTCACCGCGAACGCCGCCACGGCGGTCTCGCTCGACGCCATCCTTGGCGGTACGACGACCCTGGCGATGAACGGCGCCGGCGGTACGCTCACGCTGACCAAGGCCAACACCTTCACCGGCGGCACGACGGTCACCGCCGGCACCCTGGCCCTCGGCGTCGCCAACGCCCTCCCCGGCGCGGTGACCATCAACGGTGGCACGCTCTCCCTCGCCTCCTTTAACAATACCGCCGGGGCCGTCACCTTCACTTCCGGCAGCATCACCGGCACCACCGGGATCCTCTCCGCCACGTCCATCACCTCGGCGACGAGCGGTACGCTCTCCCTCGACGCCCTGATGGGCGGCGCCGGCACGCTGACGATGAGCGGCGCCGGGACCCTGGCCGTCACCCGGGCGAACTCGACCTTCAGCGGACCGACCTCGGTCTCGGCCGGCACGCTGCAGGCCGGCGATAACGCCGCCTTTGGCACCTCCGCCATCACGATCAGCGGCACCGGCACCCTCGACCTCAACGGCAAGACGCTGACGAATAACATCACGCTGACGGCAGGTACGCTCACCGGCGGCACGATCTCGGCCTCGCAGCTGACCCTCACGAACGGCACGATTTCCGCCATCCTCGGTTCGGGCGCGCTGACCAAATCCACCGCCGGGTCGGTCACGCTCACCGGCGCCAACACTTTCACCGGCGGCACGACCCTTTCCGCCGGCACCTTGGTCGTCGGCGCGACGGACGCCCTCCCCGGCGCCATCACGATCAGCGGCGGTAATCTCTCCCTCGGGTCCTTCAACAACGCGGCCGGAGCGGTGTCCTTCTCGTCCGGCACCATCACGAGCACCACCGGCGAGCTCCGCGCCACTTCGCTGACGGCGTCCAACGCCGGCGCCGCGACCATCGCGGCGATCCTCGGCGGAACGGGAACTCTGACCAAGAACGGCGCCGGCGTCCTGACGCTCACCGGCACGAACACCTATACCGGCGACACGACCATCAATGTAGGCACCCTGCAGGCGGGCGCCAACGCCGCCTTCGGCACGGGCACCGTCCGCCTCACCGCCGGCATCCTCGACCTCAACGCGAAGACGATCGGCAACAGCGTCGTCATGACCGGTGGTACGATTTCCGGCGGCACGCTGTCCGCCTCCCTGCTCACGCCGACCGCCGGCACGGTCTCGGCCATCCTCGGCGGCTCCGGCGCCCTGACCAAGTCGACGGCCGGCTCCGTCACGCTCTCCGGGGCCAATTCCTATGCCGGCGGCACGACCCTGTCGGCGGGTACGATCCTCGCGGGGTCGACTTCGTCCATCGTCGGCGCCTATGCCGTCAGCGGCGGCACCCTGGACCTCGCGACTTTCAACAACACCCTGGGCGCGGTCACCTACTCAGGCGGTTCCATCACGGGTACGACGGCGGTCCTGTCCGCCACCTCCCTGACGGCCACCCACACGAGCGGCACGCTGACCCTGGCCGCGCTGGTCGGCGGCTCCACCGCCGTGACGATGAACGGCGCGGGCGGCACGCTCGCGCTCACCCGCCTCAACACCTACGGCGGCGGCACGACGGTGACCGCCGGCACCTTGGCGCTGGGCTTGTCCAGCTCGCTCCCGGCGACCGGTGCCGTCACCATCAACGGCGGCACGCTCGCCCTCTCCTCTTTCAACAGCGCGGTCGGCGCGGTCACCATCTCCTCCGGTGCGATCACCGGCACCACCGGCAAGCTGACCGCCGCTTCGATCACGGGCACCGGTACGGCCTCGATCTCCGCCATCCTCGACGGCGCGGGCACGCTGACCATGAACGGCGCGGGCGGCACCCTGACCGTCTCGGGCGCCAATCTCTACACCGGTGCCACCACGGTCTCGGCCGGCACGCTCGTCACCGGTTCCACCACGGCCTTCGGCACGAGCACCATCACCCTCTCGGGCGGCACGCTCGACCTCAACAACCTGACGATCGGCAACACGCTCGTCTTCGCCGGCGGCACCATCACCGGTGGCACGATCGACGCCAGCAAGGCGACCTTCCAGACCGGCACGATCGGCACGAAGATCACCGGCTCGGTCGCGGTGACCAAGTCGACCATCGGCCTGCTCACGCTCAGCAACGCGACGAACGATTACACCGGCGGCACGACGGTCAGCAACGGCACCCTGGCCCTCGGCGCCATCAACGCCGCGCCCGGCGCGCTGACGATCTCGGGCGGCACGTTCGACCTCGGCACCTTCGACTCGACGCCGACCTCGGTCGCGATCTCGGGCGGCACGATCGCCGGCTCCACCGGCGTCCTGGCCACGGGCACCATCGCCGCGACCCCGGCAGGCACGGCCACGATCTCCGCGATCGTCGGGGGCTCCACCGCGCTCACGCTCAACGGCGCGGGCGCCTTGGTGCTGTCCGGCGACAACACCTTCACGGGCGGTACGACCATCACGACCGGCACGGTCCGCGTCGGCCATGACCACGCCTTCGGTTCCGCCGGCGTCACGCTCAACGGCGGCGGCATCTCCAACGCCGGCGCGACCGCGATCACGATCGCGAACAACCTGAGCCTGACGGCCGACATCGGCCTCGGCAGCGCGACCCATGCCGGCGCCGTCGATTTCACCGGCACGGTCGACTTCACCGGCACGACCCGCATCCTGACCGTCGCCTCCGGCATCAGCCTTTCCGGCGTCGTGAGCAACGGCGGCCTGACCAAGGCCGGCGCCGGCGCCCTGACGCTGAACGCGGCGAACACCTATGCCGGCGGCACCACCGTCTCGGGCGGCTCGCTGATCCAAGGCCGCGCCAACGCCCTCGGTGACGCCGCCAACCTCCTCACGGTCGGCGCCGGCGCGACCGTCGACCTGAAAGGCTTCGCCTTGACGGTCGCGGGCTTGGCGAACATCTCGGGCGCCGGCGGCACGGTCACGAACACCGGCGCCGGCGCCACCCTGACCTTGGACGGCTCGGTCAACAAGACCTTCGCCGGCGCGATCGCCGGCGCGATCGCCCTCACCAAGGTCGGCGCGTTCACGCAGATCCTTTCCGGGGCCAACACCTTCACCGGCGGAGCCACCCTCACGGCCGGCGCCATCGAACTCGGCGCGGCCAACTCCCTGGGCGGCGACATCGTCGTCAACGGCGGCACGCTGGACCTGACCACGCATAACAACGCGGCGGGCGCCATCTCCTATTCCGCCGGTTCGATCACGGGCACTTCCGGCACGCTGACCGCGAGCACCCTCACGGTGAACAACGCCGGCGCCCTGACCCTCGGGGCGATCCTCGGCGGCTCCAGCGCCTTGGTGAAGGACGGCGCCGCCGCGCTGACGCTCGACAGCATCAGCACCTTCACCGGCGGCACCACGCTGAACGCCGGCACGCTCGCCTTGGGCGGAGCCAACCGCCTGAGGACCACGGGCGCGATGACCCAGAACGCCGGCGTGTTCGATCTCGGCGGGTTCGACCAGCAGCTCGGCGCGTTCACGCTGGTCGACGGGACGGTGCAGGACGGCAGCCTTTCCGTCACGACCCTCGGACTGCAGAACGGCACGGTCTCGGCGGCGCTCGCCAACGGCGGCGGCCTTGTCACGACCGCCCTCAGCAAGACCACCTCCGGCACGGTCACGCTTTCCTCCGCCAACTCCTACGCCGGCACGACGGCGCTCCTCGCGGGCGTCTTGCGCGCCGGCGACGACGCCGCCTTCGGCACCAGCGCGCTCACGCTCAGCGGCGGCAAGCTCAGCAGCGTCGGCGCCGCCGCCCGTTCTTTCGCCAACAACGTCACCCTCGGGGGCGACGTCACCCTCGGGGATTCGGTCGACACGGGGACCATCGCCTTCGGCGGCGGCTTCGCCACGAGCGCCTCGGCCCGGACCCTCACCCTGCTCACGGACCTGACGCTCAACGGCGTGGTCTCGGGCGCCGGCGGCTGGACCAAGACGGGCGCGGGCACCCTCGCGCTCAACGGCGCCAACACCTTCGGCGGCGGCTTCAACGTCACCGCGGGCAACGTCCTCGTCGGCAGCGCGACCGGCCTCGGCGCCGCCGCCAACCTGATCGCCATCGGGACCGGCACGTCCGTCGACCTTCAAGGCCACGCCGCGACCATCGGGGGGCTCGCCGACATCTCGTCGGCCGGCGGCACGCTCACCAACACCGGCGCGGCGGCCATCGTCACGCTCGGCGGCTCCGTCAGCAGCAGCTTCACCGGCCTCATCTCGGGCGCCATCAGCCTCAGCAAGACCGGGTCGGCCAGCCAGACGCTCGCCCACGCCAACACCTTCAGCGGCACCACGACGCTCAGCGGCGGCACCTTGGTGGTCGGCGACAACGCCGCCTTCAGCACCGGCAACATCTACCTCCAGGGCGCGACGCTCGACCTGAACGGCAAGACGATCGCCAACACGGTCTACTTCACCGGCGGCAGCCTGGTCGGCGGCACCTTGCTGGCCTCGCAGCTTGTCGTCGAGGCGGGCACGATCAGCGCCGTCCTCTCGGGGCCGGGGACTTTCCACAAGACCGGAACGGGCACGCTGACCATCTCCGGCGCCAACAACTTCACCGGCGGCACCGTCGTCGACGACGGCATCCTGGCGATGGGCGCCCACAACGTGCTGCCGGGAACCATCACCCTCAACGGCGGCGTCGAGAACGGCCGGTACGGCGGCGTGCTCGCGATGGGCGCGTACAATAATTCGAACTCGACCACGATCGTCTTCAACGGCGGCGACGTCACGAGCACGCTCACGTTCACGGGGATCCTGACCGGCACGTCGTTCACCTCGACGAACTCCGTCCTCGACGCCTCCGAAATCCGCGCCGTCCTGGCCGGCGCCGGGGCGAGCCTCACCCTGAACGGCGCGGGCACGACCGCCCTCTACGGGGTCAACACCTACACCGGCGGCACGTTCATCAACGACGGCATCCTGCTGCTGAAGGACCGCAATCGGCTCTACGCCTCGGGCGTGGTGACGGTGAACGGCGGCATCTTCGACCTCGGCGGCTTCGCCCAGCAGGTCGGTGCCGTCACGCTGCAGACCGGCACGATCCGCAACGGCAACCTCGTCGGTTCGTCCTATGATTTCCAGTCGGGCACGGTCTCGGCGGTCGTCGCCGACGGCACCGGCGGCGCCACCGCCGTCAACAAGACGACCGCCGGCACGGTGACGATGACGGAGATCAACAGCTATACCGGCGGCACCAACGTCACCGCCGGGACGCTCGCGCTCGTCCAGGCCAACGCCCTCTTCCGCACCGGCGTCATCAACGTCAGCGGCGGCACCTTCAACCTCGGCGGCGTCGGCCAGAAGACGGGCCTCGTCACGCTGACCGGCGGCACCATCGCCAACGGCACGCTCAACGCCTCCGGCTACACGCTGAAGAACGGCGCGGTCTCGGCCGTCATCGGCGACGTCACCAGCCCGGCCGTCGCGACGGCCATCAACAAGGTGACCGACGGGACGGTCGGCGGCGGCACGGTCGTCCTTGCCAACGTCAACACCTACACCGGCGGCACCTATGTCACCGGCGGCGCCTTGCAGCTGACCGCCAACGGCGCGCTGCCCGTCGGCCGCGCCTTGTTCGTCAACGGCGGCACCCTTGACCTGACGACGACCGCGCAGTCGGTCAGCACGCTGCAGATCACCTCCGGCGTCATCACGAGCACCACCGGGACGATCACGGTGACTTCCGGAGGCACGCCGACGTTCGACCTCCAGGCCGGCACGGTCTCGGCCATCCTCGCCGGCACCGGCGTGGCGGCCACCAAGGTGGGCGGCGGCCTCGTCATCCTTTCCGGCGCCAACACCTATTCGGGCCTGACCACCGTCAACGGCGGCACCCTGCAGCTGGGTCGCGACGACGCCCTGCTCACCACCGGTAGCATCACCGTCGCCAGCGGGACCTTCGACCTCTCGACCTACTCCCAGACCACCAATGTCTTGAAGCTGCTCGGCGGCAGCATCTCCGGCACCGGAGTGCTCAACGCCTCCAGCTATTCGCTGGAGTCCGGCTCGATCGGCATCGCTTTGACGGGCGCGGCGGTGCCCGTGAACAAGAGCACCAACGGCACGGTCGTCCTCTCGGGCGCCAACACCTACGGCGGCGGCACGAACATCCTCGCGGGGTCGATGTGGATCGGCAGCAGCACGGTCGTCGACGGCTCCGACGCGATCGTCAGCGGCCCGCTCGGCACCGGGCTGGTGACCATGAGCGCGAACACCGGCCTCGGCACGAGCGACGGGACCGCCCGGACCCTCCGGAACGAGGTCAAGCTGCTGGGTAACGCGACCTTGGGCAACGGCTCCAGCGGCACGCTCATCCTCGCCGGCGACCTCGACCTGAACCAAGCCGGCCGCACGCTCACCGTCTACAACTCGGTCAACGTCACCGGCGTGATCAAGGATGGCGGCGCGACCGCCGCGGCCGTCACGCTGAACGGCAACGGCACGCTGACGCTCACCGGTGCCGGCACTTATTCCGGGGGCACGACCATCAGCACGTCGGGCTCCCTCGTCCTCGCGGGCAACGACCGCCTGCTGACGACCGGCACCCTGGCGCTCTCCGCCGGCACGTTCAACCTCGGCGGATACGCGCAGACGCTGGCCTCCGTCACTCAGACCGGCGGCCTCATCAGCAACGGTTCCCTCTCCGTCGGCACGTTCGCCCTCCAGACCGGCACGATCGACGCCGTCCTCGCCGCCGGCGTCGTCACCAAGAGCACGGCAGGCACCGCCACGCTGAACGGCGCCAACACCTTCGCCGGCGGGACGGCCTTGCAGGCGGGCATCCTGCGCATCGGCAACAACAGCGCCCTCGGAAGCGGAACCTTGACGGTCACCGGCGGATACCTGCGCGCGGCCGGCTCGACGGCGCGCAGCCTCGCCAATGACATCGTGCTGTCGGCCACCGCCAACCTCGGCGAATATTACACCGACTACGGCGCCCTGACCCTCACCGGCAACATCGACCTCGGCGGCGCCGCGCCCCGCACCCTCTACCTCGAAGCCGACGTGACCGCGACGGGGGTGATCAGCAACGGCGGCCTCTATAAGAGCGGGAACAACAACCTGACCCTTTCCGGAGCCAACACCTATGCCGGCGGCACCACGGTGGTCGCGGGCACCCTCACGCTCGGCGCCGACGAACGGCTCCTCGACGCCGGCGCCTTCGCGCTCAACGGCGGCACCTTCGACATCAAGGGCCGGACCGAGACGCTCGGCGCCTTCACCCTGACGAACGGCACGCTCACCGACGGCGCCGCCGTCGGCTCCAAGGGCCTGCTCAAGGCGGCGAGCTACGCCGTCAGCAACGGCACGATCAACGCCGTCATCGCGGACGGCCCCGGAGGGCCCTCCGCGATGACCAAGACCACGTCGGGCCATCTCTGGATCAACACGACCAACACCTACACCGGCGGCACGAACCTGGTGGACGGACGGATCTACGCCGGCGCGGACGGCACCCTCGGCACCGGCATCCTCACCCTGACGGGCGGACGCCTGATGAGCAACGGGGCCACCGACCGCACCTTCACCAACGACGTCGTCATCGCCGGCAACGTCGGGCTTGGGAACACCTATGACCCCTGGGGCAACCCGCAGGCCTACACGGGCGCCATCATCTTCACCGGCGGCACCGATCTCAACGGCTCGATCCGCGTCATCGAAAACGACTCCAACGTCGGCTTCGCCGGAGTGGTCAGCAACGGCGGCATCACGAAGAACGGCAAACTGACGCTGACCCTTGGCGGGGCCAACACGTACGCGCTGGGGACCGTTCTCAACGCCGGCAAGATCCGTGTCGGCAACAACGCGGCGCTGGGCGCCGGCGGCCTGACGGTCAACGGCAACGCCGACTGGACGCTGGCGCCGACCCTCTCCAGCAACGGCCTCGCCGGCGCCGCCGACCAGACCCTCGCGAACCCCGTCTTGTTCGGGTCCGGCGCCTACCTGCGCCTCGGCAACCCGACGGACACGGGCAAGCTCACCTTCGTCGGGGGCATCAACCTCGGCGGTTCGCGGCGCATCTTCGTGGATTCGACGGTCGATTTCGCGAGCGTCGTCAGCAACGGCTCCCTCTACAAATACGGCGCGGGCACGCTGGTCCTTTCCGCGGCCAACACCTATACGGGCACGACCACGATCTACGACGTCACGTTGAGGCTGGGCACGAACAACGTCCTCCCGGCCAACAACAACATCCGGATCGAGGGCGGCGTCCTGGACCTGGCCGGCTTCTACGACGCGAATTCGGACTTCACGATCACCCTGGTGTCCGGCGGCCTGATCGACTCCAGCAGCGGGGGCCAGATCAACGGCGCCAACATCTTCATCGAACGGGACACGATCAGCGCCGTCATCGCCACCGGCGCCCAGATCACCAAGACCACCGCGCAGGTCGCCTACCTCACCGGCGGCAATACTTACACGGGCCTGACCAGCATCAATGAAGGCCAGCTGAACATCTCAGCCGGATCCCTCCCCGGACTCGACCTGGCCAACAACCCCGCCACCGCCGGCCGCGTCCGCATCAGCGGCGGGACGCTGGCGGCGAGCGGCGATTACGTGGGCGTCATGGCCTGGCTCAACAGCGGGCGCATCATCAACGACGCCTCCTATCCCGCCGGCGGCATCGGCATCACCGGCGATTCGTCCGAGACGATCACCTTCGCCGGCAACCCGCTGCTCTCCCTCGGCGCCACCGGCAATTACACCTACTCGGGCGACTTCACGGCCGACACCTCGACCGGGGCTCCGGTCTACCGCCTCGGCGGCGGCGTCGGCCGCCTGACCTTCGCCAGCGTCATCGCCGACGGCGGCAGCCCCACCAAGGTCGTCGTCCGCGGCGACACCACGGGCGGCGCGGTCACGCTCGGCGCGAGCAACACCTTCACGGGCGGCCTCGACCTGGTCAGCTACTACCTGGACATCTCGGCCAGCAACCAGTTCGCGAACTTCACGGGCGCGGGCGGCAACGCCATCCGTTTCCTCGGCGGCACCGTCCGGCATCAGACCGTCGTCACCGATCCCTCGGGCAAGTTCGCCGCCGTCGATGCCGGCCAGTTCATCCGGATAGACACCAACGGGTTCAGTCCGACCTACGCCACCACGCTCACCGGCGCCGGCGGCCTCTCCAAGGTCGGGACCGGCACCCTGACGGCCACCGCCGGCTACCAAGGCGCGACGAACGTCTACGCCGGCACCACGGACCTGCGTCTTGATCCGACCCTGGCCACGCCGGCCGGCAACTTCACGGTCTACAACACCGGCACCACGCTGAAGCTGAACGCGTCGAACGACCGGACGATCACGAGCCAGACCGTCCAGAGTTCCGCCAACTACTGGAATCCCGCCGGCAACCTCGCGTTCTATTCCACCGGCGGCACGCTCACGATGTCGGGACAGATCGTGCGCACGGGGTACTACGGCCTGCTGTCCGTCAGCGGCGGACAGGTCGTCTTCGACGGCACCGTCTCGAACGCCGACAACATCGACTGGACCGTCACGGGCGGCCTGCTGGGGCTGCGCAACGCCTCCGCCAACCTGAACGGCTTCATCAACTCGGTCGCGGCCGGCGCCACCGTCCGGCTCCTCGCGGCCGACCAGGTCAAATACGACGTCGGCGCGATGGCGGGCACGTTCGACCTGAACGGCTTCGACGAGACAATCCGCCACTTCACCACCATCGACGGCTCGGCCGTCACGAACGCCGCGGCGACGGGCTCCACCCTGACCATGACCGGGACCGGCAGCTTCGCCGGCCGGCTCTCCGACTCCCTGGCCGGCGCCGGGAAGCTCGCGCTGGTCATCAGCAACACCTCCACGACGACGCTGACCAGGTCGACCAGCGACTACCGCGGCGGCACCACGCTCAACGGTGGCGTCCTCTACTTCGCGGGCGACAACGTGCTCGGCTCCGGCGGCCTGGTCGCGACGGCCGGCGTGGTCTCCAGCAACGGAAGCGCCACGCTCCGCGCTTATGCCGGAGCCTACGACGTCGCCGGCAACATCACCTACGGAGACTCGACCTACTATTCATGGAATACGGTCAATACGCTGGATTTCTCCGGCGCGACCACGCTGAAGTCCGCCAACCGGACCTTCACCGCCAACTCCGGGGTCAAGTTCTCCGGGGCCGGCATCGGCGAGGATACCGCCGGCCTGGGGTTCACCAAGGCGGGCGAAGGAAAGATGACCCTGGCCGGCACGAACACCTACACCGGCAACACGGTCGTGGCCTACGGCACGCTCGCCACCGAGGGCAACAACCGCCTCTCGAGCACCGCCGCCATCGACGTCCAGAACCTCAGCACCTACGACCCCTGGAACCCGCATCGGAACGACAGCTACCTCTTCACCACGTTGCAGATCGGGGGAGCCGAGACGCTGAACTCCTTCGTCACGGCGGGCAAGACCAAGGCCAATTCCGGGACCATCGACCTGAACGGCGCCGCCGCGGTCCTGACGACCGGCACGACCGACGGCGACACGACGATCATCGGCCGTATCACCGGCGCGGGCCGCATCGTGAAGGAGGGCGCCGGCACGCTGACGCTCACCGGCGCCACGAACCACATCTACTGGTACAACGACTCGTACTACGGCTGGCGGACCACCACCGGAGACTTCCAGAGCACTTTCACGGGCGGCATCACGCTGAACGGCGGCAAGCTCCAGCTGGCCGGTAATTCGGGTTTCGGCGGCGCCGCGAGCATCGTCACCCTCAACGCCGGCCGCCTGTCCAGCGACAGCACGTCGGGGCGCAGCTTCAACAACCCGCTCGTCTTCAACGCGGACGTACCCCTCGGCAGCCTGACGAACACCGGGGCGATGCATAACGCGGGCACCGTGAACCTCGGCGGCGTCAACCGCACCCTGCTCACGGATTCCGACTTCAGTTTCAGCGGCGTGGTCTCGAACGGCGGGCTGATCAAGACCGGGGATGCCGCCCTGACCCTGACGGGGGCCAACACCTATGTCGGCCCCACGACGCTCAACGCCGGCTGGATCCGCATCGGCAACAATTCGGGCTTCGGCACGAGCACCGCCTTCAGCACCAGCGCGGTCACCCTCAACGCCGGACGCCTTTCGTCCAACAACGGGAACAACAACGCGTACACCCTGGCGAACGCCATCACGCTGGGCGGCAACGTCGCCCTCGGCCATGCCGCCTACTACGGGCCGCTCACCCTGAGCGGCGCGTTCAACCTGGGCGCGGCCGCCCATACGATGACGGTCGATTCGGCCGTCACCCTCACGGGCGTCATCTCCAACGGCGGATTCACGAAGGCCGGAGCCGGCACGCTGACCATCAGCTCCTCCGCCGCGAACACCTACGCGGGCGCGACCACCATCACCGCCGGGATGATCGCGACCGGCGGCTCGGCCGGCCGCCTCGGCTCGACCTCCGGGGTCGCCCTCTCCGCGGGAGCCGTCCTGCAGCTCAACACCAACGAGACGATCAACCTGCTCACCGGCAGCGGGAGCGTCGTCCTGAACGGCGCCGCGGTCCGCCTGACGACGGGCACGAACAACGGCGACTACGTGCTGGGCAGCGTCGTCTCCGGCACGGGTACTTTCACCAAGACCGGCACCGGATCGGTCACGCTCGCCGGCACCAACACCTACACGGGCGACACCACCCTCACGAACGGCACGATCCGCCTGGGCTCCGACGACGCCCTGGGCAGCGCCGTCACCAGCTACCTGCTCGTGACCGCCGGCCGTCTCTCGAGCGACGGCACGACCGCCCGCTCCCTGGGCAACAACATCACGATGAACGGCGACCTGTCGCTGGGCAACGTGACGAACACCGGCCGGGTGACGCTCAGCGGCGGCATCAGCCTCGAAGGCTACAACCGGACCTTCACGGTCGATTCGCCGGCCACGATCTCCGGCATCCTCGCCAACGGCGCGATCACCAAGGCCGGCGCGAGCACCCTCACCCTGACGGCCGTCAACACCTACACCGGCGGCACGACGATCTCCGCCGGCACGCTCCTGCTCGGCGCGGCGGAGCGCATCGACAACCGCGGCACCCTCGCCGCCCTCGGCGGCACCTTCGACCTCGGCGGCTTCACCGAGACGGTCGCCGTGGTCACCGTCGACGGCGGCACGATCGCCAACGGCACCCTCATCGGCTCCAACTACGCCAACACCAGCAACGTCTACGCCCTCAAGTCCGGCGCGGTCAGCGCGGTCCTGGGCGAGATGAACTCCGGCGTCCAGCAGCAGTCCGCCAACAAGACCACCGCCGGCACGGTCGTCCTCTCGGGCATCAACACCTACACCGGCACGACGACCGTCACCGCCGGCGTCCTCGCCACCTCGACCAACGACGGCGTGCTCCGCAGCACCGCCAGCGTCACCGTCGCCGCCACGGGCACCCTCCGGATCGGCACGACCGAGCGCCTCGACGTCCTCGTCAGCACGGGCGTCGTCGATTTCGCCACGGGCCGCCTCGACCTGGGCCTCGCCAACACGAACACGACGCTCGCCGGCACGATCACCGGCACGGGCGGGACGCTGAACAAGGCCGGCACGGGCTCGCTCACGGTCACGGGCGCCAACTCCTTCGCCGGCGACACGATCCTGACCGCCGGCACCCTGCGCGCGGGTTCGAACACCGCCTTCGGCGTCAGCGTGCTCAACCTGAACGCGGGTCGCTTCACGAGCGACGGCGCGACGGCGCGCACGCTCGGCAACGCGCTCGTCCTGGGCGGCGGCGTCGTCCTCGGCGACACTTCGACCTATACCGGCGCGCTGACGTTCACCAACACGTTCAGCCTCGGCGGCGGCATCCGCGGCATCACCACCGACTCGACCGTCAACTTCACCGGCGTCGTGTCGAACGGCGGCTTCGTCAAGACGGGCGCCGGCGACGTCACCCTGACCGGCAACAACACCTACGCGCTGGGCACGACCCTGAGCCAAGGCACCCTGCGCGCCGGCTCGAACACCGCCTTCGGCACGGGCACGCTGACCCTCAACGCCGGCCGCGTCTCGGCCAACAGCGCGGTCGCCCGTTCGCTGGCGAACAACCTCGTCCTCGGAGCCAGCATGCTGCTGGGCAGCGCGACCGACACGGGCGCCCTCACCTTCACCGGCGACGTCGATCTCGGCGCCGCCACCCGCACGCTGACCATCGACTCCGCGGTCACGGTCGGCGGCGTCATCAGCAACGGCGGCCTCACCAAGGCCGGCGCCGCCACGCTCACCCTGACGGGCGCGAACTCCTACGCCGACGCGACCCTGGTCAGCACCGGCGTCCTCGCCACGCTCGGCAACGGCGTCCTGCGCAACAACAGCTCAGGCTACACGATCGCCTCCGGCGCCACGCTCTCCGTCGGCGGCCTCGAGACCCTCGACACGCTGGCCAACAACGGCACGTTGCTCCTCAACGGCGGCACGGTCACGACCGGCACCGGCAATGCCGATACTTCGCTCACCGGCGCGGTCACGGGCACCGGCTTCCTCGTCAAGAACGGGACGGGCGCCCTCACGGTCACCGGCGCCAACAGCTACTCCGGGGGTACGACGCTCAACGCCGGCACCCTGCGCGTCACGACGAACACCTCGCTCGGCACCAGCCCGCTCACGCTCAACGGCGGCACCTTCACGGCGGCCTCCGCGGTCGCCCGCTCCCTGACCAACACGGTCCTCTTCGGCGGAGACATCGTCTTCGGCGCCGGCACGACCTACACGGGCGCCCTCACCTTCTCGGGGACGACCGACCTCGGCAACGCCGTCCGGACGATCACGACCGAAGTCAACACGACGATCTCGGGGGACATCGACCCGTCCAGCATGACCCGCCCGAGCGGCGGCCTCATCAAGCTCGGCTCGGCCAACCTGACCCTTTCCGGCAACAACGCCTTCAAGGGGGCCACGACGGTGTCCGCCGGCAATCTGATCACGGTCGGCAACACCCGCCTGACGAACTCGTCTTCGGTGACCATCGACAGCGGCGCCACCCTGACCATCGGCGGCAACGAGACGCTCAACCGCATCTTCAACAGCGGCACGATCGTCAACAACGGCGTCATCACCTCCGGCCTGGCCACCGCGACGACCCTCGACTCCGTCGTGTCCGGCACCGGCGCCTTCATCAAGGAAGGGGCGGGCACGCTCACGCTCAACGCGACCACTACTTACGCCGCCGGCACCACGATCAACGCCGGCACGCTGCTCCTCGGAGCCGCCGACCGCCTGCTTGACGCCGGCCTGGTGACCGTCGACACCGGCGGCACCTTCGACCTCGGCGGTTTCTCCGAGGCCGTCGGAGCCGTCACGCTGACCAGCGGCACGATCGCGAACGGCACGCTCACGGGCTCCGGCTACGCCCTCAAGGCCGGCGCCGTCTCCGCCGTGCTCGCCGGCGCCGGCATCGCGGTCACGAAGACGACTTCCGGCACGGTCACGTTCTCGAACGCGAACACCTACTCGGGGACGACCACGGTGTCCGCCGGCACGCTCGCCACCGCGGGCGACGAACGCATCGCCGACGTCTCCGCGGTCGCGGTCAGCACGGGCGCCACGCTGCAGCTCGGGGGCCTCGAGACGATCCAGACCGTCACGAACGGCGGCATCATCACCCTGCCGAACGCCGGCTCGCACCTCATGGCGGGCTCCGCCGCGAACTACACGCTCGGCGGCACGATCTCGGGCAACGGTTCGTTCACCAAGGTCGGCGCCGGCAACATCACCTTCTCGGCGACGGGCGTCTACTCCTACCTCGGCGGCACCACGGTCAACGCCGGCGCGCTCATCTACGCCGCCGGCAACCACTTGGTGAACACGGCGCCGGTCACGGTCAACGGCGGCGAACTCCGCTTATCCTCGTTCTCCGATACCGTCGGCGTGGTGAAGCTCGCCGGCGGCGCGATCACGGGCACCACGGGCGTCCTGACCGGCACCGCCTACGACCTGCAGGCCGGCGTCATCACCGCCAACCTCGCGGGCGTCGGCGCCATCGCCACCAAGTCGACCGCTGGCATCGTGACCCTCTCGGGCAACAACACCTTCACGGGCAAGTTCATCCTCAACGCGGGCACGGTCCACGCCGGCTCCAACACCGCCTTCGGCACCGGCCAGATCTGCATCAACGACCCGACGATCGCCAGCGATTCGACGGCCGACCGGACCTTCGCCAACGACGTGCTGATCAACGGGGAGCTCTTCCTGGGCGACCTGGTCAACACCGGGGCCCTGACTTTCACCGGCCCCGTCGACCTCGGTGCCGCCGCCTGGACGATCACGACCTACTCGCCGGCCACCTTCAACGGCGTCCTCAGCAACGGCGGCTTCGTCAAGGACGGCGCGTCTTCCCTCACCCTCGGCGGCGCCGCGGCCAACACCTTCGCCGGCGCGGTCACGGTCAGCGCCGGCACGCTCGCCACCTCGACCGACTCCCGCCTGACCACGGTCTCCGGCGTCACGATCGCCTCCGGCGCCACGCTCTCGCTCGGCGGCATCGAGACGCTCAACACCCTCTCCAACGGAGGCGTGATCGACCTGCCGAACGCCGGGTCCATCCTGACGACCGGCGCCACGAGCTATTCGCTGGGCGGCACGATCAGCGGCGCGGGCGGCCTGACCAAGGCCGGCGCCGGCGCCCTCACCCTGACGGGCTTCAACAGCTACACCGGCGGGACGGTGCTCAACGCCGGCACGCTCATCGCCGGCACGGCCACCTATGCCTTCGGGGGCAACGGCACGACCGTCGGCACGCTGACGGTCAACGGCGGGACGCTGGACGCCGCCCTGGACGCCACGATCACCAACGCGCTGACGCTCGGCGCCAACCTGACCTTCGCCGGCACGGCCAACCTGACGCAGAACACGGGCGCGATCACCCTCGGCGCCAGCCGGACGATCACCGTCGCCGCCAACCAGCTGACGCTGAACGGCAACATCGCCGGCCCTTCGGCCTTCACGCTGACCAAGGCCGGCGCCGGCGCGCTCAAGCTCACGGGCCTGAACAACTATTCGGGCGGCACGACGCTCTCCGCGGGCACGCTGATCCTCGGCGGCAACAGCGCCATCGGCGGCAACACGCTCACGGTCAACGGCGGCGTCCTCGACGCGTCGGTCAACGTGACCATGAGCAACGGCATCACGCTCGGCGCCAACCTGGTGTTCACGGGAACAGCCAACCTCACCTCGACGACCGGCAACTTCCAGCTGGGCGGAGCGAATCGCACCATCACGGTCAGCGGCAGCACCCTCACGATCCTCGGAAACGTCGCCGGCAGCGGCTTCAACATCACCAAGGAAGGCGTCGGCACCCTCGTCTTCGGCGGAACGGGCGGCGTCATCGCGACCGGCGCCGGGGCGGTGACCGTCAACGCCGGCACGCTCAGGCTGGCCGGGATCAATACTTACACCGGCGCCACCACGCTCGGCGCGGCCGGCACCCTCGTCGCCGGCTCGGCCACGAATGCGTTCGGCACCGGCGCCGGCGCCCTCGTCCTGAACGGCGGCGTCTTGGACGCCTCCGTCGCCGCGACGGTGACCAACGCTGTCACGTTCGGCGCCGACCTCACCTTCACGGGCTCGGCCAGCCTGACGCAGACCACCGGCGCGATCACGCTCGGCGCGAGCCGCACGCTCACGGTGGCCGCCAGCACGTTGTCGCTCGGGGGCGTCATCGGCGGATCCGGCTTCGGGCTGACCAAGGCGGGCGCGGGCACGCTGACGCTCGCAGGCGCCAACACCTACACCGGCGCCACGGTCGTCTCCGCGGGCACGCTGGCCACCTCCGGCAACGAGCGTATCGCCGACACGTCGGCCGTCACGGTCGCCGCGGCCGCCACCCTCGAGATCGGCGGCATCGAGACCATCCAGACGCTCACGAACCACGCCACGGGCATGGTCTCCCTGGTCAACGTCGGGTCGGCGCTGACGCTGGGCTCGGCCGCCAACTACGCCCTGGCCGGCACGGTCAGCGGTGCCGGCGCCTTCACCAAGGCCGGAGCGGGCACCCTCACCCTCGACGCCGCGGGGACGTTCGCCTATTCCGGACTGACCACCGTGAGCGCCGGCACGCTGCTCTACGGCGCCGCGGACCGCCTGGGCGACGCCAACGCGGTCACGGTCAACGGCGGCACGCTGAACCTCGGCGGGTTCGCCGACACGATCGGCGCCTTCATCCTCGCCTCCGGCACGATCTCCAACGGCACGCTGACCGCCAGCGGTTACGAGGTCCGCGCCGGCACGGCTTCGGCCGTCCTCGCCGGTGCCGGCGTCGCGCTGACGAAGACCACCGCGGGCACGGTCGTGCTGTCCGGCGCCAACACCTACACGGGCGCGACGACCGTCAACGCCGGCATCCTCCAGCTCGGCGCCGCCGACGCCATCGCCGACGCGAGCGACCTCACCGTCAGCGGCGGCACCTTCAATCTCGGCGGTTTCGCCGACACGGTCGGCGCCGTCTCGCTGGTCACCGGTACGATCTCGAACGGCACGCTGACCGGCTCTTCCTACGCTTTCCAAGCCGGCACGGTCTCGGCCAAGCTCTCCGGCGCGGGCAACCTGGCCAAGACAGGCGCCGGCTCGGTCGCCCTTTCCGGCGCCAACGACTTCACGGGCACGACCACGATCTCGGCCGGCACCCTGACCACCGCGGGCAACGCGATCCTGACTTCCAGCGCCTCGGTGACGGTCGCCTCCGGCGCGGCCCTCACCCTGGGCGGCAACGAGACGCTCAACACGATCGCCAACAGCGGGACCATCACGACGAACGGCATCCTCACCACCGGCACGAACAACGCGGACGGCACGATCGCCGGACTGCTCGCCGGCTCGGGTTCGCTGGTGAAGGCCGGCTCCGGGATGCTGACGGTGACGGGCAACAACACCTACTCCGCGGGCACGACCCTCAACGCCGGCGTCCTCCGCGCCGGCCATGCCGCCGCCTTCGGCACCGGTACGATCACCCTCGCCGGCGGCACGTTCAGCTCGGACGGCGCCACGGCCCGCACCCTGACCAACGCGCTCACGGTCGCGGGCAACGTCGCGCTGGGCAACGCCGCCGACAACGGCGCCCTCACCTTCTCCGGCTCGGTCGGCCTGGGCGCCTCGGTCCGCACCCTGACCATCGACTCCGCGGTCACGCTCAACGGCGTCATCGGCGGCGCCGGCGGCGGCTTCGACAAGCAAGGCCTCGGCACGCTGACCCTCGGCGGCGCCAACACCTACACCGGTGCGACCACGGTCAGCGCGGGCACGCTCGTCACCACCGGGGCCAGCCGCCTGACCAACACCTCCGGCGTGACGGTCGCCGCCGGCGCCACGCTTCAGCTCGGCGGGAATGAGACCGTCAACGCCCTGACGACAGGGGCCGCCAGCACGATCGTGCTCAACGGAGCGGGCGTGACCCTCACCACCGGAGCCAACACCCTCACGCTCTCCGGCACCGTCAGCGGCGCGGGCAACCTGACGAAGGCCGGCGCGGGCACGGTCACCCTCGATGCGACGGGCACCTTCTCCTATGCCGGCCTCACCACCGTGAGCGCCGGCACCCTGGCCTACGCGGCCAGCGACCAGCTGACGGGCGCCGTGACCGTTTCCGGAGGCACCTTCAGCGTCGGCGCCTTCACGGATACCGTCGGCAAGCTCACGGTCTCGGGCGGCGCGATCACCGGCGGCGGCGCCCTCACGGTCAACTCCGGAGACTCCTTCGACCTCCAGTCCGGCTCGGTGGCCGTCGACCTCCTCGGCACCGCCGCGGCGTCCAAGACGACGGCGGGGTCCGTCACCCTCGCGGGCAATAACGGCTTCACCGGCGGCTTCACCCTTGCCTTGGGCACGGTGCTCATCGGTACGAACACGGCCCTTGGCGCCAATGGCGTCGCCCTCAACGGCGGCACCCTCGCGAGCAATGCGACCGTCGCCGCCGGCGGCGCCCGCTCGATCGCGAACGCCCTCACCATCGGAGGCAATGTCACGCTGGGCAACGGCACCAACACCGGCGAGCTGACCTTCGCCGGCACGGTCGACCTGGGAGCAGCCACGCGTACGCTGACGACGGACTCCGCCGTGACCATGGGCGGCGTCCTCTCGAACGGGGCGCTCACGAAGGCCGGTGCCGGCACCTTGACGCTGTCCGGCCTCAACACCTATGCCGGCCTCACCACCGTCACCGCGGGCACGCTGGTCACCTCGGGTGCCGGCATCCTGGCGAACACCTCGGGCATCAGCATCTCGAACGGGGCGACGATCAAGCTCGGAGGCAACGAGTCCCTCAACTCGATCGCCAACAGCGGCACGCTGACGCTCGACGGCGTCGGCGTCGTGCTGACCCTCGGCTCGAACAACGTCGCGATGACGCTCGCGGGCCTCACCAACGGCACGGGCTCGATCGTCAAGGACGGCTCGGCCGCGCTGACCATCGGCAGCGCCGCGACCAACGCCTACTCCGGAGGCTTCACGCTCAACTCCGGCAACCTTTACGCCGCCAGCAACTCGGCCTTCGGCACGGGCACCCTGACGATCACGGGCGGCATCCTCTCCAGCGACAGCACGACGGCCCGGACGTTCGCCAACGCGCTCTCGATCACGGGCGACATCATCCTGGGCAATGCCGTGAGGAACGGCGGCCTGACGTTCATGGGCAACCTGGACCTCGGCGGAGGCAACCGGACGGCGCAGATCGACTCCGCGGTCACCTTCTCCGGCATCATCTCCAACGGCCAGCTGCTCAAGACCGGGGCCGGCGTCCTGACCTTCACGAACGGCAACACTTACACGGGCGGGACGACGATCAACGCCGGCACGGTCCGCTTCGGGGCGAGCAACACCCTTGATGACACGGGCTTCGTGGTCGTCGCCACCGGCGGCACGCTCGACGTCGCGACCTATTCCGACACGGTCGGCCTGGTCCAGCTGACCGGCGGCGCCATCTCGGGCACCACCGGCGTGCTGACGGGCAGCAGCTACGACCTGCAGGCCGGCACGGCCTCCGCCATCCTCGGCGGCACGGGCGTCGCCGCGGTCAAGACCACCGCCGGCACGGTCACGCTGTCGGGAGCCAATACCTTCTCCGGAGGACTGAACCTCAACGGCGGCGTCTTGCAGGTCGGCCACAACTCCGCCCTCGGCACGGGCACCCTGATCCTCACCGCGGGCAAGCTCTCGAGCGGCAGCACGACGGCATACACGCTCGCCAACGCGCTCGCCCTCGCCGGCGACGTCACCCTTGGCGATGCCGTGAATACGGGCGCCCTCACCTTCACCGCCGGCATCGACCTCGGCGGCATCGACCGCGCCTTCACCACGGCCTCGGCGGTCACCTTCGCCGGCGTGGTCTCCAACGGAGGCCTGATCAAGGAAGGCGCCGCGACCCTCACCCTTTCCGGCGCCAACACCTTCTCGGGCGCGACGGCCGTCAACACCGGCACGCTGGCCACCGTCGGCAACGCGCGGCTGGCGACGACTTCCGGCGTGACGGTGCTTTCCGGCGCGACCCTCCAGCTCGGCGGCACGGAGACGATCGACACCCTGACGAACGCCGGCACGATCTCCCTCGTCAACGCCGGCTCCGCCCTCACCACCGGCGCGACCGACAACGTCCTCGGCGGAACGGTCTCGGGCGCAGGCGGGCTGATCAAGGCAGGCGCCGGCATCCTCACCCTTTCCGCGGCGGGCACCTTCAGTTACGTCGGCGGCACCACGGTCAGCGCGGGCAAGCTCCTGCTCGCCGCTAACAACCGTCTCGCCGACGCCGGCGCGGTCACGGTCGGCGGCGGCATCTTCGACCTCGGCGGCTACGCCGACACGGTCGCCACGGTCACGCTCACGGGCGGCACGATCGAGAACGGCACGCTGACGGTCAATGCCGCCAACACCTTCGCGCTTCAGGCCGGCACGGTCTCGGCCGCCCTCGCCGGCACGGCCGCGCTTGATAAGACGGCCGTCGGCACGGTCACCCTCTCGGGAGCGAACACCTACGCCGGGGCGACCACGCTCTCGGCCGGTACGCTCATCACGGATGCGGGTTCCCTGGGCGGAACCTCCGGCATTACCGTCAACGGCGCCACTCTCACCGCGGTCGACGCGAAGTCCACCGCGACGCTCGTCCTCAATGCCACGGGCTTCGCCACTTTCTCCGGCACGGGCCTGAGCCTTGGTGCGGTCACCAACGCGAACACGACCGTCGGCGCGCTGCGGTTCACTGGCGCGACGGGGACGATCACGATCGGCTCGCTCGGCGGGGGCGGGCACACTTCCTTCGCCGGCGATGCGGCCACCACCGGCGGCATCTCGGGCGGCACGGTCGTCGTCACGGGCCTGCTGACTTCCGCGATCTCGGGCGGCACGGTCTCCGCCGGAACGCTCAGTTCCGCTTCGGTCACCGGTGGCGCGACGACGATCGCCGGCGACGCGGCCGTCACCACGCTCAATCTCGGCACGCTGACCGTCGGGGGCACGACGACCATCACGACGCTGACCGCGGGCACGGCCAACCTCAACGGCGCGACGGCCTCCGTGACGACCCTCAACGGCGGCACGGTCAACCTCAGCACGACCGAACTGACCGTCTCGGCCGGCAGCAGTTCCGGCGCCATCACCGGAGCCAACGGCTCCCTGGTCAAATCAGGCGCCGGCACCCTCACCCTCTCCGGCGCCAACACCTTCGGCGGCACGACGACCCTCTCCGCAGGCTCACTCGTCGCCTCGGCCGGCTCGCTGGCCGGCACCTCCGGCATCGTCGTCAACGGCGGCACGCTCACGGCCGTCAATTATAACGCCGCGGCCACCCTTGATGTCGGCAGCCTCGGCGCCGCCACGATCTCCGGCACGGGCCTCACGATCACGGGCGCGATCAGCCACGCCAACACCACCGCCAGCAGCCTGAACTTCTCGGGCGGGTCGGGCACGATCACGCTGACTTCCCTCGCCGGCGGCGGCGCGACCCGCTTCGGCAGCGCGGCCACGATCCTGGGCGGTGTCGCGGCGGGCAACGTCACGGTCGTCGGCCTGCTGACGGCCGACCTCTCGGGCGGAACCGTCTCCGCCGGCTCCCTCTCCGCTTCCGCCGTCACCGGTGGCACCACTTCCGTCACGGGCGCCGCCGGCGTGACGACGTTCAACGGCGGCACGCTCACCGTCGGCGGGATCGCGACGATCACGACGCTCACGTCCGGCAACGCCAACCTGAACGGCGCCACCGCGTCGGTCAGCACCCTCGCCGGCGGCGCGATCACCCTCGGCACCACGGCCCTGACGGTGAACAACGGAACCTTCGGCGGCACCCTCGCCGGCGCCAACGGTTCCCTGGTCAAGGCCTCGGCCGGCACCCTCACCCTTTCCGGCGCCAATTCCTTCGGAGGCGGCACGACCCTCTCCGCGGGCACGCTCCTCGTGGGCGACGACGCCGGGCTCGGCACGGGGACGCTGACGCTCAACGGCGGCGAACTCGCCGGCGTTGGCACGAATGCGCGCGCCTTCGCCAACAACCTGGCGATCGGCGGGACCGTCACCCTCGGCGACGCGATGAACAGCGGCGCCCTTTCCTTCGGCGGCACCGTAGCCCTCGGCGGCGCGGTGCGCACGGTCACGACGGCGGCGGACACCACCTTCGGCGGCATCGTCTCCGGCAACAACGGAGGCCTCGTCAAGAACGGCGCGGGCACCCTCACCCTTTCCGGCGCCAACACCTTCACGGGCGGCTTCACGCTCGGCGCGGGGACGGTCTACGCAGGGACCAACAGCGCCTTCGGCGCCGGCACCGTCACCCTCAACGCCGGCGTGCTCTCGGCCGTCGGTTCCTCGGCCCGCAGCTTCGGCAACGCGGTCGTCCTCGGCGGCGACGTCACCTTCGGCGCAACCGGCAACCTCGGCGCCCTCTCGTTCGGCGGCCTGTCGCTCGGTTCGGCGGCCCGCACGCTGACCACCGACGCCGACACGACCTTCACCGGTGCGTTCACCGGTTCCGGCGACCTCACGAAGGTCGGCGCCGGCACCCTCACCCTTTCCGGCGCGAGCACCTTTGCCGGCGCGGTGACGCTGAACAGCGGCTCGATCGTCACCATCGGCCATAATCGCCTTGGCAGCAGCGCCGGCGTCACGGTCGCCGGCGGCACGACGCTTTCCCTCGGCGGCGACGAGACCATCGACGCCTTGGCCAACAGCGGCACCGTCACGATCGGGGGCATCCTGACGACCGGGGCCACCGATTACACGCTCGGCGGCGTGCTCAACGGCGCCGGCGTCCTCAATAAGGCCGGCGCGGGCATCCTGACCCTGGGCCTGACCACGGCGCATACGGGCGGTACGACGGTCTCGGCCGGCACGCTCCTCCTCGGCGCGTCCGAACGTCTCGTCGACGGCGGCTCGCTCACGGTCGTCGGCGGCACCTTCGACCTCGGCGGCCACACCGAGACGGTCGGCGCGTTCGTGCTCGCCGGCGGCACCGTCACCCACGGCGACCTGGTCGCCAGCAGCTATGAACTGCAGTCCGGCTCGTTCCTCGCCGACCTCGCAGGCGCCGGCGTCTCGGTGCTCAAGACCACGGCGGGCACCGTCCTGCTGACCGGCGCCAACACTTTCGACGGCGGCCTGACGATCAGCGCGGGCTCGGTTCGCGCCGGCAGCGACGCGGCCTTCGGCACCGGCGCGATCACGGTCAACGGCGGCGGGATCTCGGCCGCCGACGCGACCGCCCGCACCCTCGCCAACGACGTCGATCTCCGGGCCGGCGTCTCCCTCGGCCATGCCGTCGCCAACGGCGCGCTGACCTTCAGCGGCGTCATCGACCTCGATGCCGGCTCGCCGGTCATCACGGTCCTGTCTGACGTCACCTTCGCCCATACGGTCGCCAACGGCAATCTCGTCAAGGCAGGGGCCGGCACCCTCACCCTGTCGGGCGCCAACACCTACGCAGGCGCCACGACCGTCAGTGCCGGCGCCCTTCGCACCGTCGGTTCGGGCCGCCTGGCCAGCACCACGGGCGTGACCATCGCCTCGGGAGCCACGCTCGCCCTCGGTGGCGACGAAACGCTGAACACCCTCAGCAACGCCGGCACGATCACCCTGGCGCTCGCGACGACCACGCTGACGACCGGGGCGACCGATTATACCCTCGGCGGCGCGATCTCCGGCCTCGGCAACCTGGTCAAGGACGGCGCCGGCACCCTGACGCTCTCCGCTTCGGGAGCCTTCACCTATAAGGGTGCCACGATCGTCAACGCCGGCAAGATCCTGTACGCCGCGGCCGACCTGCTCGACAATGACAGCACGGTCACCGTGAACACCGGCGGCATCCTGGACCTCAACGGCTTCAACGACACGGTCGGCACGATCACCCTCGCCGGAGGCAGCATCATCAACGGCACGCTCACGAGCGCCAACTACGAGCTCCAGGCCGGCACGGCCAACACCGTCATCGACGGCGCCGCCAACGTGCTGAAGACCACGGCGGGCACGGTGACGATGGCCGGCGCGAACACCTACACGGGTTACACTTCGGTCCAGGCCGGCCTCCTGCGCGTCGGCGACGCCGCCGCCTTCGGACCGAGCGGCCAGCTCCGCCTTCTCGGCGGGACGCTCACCGGCATCGGCGCGACGGCCCTGAGCTTCGGCAATACGGTCCTCTTCGGCGGAGACTTCGCGTTCGGCAGCCTCGCGGATACCGCCGCCCTGACCTTCACGGGCGCGACCGACCTCGGCGGCGCCACCCGCACGGTCACGACGCTCGTCGACGTAGCCTTCACGAATACGGTCTCGAACGGCAACCTGGTCAAGGATGGCACGGGCGCCCTCACGCTCTCGGGCAACAATAGCTTCTCGGGCGGCCTGACCCTGAACGCCGGAGCCCTCCGCGCGGGCAGCGACTCGGCCTTCGGCGCCGGCACGCTCACCCTCAACGGCGGCACGGTCTCGAGCGACAGCACCGCCGCCCGCACGCTGGCCAACGACGTCGTCACGAACAGCGACGTGACCCTTGGCGACGCCGCCCTCAACGGCGTGCTGACCTTCGGCGGCTCCTTCGACCTCGGCGGCGCCGATCGCACGATCACCGCCGCCTCGGACGTCACCCTCTCCGGAGCGATCCTCGACGGCGGCCTGATCAAGGCCGGCGCCGGCACGCTCACGCTCTCCGGAGCGAACACCTACGCCGGCGCCACCTCCGTCGCCGCCGGCACGCTCGCCACGGTCGGCCATGCGACCCTCGCCGCGACCGCTTCCGTGAGCGTCTCCGCCGGGGCCACGCTCGCCCTCGGGGGCGACGAAGCCCTCGAAGGCATCGCCAACGCGGGCACGATCACCCTGGGCGGCGCCCTGACGACCGGCACGACTTCCTACACGCTCGGCGGCGCGCTCGGCGGCGCCGGCTCACTCGTGAAAGCGGGGGCAGGCACGCTCACGCTGACCTCGCTGACCACCCATACGGGCGGCACCATTGTCGACGCCGGCACCCTCCTGCTTGCCGGCACCGGCGACCACCTGGCCGACGCCGGCACCGTGACCGTCAACGGCGGCGCGTTCGACCTCGGTACGCTCGCCGAAACGGTCGGTACCGCCAGGCTGGCCGGCGGCACCATCGCCAATGGCACGCTCACGGCCAACAGCTTCGCCTTCGAAGCCGGCACGGTCTCCGCGATCCTCGCCGGCGGCAGCGCCACGAAGACCACCGCGGGTACGCTCACCCTCACCGGCGCCAATACCTTCGGCGGCGGCTTCACCCTCGGCGCCGGTACGGCGCGCGCCGGCGATGATGACGCTTTCGGCGTCGGCACGCTGACGCTGAACGGCGGCGTGCTTTCTTCGACCGACACCAACGCCCGCGCCTTCGCCAACGCCGTCACGCTCGGGGGCGACGTCACGCTCGGCGACGCCACGAACCACGGCGCCCTCACGTTCGCCGGGCCGATCGACCTGGGCGCGGCGACCCGCACGCTCACCGTCGCCTCCGACCTCGCCTTCGGCGGCGTCATGTCGGGCGCGGCCGGCCTCACCAAGGAAGGGGCTGGCACGCTCACGCTGTCCGCCGCCAATACCTACGCGGGAGCGACGACGGTCAACGCCGGCTCCCTGGTGGCCGCCGCCGGCTCGCTCGCCGCCACCACTGCCATCGACATCGGCGTAGCCACGCTCACGGCCGTCGACGCGAACGCCGCCGCCGCCCTGACGGTCGCGGCCGGAGGCTCGGCCTCCTTCTCCGGCAGCACCGTCGCCGTGGCCTCCCTGGCCGGTGCCGGCGACGTCGGACTCGGCGCCACGACCTTCACGGTAGGTGCCGGCAGCTTCGCCGGCACGCTCAGCGGCGCCAACGCCTCGCTCGTCAAGGATACCGCCGGCACGCTCACGCTCTCCGGGGTCAACACTTACGGCGGCAGCACTTCCGTCGACGCCGGCACGCTCGTCACCGTCGGCGATGACCGCCTCGCGAATACTTCCGGCGTGGTCGTCGCGGTCGGCGCGACCCTCGACCTCGGCGGCGACGAGACCGTCGGCACGCTGGCCAACGCCGGGACCGTCGCCCTCTCCGCCGTCGGCGGCACGTTGACCGTCTCCTCCGGCACCTCCTCCGGCGCGATCAACGGAGCCGGCAGCCTCACCAAGACCGGCCCGGGCAGCCTCGCGCTCACCGGAGCCAACGCCTTCACCGGCGCGACCACGCTTGCCGGCGGCACCGTCACCGCTTCCGCCGGCGCCTTGGGGGGCACGAGCGGCGTCTCGATCGGCGGCCTCGCCACGCTCGTCGCCGTCGACCTCAACGCCGCCGCCACCATGACCGTCGCCGCGGGCGGCACGGGCAACCTCTCCGCCGCCGGACTATCCCTGGGCGCCGTGAGCAATGACGGGGTCCTCAGCTTCACAGGGACCTCGGGACGCATCACGCTCGCCGGCCTGACCGGCTCGGGCACGACGAACTTCGCCGCCGACGCCCTCATCAGCGGCGGCATCAGCGGCGGCATCGTGAACGTGGCGGGCAACCTGAATTCGACGATCTCCGGCGGCATCGTCACCACCTTCTCGCTCGACACCACCTCCGTCACCGGCGGCGTCGTGACGGTCACCGGGGCCAATACGGCCACCGGCGGCACCAACACGGTCTCCGGCGGCACCATCCGCCTCGGTGATGACGCCGCGGTCGCCACCGGCGGCCTCGTCGTCACCGGCCCGGCCACCTTCACGAGCGAAAGCTCCGCGACACGCTCGGTCTCGAGCGACGTCACCCTGGGCGGCGACATCACGATCGGCGACCTGACCTACGACGGCACGCTGAACTTCACCGGCGAGATCGACCTGGGCACGGCGGTCCGCGAGGTGACGACCATCGCCGACGCGGCCTTCGCGGGCGACCTCACCGGAGCGGGCGGCCTGACGAAGTCGGGCACGGGGACGCTCACCCTTTCCGGCACCAACAACACCTTCAGCGGCGCGACCACGGTCAACGCCGGCACGCTGGCGACCACGGGCAATAACGTCCTCTCCTCGACCGCGGGTGTCACGATTGCGAGCGGGGCCACCGTGCAGCTCGGCGGCAACGAGACCCTGAGCTCCATCAATAACAGCGGCACCCTCCAGCTCGACGCCACGCTCACGGCGGCGATCACCACGGGCACCTCGACCCTCGGCGGGCTGGTCACGGGCAACGGCGTCCTGATCAAGGATGGGGCCGGCACCCTCGTCGTCGACGGAGCCAACACCTTCGCGGGCGGCACCACCGTCAACGCGGGCACGTTGCAGGTCGGCCATGCGACCGCGCTCGGCACCGCCGCCGTCACGCTGAACGCCGGCGCCTTCGCCGCGTCGAGTTCGTCCGGCGTGACGCTCGCCAACGACTTCACGGTCGCCGGCGACGTCACCCTCGGGGATGCGGGCAACGCCGGCTCCCTCACCCTTTCCGGCACGGTCGACCTCGGATCGTCCCGCACCCTCACCACGGCCGCGGATGTCACCCTCACCGGCATGGTCAGCGTGGCCGGCCTCACCAAGGAAGGCTCCGCCGCGCTCACTCTCGCGGGTACCGGCACCATCACCGGGGACGTCGTGGTCAATGCCGGCATCCTGGCCACCGGCGCGACGACGACGCTCGGCGCGGTGAACAGCGTCACGGTCGCCACGGGCGCCACGCTCAAGCTCAACGGCGCCGAGACGGTCACCGCCCTCACGAACGATGGCTCCATCCTCCTGAACAACGGCTCGCTCACGACCGGCGACACGTCCAATCGCACGATCAGCGGCTCCTTCGACGGCACCGGCGCGCTCGTCAAGTCCGGCACGGGGACCTTGACGCTTAACGGCGCCTCTACTTTCGCCGGTACGACGACGCTCGCCGCCGGCACGCTCAACCTGACCCATGCGGGCGCCTTGGGCACCAGCGCCGTCACGGTCAACGCCGGCACGTTCGTCGCCAACGCCAACCTTGGCAATACGGTCGGCCTCAATGCCGGCATCCTCAAAGGTTCCGGCATCCTCGGCGCGACCAACATCGCCGCCGGCGCGGTCCTCGCTCCAGGCAACTCTCCCGGCACGCTCACCTTCGCCGACCTCACGCTTGCCGGCGGTGCGGTCATCGAGTGGGAAATCACGGACGCCGCCGCCGCCGGCACCAGCCGGCCGGCCTCGCTCCTCGCCGCCGGCACGGCCTATGACACCATGGTCGTCACGGGAGCCCTCGACCTCACCGGAGCCTCCGCCGCCAATCCGATCCTCGTCAGCGTTATCTCGCTTGCCAACCCGACCGACGTGACGCCGGGAGACGCGAACAACTTCGATACGATGAAGGTGAATCGTTTCGCGTTCGCCCAGTTCGGCAGCCTTGTCACGGACGGCTCTCCCCTTGCCGATCTCTTCACCTATGACTTGGCAAGGTTCACCGATTCGGACGGCGCCGTCAGCGAACCCGACCTCTGGGCGATGTCCGTCGAGTCCAACGTGCTTTGGCTCACGGCGGTGCCCCAGTTGCTCAGCTACGGAATCCTGGCTCCGGGCAACGCTCCCGGATTCCTGACCCTCGCCGATCTCAACCTCACCGGGCGGGCGACCTTCGAGATTTCCAAGCTCCCTCAGATCGGCGGCTACTACAACGACACCGTCGAATTCACCGGGAAGGCGAACCTGAACCCGACCGGGGTCGGCGAGATCGCCATCGCCCGTTACGAACCTACGGGAGAAATGCCCGACTACGGCCGACGTTTCGTGCTCTTTAAGGGCGTCGGAACGCCGGTCACCGACCCGACGCTGGTCTCCTCTTATTTCACGAACCCGACGCCGTGGTCGGTCGTGAACCTTGACCCCGAAGCCCGGTACCTCGTGGTCGCCCCGGCCGCCATCGACGCCGGCGCCACCCCCTCGGCCTACGACGGCCAGATCCGGAACGCCGACGGCCTCGTCCATCGTCCGAACGAATACGCCGTCTACCTGGTCCGTGGCGCCGCCGGCTACGTCAAGCCGACCGTAGGCGCAGGCCTGACCGGCTACGTGCAGAGCAAGGCCCTCACGCTCTCCGGACAACCGCTCGAGCTCGGCGGAACCGTCTATGTTCCGGGCGCCCTCGACCCGCTGGTGGCTCAGCTGATGACCATGGCCGACCCGATGCTCGAGACGGCCATGCGCGGCCTCGAGCCGGCCTCCTTCGCCGCCATCCCGGGCACCCTCGCCATGGCCCAGCGCTCGGCGGCCGCCTCGCTTAATCGCGAACTCGCCGGACACCACCCGGACTCCCGCGGGCTCTGCCCGTGTTGCAATTGCTTCACGAGCTACAGCGAAGGCTTCGTCTTGGTGACCTCTGCCGAATTCCGCGGGGGCGCGGGGGCCGACGCCGCCGACTACGGCAACCGGGCCAACGGGGTCATGGGCGGCCTGATGAAGAACGTCTCCCGGACTTCCGCCATCGGCTTCGCCCTTGGACAAGACACGAACCGCGGCACCTTCGCCACCGGAGGCACGATCGAAGGCAACACCATGCATGCCACGGCTTTCGCCACCTCGACCTTCGACGCGAAGCAAGGGACGCCTTATCTGAACATCGGCGTCACGGCCGCAAAATCGGACAGTGACACGGTCCGTACCACCTTCCTCGGGTCCGAACGGGCCTCGCCGACCGCCCATTCGTTCGGCGGGTTCGCCCGCCTTGGCGCGGACTATCGCTTCGGGCATGGCTTCAGCCTATCGCCCCATGCGGGACTCGATTTCGTGCATGTCGAAGGCGACGCCTTCGCCGAATCCGGCGACCTCTCCGCCTTGGACGTCCGTGACTACTCTTACGACTCCACCCGCGCCAGCCTCGGCACCACCTTCGGATGGAGCATGGCCGGAGTCGCCTCGGCCTTCAAGTTCGCGCTCGAAGTGGAGGTCTTCACCGAACTCGGCAGCAAGACGGCCGAATTCGACGCGGGCTTCGCCGGCGGCGACCGCTTCCTGACCGAAGGCAAGGTCGGCCCCGGCAATGGCCTGCGCATCGCCCCCTCGTTCATCTACCAACCCGATCAGGCGAGCTCATATTACCTGACCCTCTCGCTCGAGAAGGCCGGCGACACCAAGACCGAAGGCTTCGAAGTCGGCTACCGGCGACGTTTCTGAAGGCAGGTCCGGCGGAACCTTTTCAGGAATCAGCGGCCGGCGACCGGCGGTCGGGCGCCGGTCCGATGGATCCGCCTGATTCCCAGGTGCGCTGGTAAACCGAGATGTAGGCGTCATCCTCGACTTTCTCGGAGCGAATCCAGATCTCAGCCTGTTGCGCGATGCTGTCGGGCGAACTCAGGCAGCAGGCGATGGGGGGAGCATACATCCGCGAGGTCGGATTACCGACCAGTGATACGACCGACAGATCACGCGGGAACTCCAGGCCGCGGGCCGCGAAATAGGCGATGGCGGGCATGAAGTCCGTCCACTGCGGGAAGAGCACCGCGGTCGCGCCCCGCCCTAATCCCGGGCCGATGAACTTCCCAAGATTCTCGGTCGTGAGCGGCTGCGAAGTAAGCTTGGTTTCGATCGTGACTCCGCGTTCCTTGGCGATGCGGGCGATGGCCGCCATCGATTCGCGTAATTTGATCTTCCGACCGAAGAAGGGCATGAGAAAGCGCCGATGCCCCAATGGAATCAACTGTTTAAGCGCGATTTCGACCAGGTAACCATACTTCACGCCCAACGATTTGATTCGCTTGGAACGTCGTGCTCCGAACATCGAAGCGACCTTGACCGGATGCCGCAGCACTCCGGCATAAAGCGCCGCATCAGGCATCATGAGTATCACATGCGTGGGACGGGACTTCACCATCTCGGCGTGAGCGGCTTTACGGCGCTGCACACCCTGCACATGGCTCAGGTCGATGAACCGATAGCCATCGCCCTTGGCCTTGAGATTCTGACCCAGCTGCACGACGCCCATCGCGATGGAGCCGTCGAAAGACATCAGGGGCTCCGTCGAAATGACGAGGACGTCGTTACGACCGGGGAGCCGCCCGGACAGCGCAGCCAAGGGAACGACTTCCGGACGGCGCTTGCCGCCACGACTGACCAAGACCCGACGCTCCAGCAGGAGAGCAATGGCCTTCTGGACGGTCGGGAGACTGACCTTATGCTGGTTAGCCAAGTCGCGACCTGAAGGCAGCAGCCCCTGCCATCCCTCATGACGGATCTGGGCTTCGATTCCATCAGCCAAAAGCTCAAATACGGCTTTTTTAACGAATTTATGAGTGGGCATGATGATTTATACGCAAAACTATTCGCATTAAATCTGATAAATCCACCGCTTTTGTGAATGGTCAGATTGGTCAGATTTAGGTGCGAATCGCACCAGAGGATAGCGGTTGGGATCGGTAACGCTCAAAGGGAAGCCGGAAACCGGATAGGATGCTGCGGTCATGCCCGGGACAGGGAGGCGACGACATCGCATCCGTTCGCCGACGCGCGTGCCGTGAGCAGGGCCAGACCACCGACCAACCGACCTCCGTCCGCCCACGGACGGGATTTCATCCCGTACCTGCCCAATGCAGACCTCCGGCCCTCCAACATCATTTCCTATCCCAACCCCTGCCCCTACCCCTAATAGACGGCCAATTTCCCCATTTCCCCTTGCGGGAGGTGGGGGGTCACCTAACTTGCCGTTAACTTTCCAGACCCATGGTCACGGACAACAAACCTTCTTTGGTCACCATCAATGTCGATGGCGTCGAACACCAAGTCCCCGCGGGC
>JACCDI010325598.1_pt1 | contig 36024 bp, 16 predicted proteins | sample 7442791 | NCBI WGS metagenome assembly JACCDI01 (sample SAMN15323434, study PRJNA562643) | freshwater metagenome | isolation source: river surface water | place: USA:Blue River Watershed | collected 2017-08-15 | reverse complement strand
TTGGCCCGCATAAAAAATTTAGGATGCGAGCCCTAGTTGTCGAACCTCATGATGTGAACGAGCTCATTTTTGCTTCATATCTTTCGCATCCATTTCTATATATGACCAGTGAGGCCATACTTATTAACAAGGGTGAGTCTACCGAAGTGAGCCTGAAAAGCCTAAACAGCGGCGGGAGCGTCTGGATGGATATCAATACGCCAGCCGGTAAGGCGCGCGGCAAGGCGAGCATTCTGCCCGTCCTTACCGATAGCCAGCGAAAGCTGATAATCCGGAACTACGACCTTGGCTGAACGCGCCTCGAGGTCAACAATCTCTACTTTGCTCACCTTCGCTGGAGCGAGTGCATGGGCAACGTACTTAGCTGGATCCTCATCAAAATCGACTATATCGATTTTTTCGCCATTGAGTTCATCCATCACTGCGCGAGAACGCGCACCCATTGGTCCAATGAGAGAACCCTTTGGCGAAACACCTGCACGATGGGAGCGAACGGCAATCTTTGTACGGTGCCCCGCTTCGCGAGCTACTCCCATAATTTCGACAATTCCATCTTTAACTTCAGGAACTTCCAATGCAAAAAGTTGCTTCACAAGTCCTGGGTGTGAGCGAGAGAGCATGATCTCTGGCCCTTTCATCCCTTGCTTTACTTCTACAACGAAACACTTGATACGTGCACCGTGTTCGTAAACCTCACCCGGAACCTGCTCTTGCGGCGGAATTCGACCTTCGATACGTCCAAGGTTGACGTTAACCATCTTGGGATCGCGACCCTGCTGGATAACGCCAGAGATCACATCACCAACAGATGCCGTAAATTCACCCACGATCTCTGCATCGTTGGTCGCACGCATCGCCTGCTTAATAACCTGACGGGCTGTCGATGTTGCAGTGCGAGCGAAACCTTCAGGTGCATCTACCTCTTCTGCAATTCTCTCGCCAAGTTCATTAAAGACGGGAACGATTATTTGAATCTCGCCAGTCTCGCGATTAAGGCGCGCCTGGGCGTAACGATTTGGTTCTTGACCTTCGTTATATGCAGAGAGAACACCCTCCTCGATTGCTCGAATGAGTTGTTCAAGTGACATACCCTTTTCAGTGGTGAGCTGGATGAGAGCTTCCATTTCAACGTTCATTAGTTCTCATCCTTTCGGTTGAATTCAATCTCAACCACAGCGCGCTTGATATCGGCGAGTGCGACGGTGACTTCCTTAACTTCCTTCTTCTCTGTGACGGTAAGGGTCACATCTGAATCAGTGTTGGAGGTAATGCGGCCAGTTATGACGACTCCGTCGGTCTTGGTGATCTTCAGCAGGCGAGTGACATTCTTGGCAAAATGACGTGGCAAGGTCAGTGGGCGGTCAATTCCAGGAGAGGTTACCTCCAAAGTAAATGGTGTCTCGCCCATAAATGAGGCTTCATCCACCAGCTCTGAAACGAGCTTCGAGGCGACTGTTACTTGATCGAGATTAAGAGCGCTCTCGCCGTCAACTATGACGGTGACGATGCGGTGATTGCCAGGTGAAACTACATTGATATCTTCAAGGAAATATCCAGCTTGTTGTAGCGCTGGAGAAATAAGTTCTGAAATCTGATCTTTAAGTGCCATGACTTTGTCGTCCTATTCTGTTGTTATTTAATTATTCTTGCGGTGGATCAAGGGCAAATTTACTCTACATAGAGCGAGTATCCAAGTCGCATAATCAAGAGCCCGGTCACAATCAGATAGAAATATCGGATAAAGCCTGAGCCTTTCTTAATCGCCACGTGCGAGCCGAGGTAACCGCCGATGAGGTTTGCCCCACCAAGCACCAGGGCTAATTTCCAAAAAATTCCAAGCTTGAGGCCAACCACAATGATGGATGCAAGATTGGTAGTTGCATTAACAACCTTGGCAATGGCAGAGGCGCCAACGAAAGCAAATCCCATGACCGCAACGAGAACGATCATCAACATGGTGCCAGTGCCAGGGCCAATCAGTCCATCATAAAATCCGATTACAAATGCGGCTACTCCCCCGATATAGATCAGCCTTTGAGGTGAATGCTTCTCTACATCATCTTTGCCAAGTTCGGGTTTGATGAGAGTATAGATAAAGATGGCGATCATCATAAAGAAGATTGCTCGCTTAAAGATTGTTGGTGAGATGTGCGATGCCAATAGAGCTCCACACGATGCGCCAATGAAGGCAGGTGCAACCATCGCCAATAAGAGTTTGGTATCTGTCTTTATCGACTTACGATATTTAATCGCGGCGGTAGTAGTGCCGAAGAAGGCAGCAGTTTTGGAAGTACCCACAACCGAGACTGGATTTTCATTGGGAAGCGAGAGAAGCAGAGCAGGAGTTTGTATCAGCCCTCCCCCACCGGCAATCGCATCGACAAATCCAGCGAAGAACATCGCAAGGAAGAGGAGGAGCAGCGTTACGGAAGAGAGTTCGAGAAACACGTTATTTGAGAGCAGTCAGCGTCTTTGCAATTTCATCAACTGCAGAACCGACGGCAACTTCGGCCTTATCCCCGCTCTTGCGTACACGGACTTCGACGTTGCCTTGTTCAAGCGCTTTACCCACAACAACAATCATGGGAATTCCGATGAGTTCAGCATCTTTAAACTTAACGCCTGGGCTGGTTCCGCGACGATCATCGAGCATTACCGATATCCCGCGGGCTTCGAGTTCTGTAGCTAACTTCTCTCCTGCTTCAAAGAGTGCGTCATCTTTTCCAGCCACAACAACGTGCACCTTTGCTGGTGCGACTTCGACTGGCCAAGAAAGTCCAATCTCATCATGAGTCTGCTCAGCAATCGCAGCCACAGCTCTCGAGACACCGATTCCATAAGAACCCATAGTCACTACCTGACTCTTGCCATTCTGATCAAGCACAGTCAGATTGAGTGCATCGGCATACTTGCGACCGAGCTGGAAGATATGGCCAATTTCAATTGCGCGGTCAATTACTACAGCGGTATCGCAACTTGGGCATGAATCACCTTCGCGAACAACGACCGCTTCGATGTAATGATCCACCTCAAAGTCGCGTCCATTAACGACGTTGAGAGCGTGCTTATCTTTGGCATTAGCGCCTGTCACCCATGAGGTACCTGGTGCAATACGTGGATCTGCGTAAACAGTAATGCCAATCTTCTTCGCATCCTGCGGACCAATGTAGCCTTTGACGAGACCAGGGAACTTCGCAAAATCGGCTTCCTCGAAGACGCGGATCTCATTAACGCCAGGCATATTTGCTTGAAGGCGCTTCACATCAACTTCACGATCACCCGGAACAAGAACAGAGATAGCAGTCTCATCTGCCATCAACATCACGTTCTTCAGCGTTGATGCTCCGGTATAGCCTCCGCCAAATTTACTGTTCAGAAGCTCGACCAATGAATCGATGGTGGGTGTATTTGGTGAATCAAAAACTTCTAAAGCGCCAACCTTCGATGCATCTGCTGCGGCAACTTTTGTAGTCATCGCTTCAACATTTGCGGCATAACCGCACTTTGGACAAAGTACATATGTGTCTTCGCCGGTTGGGCATGGTGCCAAGAATTCTTCAGATGAAGAACCGCCCATTGCGCCAGCAACAGCAGAGACAATGTTGTACTTCATGCCGAGGCGATCAAATGTTTTAATGTAGGCAGCGCGGTGCTTTTGATATGACTCGACGAGACCTTCGTCTGTAAGGTCGAAAGAGTAAGAATCCTTCATCACAAATTCGCGACCGCGGATGATGCCAGAGCGTGGACGCGCTTCATCGCGATACTTCGTCTGAATTTGATAGAGCGAAAGTGGAAGATCTTTATAGGACGAGTATTCGCCCTTGACCATCAAGGTAAACATCTCTTCATGGGTTGGGCCGAGAAGATAGTCAGTTCCTTTGCGGTCTTGCAGGCGGAATAAATCAGGGCCGTATTCACTCCAACGGTTTGTCTGCTCATATGGATCTTTTGGCAGCATCGCTGGAAAGTGAACTTCCTGAAAACCGGCAGCATCCATCTCTTGGCGCACAACGTTTTCAACATTGCGAAGTGTGATTACGCCGAGCGGCAACCATGAATAGATTCCGGCGGCAACGCGGCGGATATAGCCGGCACGTACTAATAAACGGTGGCTTGGAACTTCCGCATCCGCAGGATCATCACGGAGGGTACGAAGAAAAAGGGTAGACATTCGCAACATAATGCGAACCTTACCGTGTGAGTGCGTTAATTAATGGCTTGCGTCTTGATAATTCAAAGAGTAAATCACGTAGTCAGTACGGTTGGTTCGCCTGATGGAACGCCTGCTGCTTCCATCTCTTCGGCAAGGCGCATCGCTTCTTCAATCAAAGTTTCAACAATCTGCGCCTCAGGGACTGTCTTGATGACTTCACCCTTGACGAAGATTTGGCCTTTGCCATTGCCTGATGCCACACCAAGATCTGCTTCACGTGCTTCGCCTGGTCCATTGACCACGCATCCCATTACAGCAACACGAAGTGGAACGGTCATTCCTTGAAGACCAGCCTGAACTTTCTCAGCCAGTGTGTAGACATCTACTTGAGCGCGACCACAAGAAGGGCAAGAAACAATTTCAAGTTTGCGCTGACGAAGATTGAGTGATTCGAGGATTGAGATTCCAACCTTTACCTCTTCCACAGGTGGGGCTGAGAGAGAAACGCGAATTGTGTCTCCGATTCCTTCCGCCAAAAGAATTCCAAAAGCTGTCGCTGACTTGATTGTTCCCTGGAAGATTGGTCCAGCTTCAGTAACACCGAGGTGCAATGGATAGTCACACTGAGCAGCTAAGAGTCGGTAGGCGTTGACCATTGTTACTGGATCGTGATGCTTGACCGAAATTTTAATATTGCTAAAGCCATGCTCTTCAAAGAGCGAAGCTTCCCAGAGCGCAGACTCTGCCAACGCCTCTGGAGTTGCTTTTCCATACTTTGCGAGCAGTCGTGGATCAAGCGAACCTGCATTGACGCCGATGCGAATGGGAATTCCGGCATCTCCTGCAGCCTTTGCAACTTCCTTTACCTTGTCATCGAATTGCTTGATATTTCCTGGGTTGACGCGTACAGCAGCGCATCCAGCATCGATTGCGGCGAAGATGTACTTTGGCTGGAAGTGAATATCTGCAATAACTGGAATCTGTGACTTCTTTGCAATCTGTGCAAGTGCATCAGCATCATCTTGCGATGGAACAGCGACGCGAACGATTTGGCAGCCAGAGGCAGTGAGCTCAGCTATCTGCTGAAGAGTGGAGTTCACGTCAGCGGTAAGAGTCGTGCACATTGATTGAACGCTGACCGGAGAATCCGAGCCAACTCCGACTGAGCCGACCTTGAGTTGCTTTGTCTTGCGACGAGGAGCGAGTGGCTTGAGTGGGGCTGTTGGAATTCCGAGATCTACCATGAGCGGTATTCTGCCCGATTTTTATAGATTGAGCGAGACGGGATTGATGATGTCGGCGAGAACGAGGACAACTGTCAGAATTCCCAATAGAACAACCACTACCCCAGTTATCGGTGTAAGGACATTCACATCGATAGGAGCAGGTCGAGGTTTGCGTCGAATACGCGCAATGAGAGCACGGACCTCATCGGCAATCGCCACTGCCATATGTCCACCATCTAACGGCAATATTGGAAGTAAGTTAAAGAGCCCCACAAAGATATTGAGGGAAGCAACCAAGAGAATAAAGGTAGATAAGCGCTCATTACTGTTGAGGCGCTCGCTTCCAACGGCTTCACCAGAAACTCGAGCAGCGCCCACGACACCGACAAGGCCATTGGGATCGCGCCCCTCATTCATAAATGTTTGGCGGAAAAGTTGAGGAACCTTTGATGGAAGTGCAATCAAAGATTTTATGGATTCCTTGGTAAGAAACCAGGTTGAATCTGAGGCTTGAGTTATGGATTTTACGAAACCATCGCGCTCGGTACCGAGAGCAGTGACGACACCGAGCATGTACCGCTTTGCTTCTTCGCTATACATCGGTGCGGCAATAATTGTTAACTTCTCACCATTGCGGAGAACCTCAAAGCGCATCTTCGCGCCCTTGGACTGAGCAATCTGTTTTGCATCGATCTGCCACTTCTCAACACGCTTGCCGTTGATAGAGAGAATCTCATCACCTGGTAGGAAGCCAGCGCTCTCTGCCACAGAATTTTCAGCAACTTGAGCCACTACAGGCGTGATTGTTGTGTAACCGATTCCAAAGAAGATTGAGAAAATCAGAAGGAAACCGATAACAAAGTGTGCAAATGATCCCGCGCCAAGAACTATCAACTTCTTGAGTGATGAGGCTCTGATAAACGCGCGATCTTCTTCACCTTCAGGCATCTTGTCTACTGGCGTCATGCCCTCGATACGGCAATAACCACCAGCGGGAATTGCTTTGATTCCGTACTCAGTCTCACCTCGAGTTACCGACCAGATGCGCTTACCGAAACCAACGAAGAATTCAGAGACGCGCATTCCGAACTTGCGTGCGGTGAGGAAGTGTCCAAGTTCGTGGAACATCACAGAAGTTAGGAGCGCGAGAACAAATGCGATGATGCCGAGGAATTCCATCATGAAGCTACCTTTTCAATATGGGCAGAAGTTGCCTTTCGAGCATCCTCTTCTATAGCACTGACATCTGAGAGATCTCTCAAAGCTGGGATAGGTCCCTTTTCGTAAGAAGCAACTATCTTCTCCACGGTTGGAATGATTTCAATAAACTTTACTTTGCCCTGCATGAATGCTTCAACGACAACTTCATTGGCTGCATTAAAGATGGCTGGCAACGCTCCCCCGATGGCACCGCAATGGCGGGCTAAATCAACTGCGGGGAAACGCTTGTTATCGATCGGCGCAAATGTCCACGATGAAGCTTGGCTCCAATCAATCGCCTTAGTCGCTCCTGCGGTGCGGTGTGGATAATTAATTGCAAGCGCGATTGGCCCCTTCATATTTGGGGGCGATGCCTGTGCAATTGTGGAACCGTCTTTGTATTCGACCATTGAGTGAACTAATGATTGCGGATGAATGACAGCTGCTATCTGCGAGTAAGGGAGGTTAAAGAGATGATGTGCCTCAATAATCTCAAGACCTTTATTCATGAGCGTTGCCGAATTGATAGTGACGACTGGACCCATCGCCCATGTGGGATGCGCTAGAGCTTCATCTAGCGTGACATTCGTTAAATCTTCGCGATCGCGGAAAGGACCGCCACTTGCAGTGAGAATAAGTTGGGAAATATCGCGCTGCTGATTTCCTTGCAGGCACTGCCAAATCGCTGAGTGCTCTGAATCAACCGGCAAGATTTGGTTGGGCTTTGCCAATGGCATCACTAATTCCCCGCCTGCTACCAACGACTCTTTATTTGCTAGTGCTAATTGATTACCGACTTTGATTGCGGCCAATGTCGGTGCCAAACCAATCGATCCCGTGATTGCATTAAGAACCACATCGCATGACATGGCAGCAATCTCGGTTGATGCATGGGCACCATCGATTACAGTCACGCCTGGTAGCGCTTCTCGAATGAGATCCGCATTCTTTATCGTTCCCACTGTCTTTACCGAATACTTCTTTGCCTGCGCAATCAACACATCGGGATTGGTACCAGCTGCCGTGATGGCTATGACTTCAAAGAGGTCAGGGTTGGCATCGACAATCTCGAGCGCTTGCACACCGATAGAACCGGTGGAGCCGAGAATGACTAACGTGCGCTTCATTTAACGGCGCGCTTACGTCCCACGATCTGTCCAAGAATGACAACGGCGAGTGCAATGATAAACATCGCAGATCCAATGACATTTGCCTGTGGCGGGATACCACGAGCTGCTGAGACATAGACAAACTTAGGGAAAGTCTCCATCGTGCCAGAGTTGAAGTTGGTGATGATGAAGTCATCGAAGGAGAGGCTAAATGCCAGAAGCGCTGCACCAGCGATACCTGGAGCAACGAGTGGAAGAGTCACGCGACGGAAGGTCTCAACTTCATTTGCATAGAGATCCATAGCTGCCTGCTCGAGACGAGGATCCAAACTTGCGATACGAGCCTTGACGGTAACTACGACGAAGGAGAGACAGAAGAGCACGTGCGCCAAAACCGTCGGCCAGAAACCTGGATTGATTTGAAGCGTGAGGAAGAGCGAGAGCATCGAGGCGCCCAAGACGATTTCAGGAGTCGCCATCGGCAGGAAGATAAGTAAGTTTGTGGTTGAGCGGCCACGGAACTTATGGCGACCAATTGCGAATGCAATCATTGTTCCCAAGATCGTTGAGAACAAGGTCGCTAAGAAACCAATCTTGATTGAGTTACCAAGTGCAGTACAAACCTCAGGTGCACCACAAGGGTTCATCCAGTTATCGAAGGTAAAGCCTTTCCAAATGAGGTTGGACTTACCGCCATCGTTAAAGGAGAAGGCAATCGTGTACGCCACTGGAACGAGCAAGTATGAAAATGCGATTACTGCGTAGATGCGGATGAGGTTGCGCTGGAACCAACGAGATGCTTTTCTCATACCAACTCCTCTGTTCCGGCCTTACGAATGTAAATCGTGACGAGCACAAGAATTGCTGCCATCAAGGTAAAGGAGAGCGCGGCAGCTGTTGGATAATCAACAATCTTGAAGAAGCGAGATTCGATCACGTTTCCAATCATCTTCGTCTGCGGACTTCCCAAAATCGCTGCGTTGACGTAGTCACCGGCAGCTGGAATAAAGGTAAGGAGAGTTCCTGCAACCACTCCAGGCATGGAGAGCGGCAAGGTAACTTTGCGGAAAGTTGTGAGGCCATTTGCATATAGATCGCCCGATGCTTCGAGAGTGCGTGGATCAATGCGATCGATTGAGGCATAGATAGGCAAAGTCATAAATGGCAAGAAGTTGTATGTCATACCTGCAACAACTGCAAAGGCAGAGGAAGTCAAAGTCGTACTAGGAGCAATAATGTGAAGATCTCGTAAGACCGGCACAACAAAACCTTGCTCTCCAAGTATCTGCTTCCAAGCGATTGTGCGAAGCAAGAATGATGTAAAGAAAGGTGCAACTACGAGGACAAGGAGGACGTTCTTGTACTTGCCTGCTTTAAATGCGATTGCATAGGCAAGCGGGTACGCGATTGCTAACGCAAGAACAGTTGCGATTGCGGCATATAGGAAAGAGCGACCAAACTGCTCTTTATTTTCAATAAAAGCATCGATGTAGTTCTGCCAACGCAAACTTTGTTCATACTCACCTGTATCTCCCCCAGCAATTGGAGTTTGAGTTGAAGTCTGTGCCAAGTTCGCGATTGGCCAGATGAAAAAAGTAAAGAGAAACGCAATACCAGGAAGGAGAAGTAGGTATGGAGTACGAGGGCTGGAGATGCCGGACTTGCTCGCCACTTACTCGTCGTCCTCGATGACTTCTTCTGGATTCACTTCTGTTCCGGCTTCAGCATCTTCATCGCCACGAAGACCGAAGGTAAATCCTGCCTCCCATGAGATGTTGACATCTTCGCCGACGTTAAATGGTGCAACGCCATCATCGTTCTGCTCGAAGACCATGAGCTCTTGTCCCCATGGCATCAATACTTGGTACTGAGTTGAAACGCCGATGTAAGAAACGTCTTCAACCTTGCCGCCAGAGAGGATGTTTCCAGAAGTCGATGTCTCGAGGCGAGAAATGCGGAACTTCTCTGGGCGAATACCAGCATAAATTGAGTTATCAACGGCATGTGAGCGGTTCTTTGCCAATGAGATCTTCTGTCCAAAGAGATCAACAATGTGATTGTCGCCGTCGTTGCCTGTGATTGTTCCCTTAATAAGGTTTGACTGACCAAGGAAGTTAGCAACGAATGCTGTCTTTGGGTTGTCGTAGAGATCTGCTGGCGAACCGAGTTGTTCGATTTCGCCTTCGTTCATAACGGCGATTGTGTCCGCCATTGTCATAGCCTCTTCTTGATCGTGCGTTACGTGAACGAAGGTGATTCCGACCTCTTTCTGAATCCACTTGAGCTCAATCTGCATCTGACGACGAAGCTTGAGATCGAGCGCACCTAGAGGTTCGTCGAGGAGTAGAAGTGCTGGGCGGTTAACAATTGCGCGCGCGAGTGCGATGCGCTGTTGCTGTCCACCAGAGAGTTGAGTTGGCTTACGTGCAGAGAGGTGAGAAAGCTCTACTAAGTCGAGAGCCTTCTCTACCTGCTCCTTCACATCTTTAATGCCACGTCGACGAAGACCAAATGCGATGTTCTCAAAGATGGTGAGATGAGGAAAGAGCGCATAGTTCTGGAAGACGGTATTGATAGGACGCTGATATGGCTTGGTGTAAGTAATATCAGTTGAACCTAGCGAGATTGTTCCCGCAGTTGGCTCTTCAAGGCCGGCGACCATTCGCAGAGTGGTGGTCTTACCGCATCCGGATGGTCCAAGTAATGCAAAGAAAGAACCTTCTGGAATTGTTAGCGATAGATCGTTAACAGCGGTGAAATCACCGTAACTCTTTGTGACGTTCTGGATGCGAAGGTCACCGCGCGCTGAAGAGATTCCTGACAACTTAGTTACCAGCAGCCTTTTGGAATGCTTCTGTCCATGAAGCTTCCTCTGCAGGTGAAAGCGCCTTGAAAACATTGAGACGTGCCATTGTCTTCTCAGTTGGGAAGATGTATTCAGACTTTGCAAGTTCTGGATCAATCTTCTCCATCTCGGCCTGCGCACCCTGTACTGGGGTCACATAGTTGACGTATGCCGCAACCTCAGCTGCAACAGCTGGGTCGTAGTAGTAATTGATAAGGGTCTCAGCGTTCTTCTTGCCCTCAGGTGATGCTGTTGATGGGATGAGGAAGTTATCGCCTGAGATAGTTCCGCCTGACTCTGGGATTGCGAAGTCGAACTTGCCTTCATTTTCAGTTGCGAGCTGGAACATATCGCCTGACCATGCAATGACAGCTGTTGCATCGCCTGAGATGAGATCTTCCTTGTACTCGTTGCCCTTAACGCCGCGGATCCAGCCATCTGCAATCTTCTTGGCAAGGAAGTCCACCGCGTTCATAAACTGATCTTCCGTTACCTTTGTAACGTCAACGCCTTGTGAAAGAAGGATGACACCGATGGTGTCGCGCATTTCAGAGAGAACAACAATCTTTCCCTTATTCTGTGGTGTCCAAAGATCATCAACAGACTTCATGCCCTTTGGATTTACAGCTGTGTTCCAACCAATACCTCCCATGATGCCTTGCCATGTCAATGATGATTCGCGCTTTGGATCGAACGATGGGCTTGCGAGAGTTGGCAAAATATTTTTTGCATTTGGAATGTTTGCTGCATCAAATTTCTGTGTGTAACCAAGACGAATGAAACGCCCTGCCATCCAGTCAGTTGGCGTAATGAGGTCATAACCGATGTCCTCACCTAGCTTGAGTTGCCCCTGAACTTTTCCAAAGAACTCATCGTTATCGTTGATATCTTCTGAGTAGATGGCATCGAGACCGAATTCTTTTTCAAATGCTTCGAGAGTTGGATACTTCTTACCTGAGTCATCAACATCTAAGTAGAGAGTCCAGTTAGCCCAACGAACTTGCTTTGCTGCATCTGCTCCCCCGTCTGATCCACATGAAGCGAGCGCCGAAGCACCAGCAACTGCACCAGCGCCGGCAAAGACTGCACGACGTGAAACGCGAGAATTGAGAATGGAACGTGCTTCTTCTGAGAGAGGTTTCTTAGCCATCGATGGGCTCCTTTTTGTTTGCGATAAGCGCTGCGGTCGCAGTCAGTTATCTAGCCGGTACAAGGGACGGTTTTGCAGGGCTAAGTATGTAACCCATTGGCCCGTAGGCCAAACTTAAAATCAAGTTTCGCCAGGCCGTTTTGCAGCGAGAATTTGGGCGCCGATCATGCGTTGATATTGCTCATCACATGCTTGATACGGGTGTAATCCTCAAAGCCGTAGCTTGAGAGGTCCTTGCCGTACCCGCTGCGCTTGTATCCGCCGTGCGGCATCTCTGCCACCAATGGGATGTGGGTATTGATCCAGACGCATCCAAAGTCAAAGGCCTTCGCCATTCGCATCGCGCGGCCATGTTCCTTGGTCCAGACAGAAGATGCCAAGCCGTAGTCGACGCCATTGGCCATCGCTACAGCTTCTGCCTCATCCTTAAACTTCTGAATTGTGATGACTGGGCCGAAGATCTCAGATTGAATGAGTTCATCGCTCTGCTTGAGGTCGGCGATAACGGTAGGTGCGATGAAGTAGCCCGGGATTCCTGTTGGCTGGCCGCCAGCTACAACGCGAGCATGTGATGGCACTCGTGAGATAAAGCCTGAGACGCGCTCAAATTGGTTGGCGTTATTGACTGGACCGACCAAGACATCTTGATCTGGCATGCCCATGGCGATTTGGTTGGTCGCCTGATCTGCCAGCAACTTCACCATCTCTTCATAGACGCCCTCTTGAACAAGGACACGAGTAGCCGCGGTGCAATCTTGTCCAGCGTTGAAGAAACCAGCAATCGCAATTCCTTCAGCTGCCGCAGCAAGATCAGCATCGTTAAATACAACAACCGGTGCCTTGCCACCGAGTTCGAGGTGGACGCGCTTGAGTGACTTTGATGCCGCCTCAGCAACTGCCATACCTGCTGCAACAGATCCAGTGATTGAGACCATCGCAGGTGTTGCGTGATCCACGAGAAGTGCGCCAGTTGCGCGCTCGCCGGTGACGACATTGATAACACCATCAGGGAGAAATTCAGACATGACCTGTGCCATCAAGACTGTTGATGCAGGAGTTGTATCACTTGGCTTGAGGACAACTGTGTTACCTGCAGCAATGGCTGGAGCCCATTTCCAAACGGCCATCATCATTGGGTAGTTCCATGGAGTTACCTGCGCGCAGACGCCTACTGGTTCGCGACGAATGAAAGAGGTCATGCCGCGCATGTACTCGCCCGCTGACTTTCCTTCAAGATTACGCGCAGCACCTGCAAAGAAGCGAATCTGATCCACCATAGGTGGAACCTCCTCTGATGCAGTTAATCCAAGAGGCTTTCCGCAGTTTTCGGATTCGATAGCTACAAATTCATCAGCACGGGCTTCGATTGCATCTGCAATTTTAAGCAGCGCACGTTGACGCTCTGATGGTGTTGAGTCGCGCCAATCAACAAATGCGTTGCTCGCTGCCTTCATCGCTGCATCAACATCGGCAGCATTTGAGATAGGGGCAGTTGCAAATGGCTGACCGGTTGCAGGATTAATCAGGGTTGTTGTCTCGCCTGACTTTGAATCTACTGACTGGCCGTTGATGAAATTCTGTAGCTTCTTCATGCGGAAGAGTCTACTTAGGAATACTTCGCCGTTTCAATAGTGACGCTTGAGACTTGTGCCGCAACCGCGCGAGGGTAGGTGAAGATAATTGAGTAAACACCAGTGCTTGGGAAGTAATCAATCAACTCATAATTATCGGCAAATCCAATATCGCGTCCTTGTGGATCGATGAGCGTTACCGCGTCATATGCCCACGTCTGATACTGCGTTGAGTTGGTACCTGTGTAGGCAGTATTTGTAATTTTGGTAACCAAGGTTGTTGCAGTGACAGAGTCAGTTGCCGCGGTTGTTGCTCCAGCGCCGAGATACATCGGCATTGCAGTTGTCGATCCTGCTGGGAAGAACTTGATGCGGAAGATTGTTCCTTTACACAGTCGCGGATCGAGTCCGTACAGTTTTACGTTTGCAACGTAGGTGTTCTGTGCGCCCTGGCCAGATGTAAGTCCAACACCCACCCACTGATCGCATGCTTTAATTTGAAAGATACCTTGACCGAATTCGCGCTTGGCGCCGGCGTTGAGAGAAATGTTTGCTGCAAGTGTGCTGCCAAGGATTCCGAGTACTGCAAGAAAGATTCCGAGATTGAGCTTTGCGCGCTTGCTCCGAGATGGACCGTGTTCTTCGGCAAATCCATCTTCAAAATCTTCTGGGTTGGCAGGGCCGTTAAAGTAACTCATGACCCTCCCCCATCTCGATTAGAGCCCCATATTACCTGCCCGATTGGGGCCAATAGGCGCATTATGAAGTCACCGTAAATGTTGAGGAGGCCGCCTGCCCGTTCGGCGTAGTGACCACGATTCGCCCTGTCGTCGCGCTTGCTGGAACAGTTACCGTCACCGTCGTGTCATTGACGATTGTGTAGGTAACGGCAGCCACATTTCGCCAGAATTTGATTGAGAGTTTGCTTGGGTCAGCGAAGTAGAAGCCGGCTCCGGTAATCGTGATCGTTGATCCCACTGCGCCAGAGTCGCTGCTGATTCCAGAGATTGTTGGAGCAACGGTGGCTTCAAGCTGGACGGAGGTCTGACCGCTCAGTGCAATGTTTGGACCGGTTCCGACTGCAGGAGCGGGTTGGTTAATGACAAAAGTCATGAAGTAGAGATAGACCGTAGAGGTATCAGCTAGGAAGTTACGGTCTCCTTGGCGAACGATCTGGACGTTACAGGTACCTACCGAAGATGAAACGAACTTCTTGTAATCGGCGGTACATCCACTTGCGGTTCCACCACTGACAATCGAATACCCGGCTGCGCCTGTTCCTGAACCTGAGAGCGAGAACAAGGTAAATACATCAGGATATGCAGCGTTAAAAATTGCACCTGCTTCAACAGTCTGGTTGATGCGGTTTATTGTTACCGTCGTTGTCTCGTATCGGATACTCGCATAATTTGCGAGATCTCCCGTTGTGAGTGTCAAGGTTTCCGCGTTGATCGCGTAGGTGCCTGCATTTATTGGCTTCGACGTTGCAGCTAGTGAAAGGCATCCATTTACTGCCCAGCAAGGAATAAAAGCACGAACAGGTCGTACCAAATTATTAGAGGCATCCGATTTATTTGTGCCGCCAATTGACCAGGATGATGTAACGAGACTTGATTGCACAGAAGCTGAGCCTTCAGTTGATGTCCAGTAACCGTAACGACCAACAGCCCAATTGTTACCAAGCAATAAAAGACCTGCAGGTATACGAACCTTGGCAAGCTCGATCATCTCGTTAGTGCTTGGAATAAACCAATCTGAATAACCTGTGTTATTAGCGAGGTTAAATGTATTGACCTTTCCAACTGCTCCCCCAAGACAAGCGCTCTTGGCAAGGTTTGTATTTGTTTCACCCCAGCCGATACCGACATTTGTCGCGCCTAAATTGAGGTTGTGATTGGAGCAATACGTTGCAGCTGAACCGAGTTCGTCGCTTCCTGCCCAGGTAAATGGTGCTGCTTCAAAATACTTTCCATTTCCTCCTGCAGTTGACGGAGTGATGAAGACGATTCCGCCACCAGGGCCAATGTCACCCACTGAACAGACGCCACCGGTTGCACATGATGTTCCACCAGGACGGTATTTAATACTTGAAACCGTCGTTCCAGTATCAGAAGAAACCAAACCAGTAACTCGAAGAGCCGTAGAGAAAATTGCATTGGTTCCGGTGTAATTAACCGCGGTCGGCGTCTCAATCCAGACCGTTAGCGTGTCAGCTTTTGCAATTGTGTAAGTGAGAGGGATTTGAGTAGACGCTCCATACACATCAGAAACTGTAATAGTGTCGTAATAGATGCCAGGTGTCAGTGATTCTTGCGTGGAAAGCACGAGGGTTCGAGCAGTAGAGGTATCCCATTTAATTCGCGTGAGCGAGGAATTTGACCAGGCAGCGGTAATTGTTTCTGATCCTGCGGTAACGGTAAAAGTATCACTGTACTTAGTGCCGTACTTTCCAGATTGGGCTTGTTTGTTTTGAGTATTTGCAAAACGGCCCTTTGTAGCGTTGAAATTCTGAGAAATTTCGGATGAGGTGAGAACTCGATTGTAGATTCGCAGTGATGCAATCGATCCATTGAAGAAATCATTGCTATCCCATCGACGACCAATCGCCAACGTGGAATCTAAGTTCGCCAAGCTCCAACTTATAGAAGCAGCTGCGCTGATGCTCGTTTGCGTCGCTCCGTCTCTATCAATCGAGAGCTTAATGGTCGAGCCGTTAAATGTGACCGTCGCTAAGACCCAAGTCAGATCCGGTACCGCTAAAGCATTTGCAAAGTCTGTACCGTGCGCGTAGTTCCAGTTAGTGCCGTCGAAAACGCCAGCAGTCAATTTGCTGCCATACCAAAATACAGAGAAGTTCAATTGCTGACCATTTCCCGACCATGGATTACTGACAATTGCGGTCCAGTCAACAGGTGTACCGTTCCGCTTAATCCACACCTGCAAGGTGTAGTTCGGATAGAGACCAAGGGCAGGAGTAACAGCACACTGCTTTTGAGCGCTTGTGAAATTCAAAACGCCTAAATTTTCCGGCGAGAAACTTGGCGCAATACACGAGGTTGATGTTGTTCCAAGAAATCTGCTACTTGGAGTCGCTGCATTCATGTCGGCATTTCGCGCTAAACCGGAGATGTCCCTCCACGTAGTTCCTGTGCGTGGATAGCTTGATGTATTTCCGGCGTCCAGATACATCACTGTTCCTGAATCAACTTGCTCTGAATTTGCTGAAAAAGAAGGCGGCGGACTAACTTTTATCGTTAACGGAATTGAAAATGAAGCTGAGATCGAATCGGAAACGGTAATCGTCTCGTAGTACGTGCCGACAGTCACCGTATCAATAAATCTAATAACTGGCGTACCAACCGTCGAAGTATCGAGTGAGAAGTTCGGACCATCAGGTGTCAGGGAATACCTAAATGTCGACGTTCCTCCTGTGACGGTAAATGTCTCGTTTTTGCTGAGATTAACAGTCTTCGAAAGTGAACTCTTGCCAACTAGCCTCAAGGTTCCATTAATCATGGCAAAGGCTGAAGTCGAAGTTTCAACGATAAATAATCCATCGGAATCAGAATCCGTGACGATTACTCGATATCTGTAATTGCTTCCGGATGTAGTGGTGTCTGGTGGGATCCACGAGAAGGAAGCACCTGATACTCCGGTCTCACTCTTAATGAATGAGAATGTTCCTGCAACTCCCCCAGTAGTCGACTCCCACCTAAAGGTGCGAGTAAGACCAGCAGTGAAACTATCTTGGGGGACGTTTGTAGTAAAAGTTTCAGCCATTCCGAGATTGATGGTGGTATTAGTAGGAGAAGTAAATGTTGGCTTTAACTTTGTGATGTAGCGAATGATGATCAAACCGCTTCCACCTTGACCGCCACCGGTTGAGTTGTAGTAGTTAGCGTCGCCACCATTTCCGAATGATGTTGTCTGGTTAAAGCTCCACGAAGAGATCCCATATGCGCCACCACCAACGCCATATGTAACAGTTTCACCAGTGATTGCAGATGCAACTCCAGGACCACGGGTCGTTGGGGTTGCGGCTCCACCTGCACCGCCACCAGTGTGACCGGCTGTTCCATTCCACGATGCACCTGCACCCGCAGTGGCGCTGGCTGGAAAAAGTTTTCCGTTAACGGTTACAGAGCTGCTAGTTCCAGCATCTCCTGCTTTATAAGCCTCCCAAAAATTACTTGCTCCACCGCCGGCACCACCTGCAGTTCCGCTTAAACCATCTTGATTTGTGGCATCCACATAACCGCCGCCGCCACCACCACCGGCAGAAAGTGCATCAAAGGTTGTCGTGGTGCCTGTATAGCCTCGCGTATTTGCTTGCGTAGTAGTTGGAACACCTCCCGCACCCGCGGCGCCAACTTTTATCGATACATAGCTCTTGGGATCAAGTGGAACGGATTTGGCGTAGTACACACCGCCAGCTCCTCCCGCACCTGCCGCATCTTGAATTCGAGTTGTGTAAGAGCCGGCACCTCCACCGCCACCGCCGACAAGCAATACTGTTGCAGCCGTTACTGAATCTGGAACTCGCCAACCAGGAGTCTTCGAGATCAAAGTGCGCGGTATCGAAATAACCGTGTAAGGACCCGAAGTGGTTGTTGTAGCAATTGAGCTCCATTGCGTGGAGAGCGGGCTTAAGTTGTAGCGAGTATCTGATCTTGGGGCACGAGACACAGCCGACGTGCCTGAGCCCTCGTTAAAGTCCCAATACGCGTTGAGGTTGGTGCTCGATAAATCAGGAGCTACATACATGCCAGTAATGATTTGGCTCAAAGTACGCGCTTCGTTCCAAATCTTTACCTCATCAATTTGCCCTATGTAGTACTGCCCGGCCCCATATCCACCGATATAGTAATAAGAGTCGGCGCTATAAAGACCTGCCACATCCCAAGAATCAACCCAGGAATTAGTCCAAAACCGCGTCTGCGCTTCATTGATGTACATACTCACTGTGTTTCCATTGCGAACAATTGCCACATGAGTCCACGAGTTGTAATTAATATTTTGCGACGTTTGAAAAGAGTTCCACCCCGAGTTGGTCCTAAAGCTCACATACCAATAGCCGTTGATGCAGAGCAGTACAAAATTATCTGAACCAAAAACTGTTTTTTGGCTAGCCGATGAACATTCAGAACCAGGACGTACCCACGCTTCCCAGGTTTGGTTTCCGGTCAGAACCGGGATCGTGTTTGCTGTTAAGAGAGTGTTTACACCGGTAAAGTTCAAAGCGGTATCAGTCTCAAATGAATCTGAAACGACCTGAATAGTGATGGTCTTGCTGCCAGAAACACCGTTGCTATCAATTACGGAAACTGTTTGAGTGTATGAGCCGACGGGAACGCCATCGGAAACAGATATGACCCCGGTGGATGAATCAATCGTCACTCCATCCATCAGCGGACTTAGGCGGAAAGTATTCGATCCGTTGGTTCCCGAGGCGGAAACCGTTGAGCCTGAATTTTGGCTAGATGTGCGCTTTGTAGATACTCGCATATTGACGGCAGATACTGATGCGGTGATTGTGTTGCGAATATACATTTCAAATGGAATGTTTCTTGAACTTGGGTTTGTGCCAGATATTCCATTTTGGGTTGCGCAACAATTATTAATCGATCCCGTCTGAACGGCATATGTTGAGTATGCAAGTCCGATACCACCGCTTCCGTCGTTGCTGCCTTCACTTGTTGCGCCGTTTTCGTTCCAACCAAAACCCCAACGGGCCAGCGCCATATTTCCTGCCGCGCTAGAGCCGTAGTTAATTCCGAAAAATCTAATGTCAGCCTGGCTATAGAAAAGTCCATTACCGATTGCAGAATAAGGCGTTTCGTTTGTTGAATAAGTGGAGGAAACTTTACGAAATGCGCATCGGTGTGAATTTGCAAATAAGTTTGTGAGAGTAGTTGCAGTTGTCACACAAGATGAACCGTTTGGACCTCCAGATCCAGATAAGTTGACGTTCCAAGAATCGCCATCTGCAGAAGTCCACGTTCTACCCGCAGTTGTTGTCTCAATCCACGAGAATCCATAGGTACTGTTGAGTGCGTTTGTGGCACCACCCGCATATGTTGTCTGTTCAGGGAAAAGCGCCATAATCTGATTGCCCTTGTTATAGGCAAAGACTCCGTACTTGGCATCGATATCTCGGTTGGAGTTATTTTCCTGCCAACGTTCGGGATAAATCTCCCCTGTTGTTGCAGTGTTGGTCCAGAATGCGGATGAATAACCAAAGCCAGAGCTGCTTTTACGTCCCTTCATCGCCATCATCCAGCCGCCGCCGCTCATTGCAGAATCCATGATGCAGTAAGTCAGAGTCGGAATGCCATTAACCATAATCCAGTACTGGCCATTCATGTTCATGCCGGTAGCTTGTTTAATCTCTAGCGCAGATCCGGCAGCGCACCGCGCGGCCAATCCAATCGGACAACCACCATAGAAAACCGACGGATCGGTTGCCAGCCATTCACTCGGAATTGTTTGTTGACCGACTGCTCCATATTGCCAATCAAGGTAAGCAGCGGCACCTGTTTGAATTTCATGCATCCATGCCTCGATGCGGTAAACCTCGCCCGCGGTCATATAGATTGTTGCCTGGGCATCAAATAGACCCGGCCCCGCAGGACCATGTGCAAGATTGTCTGCAATGATGTTCGCGCCTTGGATGTTGAGATAGAAATTGTCATCGGAACGACTTTTAAAGGTGACGTTTCCTGTTGTAGGTGCTTTTATATATCCGACGTAGTAAGCAGTGAAGTTATCCGCATTACATGTTCCAGATGGATTTGTCGGTGCAGGAGCTGCCGTGGTCCAGTTCTGGCTAATCTGAGTGACAGTTTCCCAACCGCAATATCCGGTGGTGCTTACCGAGATTGGCCTACGAATCATCGCAGTTCCAGAGTCGGGATCGTTGGCGTAGTAGACGGTTAAGCCGTTTGTAAATGCACCAACCAATTCTTCAGAATCTGTGTACTCACCAATTACTCCGTTGAAGCCTGCCACCTTGACCGAATAAATACATCCAGCAGTCAGATTTGAAATCGAAAATGAGGAGACGAGCGAAGATGTCGATTGAACGACTCCATCACCAAGAGGATTTGCGCAAGAGACGCCAGATCCTCTCGTCACAGACCATCGCCACGATGTTGCATCGATGCCTGTTGTCACCATATTTACAAGCAACGAAGTCGGACGCGACGTGATGCTTGTTATGGTTGGTTCAATTGGTGCCGCAGCAACGGCGGGAGTTGAACTCAGCCCCGTTTGAATGAAGCCGAGAGCGAGCACCGCGACGAGAGCACGGGCTATACGTCTTTGGGCCTCTTTGAGCTTCATTAGACGAGCATTCTAGAAGGTAGGGGTACTCCCGTCCAAGCCTTGAAAGCTATGGAGTGATGGTGAGGACGAACTCTGAGACTGCCTGGCCATTAGGCGTAGTTACAGTGACTTTTCCAGTGGTCGCACCGACTGGAACTGTGACGGTGATCTGAGAGTTCTGGGCGTTGACGGTAAAGCCAGTACCAAGGACATTGCGCCAGAACTTGACCGTAATTCCTGCCAGATTTGAGCTATCAAAGCCAGCGCCAGTGATGATCAACGATGTTACTCCGGCCTGTGCTGTGTAGGTTGAAAGCGATGAAATCGTCGGCGCAACGTTTGGATCTAACGTCACCGAAGTCTGGCCACTGAGTGCAATGTTTGGACCACTTCCGACTGAAGGAGATGGCTGATTATTAACGAATGAGAGCAACAGCATTCCCGCTGTTGCGGTATCCGGCAAGTAGTTCCTATCCCCCGCCTTTACAACGGTGACAGTACAAGTGCCTTGAGTCGATGCATAAAGTTTCTTGTAATCAAATGCACAACCAGTTGAAGTTCCGTTGGTTGCCGAATAACTAACAGCACCATTTCCATTTCCCTCAATGACATTGACTGTAAATGTATCCGGGAAGTTAACGTTGATAAAGGGAATCACTTGCGCGCGCTGTGCGATTCGGTTGACAGTCAATCGCGAATCGATATATCGAACCGATGAATAACGTTCTGCCAAAGTTGCAGCGCTTGCACCGCTAGTTGGTGAAATAACATAGATTCCTGCAGCAGTCGGTGTTTCTGTCGTTAATAGAGCAGTACAGGTGTCTATTGCCCAACAGGATCTAAATGCGCGAACTGGACGGACCATATTTCTTGTGGCTTCTGATTTGGCCACATTTGAATTGCCCGCAAATGTAGCGCCAACGTGACCGATAGCCCACATGACAGATGAACTCACTTCGGTGGACGCCCAATAACCCCAATTGCCAACGTTCCAGTTATTGCCAATATTAAGCAAGCCAGCTGTTGCGGGGATCTTTGCCAATTCGATTGCCTCATTCTTGGATGGAATGAACCAGTCGCTGTATCCAGTGCCGTTTGAACTGTTAAAGCTAACGACCTTTGCAACCGCACCGCCAAGACATGAGGTCTTAGCTAAATTAGTGTTTGTCTCACCCCATCCGATGCCAACTTGAGAGGCTCCAATGTTGGAGTTGTTATTTGAACAATAAGTAGCAACCGTTGAGAGATCATCGCTTCCAGACCAGTTCTGCGGTGCAACTTCATAGATGCGACCATCGCTGCTTGCAGTAGAGGTATCGATAAATACTATTCCACCACCTGGACCGATATCTCCAATGCGGCAATATCCACCAGTGGCGCAAGTTGTGCCCGCTGGTTTAAATCGAACCGTGGTTGAAATAGCAGTTCCAGATTCAAGCCCGACTGCACCAATTGTCCTTACTGATGGAGTAAAGAGAGCTTGATTTCCTGTGTAATTAAGCGCCGTTGGTGTATCTACATAAATAGTGATTGTATCTGCCTTGGATACTGTGAATTTGATTGGCAAGAAAGTTGATTGAGCAAAATTGTCGGTAACGGTAATTGTGTCGTAATAAGTGCCAGGAGTCAGCGTTTCTTGAACGGTGAGCTTCACCTGGCCAGGGGTTGAAGTTGTATCCCAAGTAATTCCGTCACGATTGCCCACTGCGAAAGAAACAGTCTCAGTTTCTCCGCCTGAAGTGACAGTAAAGCTTTCAAGTGTCACCTTGCCGTATTTCTGGGAAGGTGCCAACTGGTTTGCATTGATGGTAGCGAATCGGGCCTTAGTCGCATTGTAGTTTTGCGTTACCTCAGATTGGTTAAAACCGGAGCGATAAAGTCTTACATAACCGATATCCATCGCCGAAGTTGGCGCCGTACTTGTCCAGAAGTACTTATTGATATACACACGATTTGTATCAGCGGCTGGCGGCACAAGGGTTGCACCTTCTGAACTGTTGGCAAGCGTGGTTGGTACTCCATCGACGTATAGCTCTGTACGAGTGCTTGCCGACGATAACGTTGGATCAAAGGTTCCGACAATGTGGGTCCACTTACCGAGTGTCAATGCTTCGGTACTGCGCTTGTACGTCCAAGAACCATTGTAAAAACCAGTGAAGAGAGTTCTTGTGTTATCTACACAGAGAAAGTACGGAACATTTGTCACGCTCTGCTCGCTGGCAAAGATACATATCTGACTAGAGCTAATCGACTGAAGATTGATGTACGCCTCAATCGTGAAGGACGGAAGTGTTCCAAAACCAGTCGCCGTAATGTATTGAGAATTACTAAGACTGAGGATTCCTGTATAACTCTCACTAAATGTCGCACCACCAACAATCGAAACCGGCTTCTTTGTACCACTAATGTCAGAAATAGTTCCGGTAGATCTTGAAAAGCTTGCCGAGTTAGCCATATCGATGTTGAAGACGAGATCATTATCGATAATTTCAGCGGCATTAGCCAAGGATGGCGGTGCCGAAATTGTCAGAGTAATTGGAATAGTTACAGAGGCGGATACAGAGTCAGTTACGGTCAGGGTCTCGAGATACGTCCCAGCTGACGCAGTATCACTGATTCTTAAGATTGTTGATCCAACTGTAGAGGTATCGAGTGTAACTCCAGGAATTGTTGGCGTAAGCGTGTAGCGATAACTTGGTGTTCCGTGAGAGATTGTAAATGTCTCATTTCGAGCAATATTGATCTGCTTCTTAATGGAAGTCGGCCCGGTCATCAATAGGGTTTTATTAATCACCGCAAAGACCGCCGGAGAAGTGTCTTGAGTGAACAAACCGACAGTATCTGAATCAGTTACAACAACACGATAAAGATACTGACTGCCAGATGTAGAAGTGTCTGTTGGTACCCAGCTGAATGCTGCGTTTGTTGCACCTGTACCGACCTTAACCGGAGTGAAAGTTCCGTTTGCTCCCGCAGTTGTTGACTCCCAACGGAAAGTACGAGTTAAGCCAACTGTCGCGCTGTCTTGCGCAACATTTGTTGTGAATGTTTCTGTCATTCCAACATTGAGATATGCATTCGTCGGTTTTGTAAAGCTTGGTTTGAATGAAGTGATGTAACGGATTACGACAACGCCTGTCGAGCCATTCATTCCGATACCACTAGCCACTGCGGTGCCTCCGTAGGAGACAGAACCGCCCCAACCGTTATTTGCCTTCGTATAATTTGGATCCGTACTCCAGTTGGCATGGAATTGATTGCTACCGGTCAACCCATACTTCACGTTTGTGATTGGATCTACGAAGGCATCACCTGGAGTTCCGTAACAACCACTGGTAATTGATGCACCTCTGGAGCTACCTCCGAGTCCTCCCCAACCCCAACCGCCTTGTGCACCGTTATAGCCTGACGGAACAGTTCCACCGTTATAACCCAACATCGAGCATGAAGAGGAAGCGGCTGTAGATCCACCACCACCACCACCGGTGGCCAAAGTAGAGCCACCCGCTCCGTCATAGCCATTGCTTCCACCACCGCCTCCGCCAAGAGCAGTGAGGCCAGCGTCTATACCCACGTATGAGCTGTCGCCACTCCTCAAGGAGGCATCGTTTGTCAAACTTCTGCCAGCGATGCCACCAACTCCAACCTTGACTTGGACAACTCCACCCGGCGTGTATCGCTGAGTAGGTGAATAAGTGACACCACCGCCGCCGCCCGCACCACCTGGTGCAGCCTGATTTGAATCCGATTTACCTGCGCCGCCACCGCCGCCTACAACAATTGTTGTTGCAGCTGTTACCGAATCTGGAACTTTCCATCCACCGAATTGAGTTATATAGGTTCGAGGAAAAGTAATTGTTGTATATGCCGACGTCACCTCGCGATTTGCGATTTCAACATAAGGCATGGTTGTTGCAGATACCAAATCGCCACGATTGACACCGTAATACGATAAATTTACAACTGGTTCTTGAACAGAGCCAACTCGTTTATTGAAATCCCAATAATATTGTAAGGTTGGATTGCTAGCGTCATTAGAGTGCATATCATTTTTTATCTGACTAATTGTTCTTGCCACTTTCCAAACTTTAACTTCATCGATACTTCCATAGAAGCGGTCTAAGTTATCTAAACGAGTACCTATGTATGTGAATGCATCTTCAGTCTGGCGAACAATGTCTCCTGACGCAAAAGTCACGGCAGTTGTAGCAGGAACGTATGGACTCCCCGCTTTTGTGTAAATGAGTTGGCCGTCGAGATAAAGTTCAACGCCGCCATTTGTATTTGCGATGCCGCGCTTGACTATCGAAACATGATGCCACTCATTAATCGGGACCATATAAGTTGTATCAATCCAGTCCCAGGTTGAGTTAGTCCCATAAAGTAAGTAGTAGAAGTATCCGTTGTAGACACCAAACATCAATCCGTTTTCACGAGCAAAGACTGCACATCGAGAGCCCCCACCAGAGCCACACTGAGTTCCTGGCTTAATCCAGGCTTCTACAGTGAAGGTGTCGTTGATGACTCCACCGTATCCAATGTGAGTGTAGTAATACTGTCCACCAGCCATGTTCACAGCTGTATCAGTTTCTGTTGGAAGCGTCGTACTCTTGATAGTTAAGCCATAAATTCGCGCCAAATATTGCTCCATGGAGCGAATTTCGCCATTAGTCAACTGGCGGTTGAATATCAAAATATCTGCCATATCGAAATCTGACTTTTGAGCGTAATTACTATTGTTCACACCAAAGCCAGTTGAAGTGCTTTGCGCGTTTTGATTGGTGGTATTTGAGTGTGAGACATCTAATCCATCGGCGCGATAAATCTTCAAGAGATCGGTAGAAAGAACCCAATTGGTTGCGCTCGATATATTTGTCGCTTCGGGCGTAAGCCAATAGTTATGGTGCGTCAGTCCTGCGTTACCGTTGTAATGACCGGAGAGCCAATTTCCCGTGTTGGTAGTTACGATTCGACCCTTACTGCCAGATGTTCTATAGCGAACAATATGAAACATGGTGTAGTTGCTTGGAAGGTCAACAAGCGTGATGTTATCCGTAGTGGTTCCAGAGACCGCGAGAAGCGATTTGCTCGAAGCTGTCGAGCTTCCACCATCTGTGGTCCCGCGTGTGCCAATTGTTGGAGCGCCACTGATATTTCCACTCGCAACAGTTGCGTTTGAACCGGAAGCATCAATCCAGCCTTTGCGTGCGCTATCTACAACTTGAAGTCCATCAGGTATCCACCTCGCGGTTAAAGATGAGGTCAGTGAAACCGGAAATTCATTTACTGAGTTGGTTGCGTAACGAATTAAGATGATTCCAGAACCACCTTTTCCGCCATTGACTTTTAATCCACTTCCGGTTGCAACACCGCCACCGCCACCACTTCCGCTGCCGAAAGTCGCATTTCCGCCTGGTGCATTGAGTGAACCGGATACTGCATACCCACCAGAACCACCGCCGTTGGCTCCTGATGCTGGTGTGGTTGTTGCACCATTTGGACACGCGCCACCGCCACCGCCACCGCCAAAGGTGTTTATTGTCCCTAAGAAATAAGTGGAAGTACCCGTCTTACCCGCACCGCCAACATTGAAACATGTCGGGCTAGATCCACCAGCGCCACCAGCAAATCCGCCATTTACTGCAACTCCGCCAGCGCCAGCGCCAGAGTTCGGACCCCCGGTTCCAGCGGATCCTCCATTCGCGCTAAAAACAGTTCCGCTAGCAAGCGTAATTGTCGTTGCTTCACCAGCGATCGGCCCCCATGCATAGGCCCATGAACCACCGGCTCCGCCACCGCCGACTTTTAGTGTCACATTCGAATTAGGAGTTACTGCAACTGCGGTGCGTAAGAGTGCGGCACCACCGCCGCCACCAGAACCCCCGTCACCGCCGCCACCGCCGCCACCGCCGACGGCAAAGAAATCGATTACGTTTACAGTGCTCGGGACTGTCCATGTGCAATTTCCTGTGTAGGTAATTGATTCAACGGTGTAAATATCAATAATTGCCGTTGATTTTGAACAACTAGTTGTTGCTTGTGCGTTGTATTCGTAAGTGACATAACCATTAGAAGTTTGTGCAATGAGGTCATTTGTCACATTTGTCGCGCGAGAAACTACATAATTGCCACCAGGTGAGCCGCTGATACCTGCACACTCAGCCGTAATAAGTGGAGCTAACCCACCTTTTCCTCCGTAGTAACCGCCGCCACCTCCGCCACCACCACCGCCGTCACCATTTTGGTTTGATCCGGTGCAAACAACTGTGCTGGTACCCGTTTCACCTTTGAAGAATGTTCCATTGGGAATTAATGTGCCACCCCAGTCGGCAGCGTAGTTATTTCCCGAACCAGTTCCACCTCCGCCGCCGGCACCGCCTGCAATTGCAACAATTTCAGAGTTCACTGTTGCTACTGATGCAGCGCCGGCACCGCCGCCTGCACCTGAACAACCCGCAGGTCCAGCATTTCCTCCACGACCACCAGAAAAATCTATCGATTGGAAATAAGTACCATTAATCGAGTACGCACCATCAGGAAAATTATCAGTTCCACCCGCACCGCCCGGAGCACTTCCCGCACATGCACCTGCAGCGGTGCCAGCATTTCCAGGATATAGACCAATTACATCACCCGGAGTTACTGCCACGGTAAATACTGTTCGCCCAGCAACTGTTCCATTCTTTCCAATGTTGGAATCATCGCCACCTTTTCCGCCGGCGCCGCCAACTACGGTAAAGGTGACGCTAAAAACTCCAGTTGGAATTTGAATAGTACTTCCGGAGCCTCCGACAGAAGAAGTGACCGTTCCGGTGACTGCCTCAGCCTTGGGCGCAGAAACAATTGGTGAAACGACCGGTGGGACGACCGTTTGAATAAGTGAGAGAACGAAGACCGTGATGAGAGTTCTGGCGATGCGACGAGGATTGAGCGCCTGTGAAACTTGCACTGCAATCCCCCTTCATTTGTCCGCGGTAGACCCTGATTCTAAGCCAGGGGTTAGGGGTAGGCCAATTAAGGCTAGATGGTGATATTTGTCGAGATAGTAATTGCGAACTCAGAGACCGCCTGGCCATTCGGGGTTGTGACGGTGACCTTACCCGTGGTGGCGCCAGCCGGGATGGTCACGGTGATCTGGTTATCAGTGGCGTTCACGGTAAAGGTGGATGCCACCTGGTTGCGCCAGAATTTAACAGTGATGCCACTTGGGTTAAGGTGGTCAAAGCCTGCGCCATAGATGATGAGCTGGGTCGCACCAGCGGTTCCTGAATATGTCGAAAGTCCAGAAATTGTTGGGGCAACGTTGGAATCTAGAGTCACCGAAGTTGCTCCAGTTAGTGCAATTGTCGATCCGGTGCCGGGAGCAGGTGCCGGCGAGTTAAGTAACTGCCAATTTAAGAAGTAGATAAATGCACTGGCTGTTTTAGTTTCGTAGTTCTGATCTTGGGCACGGGTCGCAGTTAAGTAGCAACTACCTTCCGTGGTGGTTGTGATTGTATCGCCGGTGATTGAACAACCCGATGCTGTGCCAGGTGAAACTGTGTAGCTGAGTCCACCAGTGCCAGATCCACCATAGGCAATCGCTTTATACGGCAATCCAAAAGTGGATTGATATTGAATGAATACCAAATCAAATTGTTGGGCACGATTAATTCGTAGCACTCCATCCACATATGTGATGCCCCGATAGCGCGAAAGCAAACCAGAAGTAACCGTCAACGTATCTGCTCGAACGGTGTAGGTATCGCTGTTAACTGGTTTTAAAGCTGAAAACGATCCTTGGCTGCTGGCTGGGCGATAAGTGAAAGTCGCACCATTGTTGTTGGCTGTGTCGGTATGAACTAAACCATTTACGCGAATAGTCGGGAAGACCGCTGCGTTATAACCCGAGTAAGTCAGCGGGGTAATAGATTCAACGATAACGGTGAGGGTGTCGGCCAAAGTCAGAGTTGCAGCATAGATAGAAGATGTCGCAGTTTCGTAATTACTACCCCTACTAATTGTTGAATAGAACTGGCAATTACTGCTGGCCTCAATCGCCTTGAGCACCACACCCTCAAAGGTGCAACGTGAAGTTGTATCCGAGGTATATGAGATTGTTCCGTCGCCACCACCCTCGCTCACGGTGCTTACAAGTGTAGAAGTTTCACCGTATTTCAGCGTCGTTGGCTTTGTTGAGATAGAGATAGTACGAAGTTTCCGGTTAATTGTCAGTGTGCCATTAGTGACTGTAACGCTTTCATAGTTACTTGAACGCGCAATCGTGAAATTGGGTTTAATCGAATAAGTGCCTGCTATTGCCGGCCTAGGGTTGTTGTTAAAGATTGTTCCGTCATTCGCAGTTCCGTTATAGGTGTACGTGACTGCTGTGATGGTATCTCCAGCAACCAAACCGGTAACAGTGTAAGTATCGGTATATGCGAGCGAAGATGCGGTGTATGTATCGTTGCGATCGGCCACGGTTACAGTAATTGTGTCTGCTTTCAGAACAGTGATTGCAATTGGGAAGTTCGTTGTTACAGATTTTGCATCAGTGACAGTAAGGGTGTCGTAATAGGTGCCAGCAGGAAGCGTGAGCGCAACTGTGACTGCGGCGGTGTTTGCGGTTGAAGTATCCCAGGTAATTAAGGGCTTAGCGCTGCTTGTTCGACGTACTGTCTTGGTGCCAGTTCCTGAATCTGCCGGAACGGTAAAGGTATCTGTGTGCGTGGTCCCGTATTTCATTATTGTGTAGGTGCCATTGAGAACAAGGCGACCATTAATAATCAAATATGCAGCGGTACTTACATCTTGTGCCTGCGTGCCTCCGTTAGTATCGATGACCACCACACGATATTGAAATTGCGGACCGCTCGTCATCGTCTCAAGTATCGGTGTTGTGTAGCTTGCGGTGGTAAAACCAGATCCAGTTGAAATATCACTCCAGGAAGTTCCTGAATCACTTGACGATTGCCACTTGTATGTACGCACCCAAGGAGAGGGTGCGCTTCCAGTGACGGTAAAAGTGTAGGTAAGCCCCGCAGTCGTAGTGTCGCTCTGTGGATCTGAATACGTCGGAAGTTCAATAGTTAAGTACTTAATGACAATAATTCCGGCTGCGCCTGCGCCACCCATAGTGATACCAGTTGCGATGCCAGTTCCACCACCGCCACCACCGGAATTAGTTGTCGCAGAATTACCGAGATTTATAGTTCCGACTGAAGCGGTAATCGTTTTCCAAGTTCCTCCATTGGCGCCTCCGCCGGCACCACCAGTGCCTGCCGTTACTCCCCCATCACCGGATGTTCCTCCGCCACCGCCGCCTGCATAAGTAACGCCTGTGATCGCAGATGCTTTTCCGGCACCACCGTTGCCCGATGCCGCTGGAGTACATGTCGCGGGAGTTCCGCCTACTGCGCCGGCGCCACCGCCACCACCTGATTGTCGGAAAGTCGAACAACCGGGGTTTCGGCCACCAGCATTTCCATAACCGGAATATCCAGAACCAGATCCTTGAAGGGCTGCACCACCTGCATAACCAGAGTTACTTGAACCGCTTGCGCCACCACCAGAGCCACCAGATTTACCTGCGTAGGAAGTGATGTCGGAATCTGTTCCGCCTGCACCGCCACCGCCACCGATTGCAGTAAATGTCGTCGAGCCAGCCACAAGAACTGAGTTTGCTCCATTATCACCCGGTGCAATCGTTGACATTGTTCCCGTTATAGAACCTAAGCCACCTTGACCAACTTTCACAGAGACAACCGTGGAAGTATCAATCGTTTTATAACTTGAATCAATCATTCCGCCAGCACCACCACCTCCGCCGGCACCAGTCGATACTCGCGCTCCGCCAGCACCACCTCCAGCAACTACAACTGCGTTATAGGTGATTCGTTGTGACGGTGATTTCCATCCACCAAGTGGGGTGATGTAGGTGCGGGGAAATTTTACTTGGGTATATGCACCGACGGTTTCTGCAACTTTCACATCCGAATAAGTTGAACCGCCATAAATAGTGAGATCTGTGGCGGTGCTACCTGATACATCGTGGTTGTAAACGGTAGAACCACTTCCCTCATTGAAATCATAGTAATACTGCAAGTTGGCGGTATTTGCATCGATGTATCCGTTCATATCTGTAAGCACTTGAGCCGCTGTTCGAACAGATGTAAAACCAGCCACGTTATCTATCTGACCTGCAAATCTTTGGTCCGTCAAACTTGACCGTCCGCCAATTGTGAAAGCATCCGTTGAGTTGGTAAGCGCCGCAGTTCCAGCAGCATCCAATGGACCAGAGTAGGCAGCTACACCATCGAGGTAGAAGGTGTAGTTTGCAGTCGAGGCAGCTCTAGTAACGGCAACATGGTGCCATTCATTGGCCACCGCTGGCACATTATTTAAAGTGACAGCCCAAACATTATTGGCACTGTCTGCAGATACGGTAAATACTCCGTTAGTTATATAGAGGATAAACGAATTTTCTTTCGCCACGATCATTCGATAGCCAGTGATATCAGTGGGTTTTATCCACGCTTCAATCGTGAATGCACCAGTCAGATCAAATGCCGCATTATCTGCTGCCTGTGCATATTGAGTAGTACCATCAAAATTGAGAGCGTAATCGACCTCTAAATAAGGAATCGTTGCCGCAGCGACAGAGGTATAGGTTGTAGTGCTAATTGCTAATGAAGCATTGGTATCCGTCACAGCAACTCGATATGCATTTCCGCTATCTGCAACTGTTAGTGCAGCAGTTGTATAAGTCGCAGTTGTTCCACCAGTTCCTGTTGAGACGTTGCTCCAAGTCGATGACCCTGCTGGTTTTACCTGCCATTGATATGAGTCAGTAATCCCAGTGCCAACAGCGTTTGTGCGAGTGAAAGCGAAGGTACGTGTTCGACCAATCAACGCATTTCCAGTTACAGCGATTGTGCCTTGATTGCGCGCTGGAATGTACTTAATAACTGCGACGCCACTTCCACCGACACCGCCGCCTCCGCCACCACCTCCGGTATTTGCACTTCCATTACACGATCCACTTGTACAAGGAAAAGAACCAGAACCACGAGGAAGCCCGCCTCCATATGCATTTCCATAGGCAGTTGAAGTTCCACCTACCCAGCCGCCACCTCCACCACCAAGTGCGTAACCAAAAATAGTTACTCCGATTGCGCCGTTTGCTGATGAGCTACCAAATGCAGCACCAGCACCTCCACCGCCGCCGCCGCCCACACCTGATGAAAATCCAGAACCTGCATTTGCAGCTGCAGTCCATCCTGAATACGAGGCATTCGATGCGCTACCACCAGCGCCAGATCCATTAATAGAACCTCCACCGCCCGAACCACCGGTTGAACCATTGTTTCGAACGTTCACCGAACCCTGCCCACCACCGCTTCCGCCGCCACTGGCAACAAATGAACTTCCACCTATCGTAAGCGTGGATGCGTCACCATTGCTTCCTGGTCCCCAATAAGTTTGGTTAGTTGGATCTGCATCGTTAATTCCCGCGGCACCACCGCTTCCGATTGTCGCCGAGATTGATGCGCCGCTCGTTACCGAAATTCCAGAGGTCGAATAGAGAACTGTTCCGGCGCCACCACCACCAGCGTTTCCTCCAAATCCACCGCCGCCTCCACCGCCGACAACGAGAGTTCGAATGGAATTAACTTCAGTGGGTAGTGTGAAACCTGCAGTTCCAGATGTAATTCTCGCCATGCAAGTTCCATCAGTGGCAATCGCATCAATAACTGTGATTGCCCCTGTGCCAGTTGAATCGATAGAACAATTACCAGAGGTAATGAGCGCAGCCTGGGCCTTCGGAAGTGAACTGAAATTTGGAGCGCCGAATGAGAATAGAGAAATTGTCAGCACCACAACCAGGGTGCGAGAGACCCGAGAGCGCTTGAAAACGACTCGCAGACTCACTTTGTTCCCCCAGCTGACTAGGGCTGAAGTCTATTGGCTATGGCAGAACGGTAAAAGCACCCTCTGTCACTGCGCTGCCATTTACCGTTGTGACAAGGATTTTGCCGGTGGTAGCCCCTGAAGGGACAAGAACAATAATCTGAGTATTGGTTGGAGTGCCCTGGATTGAAGCAAGTATGTTGCGCCAGAACTTCACCGATTGAAGGGCAGAGGCGGTAAATCCGACACCTGAAATCGTCACGGTATCGCCGACTCGGCCAGATGAAACAGAGATGCTTGAGATGGTTGGTGCTTGATTCGGATCGAGCGTTACTGCCGTACTTCCACTGAGTGCAATTCCTGGGCCAGATGAAGCGGGCGGTGCAGATTGCTGAATCACAAAATCTAAGAAGTAGACGCTGATCGAAACAGTTGCAGTCTCATAGTTCTTATCCTGTGCTTTAACTGCAGTGACTAAACATGTTCCCACCGAAGTTGATGTAAGTGTGTCACCACTAACGGTGCAACCAGTTGCACTTCCTGAAGCAGTTGATACCTTTGCAGCTCCCGTACCGGATCCACCAAAGACGATTACCTTGTACGGCGTTCCAAAGATTGCCCCATACTCGGCCAAAAATATTTGTGCTTGCTGTGCGCGATTAATCCGCAATGTGGCGTCAATATATGTGACTCCTTGGTAATCACTGAGTGAACCACTGGAAAGAGTCAGCGCAGATGCTCGGACAGTGTAGGTATCGGCATCGGTTGGTTTTGTGGGAGTGAAATTTGCTGGTGAATCTACGGATGCATACGAAATCGTAGCTGGTGTTGCGCCGACAGAGTCATTGAGTTTTAGCCCGGTCAGCGTGACTGAAGGCGTGATTGCAATCTGCGCTGCGGTATATGTCAGCGGATTCATGGCATCAACGGTGACAGTTAGAGTGTCAGCTTTGGTCAATATAGAAGTTCCAGACGTAGAAGTTGCAGTTTCATAATTATTTCCACGTGCAATGGTTGCCGTAAATGCACATGTGCCAGAGGACTTAATCGCCGTAACTGTAGAGCTTGAGACAGTACAGGAATCAGTTGTCGTAGAAGTAAATGAAATCGTTCCATCTCCTGCGCCCGCCGATGGTGAGGCTGAAACAGTCTTGGTCTCACCAAACTTAATTGGAGATCCCGGCGGAGTAATCGTGATCGTTCTCGTTGCTCGGTTTACTGTTAGCGCTGCCGTTACAACCGTCACCGCCGTATAGGAATCTGTAAGTGAAGCTGGCGCTACCGGCGTGATCACGTAACTACCGGCATTGGTTGGTCGAGTTGATTGAATCGCATAGGGCGTACCTGCGTTATCGACTCCATTGTAATTCCAGCTCATTGAAGACGCTGTGACTGTATCTGAGTTCTTCAACCCGGAAACCGTGAAGCTCGGTGTGAATGTGAGCGTAGACCCCGTAAATGTCTCACTCCGTGCAATTGCCGTTACGGTAATAGTGTCCGCTTTAGTCACGACTATTGATAGCGCAAGAGACGTTTGAGCGCCCTTGGTATCGGTTGCTGTGATCGTCTCAATGTATGTGCCAACAGATAGCGTGGTTCCGATTGTTAATACAGCGGTGTTTGCACTCGGTGACGTCCAAGTTATTCCGGTTCGGTTATTCGGCGAGTATGTGAAAGTCTTATTGCCTGTTCCATTTAAGACTGTAAAAGTATCTTGATGAGTAGACCCATATTTCTGCACTGTGTAACTACCCGAGTAGGTAATTCTCGGATTTACAACAATGAATACGGCGACGCTAGTATCGACGATAAATAAACCTGCTGTATCAGAATCGGTTACGATGACTCGATATTGATATCTGGAACCAGAGGTGTTGGTTTCAAGAATTGGGGTTGTATATATGTTGGTGGTAATTCCAGAACCATTGGAAGCATTCGTCCACGTTGTACCTGTGTCACTTGAAACCTGCCATTGGTAATTGCGCGTCAGCGGCGTAATTGGATTCGCCGAAACAGTAATAGTGTCTACTAAGCCTGCAGTGGTTGTGTCACTTACAGGTTGCGTAAAGATTGGTTTTAATGCAGTGATGTAGCGAATGATGATTACACCTGAACCACCGGACCCACCCGCAACATCTGCTGTGCTTCCAGTTTGATATCCCGCACCTCCTCCGCCGGATCCAGAATTGGATGTCGCATCTGAAGGTACGGTTCTTCCCTTAGTGCCTGCAGAAGCAGTTGTAGTCGTATTAGCGCCGCACGAACCGGCCGCGCCACCGGCACCCACTGCGCCAAGTCCGATACCGCCGCCGCCTCCTGCTGCGTAACATAAATTTGAACCGCCAATTGGATCGACTATTCCTGCACCACCAGCAGCTGATGTTGAATTATTTGCCGCAGTAGATCCAGCGCCGCCTGCACCGCCACCACCGCCTGCCGGGTAGTCACCTTGACCCGAACCTGATCCACCACTGTTTCCAGATCCATATCCATGAGTAGAAAGTTGTGTAGAGGAACCTGGTGTACCTGATCCACCTAATGTGCTGTAGGCAGAAGCTCCGCCACCCGAGCCACCTGGCTTGCCGTCGTGCTCCACATTGTTACCGGCGGTGTCATAACCTGCGCCTCCACCACCACCTACGGCTCTAACTTTCGTACCGAAAAATGTGTTTTGGCCACTCTGTCCACGCCACTCATCAATCAATGGTCTTTGTGCACCGAGACCGCCTTGACCAACCTGAATTGGCTCGATTGCATTCGGCGTAAGTCCGACTCTCGGAAGATATGCAAATCCTCCCGCGCCGCCACCGCCACCTACGCGAGAACCTCCGCCGCCACCACCTGCAATCGCTAATGTGGAGACTGAAGTAACGGTATTCGGAACTCGCCATCCGCCAGAAGAAGTGAGATACGATCTTTCGAACTTTACTAACGTATATGCAGAAATAGAGGTAGTGTCAACGCTCTTCACATCTGACCAGGTTGGTGAGCCAACGATTGAAATATCACTTAACGTGCTCGCACTTTGGCTACGGTTGTAAAGAGTCGTGCCTGTTCCTTCGTTGAAGTCATAATAAGCGGCTAGAGTTGAATCAGAAATCGGTCCGTAGGCATGCATGTCACTCTGAATTTGTAACTGAGTTCTTGCAGTCCGATAGACCCTGACTTCATCTATCTCGCCTTGAAAATAGCTGCTGGTTCCAAATCTACCAATTTGAAAAGCGTCATTGTTTGCACCCATACTCGCTGGGATGCCAACTGTTGTCGACTGTGCAAGAAAACCATCAACGTAAATCAGCAGCGTGGTACCTGACTTCACATAGGCCATGTGATGCCACTCGTTCTTACGAACCTTAATTCCTGATGTTGATCCAGCCCAACTCAATCCATCAGCGTCAAATACATATTTCCATACACCCGAACTTCCGCAATAAAGCATGTATGAATTTAATTTTGCGACAACTCCTTGATCGCCTAGGCAATCTGAAGTCGGATAAACCCATGCCTGCAATGTGATGTCTCCAGTGATGTCATATGGCGAGCTCGTAACATCTG
>JACCDI011240507.1_pt1 | contig 36128 bp, 31 predicted proteins | sample 7442791 | NCBI WGS metagenome assembly JACCDI01 (sample SAMN15323434, study PRJNA562643) | freshwater metagenome | isolation source: river surface water | place: USA:Blue River Watershed | collected 2017-08-15 | reverse complement strand
GAAACTTGGTGGCCCTGCGACTTCAAGATGGCGATTACATCGGTCAAATACTCTTCGCCTTGGGCATTTGCTTTTCCAATTTGAGCTAATGCGCTATTTAGAGCCGAGATATCAAAGACATAAACACCTGAATTGATTTCTGCGATTTCCTTAGTTGCTTCATCAGCATCGCGCTCCTCAACTATTGAGGCGAGCTCTCCCGAACCATCGCGAACTATTCGGCCATAACCAAATGGATCTGGCAGTTCCGTTGTAAGTACTGTGGCGAGCGCTCTGCTTTTGTTATGCACTTCAATTAGCGAACTAAGAGTTGCGCTAGTTAATAAAGGAGTATCGCCGGCACAGATTAAGACTTGACCGCTTTTAGGGGCATCAACAAGTGCCAGGCGAGCTGCCTGGCCGGTTCCACCGCGCACCGCTTGAACTATCTCTTTGCAATTTGGCGCAATTACTTTCAATTCTTCGGCTACCAATTCTTTACCAGCACCGATAACTACGCGAAGCTCTTTACCTTCAAGCTTTGAAGTTGCGCTTAAAACGTGAGCGAGGATGGATTGGCCTGCGATTTGATGTAGGACTTTAGGGGTAGTGGACTTCATCCGTGTTCCATCGCCTGCGGCGAGGACGATCACTAGATCGAGCCGGCTCAACACCCCACCTTTCGTGATGTTCTAATTCTATTGGCTCGTGAATTGGCTCCTCCACCAGGTATCGATCCTGGACCCTGGGCTTCAAAGGCCCATGTGCTAGCCACTACACAATGGAGGAACCTGAATTCTATTAGGTATCAGCCATTTGTAATAACGCGAGCGCCCGGTACCGGCCCAGCCACGCGAATGACATTTCCAACTACGCCACTTGAAGTCAGGGCAACAACTAGATCTAAGGCGTGATCTTCATTCTCTGCAAGGAATGCGACAGTTGGACCAGAACCCGAAACGATTCCACCGAGCGCGCCATAATCAAGACCGACATCAAGAATTAATCGCAGAGCAGGTTTTAGCGAACATGCAGCTGGTTGCAAATCATTGGAAAGCGCCTTTCCTAAAGCTTTTGCATCGCCGTGACTCAATGCTTGCAAGAGCGAATCGCTCACAAATGGTTTTGAGATATCAAGCCCTTCGCGCAATCGATCGCACTCTTTATAAACCGATGGCGTTGATAATCCAGAAGTGGATAGTGCAAGAACCCAATTGTAAGAACCGCGTGAAAGCACTGGTGCGATTTGATCACCTCGACCAGTCCCGATTGCAGTTCCGCCAGCAATAGTGAATGGCACATCTGCACCAAGTTCAGCGCCGATTCGCTCCATTTCATCACGTTTCAAACCAAGAGAGAAGAGAGAATCGATGGCGACAATAGTGCCTCCGGCATCCGCACTTCCGCCGGCCATACCTCCTGCAACAGGAATCTCTTTCTTAATTTTGATGGCAAGACCTGTTTCAATATCGAATTTTTTACACATAATTTCAGCGGCGCGAAAAGCTAAATTCTCTTTATCAAGTGGAATATTAGATTTTGAATCAGAAGTAATCTCGATTCCGGATTCGATTTGCGAAACTGTTACTTCATCAAATAACGAGACCGATTGAAAGACTGTGGCTAATTCGTGATATCCATCGCGCTGAAGTGGTCCAACTGAAAGTTGAAGGTTGATCTTGCCCGGCACTCGGACAGCAACCTGATTGGTCATGCGGTGAGCGTATTACTTACTTGCGAGCCACGCCTTCGCAATGCGCGCGAATTGAGTTATATCTAGCGATTCGCCGCGAGAAGTGGGGTCAATACCCGCTGCTACTAAAAGAGCTCCGGACGTTGCTGAAGAGCCCATTAGACCTGCAAGAGCCGAGCGGAGCATTTTTCTCCGCTTGCCAAAAGCGTTATCAATAATCGCAAAGGTAGCGATTCGAAGCGCCTCATCACCATAAGGTGATTCGGTTCCATCATGGCGCTTAAAAGTTAGCAGCGCCGAATCTACATTTGGCACCGGCCAAAAAACGCTCCGTGAGACTGAGTCTCTTAATTGCACATCACACCACCAAGCTGCTTTAGCGCTCGGAACTCCATAACTTTTGCTTCCTGGCGTTGCTGCTAATCGCTCGGCTACCTCGTATTGGACCATCACGACACCTGAACGAATACTTGCAAAGCGCTCGAGAAATGTGAGGAGGACGGGGACCGAGACGTTATACGGAAGATTTGCAACTAACTTATTTGGCTTACTTTCAAGTCGCGCGACTCTTAGCGCATCTTCATTAATGATTTCAATATTGCCACTGCCATGACTAATAAGCGTTTCTTGAAGTTTTGCGGCAAGTCTTTCATCTAGCTCGATTGCTGTGACATTCTTGGTTTGTCTCAAGATGGCCAGAGTTAGCGAGCCAATCCCAGGACCAATTTCAACCACTCGATCTTGCGCCTCAATCTCTGCAAGCCTAACTATCTTCAAACAAGTATTTGCATCAATTACAAAATTCTGACAAAGAGGTTTCGAAGGGCGAAGTTGCAAATCCTCAGCAAGTTTGCGTATTTCAGATGCACCGAGCATTGTTATTGTCATATATCAAATGATCCAAAAACTCGTTCCGCATTATTACTTAACGCCTCAGTAAGCGTTGCCAGTTCTTCACCGCGCTCTTGGGCCATCACCCGCAGAGTATTTGGGATTTGGGCCGGTGTATTTAGTGCGCCACGATGCGGCATGGGGGCTAGAAAAGGCGAATCAGTTTCAACCAGAAGTTGGTTGATGGGAACGAGCTTTAGCGCTTCGCGAAGTTGCGGGGCATTTTTGAAAGTTACCGTCCCTGCAAAGGACAGAAAGTAGCCCTTGGCAATGCACTCCTTGGCCATTTCAGCATCACCTGAGAAGCAATGAAAAACCGTTCTTTCCGGTGGACCGACCTCATCTAAGACATCAAGCACTTCACGATGTGCATCTCGGTCATGAATCACTAACGCTTTATTGAATTCTTTTGCAATCTCGATATGTCTAATAAAAGAGTAGCGCTGACGCTGGCGAAGTTCTGGTGCGGTGCGGAAAAAATCTAAACCAGTCTCACCAATTGCACGCACTCGCGCATGTTTGGCTAATTCTGTAATACGTTTTAGATCGCTCTCCAAATCAGCCACAACGGGCGCCTCATTAGGATGAAGGGCAACTGCTGCCAAAACTCTTGGCCAACTTTCGGCAAGTCTTACTGACCACTCAGATTGTTCTGCGGAATATCCAACTTGGACAATTCGATCGACTCCGACGCTGGCGGCTTCGGCCAATACCTTTCCAATCGCTTCATCATCAGGCTCAGTATTTGTGACTATCTCTAGATGGGCGTGGGTATCTACACACTTACTAGGAAGTGGTTCTGGAAGAGGTGCAGGTGCGCGATCTAAGTCGCGATTATGACGATCTGCCATCGCGATCGGTTTCAAGCCTCGGAAAGAGAATTTCGCCCTTGCTTATCTTTGTACCTGGGAGGAGTTGTCCCCATTTACTAACTTCGGAGATTTTCTGTTTCTCAATCTCTCCTAATGAATCTTGCGCACCAAGATAACTCCAGAGTTTCTTAGTGGCTATCGGCATGATCGGGTGAAGCAAGATTGAAAGGGCTCGTAGTGATTCTGCGGTGTTGTAAAGAATTGCTTCAAGCTCACTCTTACGGCTTTCATCTTTAGCAACTGCCCAAGGCTCTTTTGCAGTGACATAGCCATTTACCTCTTTGCAGAATTCCATAACTGCATTTATTCCACTTTGAAAGTCGAGATTACAGATTGCCTTATCTGCAGTTTGAACCGTATTTGCAAGTGATGTTGCAAGTTCTTTAGATTCAGATCGCGCCGGGAGAATTCCGCCACAATATTTCTCAATCATCGCAGTAAGTCGAGAAGCAAGATTGCCGAAATCATTTGCGAGCTCACTCGTATAGCGAGCACTCATATCTTCCCAAGAGAACGAGCCATCACTTCCGAAGGGAATGGCACGCATAAAGTAATAGCGGAAAGCATCGACGCCAAAGTGTGACGTTATGTCAGCCGGCGCGATGCCCGTCAATTTGCTCTTGCTCATTTTCTCGCCGCCAACAAGTAACCAACCATGCGCAAAAACTTTTTTGGGAACTGGTAGACCGCCAGCCATCAACATAGCTGGCCAAATCACGGCGTGAAAACGCAAAATGTCTTTTCCGACAAGATGAACATCAGCGGGCCAAGTCTTCCCAAATTTTTCTCCGCCCGAAGTACCTTTTGCATCAGTAAGGCCAACTGCGGTTGCGTAATTTAGTAGCGCATCGAACCAGACATAAACAACTTGCTTGGAGTCCCACGGTACTTTTATTCCCCAATTAAAAGTTGAGCGCGATATTGAAAGATCTGAAACTCCGCCTTCAAGGAAAGAAACTACCTCGTTTCGCGCACTTTCCGGCTCACATGCTGATGGGTTATTTTTGTAATGATCAATAAGTTTTGGTACGAATTCTGATAACTTGAAGAACCAATTAGTCTCTTTAACAAGCTCCACTGGTTTTGAGTGAATCTTGCACTTTCCCTCGTCAAGATCGCCCGGCAACTTAAATTCCTCGCAGCCAACACAGTATGGTCCTTCGTAATTTCCCTCATAGATAAAGCCTTTTTCCATCAATCCTTGTAGGAACTTCTGGACTCGCTCGGTGTGGCGTGGTTCAGTTGTTCTGATGAAATCATCGTAAGCAATCTCAAGATGTTTCCAGACTGGTTTCCATGCACTTTCAACTAATCGATCACACCAATCTTGCGGCTGGGCGCCATTCGCCTCCGCGGTGCGCATCACTTTCTGGCCATGTTCATCTGTTCCGGTGAGGTACCAGACCGATTCCCCTTTTTGGCGATGCCAGCGAGTTAAGAAATCTCCCGCAACCGTTGTGTAGGCATGTCCAATGTGTGGCGCATCATTTACGTAGTAAATAGGCGTAGTTAGATAGAAAGACTTAGCCGAATCGGACATGTGAAAAGTCTATCTATTTGTGCGAGACCATGATGTCGAAAACATTTCGTTTTGGTACACCTAAATCTTTTGCTACCGTTGAAATCGCCTCTTTCCGAGAGATTCCCGCTTGCTCAAGTCGCTTCACTAATCCAACAATTTCATCCTCGCTATGAGTTACATCGCGCCTTAGAAAACCAGCAATGACAATTGTAAATTCACCCAACATCTCTTTTGAAGTTGACCATTTATGAAGTTCGGCGAGGCTTCCGCGCTGAACTTCTTCGTAGGTTTTAGTTAGTTCGCGGCAGACCGCTGCACGACGATTCTCACCCATAGCTTGCTCAGCTGATTTTAGAAATGCGCTCACTCGGTGGGGAGCTTCAAAGAAAATCATGGTCCGCTCCTCTTCAGCCAACTCCGCTAATGCGCGATCACGTGCTATCTCAGTTCTAGGCAGAAAACCTTCAAAAGCAAAGCGATCTGTCGGTAATCCTGATAGAACTAGCGCTGTTGTAACTGCACTTGCACCAGGAAGTACTTGAATCGGGAAACCTTTCTCCAATGCAAGACTTATTGCTCGGTAGCCGGGATCACTCACTGCCGGCATTCCCGAATCAGTAATCAAAAGAACTATTTCGTTCTCGAATAGCGCTCGCTCTAACTCTTCAAGACGCTCTCTCTCATTTCCTTCGAAAAATGAGATTACCTTTGCATGATATTCAATTCCAAGATCTCTACAGAGCCTGGTGAACTTTCGTGAGTCCTCAGCTGCAACAAACTTCGTTTTAGTTATCGCATCTTTGAGGCGATCTGTGGCATCGCCAATATTGCCAATCGGAGCTGCAGCAACCACCAATGTCCCCATTTGGTAATTCTCGCATCAGTATCCTTTCCTCTATGCCTCGGATTTCTCCCCGCTTAACACTTGGTTTAATCCTTGCCGTCGCAGCCTTACTCCGATTCTGGAATTTAGGGATGCCAGCAACTCTCGTATTTGATGAGGTCTATTACGTCGATGGCGCCCGCGATTATCTTGCGGGTGGCGTTGAAGTAACTGATGGAAAAGCAGAATTCATCGTTCATCCGCCGCTTGGAAAATGGTTGATTGCCCTTGGTATCTGGGTCTTCGGCGATACCGCAACGGGCTGGCGCGTTGTCACGGCGCTCTTTGGACTGCTTTCAATTGCACTTATCTATCTAGTTGCTAAACGACTATTTAGCTCGGAGTATCTCGCGCTTATTGCCGCCGGTTTGATGACGATTGATGGATTGCACCTTGTAATGTCACGCACGGCGCTACTTGATATTTTCTTGATGTTCTTTTTGCTAGCAGCATTCTTAGCGCTTCTCTACGAGAAGCATTTCTTGGTTGCCACTTCACTTGGATTGGCGTTGGCCACTAAATGGAGCGCCTTATATTTTATTCTGGCAATCGGAATATATCTTCTCTTCACAAATTGGAAAAAGTTGATTCCCTATATTCCAACTATCCCATTTATCTATTTGATTTCTTGGAGTGGTTGGTTCTTCTCTGACAACGGTTGGTCTAGGAATTATTCAAATAATCCGATTCTGTCATTCATTCACTATCATCGAGAGATATTAAATTTTCATACTGGACTTACAACTGAGCACTCCTACGAAGCAAGTCCATGGAATTGGTTAATTCTCGGAAGGCCAACATCTTTCTTTTATGAATCTCCGAAAACTTGTGGGGCTGAAAATTGCTCACAAGAGGTTCTTGCTATGGGAACTCCGGTTATATGGTGGTTCGGATTGATTGCGATTGCGATAACAATTGGTTACTTCATTTCCCGTCGAGAAAGGGTTGCGGGACTAATCCTTCTGGCTTTATTCGCAAACTATCTTCCCTGGCTCCTCTTTCCAGAGCGAACCACTTTCTATTTCTATGCCATCTCCTTTTTCCCATTTATAGTTCTGGCCATCATTTATTCCATAAAACTCTTCTTGGAAGATGAAAGCCGGCGAATAAAGCGGACCCAGGCTGTCAATGTCGCCCTAGGCCTAACAACCTTGATTTTCGCCTATTTTGCCCCGGTCTACCTTGCCATCGTCCTGACTTACGATGAATGGTTTGCCCGCATGTGGCTACCTAGTTGGATCTAAAATAAAACTGAAACTACTCGTTCGCTGCGCGATCAGTTCGAATGTGTTCTTCCACTAAATCTGCTGCTTGTTGATCAAATATCTCATCGGGGGCCGGCTTACTTAATACCTCTAAATCTTCTTCACTAAATACTTCTTGCTCATTGCGATGTGAATTTCGATTTGGGGCGGCCTTCGGTGAATTTGCATATGAAGGTGGCGGGACGCTAATTGGATCCCAAGTATTTGAAGTATTGCGACTTCCTTTAGGAATGATTGTTATTCCACTAACTTCACCTTCGGATTTTGCCAACCGCTCTGAAAGTGGGACCCATTGCTCAACGTGACCCTCAGACCGCTCCCTTGCTACTCGCTTGGAGCGGATTATTAAATCGCTGTACTTACTATCTTGAGACTTTCCTTCTGGATTTTGCCGAGCAAACTGGATCTCGTCATTAATGAAGCTAATTTGGTGACGAGTATTAACAAGATAAATACCGAGCGCAGAGATGGGAAGCAGAATTATCGTGGGCGATAAAAATCCTACCAATATAAAAAGTCCACAAATTGTCATCAATCCCAGAATAGAGAAGAAGACTATTCTGCGAACCAACATCTGATTCTCTTTTCGCTTTAGCAATTCTTCTAAATCAACTTTGCTCTTTCCAGATGCTTTACCAACAACTCGCATAGCTTCATTAAATTTATCAACGGAGCGACCAGATACTTCATCATGATTTGCGATCCAGCGCGGTAGGAAATAGGCAATCCACATACCTACGATGATTATGTAGATGAGACCTGAACCCATGAACGCTAACCCTAAAGGGAGAGTTAGGACTTTCTGGGTATTTCCTTATTTTCTAAATTCTCGTGTTCTCTTTTACAAAAACTATGTGATCTCTCCAACCACCATCAATATGTAAATAGCGTGGCCGTAAACCTTCAAATGTAAATCCCGCTTTCTCTGCTACCCGCTTAGATGCACCATTTTCGGGTCGAAGTGCAATCTCAATGCGATGTAAACGAAGTTCGGCAAAACCAAAACGGGCGACTTCCCGGACAGCTCTTGTAATCAGTCCCTTGTTCGCATGTGCTTCATCTATCCAATAGCCAATATGTCCACCTCGGTATGCACCGTAAGAGACGCCTCCAAGAGTTATCTGGCCGATTAATTTTCCATCAAACCAAATAGCAAATGAGAACGAACGCCCGGCCCGGCCCTCTCGTCTATGAAAGGCCACCATTTCAAAATAGGTGGGAAGATTTTTCTGCTCCTCCAGAATCGGAGTAGTCGCCTCCCAGGGAGTTAGCCAAGCGCGATTGCGAGCACGCAATTCCAGCCATGACTTTCTATCTCGAATCCGTAGGGGGCGAAGGGTTAATTCCCCCTCATGAAGCGTGATTGGCCAATTCATTTAATTGAAGCGCCGTTCTAGTAATAGTACGTCAACCTCTTCTCCAGCCTTGAATTCCGTTCTCTCCTCGTTCATCACAATTAATCCAGTGGCGTCAGACAAACCAATCAAGTCCCCTTGATTTTCTAGCGCAGTAACAAGTCTTCGATTGGGATTGTCGGTTGAAAGCGTGGCGCGAATAAATGCATGCTTGCCAGCATCACTTGCTACATCATTTGTAAGAGTTGCTCGAGCAATCGGCCTGTGAATGTCATAAAGACCCATCATGTTACGAATCATGGGACGGATAAATAGTTCAGTTGAGATGTAAGCAGAAATAGGATCGCCCGGTAGCGCAACTACCGGAGTTTTATCTGGTCCAATAGTTCCAAAGGCATGTCGACCACTACCTTCAATATTTGGAGTGACGCTCTTTACCTCGCCAAGTCGAGCCAGAACGCCAAATATCAAATCAAAAGATTCGTCATGACTCTCACCGCAAATGACAATTAAATCGGCTCTTACTAATTGATCTTCGACCACATCTTTAAGGGCATCTGGAGTCTCCGGAATAGTGGTGACGCGATAACCGACGGCGCCGGCTTCCTTTACCGCAGTAGTTAAAAGCCATGAATTAACTTCGAATTCTTCTCCCTCACTCGGAGAACCTTTGCCTGGTTCGATGAGATCATCCCCAGCAGAAATAATCACCACTCTTGGCTGTGGTCGAGTTGGCAGGTGATCCCGGCCCAGCGAAGCAGCCAGGCCAATCTGGGTGGAGCGGATACGAGAGCCAGAGCGCAATGCAATCCGATCTCCTTGAAAAACATCTTCGGCCAGCGTCGCGCCATGGGAATCGAGTAGCGGCATATCAAAAGCGGCTAGTGGCTTAGATAATGCCAATAACTCAGCAGCCAAATCAGCTACTCGAATGTTCTCACTCACCCGGAAAAGATACTTTGAATCTACGCTAATCCTGTGGAGAACACGAAGTCTAATTTACGAAATCTCATCCGAGAAAGACGGAGCGGTGGTAAGTCAAAATTTGATTTTAATCTCTTAATTTCCTGCCCGGAATTTCAAGTTGCCCAAGTCATAGCAAGCTATCGCTCTTATGGCAACGAACCAGATACGAAAGAACTAAATGGATCAATTCTCGGCGCTTCGAAAAAATTATTACTCCCGGTTCTGAAAACTGATCGCTCACTGGAATTTCGAAGTTGGAGCGGAGACTTAACTTCACTAAAAGTGAATGGGAAAATCGAAGAACCGATCGGTACCGAATTTTCCGGCGCCATAGATTTGATAATAGTTCCGGCTTTAGCAATCGATAAGAGTGGAAATCGGCTCGGTCAAGGTGGTGGCTCTTACGATCGCTCACTCGATAATTTCAAGGGATTTAGCGTTGCACTTATAAATGAAGATGAATTAGTGGACCAATTACCTACTCAATCGAGTGATAGACGAGTAAAGGCCGCTCTTACGCCAACGAGGTTGATAAGGTTTTAATTGATTCCAAGATTTCTCGCCATCACTAGGCGTTGAATCTGATTTGTGCCTTCATAGATTTGAGTAAGTTTCGCATCTCGCATCATTCGCTCAACGGGATAGTCATTTACATACCCATAACCACCTAGAACTTGGACTGCGTCGGTCGTTACTTTCATGGCCACATCAGTCGTGAAACACTTTGAAGCAGCCGAGAAGAAAGTTAGGTCTCGCTCGCCCCGTTCGCTCTTGGCAGCAGCGGCGTAGGTTAATTGGCGGGCCGCTTCAATCTCCATCGCCATATCAGCGAGCATGAATTGAATTGCTTGGAAGTCGAAAATTGCCTTTCCGAATTGGCGTCGTTCTTTTGCATACTTTGTTGCCACTTCAAAGGCGCCTTGCGCAATACCGAGAGCTTGCGCAGCAATTGTTATGCGTGTGTGATCCAAAGTCTGCATCGCCAGGGAAAATCCTGCTCCAATCTCGCTAATTCTGCGATCATCACCAATCTCGACATTGTCCAGATAAACCTCGCGGGTTGGAGAACCTTTAAAGCCCATCTTCTTCTCATGTGCACCGAAGGAAACTCCCGCATCACTCTTCTCCACAATAAATGCAGTAATTCCTTTAGAACCTTTTTCTGGATCCGTTGAGGCCAAGACTGTGTAGAACTCCGAGATACCGGCGTGGGAAATCCACTTCTTGCTTCCATTTATAACCCAGCCATCGCCTTTTCGCACTGCGCGCGTCTTCATCGATGCTGCATCTGATCCCGCTTCAGACTCAGATAGGCAATAGGAAAATCCTTTACCTTTTGCTAATTCACTTAGCCAACGCTTCTTCTGTTCCGCGTTTCCAGCCAACATAAGCGGAACCGATCCCAATTTATTCACTGCCGGAATTAGGGATGAGGATGCACAAACTCTTGCAACTTCTTCAATGACAATAACTACTGCGAGCGCATCAGCGCCTTCACCGCCAAATTCCGCTGGTACATGTGGCGCAGCCAAACCAGCGCTCTGCAGGGCATCAAAAGCTTCTTGCGGAAATCTCGCATTTGCATCTACATCATGAGCGAATGGCTGAATCTTTTTATCGGCAAGTGCCCGAACACTTTCACGAAGCGCCTCGTATTCTTCTGGCAGAGTGAAGAGTTGATCCATAGCCAGAATCCTACGAGTCTCCTCTTCCTTCGGCGAGTTTGCGCAAATACTCGTTGTACTGCGCTAAATCTTGCTCTGAATTCTTATCGGCACGCTTTGCTTCACGTGCATCTACCCGGGTCCATTGAATGAAAGTTGCTACTAGGGCAAGAATGATTGGTATCTCTCCCATCGCCCAACCAATCGCAGCACCAGTTTTTTGGTCTGCCAATAAATCGGTAGCCCAGGGTCGCTCAAGTGATTGGTAAAAGCCACCATCGATAAGCGTGCTTGAAGCTTGCAGAGCAATCGAGAAAAAGGCGTGGATGCTTATTGCGCCAAGCAGAATTACTACGCGAACCAAGTGATGCACTCGCCTTGGGTTCGGATCAATACCTACTATTACGTGAAAGAAGAGCAAGCCAGCAAGAATGAAATGCAAGTTCATAAGCAAGTGTCCGAAGTGACTCGACATCAGTTCACCAAAGAGCGGCGTGAAATATAAAGCAAAGAGGGAGCCGTCGAATATTGCCAGCGCGACAAGTGGATGAGTTACAAAAGCGGAATATCTTGAATCAAGGGTATCGATTAACCAACCACGTATTCCACGCTCCTCTTTACTCCTTCCGATGGGCAAAGTCCGTAGCGCTAAAGTGATTGGCGCGCTAAGGACAATAAATATTGGAGCGATCATACTTAAGACCATATGGGCGATCATGTGATACTGGAATGAGAAGATTGAATAGAGTCCCAATCCACCACTTGTGCTGTAGTCAATGAGTGAAATTCCAACTGCGAAAGAAACGGTTCGTCCCACCGGCCACTTATCACCCCGGCGAACTAAATTAACAACGCCACGAATATATAGAGCGGTCACAAATACCAGTGCTCCGAGCATTAGCGCATCTGCTTCATATTCAAAGAAGAGGCGCCAGATATTCGGCTCTGCTGGCATCGGAATACCGACCAACTCCCTCACTCGATCGTATTGATATTCACTCTCCTCAATTGGAGTAAATCTTGAAAGTAGCGCTCCCATCGAAATGACAATAGTTAAGAGGGTTATCTCAAACTTTATTGCTCTCTCATCACTTATATTGCCCCGAATTCTCTTTGACACAAATGCGATTAAACCCAAAATTAAAACTTTGGCAAAAATCATTAACCCATAAGTACTAAACCAATCGCTCGAATACCCCAACCGCAATATCGCACTCGTACTTCCCGTAATCACAACAGCCAAGACCGACCAATTTGCTATGACCCCAACTCTCTTTAGCGTGAACCCTCTCGTTTGGGTATCCATAAAAAGAAATGAGAAAACTGAACCTGCCCAAGAAGAAAGCGCGATTACATGAATTATTAATGAGCCGATAGCTAACCCATGTCCTGCCGCTTGCGAAGTGTGGCTTTGTAATAATGGCGCGGCAAAACCAATGACTGATACAAAGTAAGCAAGGAGTGCCCCACCAGTTTTGCGGATGGCTCTAAAGAATATGAGCAAGATGAGAATTGCGAAGACTTGTATGAGTTGCAGGCGACCGAGAGAGGTCTGGGTTACATAAGAACGAATTGTTGTTGCATCAAGCATTTCAGTGATGGGAGATTCAAATAAATTTGCCAGAGTCGCCAATAAGTTTCCAATAGCGGCAAGCAACCAAAAGCCCAAAAGAATCGGAATCCGCTCGCGTAACTTCTTTGAGGACTCCGTGAATCGCCCCGCTGATTCTGGAAATACAAAACTCAACGAAAGGAGCAGGCCTAGGGTTAGTGCGCCTAAGAGAGTATTTAGTAGATCAAAGAGCATCGCTGATTCCGATTAGAAGATTCGCCACCACGAACCTAAGATTACGCCGTGCCAACGTATGAATATAAGTGTGAAGCAGAGCACCACTTTGAGGTATTTCAATCATTCCAAGATAAGGCGATTGATACCTGTCCTGAGTGCGGTGCGCCAGCACGCAAGGTTTATTCAAATGTGGGAGTCGTCTTTAAAGGTTCTGGTTTTTATAAAACTGATTCCAAGGCAAAACCCGAAGCAAAGAGTGAGACAAAATCCGAATCTAAAACGGAGAGTAAGGCGCCCACTAAGTCTGAGAACTAGTCGTGATGTGGGGGCTTATCGCCCTTAATTTCTTGCTCACGTCGATCTTCGTTTGAACTTTCTTTATCATCTTGTATTTCATCTTTGGTTTTCGAAGGAATCAACTCGCTCATGAAGCCCTCCTAGAGTGTGGCGCCAGTGCACGCTGTACGCCATCCATAATCTGGCGAAGAGCTAACTCTTGATCGCGCTGCAACAGAGCGCGTTGGGCAACTAAAACTGCGAGGCCGTGTACAGCGCTCCATGCAAACATAGGAGCCGAATCTCTAATTTTGCGATCAAGTAAACCGGCCTCCAATAATTCTTGAATTGACTCTTGCAGTAACTCCCACGCTAAATCTGAGAAGTCACTTACCGGCTTCTCCTCGCAGCGATAGAAAGCGGCTTCAAAAAGTCTTGGATGCTTTCTTGCAAAATCAACGTAACCTTCCCCGAGCGCTTCAAATCTTAAACTTGCGTTTCTTGTTTGGCTGCGGGATTTTTTTACTCGATCGCGACGCGCCATAATGAAGTCACCTAGTTCATTCCTTACTTGAAGTGAAACTTCAGCTCGTAGCTGTTCAAGATTCTCAAAGTGGCGATACAAAGCAGCCGGAGTCACGCCAGCAACTTCCGCGACTCGGCGAATTCCCAGAGCGTTCCAACCTTCGCGATCGACAAGATTGCGGGCAGCCAAGACTGTGGCATGGCGCAAGTCACCATGGTGATAGTCCGAGCCCTTGCGCAGCGGTGTTAACATTGTTTACATTATTGCTCATAGGTAATTCCCGAGTCAAGCGCTCTCCACGAGAAGAAGGTAAAAGATGTTTGAAAAACTAGGCCACGCAATAGCTCATCGCAGCAAAGCAATCTTCTTGCTCTCAGTCACGCTGGTATTGCTATTCGGCACGCTCGGCACACAAGTCTTTTCGCGCTTCGACTCTGGTGGATACTCAGATCCAAATAGCGACTCCGCAAAGGTATTCGAATATCTGGAGGATACCTTTGGAGTTAAGGACCCCGCGGTCGTCATAACTCTTGAATCATCCCAAGGCTCTGTCGATAACGAAGCGACCGTCGCGGCAGCAACATCACTTGAAAGTAACTTAAGAAATGAGTCAAGTGCCGAGAATGTCATTTCATATTGGAGCGCTGGTAGAAATCCAGCTTTCAAAAGTACTGATGGAACTTCTGCCTACATATTTGTTTATCTAAAATCTGACGATTTCACCGAGATTGATTCACTTGGTGGCTACTACCAAGATAAATATGAAGGCACCTTCCAAAATGAGCGAATTAGGGTTGCCGGTGGCGCAGTCTTTGCAAATGCCATAAATGGTCGAATCCAAGATGACTTAAAACTATCTGAAGCAATTTCAATTCCGCTGACTTTTATCATGCTTGTTCTTGTATTTGGCGCCCTTGTTGCATCGGCGATGCCTCTAGTTATTGGAGTTACCGCAATCCTGGGGACTTTCTTCGGGTTGTACTTACTAACGTTAGTTACTGATGTAAGTATTTTTGCCCTCAACTTAACCACCGGGCTAGGGCTCGGACTTGGAATCGATTACGCACTTTTGATAGTAAATCGCTTCCGCGAAGAGATTGCGCGGGGTATTAGCCGTGAAGATGCAATTGTGAATACGATGAGAAGCGCTGGAAAGACGGTCTTTTATTCGGGCTTAACTGTGGTTCTTACCTTAATTTCACTCGCCTTCTTCCCCATGAACTTCTTGAAATCTATGGGCTATGCCGGCGCAATCGTGGTCGCACTTGCAGTAGTAGGCGCTTTGATTCCACTACCTGCGCTCTTGATGATGCTCGGTGAAAAAGTTAATAAGGGAGTTGTCCGCAAGAGTGGACTAGCGCCCAAGGAAGATGGCGGTTGGGCCAGTCTCTCTAGGTTCGTTATGAAAAGGCCAATACCTGTAGTCGCATTTTCACTTATCGTCCTTGGATTAATGATCGCACCGTTAAATAATGTGAAGTTTTCTCAGGTTGATAGTCGCGTTCTTCCAGCTAGTGATCCTGCCTACCAAGCCTCTGCATTTATTGAGGAGAAATTCCCTGGTCAAGAGGGAAATCCAATTGAAATTATCTTTCCTAATGCCGGTAATCAAATCGAATCTGTTAACGCATACGCTGCTAAGTTGGCCCAAGTTAAGGACATTGTCCGAGTAGGAACGCCAGATGTAAAAGGTGAAGCGGTCCGACTCATCGCAGTTCATTCAATGGCTCCGCGCACTCCAGAAGCTCAAGATTTAATAAATCGAATTCGAGCGATTGACTCCCCGATAGAAGTACTTGTCGGAGGAATTGCAGCGGACTACGCAGATACCCAAGATGGAATCGCCCAAACTCTTCCCTGGGTCTTCTTGTGGATTGCGATAACCGTGCTTGTGTTGTTATTCCTATTCACTGGTTCGGTTCTACTTCCAATAAAGGCAATCATCCTGAACTTTGCATCCCTAGCTGCAACTATCGGAGTCCTAACGCTCATATTCATTGAAGGAAAATTCACATTTTTAGTTGGTGATTTCATTCAAACTGGTTCATTAGACACGAGCACCTTGGTATTAATTGCTGTTGTCGCATTTGGTTTATCTATGGACTATGAAGTCTTTTTGCTTTCGCGCATTAAGGAAGAGCACGACGCTGGAAAATCTAATGTCGAATCAGTTGCCTTGGGCCTACAGAAATCCGCTCGAATTATTACTGCGGCCGCCTTCATCCTCGCTATCGTCTTTGCTGCTTTTATTATCAGCGGCGTAACCTCAATAAAGTCGATGGGTTTTGGAATTGCATTTGCAATTCTCTTGGATGCAACTTTGATTCGCGCACTTCTAGTTCCTGCCTTGATGCGTCTATTTGGAGATTGGAACTGGTGGGCTCCTAAAGCTCTTCGCCGTTTCCAAATCAATCACTAGAATCTCCGGGTGGAAGTACTAGCCACCCTTCAATGCGAAGACCAAAGCGGCATAGTCAATGCCTTGACCTCGGCTGTCCTTGAGATCAAAGGCAATATTCTCGAGAACCAACAGTTCACTGACTCGCTGACCAACACATTTGTTATGCGCACTCGCTTCGAAAGCGATGCGAGCTTGGAAGTTGCACGTTCTAGCCTTGCTACGCGGCTAGAGCGCTTCTCCCCTAATCTGCAGGTACGCGACTTCAGCAAACCTAAGCGCGCACTTCTTCTTGTAACGAAGGCGAGCCACTGCCTCCGCGATCTTCTCTATTTAAGAGATCTTGGGGAGATGCCCGCTGAGTTTCCAGCAGTGATTGGAAATCATGAAGATTTACGGACGCTAGTTGAATCTCACCAAATTCCTTTCATATACCTTGATAGCAATAAGAAATCTAAGAAAGAGATTGAAGATGAGATAACAAGAGTCTCAATCGAATCAGGGATAGATTTCATAGTTCTTGCTCGTTATATGCAAATTCTCTCACCCGAGTTCTGTTCTAAATTTGCCTCAAAGATCATAAATATTCATCATTCATTTCTTCCTGGCTTTAAAGGCGCCCGCCCATATCACCAAGCCCATGCAAAGGGAGTTAAAGTTATTGGTGCAACTGCACACTTTGTAACTTCTGATTTAGATGAAGGCCCGATAATCGAACAAGATGTAGTGCGAGTGAATCACGCGTCCACGCCTGATGATTTCATAGCAATTGGGCGTGACATTGAAAGAAGAGTACTTTCGAGTGCAGTCAAATTATTTGCCGAAGATCGAATTTTTATAGTAGGAACTAGAACAATAGTTTTTTCAAAGTAACCTTGCCGGATCCGCGTTCTCACCTCTTGCCATCGAAGTGAATGTGCATTTTCGAATCCCAATTCTCTTGAATTTCAGATATCTCCTTCCCTTGCAGTGAAAGCGGAAACATGCTCCCTTGGATTTTGCCTCCCAAGGCACTCAGCTCAGCTATGTATTTGCCATGATTTTCCACATGTTCAAAGACTCCTGCCGGAGTTTCATATTCTTCAATAACTACGCAAGACTTCTCATTAATAGTAAAGAAAATCTCATAACGTAAAATAGATTTTTGGTTCCTAATACTTTCCAGCATTTCTGTCGCAATTTCCTTAAATCTCGCCAGATTCTCTGGCGCAATATCAGGAAATATTGCGATAGCCATAAGATTTTTCATTGCCCTCCTTGTAAAGAGAAATATTGAAATGTAGGTTTCTCCGGTGTCATTGTCGCAACAAGGCAGTAAAAAGACTATTACTGGTCATGCCCAACTGCGCAGCGCGCTGCGCGATACCTTAACTTACTCTTCTGATCTGCAGGGTGATGCTGATGTACGTGACTACCGTCAACTGCCATTGGAGGTAGATCCTCCGCGACACCACTTATATAGATCAGCACTCGCGCCATACTTTGTTAAACCCACAATTGAAAAACATGCTGAGAAGTTCCGTATAAATTCTGAAAGTTTACTTCGCACCTATTTTTCAGCAGAGCCCAAGGAAGTCGTTAGCCAACTCGCACTTCCGTTGGTTATGCATAATCTGGGCGTCATCTATAACCGACCTCAAGATGTTGATGAATGGATCTCTTGGGGCCCTGACGTTTGGACAGCGGAATCCGAGCAACGAGACGGAGCTGTGCTCCATAGGTACATTGATAAAGTTTACGAAGAAGCCTGCAAAGAGAGAACTAAAGATATTTATGGAGAGATTGCATATTTAGAAATTGAGGGAAAGCGGATTACTCCTATTGAATTCCGCGGAATAGTTGGCGTTCTACTGGCCGGCGGAAGAGACACCGTGGTTAAGTTGTTAACCGGCATGATTTGGCACTTTGCTGTTTCGGAGGACATTCAAAGGGTCCGCTCTGGGGAGATCCCTATCAACTCCGCTATTCAAGAGTTCTTGCGGTTCTTAACCCCGCTTCCGGTTATGAATAGGACTACGACACCCGAGACAGATGCAAAAGTCCTGCCCGAAGATAGATACGTAGCCATGAGCTTCATCTCCGGAAACTTTGATGAGAACGTTTTCGAGGAGCCATTTTCGATCAATCTAACTCGAGCTCGAAATCCACATTTGAGCTTCGGCTTTGGACCACATACTTGTTTGGGTAATCACATAGCTGAAATTGAGGCGCGAATCTTCTTAGAAACCTTGCGAGATTGTAATTTGAATTGGAAAGTGCAAACCGAGAACATAAAATTTCATCCGGCACCGCTCGACCGAGTACCCGATCACTTTAGTTCATTAACTCTTGTGCTTAGATAATAAGTTAATTATTCAAAACTGTATTTGATAGATTCCAATACTAAATCGACATAAGTCATGTCAGCCCAAGAAAACCATTCGCGCGTAAATCTCGAACTGTCATCAACATGAAAGGACTCATGCATGAGCCCGGTTCCTGCGTCGGTCGTTTCCAATAAGTCCAAGGCCCCTATTTGTTCAGCAGGATTATTTGAAGTCAGGGCCGCTATCGCAATTGCAATTGGCCAAACAAAGTCTTTAGGCGTGTGTTGAGAACCAATTCCCTCTGCTCGTGCACCACTATAGAAATAGGGATTTTTTTCCGATAGGACAAATGAACGAGTGTTTTGATACTCCGAATTATCAAATGAAAGAACTTCTAAGTATGGAAGGCTAAGAAGTGAGGGAACATTTGCATCGTCGATAAACAAAGCATTGCCAAGCCCATCGACTTCATAAGCGAATCTTCCATCGATAACTCCATACTCTCTGACGCCTTTTTCGATTTCTGCTACAAGTTGAGAAACTTGTTTCTCGAATCCATCAAATTTCAACTTATCAAGCTCGCTGCTGAAGAATAAATTTGCAGGTATTAGATATCCATACACACATGCATCGTCACTAGGTCGAAACGCGGAGTAGACCATTCCAGTTGACCCTATTGGGGCTCCCCGACCTTCATGCGAGAGGGAGTCATGTGAGACCGGCCCTTCTCTCTTAAAAATGTAACTATCGCGATCGTGCTTTTGCTCTTTCACCGCTAGTTCGAGCATCACTCCTAAAGCATTTCGAAAATTCTCATCTAAGTGGTCTGTGCGACCATACCTCTCTTTTATCTTTCGGGCTAAATACAGGATTGACGCCCAAGAATCCAATTCAAACTTTCGCTCAAATACCCATGGAGATTGATCGGGAAAATCCATGTGCCAACATGAACCGTTAGGTTCTGGGTTGAAAGCATTAGCGTAAGGATCTTTTAGAAATAACTTAACTTGAGAAAGGCTTAGCTCCACAAGTAAATCGATAACTTTTGGATGTTGTGAGCGAAGTAGAGGCTTTACTTGCCAAGTCGAATCCCTTAACCACATCGCCGGAATATCGCCAGTAATTATGAATGGCAGACCATCCGACATCCTTTTCAGCGTTTTCTTAAATAGCGCTTGAACCGAACGATCTACTCGACTAAATCTTTCTCTCGAAACAAGATCTACAAGTCTAGGAAACAGATCGTTGGTCGTTAATTCCATTCACTCATCTTACGAATAACTTGCTTTTGTGTCCTTGGCCGGAGTTGAACCGGCGACCTACCGCTTAGGAGGCGGTTGCTCTATCCACTGAGCTACAAGGACAAAATGTGAATTGGATAATGATAATTGAGCGTAATTAATTACGAAATTGCTTTAAAAAATTACATGCGTTAAACTCCATTCAAATCTCGTTTGGAGTTGATTTTCACCATGAAAGCGCTGGTTATTGGTGCTGGTGGCGTCGGCAGAGCGATATTAAATATCGCATCACGAAGGTCATTTATATCTTCGCTGGTCATAGCTGATCGCACCCTGGCACGGGCACAAGAGGCTGTTTCAAGGGTTAAAGACCCCCGTTTTTCGGCTGCCCAAGTAAATGCAGCTGAACTAGAGGACCTTCGGGAGTTAATCCGAAAAGCTGATCCTGATGTAGTTATTAATGCCGTAGATCCACGTTTCGTAATGCCAATTTTTCTTGCTTGTGAAATAGAGAATACAAATTACATCGATATGGCAATGTCGCTCTCGCGCCCACATCCTCACTATCCTCACACTGAAACCGGTGTGAAGTTGGGCGATGAACAATTTGCCCGCGATTGGAATTGGGAAGAGCGAAAGATTTACGCACTTGTTGGAATGGGTGTAGAGCCGGGTATGAGCGATATCTTTGCAAAATATGCAAGTGATGAATTGTTTAGTCGGATTGATTCAATCACTATTCTTGATGGTTCGAACTTGCGAGTTGAAGGCGCAAACTTCGCCCCATCTTTCTCTATTTGGACGACGATTGAAGAGTGTCTAAATCCACCAATTGTTTGGGAAGATGGTCGCGGCTGGTTCACAACACCACCTTTTAGCGAGATTGAAGTCTTCGATTTTCCGGAGGGAATTGGTCCAGTTGAGTGCGTGAATGTTGAGCACGAAGAGGTCGTGCTAATCCCCCAAAAGATTGATGCGAAGAAAGTTAACTTCAAGTATGGACTTGGAGCTGAATTTATTCAGATCCTCAAAACAATCAACATGCTTGGGATGGATCGAAAAGAGAATGTTGAAGTCCAAGGAGTTTCGGTTGCACCACGTGATCTTCTTGCTGCTTCCCTTCCTGATCCCGCAACTCTCGGCTCGCGGATGAAGGGAAAGACCTGTGCGGGCGCTCTAGTTCGTGGACTTGATAAGCAAGGTCAACCAAAAGCTGTTTACATTTACAACGTTGTTGATAATGAATGGTCGATGAAAGAGTATGGCGATCAAGCAGTTGTCTGGCAGACCGCAGTAAATCCAGTTATCGCTATGGAATTGATACATAACGGTTCTTGGAGCCCACGTGGAGTTAATGGCCCAGAATGGTTTGATCCGAAGCCATTTTTAAAGTTACTCGAGGAATATGGAACTTCGTGGCATATTCGCGAAGAATCTACTGCAGGGATAACAAAGTAATTTTGCGATGAGTACTCGCCCGATAGCTCTTGTCACTGGAGCATCTGCGGGGATTGGTGCTGCATTTGCCGAATACTTGGCAGAACTCGGTCATGACTTGGTAATCACGGCGCGTGACCTACAGCGCTTAGAAGCATCTGCAAAAGATCTTGAAAAGAGATTCGGTGTAGAGGTTGAAGTAATAAAAGCCGACCTCTCCACTGATGAAGGAATTAGATTGATTGAGTTGCGCCTTGAAAATAGAAGTAGACCGGTCGAGGTGCTAATCAACAACGCTGGTTTTGGAATAAATAAGAGCTTCTTGGTTAGCGATCAACAAATGGAAAATGATTTACTCGATGTATTGGTACGAGCTCCTATGCGTTTGATGCACTCCGTTTTACCCGCTATGAAGGAGCGCGATAGTGGGACAATCATTAATGTTTCTAGTATTGCGGGCTGGATCGCGGGTGGCACCTATAGCGCGGCGAAGTCCTATCTCACTATTCTGAGTGAATCTCTACATACCGAACTAAGTGGAAGCAACGTTCGAGTTCACGCTTTGTGTCCCGGCTTTACCCGCACTGAATTTCACCAACGAGGACGGATGAAGATGACGGGGTTACCTGAGTTCCTTTGGCTAGATTCCAAAGAGGTGGTGCGAGTGGCGTGGATGAGTGCGAAGAAAGGAAAGGCGATTTCTATTCCAGGAACTCAATACAAGATCCTCACATTTCTAATGAAATACCTACCCCGGTCAATTGTTCGTAAATTAGGAATGAATGCCCGGGCTAGACAGCGTCAAAAAGCTTAGTTCTCAGCAAATTCCTTAGATTCTGTAGAGGTTCGTTGAGCATTTTTTGCGCCTCTCCCCTTTAGTATTTGCTCAAGAAATCCAGTAACGCGGTCTCCGGAGGAAATTGTGCAAAGTTCGGTAAAAAGTTCAGTAATAAGTATCGGCAAGAGAGCGAGCTTCGTAGCCGCTATGGCGCTACTAACAACAATGACCTCCTTTATCCCATCTGAAGCTGCAAACCGAGCCGGTGGACCTTGCCCCAAGTTGAATGCCAAAGCTCGAATCGGTGGCGATCAATATGTCTGCACCAAGAATCCAATAGTTAAGAACGCCAAGCGGACTTGGGTTTGGGCTGGCTGCCTTGATGCAAATGCTCTCTATACCGATTCGGTGAAGCGACTTGCTACCTTGAAGGCGGGGCTTGTCACCGCAAAAGCGAAACTTGATGAGTTAGTCGCAGAAATTCCAGCTGCGGAGGCTAAAGCAAAAGAATACGACGGAAAGATTGCATCGACCCAAATTAAATTAGATGCAGCAAAACTCAAATACCAAGAAAACTTGGCGAAGGGTGCTACATACTCAAAAGCAACCGAACAGTGGAATAACGCGGTTAAAAGTTATGAACGAGCAATTGCTGGATTTAAGCGCGCTGCTGATAATTGGCGCGAGAAGAGTTCTGATGTAACAGCGCAACAGAAGCGCCTTGATCTACAGAGCCAGACAATTGCCGCCTCAGAATTGGAGATTAAGTCAAACCTCCAAGGTCGCAACCAAGCTTGCCGACCCGGGTTGTAAGAACTACTTAACTAACCAACAGTTACTTTAGTCCTTGTCGCCTTGATTGCGACTGTACCCAAATCTCTCTTGGCAGGCTTAGCTTGTACTTTTCCATCTAGAGCAAATTCCGCCCGATGCTCCGGACAAACCCATTTCCCACCACTTAAACCGACTGTAACTCCTTCATGAGTACATGAAAGATTAAGGGCTTTAAAGCCATTTACCGCGTTGGAAGTTCTTACAAGAGCGAGTGATCTTCCATTTCCATCTTGGAATTGAACCACACCGCCAACTTTACGTAGCGCGGTGTTCCTAGAAATTAGAACTTCTACCTTTCCATTTGATAGCACTTTTACATTACCGGCGGCAATAGCAGTATCAGGTAGTAATCCCAGCGTAAGAACCGCAAGTCCACAAAGTAAAGATCTTCTTGAAAGGGTGCTCTCGTTTTCCATTGACTTCCTCTCGTTAGGCTCTAATGATGAGAATCTATACCTTAAAAAGATGGTTTACCACCATCGCACTTCTCTCTTACTTGATTCTCAGATTCTACACAGAACCAACATGGTGGAGTGAATTAATTATTTATAACGCGATAGTTGTTGGCGCCGTATTTTCAATACTCAGCTCACCTATCCCCGAGAATTTAATGGGGAAAATGTCTATGTCGCTGGCTTTAGTCTTTTGGGCAATTGGTTCGGTTCTTTCGGGAATCGACTCCTTCTTCGGTATTGAGCTATCAACTATTGCTGAAATTCCTTACGCGCTCTTTTATCCCTTTGCGATTTTTGGGGCAATAAGTTCGCTCTCAAAACAAGGTAAAAGTGCCCGACTTGAAGTGATTGACACTTTAGTTATCGCATTTAGTGGGACCACTTTGCTTGCAACTTTCTTTCTTCAGTCCGCCCAAAATGAATTTGTTGGCACGCAATTACAGATATTTCTGACGATAATTTATCCCATTGCAAATTTAGTACTTCTTATGACCGTACTAGTTTTAGTCGGTTTACAAAGATTGCATGGGCGCAATCTGCTCTTCCTACTTGGAATATCCATATTTGTAATGAGTGATTTCTACTATCTTTACTTGAGCCAATGGGGAACATATATCTACGGAACTTGGAGTGATGCTGGTTGGCTATTCGGATTTGTAATTCTCGCTCATAGTTATTGGTTTACGAGTGTGGAAGATGAGAGGCAAAGGAGTCATAGCCCCTACCTCGTTACTTTGGCGCTACTTTTAAGCTTGTTAGTAATGGCGATTTCCGCGCTTCGCCCCGATTACTTTCCGCGCTTCGTTCTTATCCCAGCATTTGCCACCATTGCACTGGCTTTTATTCGTATGGTTGTGGCGATGTCAGATGCGCGCAAAATTGGAGATGAACGCGCGCTCGCTAGAACGGATGAATTAACGGGGCTAGCGAATCGACGGAGATTCATGGCGGAATTTACAGAGTTTTCACAACGCGCTGGCTCGCTTCTCATTCTTGACTTGGATGGATTTAAGCCAGTTAACGATCGCCTCGGCCATGAAGCGGGCGACCAACTTTTAACCCAGGTAGCGCATCGGTTCCAGCGGGTAATTCCAAAGGGGGCGCTGCTCGCCCGACTTGGCGGGGATGAGTTTGGCGCGCTAATCCCGGGCAATGAAGGCTTTGAAATCGCGGTGGCGCTACGTGCAAGTCTTGCTTATCCATTTCGAATCTATGGCGAATCCATCAAACTTGATGTCTCTATCGGGGAAGTCTTTCAAGGAGGAGGTGGCGAGAGCCAAACGATGCTCCGCCTTGCCGATGAGGCCATGTATCGGGCAAAACGGCAGGGAGTCGGCATTTGTAGCTCCGCTACAACCGGGAGGAATGATTAGGTCGCAACGACTTCTAGGCTCTAAAGTTCGCATGTCCAGATGTCCACATTGAACGGGGTGAGATTCTCACATCTCCAATAGGGGGTTCCTAATTGGCTACACGCTTTACCAACAAACTATTAATCCTCGGGGCCGGTTCGGTCTCACAATCAGTTCTACCTCTTCTAATCGAACATCTAATTGATGCTAAACAAATAACAATCATGGACCAGCGCGACAATCGCGCCCGGGTAAAAGATTCGCTAGATAAAGGCGCTACCTACGTCCAAGATCAAATCACGCGCGGAAATATCGATGCGCAACTCTCTAAATACTTAAAGGCCGGAGATTTTCTCCTAGATCTTGCTTGGAATATTGATGCCAACACAATTTTGCAATGGTGCTATGACCACGGAGTTATGTATCTCAACACTTCAATCGAAGAGTGGGATCCATACGAAGGCGGAGCGAATAAACACCCGTTAGAGCGCACTCTTTATTACCGCCATATGCGGATGCGCGATATGAAATCGCGTTGGACTAAGACCGGAGCGACCGCAATCGTTGAACATGGTGCAAATCCAGGGCTAGTTTCGCACTTAGTTAAGAAATCACTCGTTGATATTGCAACTAAAGGATTGAAAGAAGGAAAAGTTGGCAAGGATGTTGAAGTTGCCCTTACGAGTGAGGACTATAAGCAACTTGCTCACACTTTGAATGTAAAGGTCATTCACATCTCAGAACGTGACACTCAAGTTACAAATCGTCCGAAGCAATGGGGCGAATTTGTAAATACTTGGTCGGTCGAAGGTTTCTACGAAGAGGGAGTCGCTCCTGCAGAACTTGGCTGGGGAACCCACGAGAAGACTCTTCCAACCAATGCCTATGAACATCCTTCCGGTCCAAAAAACCAGATTGCGATAGCTCAACCGGGAGCAACAACTTGGGTACGTTCATGGGTACCAAACTTTGAAATCCAAGGCATGGTTATTCGCCATGGCGAGGCCTTCACGATTTCTGATCACTTAACAGTTTGGGATGAAGGTAAAGCGGTGTATCGCCCAACAGTTCACTACGCATATTGCCCTTCGAATGAAGCGATCGTCTCTATGAAAGAACTTGAGATGCTTAATTGGCAACTCCACAAGGATCAGCGAATCATGAATGATGAGATTACACAGGGTGATGATCGCCTTGGAGTCTTACTTATGGGTCATCCATATAAATCCTGGTGGACCGGTTCCTTACTTAGTATTGAACAATCTCGAAAGTTAATCCCGGGCCAATCAGCAACTACGGTTCAAGTTTCATCTGCAGTGTATGCCGCGGTCGCATGGGCGATGCAAAATCCAAATGCCGGGCTACTCGTTCCTGATGAATTACCGTGGCGCGAAGTGCTTGGTTATGCCGAGAAGTATTGGGGCGGAATTCACTCCGAAGCTGCAGATTGGGATCCGTTGATGAATCGTCGCGATTTATTTGAAGGTTGGAACAACAAGAAGGTCGATAAGAGCGACCCTTGGCAGTTCTCTAACTTCCTCGTTTAAACCAATAAATCTTTTAATTAGGTTTAAGCGGTTTAGCTGCTTTGATCTCTTCGAGTCGCGCCAAGGATTCAAGTCGTTCCTTGGCGTGATCGACGATTGGTTCGGGATAACCCTTTGATAAACCATCGATAACGCTCCAAGGCTCATGAACATCATCTCCACTTAAATGCGCTAACTCCGGGATATAGCGCTTTATATAAACGCCATCAGGATCAAATCTTCGCCCTTGCTCGATTGGGTTAAAAACTCGGTAGTACGGCGAAGCATCTGTTCCGCAACCAGCGGTCCATTGCCAGCCATGTGAATTTGAAGCCACATCATTATCAATTAGGTACTTCATAAAGAAGTTCGCGCCATGTTGCCATTCAATATGAAGGTCTTTGACGAGAAAGGAGGCAACCACCATTCGAGTCCGGTTATGCATCCATCCCTCTTTTACAAGTTGGCGCATAGCCGCATCAACAAAAGGAAATCCAGTCTTTCCTTCGCGCCAAGCTTCAAATTTCTTACCTGGCTTGTCATAGCGCATCTTTTTGAATTTAACGTCGTAGTAGTCCCGCGAAGTATGCGGGTTGTTATGTAAAACATCAGCATAAAACTCGCGCCAAGCAATCTCTTTGCGATAAACCTCATGGCCCTTGTTCTGGCCCAATACATCAAGCATGGTGCGCGGATGAATCTCGCCCCAACGAAGATGCGGACTCATCCGACTAGTGCCTTCTATTCCTGGGATGTTTCGCGCATCCCCATATTCATTCGAAGCCCGCTTGATGAAGTCCTTGTAGCGTTTTAATGCGGCTACCTCACCTGCTTGCTGAATTTCAACTTTCTCAGTTTTATCCCAATCCGGGAGTTTGTGATCCGCTTTAGTCGGCATAACCCACTTTGGGTTCTTGGGAGGAGCAACGGGTTTGCGCCAACCATGGGCACTCCATGCACGGTAGAAAGGTGTGTAAACACGATAAGGAGTTCCGTCATCTTTCAACACTCGACCGGGTGCTACTGCATACCCACTTCCAAGTTGAGTCAACTCTATTCCAGCTTTCTTCAACTTCTCATCGAGAGCATTTCCATATGGTGCAAAAGGAAAAGCACAGTGAATTGAAGTCGCAGAGTATTTCTTCTTTAGATTCTTGAGAATCTCAACTGGGTCGCCCGATATAACATGTAGTGCACCGCCAATTGAATCATCAAGGGCGCGTAGCGAACTTGCAAGATATGCGCGTCTATGCGCGCCCGCGCGCTCGGCGATTTCATCATCCATGATAAAAAGCGGAATAACTTCATCAGCCTCATTAAATGCGGCAAGTAGTGCGGGATTATCAGAGAGCCGAAGGTCTCGCCTAAACCAAAAAATAGCCCGTTTGCCCATGCCACGATTCAACTAGCAAGCTCAATTCACTGCAAGGTGAAATAGGCTTTTGTCATGAAAATTAGATTGCTGACCGCTCTCGCATCAATTCTAACTGTTCTCTCAAGCGCACTTCCTGCGGTTGCGGTGCCCGACACAGTAACGCTTACAGTTCATTATCAACGCCCGGGCGGCGATTACAACGGTTGGAATCTATGGATATGGAAGAACTCAGATAAAGATTCCTTGGATACCCCAATCTCCTCGAATGGTATCCAATTTACGGGAAGTGATGATTTCGGAAAGAATGTAACTCTAAAGATTGAAGGAATGAGTAGTTTCAAAGATGTTGGAATTATCGTCCGCTTAAATGAATGGGCAGCAAAAGATGTAGATATAGATCGCTTTATAACTGAATTCGACGAGAACGGAAATGCCGAAATTTGGCTCGTGCAAAATGACAAAACTATTTATACAAAGAAACCGACTATTACGATGAAAATATCGCAAGCCTCATTTGATTCCCTAAATAAAGTCAGAGTAGAACTTAATAAGGGATTGAACCCAAAACCCAATACCAAGAACGAATTTGCAATCACGGGTGGTCTACGAGTAATTAAAGTTCAAAAAGTCAATCCAAATCGAGCCGAGGACACTGAGTTAATTTTGACTCTTAACTCGAATATTTCATTAACAAAACGGTATCGAATCGCCCATCCAAAATATGGTACGGCGGATGTAGCTCTGGGCAGTCTCGTAACTTCTCAAGAGTTTGAGAAGAAATTTACCTACACAGGGAGTGATTTAGGTCCGAGTTACCAGAAAAATTCCACTTCATTCCGGTTGTGGGCACCCACTGCCACAAAGGTCGAACTGCTTACCTTTTCTAGCGCCACATCGGAAGTGAAGAATCGCTATTCAATGAAAGCGGGTGCTCAAGGAACTTGGTTCTACTCCTTGAGAGGTAATAATGATGGTCTGATATACCTCTATAGCGTTGAAGTTTATGGCAATAAAAATGAGGTAGTTGATCCATACGTTAGAGCCACAACTGCAAATGGTCGTCGTGGCGTTATCGTCAATTTAGAAAGCACCAATCCTAAAGATTGGAAGAAAGTTAAACCGAAGTTCTCTGGCAGACCTACAGATGCCGTTATTTACGAACTTCATGTACGTGATCTATCAATGGACAAATCTGCGCCATTCCCTGAGTCCGTGCGAGGAAAGTTTGCCGGCTTAACCATTACGAACTTAAAAGGCAGCTCCGGTCAACCGGTCGGCATTGACGCAATCAAGGATCTTGGAATCACCCATCTTCAACTTTTACCAATTTATGATTTTGCTTCCGTTGATGAACTTAACCCTACTTTCAACTGGGGTTACGACCCATTGAATTACAACGTTCCGGAAGGCTCTTACTCAAGTGATCCAAGTAATCCAAAAGCACGAATAACTGAATTAAAGCAAGCAATCCAATCGCTACACAATCAAGGAATACGGGTAGTAATGGATGTCGTGTATAACCATGTTTACGACGCCAATAGTTTCTCGCAGAACAAAATCATTCCTGGTTATTGGTTTCGCACGGACAGAAATGGGAATCTAACTAGCGCATCCGGATGTGGAAATGATTCAGCATCGGAGCGTTCAATGGTCCGAAAATTTATCGTGGACTCTGTTACCTATTGGGCAAGTGAATACAACATTGGAGGTTTCCGCTTCGATCTAATGGGATTACATGACATAAAGACCATGCGCCAAGTCCGCGCCGCTCTCGACAAAATTGACCCGTCCATAATTGTCATTGGAGAAGGATGGAATATGGGCACGCACCCAGCTGGAATTCGCGCAAATCAATTGAACATTCGCGAGCTTCCCGGAATATCAGTATTTAATGACCAAATCCGTGATGGCATAAAGGGCTCAGTTTTTGACTCAAAAGAAAAGGGATTCGCGACCGGGAATTTTGCGAAACGCGATAATGTCTTAGCAGGAATCGTCGGAAACATAAACTACTCTTCCTCCGTTTTTGGAGCCTTTGCCACAGTATCACCAGCTCAATCAGTGAATTATGTTGAAGCTCACGATAACAATACTTTGCAGGACAAACTTCAATTAAGTATTGGCACTCAAGATAAATCCACTTTTGATAAATATTTTCGACTTGCGAGTTCTATCCCAATACTTGCCCAAGGCCTGCCCTTCATTCATGCCGGACAGGAATTTCAGCGCACCAAGGATGGAGATTCCAATTCCTATAAATCGAGCGATGCAATCAACTCCATAAAGTGGGACTTAGTTGAAAATAATGCAGTCACTCGAAATTACTTCAAGGGATTAATTGCATTGCGCTCTTCACACAAAGCATTTCGAGTAGATAATGCGGATAAGATAAAAGCAAATCTAACTTTCATAGAAACCTCCAGAGAAGTGATTGCGTATTCGCTAAATGGAGCTAATCTCGGTGATACCTGGAAATCAATCGTTGTCATTCACAACGCAGGAAATCAGACTTACTCCGTTTCGCTCCCAACTCGAGCAGACTGGAATATTGTTGTTGAGGGCGATAAAGCGGGAACTAACACGTTACGAACTGTCACAATGGTGTCGACGATAGATGTTCCTGCTTTATCCACGATGGTTCTCTTTACAAAGTAGGAGTCTCCGTGATGCTTTCCCTACTTTCTCAGTATCAAGTCCGAGGTATCCCCGGACGAGTGAATCGGGCATCCCATTTAAATCGGACCATTGATTTTTGGGCTCCCGAAGGGGGAACTGATCATGTTCTCATCGCACATGATGGTCAGAATATTTTCGATCGTAGAACCGCATCATTCATTTATACCTGGAAACTCGCCCAAGCCTGCCAGCGAGTTGCCCACGAGATTAAGACTAAGCCGCCTCTCATAATTGGAATTTTCCATAGTTCAACAAAGCAAGATCGAAATGGTCGAGCTAAAGATCTTTGCCCCGAGGACCCATTTAGAGAAGGAATGAAGCCGACGTCGCCACCGATATTTAACATCGATGAATTACATGGGAATACTTATCTAAAAGAGATTTTCACTGTGATTCTCCCTGAGATTGCTGCAATATCCCGCACAACGTATCAACCAGAGCGAACAGCCATGATTGGTTCATCAATGGGCGGTCTGGCAACTCTCTATGCCGCTATCAAACATTCCGAGAAATTCCACACCGCTTTAGCCTTTTCACCGCATTGGACTTTGGCTGGTGACCCGCTTGTGGATTGGGTTATCCCCAAACTTCCCAATGAAAGACATTTCAAAATCTGGATGAGTCGTGGAACAAAAAGTCTAGATGCACTTTACAAACCTCATCAAGACCGAGCCGACAAACTAATGATGGAATCAGGTTGGGATAGTCAACGCTTCGTTTCAAAAGTTTTTCATCGAACAACTCACAATGAGCGTTCTTGGTCTCGCTACGTAGATCAGGCAATTAGATTCTGGCTAAATCAGAGAAGTCGGTAAATTCCAAAGCCTGGTCCGTTAGAAATAAACTTATCTTTACGTAAAGTTGGGCCGTAAAGAGCCTCTGATTTCTCAACCATATTCCCTAATTTCAATCGAGAATTCGATCTCGAGGCAACAATGAGAAGTCGTTCTTTGCTCGATTCTCTTAAGAAACCTATGGATTCCTCCTCTTGAAGTACCCAGCGAAGGCCGCCTTCCGAGAGCGCATGAGAGGTGCGACGAATCTTCACAAGTTTCTTTACTTCTTTGAGTAAATCGATATTCCAGGAACTGCGAGTCCAATCAATAGTTCTTCGAGAATCTTCGCCCCAAGCTCCTTCCAGGCCAATCTCATCACCTGCGAATATAGATGGGACACCCGGATAAGTTAGTAATAAGCCCATTCCTACTAAGTGTCTTTCCTGATCTCTTCCAACCACATTTCTAAAACGAGCCGTGTCGTGTGAATCTAGAAGCAACATGCTAGAAACAAAACATTTCCAAGGTATCGATCCAGAAAACTCTTGCATGGCAGCAATAAGTTCCTTACCTGTAAAAGCTGGAATTGGTGTTGGTACTCCAAAGAATCCATGTTTGATATCGGGATTATTCTGTAGCCAACCCCACAACGGTCTCATAAAGCCTGTGTAATTCATCGTTCCGTGCCAACCAAAGCCATCTAGATCTTTGGGAAAGTGGTCCGCGTTTTCAGCAACCAACCATGCTTCTTTATTCACCTCATCTAAAGCCGTGCGAATACCGTCAACCACGCGATCGTGAATATCGCTGTCTCGGTAAACCCCCGTCATATTTCCAACATCGATTCGCCAGCCTGATAATTGGAATGGCTTCTTAAGCCATTTCTTAACGACCGAGTCCTTGCCCAGATACATTAAATTGACTAGATCTAATGAGTGGTAATTAAGTTTTGGAAGGGATGCCAATCCCCACCATCCTTCATACCCGTGCTTAACTTTCTTATCCCAATAGAAAAACTTGTGCTCTCTCGAATTCTTATTTCGCAGCGCTTTCTTAATCCACGGGTGCCCCGCGCCACAATGATTTGTTGTTAAATCACCCATAATGGCAATTCCTAATTCTTTGGCTCTCTTTATGAGCCTTAGCAAAGCTCTATTTCCACCCAGGAGCGGATCTACTTCTTCAAAAGAACTTGCATCGTATCGATGCGTCGATCTTGCTGGGAAAAATGGTGTGAAATATATGCCGTTTGCACCAAGGTCAGAGATGTGGTCTAGGTGCTCAAGAACGCCATCTAAATCACCGCCAAAGTATTCAGTTCCCGTTGAATTGCTTCTTCCTTGAGGTGAATCATTCCAATCTCTTAACTCAAATTCGCTCGGCTTTAGTGTTAAATATCGACCCGTTGTCGCAAAGCGATCTGGAAAAATCTGATAGAAAACACTTGACCTAATCCAAGCTGGAAACTCGTTCTTAGCGATTAATTGAAAATCGCTTCCGCTAGTAACATCATTTTGATGAAGACCTTTTGCATTGAGCCAGGTGTATCTATTTTCATTAAGGATTAAGAATCGATAACACGTTTTCTTGTTGATTATCTCTACGCTAGTTCGCCACCATTGCTCGCCGTCGCGAACTACGCGTTCCATTTCGAAAAATCTGGGCTCACCATCAAGGTAGGCGCGCAGAATAGCTCTCTCGATACTGAAATTTAGCGGAGCTCTAAACTTAAAAACTACTTTTTCGCCTATTTCTGGAGTAAGTGAACTCAAATAGAGTTCACTGCCATCATGATGAGGTAGGAGTGAAAGTGAGTGGTCTGTACTCATAGACCTTTCCCTTCGAGTCGATGGATGTCGCTTTGATAGTTATCCGAGAAGAGAACTCTGTTGGATTCAAGTAATACTTAAATGGAGCACTCGTATCAATACCAAGTGAAATCCACTGCTTATCTCGTTTAACAAAAAACTCTGTTTTTAGTAAATCACGTGAGGAAACCTGAGCACTTACCGAATAGAACCCAGTTAAGAAGTCCTCGTCCAATTTCAAGCCCTTGATTTTTACGCTTGTCTCGCTGATGTTATTTCTCGCTTTGAGAACCAGAACTTCTAGAGCTGGTACAGAGACTTCAAGATCTGCCTTTCTGTTCCGCCAGCTTCCATCACCAAAGACCTTATCCCAAACGGAGTTACTTGCGGTCGGTATCTTTGCTGTTAGCTTCTTAGAGCTGTTATTCATCACAACCACGAATTCCTGATTGCTATCTGGAGCGAGCTTTGAGAAGGCAAAAATAGGACCTTTGGCATACCTGATTTGCATCTGACCATTTGCCAATGCCGGGTAATCAAGCCTTATTTTGGCTAACGAACGTAAGTGTTCACTTAACGGATGCGAATGAAATCGAAAAGAATCACCCGTTCCAACCGGGTCGCTACCCACTCGTTTTTCGGTTCTCCACATTTCAACTTTGGTAGAGAACATGTCTTGTCTTGCAAGCTGATCATTTCCGTTTCCCGATCCCGTCATTCCAACTTCATCGCCGTAATAGACCGCTGGAATTCCTCTACTCAAGTACAAAAGGGAATGCGCTAGTTTCACTCGGGATAACAATTGGGACTCTGGATTCAACTTCTTTGATTGGATAAGGAAAGCAACTCTTCCCATGTCATGATTTCCAAGGAATGTTACCAAGTTCTTAGCGGAGGAATTCTTATCGGTGTAATAGTCATCATAATTGAAAAGATTTCTCAAACTATCCGCAGAGGAATATGAGGAGGCAAACTCGATGGCTACCCGTTGAAATGGAAAATCTAAGGCTGTTTGAAGTTTATTTATTCGAAGGTACTTCATCAGTTCCGTTGGGCTTTGTTCCCAAACTTCACCAAAGATTGTGAAATCACTTATTCCAGCTTTCTCTGCTTCCTTAAGAATTAGTGGCGACCAATTCTTGAAAAAACCATCATCAACATGTCGAGCGGTATCCACTCGAAAGCCAGAGAAGCCAAACCTGCGTATCCAAGAACCATAAACTTCACTCCAGCCTGAGTAAACCTCCCGTTTTTCAGTTGCTAGGTCATCAAGCCCGTAGAAATCTCCATCTTTTTCGCAAGAACCTTTGCTCCAACATCTATTGATGTCACCCACGTTGTGATAATTAGCGAGGTCATTGAGCCACTGCGGATTCTTAATACCTACGAATTTCTCAGGCACATAAGCGGTTCTATCGTTGTACCAAATAATGTCACCTGTGTGATTCGTTACTACATCAAGGATGAGTTTTAATCCTAATTTCTTAGCACAATCACTTAGGGCCACTAAGTCTTTGGTTTCACCGAGGTGCGGATCTACATTTAGAAAATCAGTGCCCCAATATCCGTGATATCCGGCCCCTCCGCTTGTCGGCGGTTGCTGGACCACTAGTGGTGTCATCCAAACAGCCGTGAATCCAAGGCTTTTGATTCGCGCTAAACCATTATCGTCTTGGCAATTTCCAGTTAAGCCCCTTAGATCGCCCCCATGAAAAAAAGCTGTTTTGGTTGGTTCGTAACCAGGTAAATCATCGTTCTTCAGATCGCCATTTAGATAGCGATCTGGCATGACAAAATAGATTAGATCTTTACTGAGACCGACTTCTGTTTGGATTGAATCTTGAGCCTTGACTGGTTCGGATGCAACAGCAAGAGCAATGCTTAAAGTAACCGCAAGTGCAATCCTTACGACTTTCATCCCTTAACAGAACCGGCAGTTAAACCATTCACGATGTAGCGCTGTAAAGATAAGAAAATAATGACAATTGGGATTGAGGCAAGTATCGAACCGGCGGCAAACGCTCCCCAATTCGACGCATACTGACCGCCAATGAATTGTTGTAGACCAACAGCTACCGTACGACCATTCATTTCAACTAAGAACAATCTGGCAAGAATAAACTCATTGAAAGTACCAATGAAACTTAAAAGACAGACAACTGCCAATACGGGTGTCGCAAGAGGAATGAAAATCAACCAGTATGTTTGCATAGGACTTGCCCCATCGATCTTGGCTGCTTCATCGAGCTCTGCAGGAATCGAATCCACAAAACCTTTGAGTAACCAGATATTGACGCTCATTGAGCCGCCTAAATACACGAGAATTAGACCTGCCTGAGTGCCAAGTCCAACGCCGGGAGCGAATGTATAAACGCGCTCCATAATTACGTACACCGCTGAGAGCGCTAGAACCGCGGGAAACATCTGAACTAGCAGGAGAAGTTGAATACCAAACTTCTTGCCCTTGAATCTGAGACGACTGAAAGCAAAAGCAGAAGCTGCGCCTATCACTACTGAACTTATCGCAACGGTTGAGGAGATAATCAAAGAGTTCTTAACCCAGGATAAAAATGGGATCTTTGGAGAGGAGAAGAGCATCTTGTAGTTATCTAAGGAAAATTCTCGTGGCACGAAGGAAGTGAGCTGCAAACTTCCTCCTGACTTGAAGGAGGAAAGCACCACCAGGTAAAGAGGGAATAAAGCAAAAACACACATAAATGTCGCAAACGAATGACGCCACAGATTTTCTCTCATCCATTTACTCATGAAAATGTGTCCATAACTTTAGATTTACGTAATCCGTAGAACGAAATAGAAGCAACTAGGAAGAAGATTAGGACTGAAATTGCGCTAGCAAGTCCAAAGTCTAAAATGTTTCGGCCAAATGCAATTTGATAGGTGTAACTAATTAGGATATCGGTAGCACCGGCCACCTCGCCGTCTAAAGTATTTCTTGGCCCACCGCCTGTTAGAAGATAAATCAAATTGAAATTATTGAAGTTAAAGGCGAAAGATGCAATCAATAGTGGTGACAATATTTGTAGCAAGAGAGGAAGGGTGACCTGTCTGAAGACTTGGCGAGGATTTGCGCCATCTATTGATGCAGCCTCGAGCAGCTCGGATGGAATTGCTTGTAGCGATCCGGAGCAAATTAGATAGAAGTAAGGAAAACCTAGCCAAAGATTTACAAGAAGAACAGCGCCACGCGCGAAATTCGGATTTGAGAACCAAGCAATCTCGGTATTCAATAAGTTATTTATTGCGCCAAATTGGGAATCGAACATTCCTGCCCAAATCAAGATACTCATAATGCTAGGCATCGCATAAGGCAAAATAAGAATTGAACGATAGAAACGACGTCCACGCATTTGTTTATTGAGCGCCAATGCCAGTAGGAGTCCAAAAGCAAAAGTGCTTAAGACTGTAAGAGATGCAAAGACTACGGTCCAGATAAATACCTTTATTAGTGGAGTTCTTACCCGTGG
>JACCDI011127764.1_pt1 | contig 36131 bp, 36 predicted proteins | sample 7442791 | NCBI WGS metagenome assembly JACCDI01 (sample SAMN15323434, study PRJNA562643) | freshwater metagenome | isolation source: river surface water | place: USA:Blue River Watershed | collected 2017-08-15 | reverse complement strand
GTCAACCGCACATGTCTGTGTGAGCCGCGCGCTATACTTCTTTTTCCGGGCTTTGCAACCCGTGAGATAGCAGATAAGCACCGCACACGAACAGGGAGAGTATATATGTTGAGTTTACCCGTAACCCTTACCATCGCTGCAGGTGCCGCTTTGGTGAACATTTGGCTCATGCTGCGCTGTGGGCAAGCACGGACCAAAGAAAGCGTCTCGATTGGCGATGGCGGCAGCGAATTTGTTATCCGGCGGATGCGCGCGCATGCCAATTTCGTCGAGAGCGCTCCATTCGTCTTGGTCTTGATTGCCGCACTTGAAGCAACTGGCGGCACGAATAACTGGCTATGGGGCCTGGGCATCGTGTATATCGTCGGCCGGCTTGCGCACGGTCTGGGCATGGACGGCGGCGCATTGGGCAAGGGACGCATGGTCGGCACGCTGACCTCCATGCTGACGCTGCTCGGGCTCGCTGGATGGGCTCTCGCCCGCGTTTACACGACGATGCTTTAACTCACCGGGCAGCCAGCACGTCATCGGCGACAAATGCATTATGCTGTCGCTCATAGCCGAACTGGCTGGTTGGTCCGTGACCGGGGATGAAGGTGACATCATCCCCCAACGGCCATAGCTTTGTCGTAATCGCATTGATGAGGTCCGCGTGGTTCCCGCGTGGAAAATCGGTGCGGCCGATAGAGCCCTGAAACAAAACGTCACCAACAATTGCAAGACGACTGGGCGCGTGATGAAAAATCACGTGCCCTGGCGTATGTCCGGGACAATGAATGACATCGAGCGTCAGGTTACCGACGGTGACCGTATCGCCATCCACCAGCCAGCGATCCGGCTCGAACGTATGCGCCTCCATACCCCAGCGCGCGCCATCATCGTCGAGCTTTGCAATCCAGAAGCGGTCTTCTTCATGCGGCCCCTCAATCGGCAGGCCCAATTCTTTTGCGAGCATGCCGGTCTGGCCGCAATGGTCAAGATGACCGTGCGTCACCAATAGCTTTTCAAGCTCAACCCCCGTCTGCGCCACTGCGGCTTTCAACTTGTCCAGATCACCCCCCGGGTCGACCAGCGCCGCCTTGTTCGTTTCGGTACACCAAAACAGCGTACAATTTTGCTGAAGCGGCGTCACCGGAATGATGGCGGCTTTTAGGGGCGGTGCTTTGGCTGCGGCAGATGTGACATTCGACATGCAGCACTATGTGGCCGACTGAAGCGCGCGAGGCAAGCCTTCAGAGCCGACGCCCTGCCCACACCACGCGGCCGATGACAGTAACAGTTGCGCCGTCAACATCTGGCCAGTCGGGATAATTGGGGTTGTCGGAAAGTACCGACAGTCGCCCCCGCGGCCCTTGCGCAAGACGTTTTACCATCAACATATCGTCCAGCCGGATAACATGGATGCCATCACGCACGGCTTGGGCCGCCGCGCGGTTATCGACCATGATATCGTCACCATGATTAAGCGTTGGCGACATCGATTCACCATCCACACGGATGAGAGAAAGCTTGGCGGGATCAAGCCCCATCCTGCGCAACCATTTTTCATCAAACCCGATCTTGCCGGCAAGCGCCTCCCCATCGTGGATAGCCCCGGCACCGGCAGAAGCACCGACAGCCAGCTTCGGAATGAGGCGAATTCCAGACGTCACCGCAGCTTCTGATGATTTGCCCAACAAAGTCTCATCCACACCGAAATATCGTGCCAATATGCCACGCTCGGTCTCGGGCAGCTTTTTGGGTGTTCCGCGTTTTATAAACTGCTGGATATAGGCCGGATTGCGACCAACCAGTTTCGACAATCCGGCAAAATCTTCGCCGCTTTCCAAGATGAGCCGTTCCAGCGCAGCTCTTGGTTCTTCCTCCATGGTCATCCCTCCGCTTCGGTTGGAAATATCCTAGACTTGTAGGATTTATCCTATCACGTTTGTTCTATATTTGTTCTAACTGATTCGGGCAAGCAAATCCGGGTCGAACTTGGAGGAGACATTATGCATATCAAACGCCTGATTGAACGGTTTCTGCGTGATCAGGGCCTACCTCCCACCAAGTTCGGGCGCTTGGCAGCGCGCGATCCGCGGCTCGTGCTCGACATCAGAATGGGTCGCGAAATCCGACCCGAAATGGAGGAAAAACTGCGCGCATTCATATGCAGCTATGGCGAGAGGCCCGACGCACAGGCGATTGAACGGCAATGACCCGGCAGGCACCGTCCCACAGTCTTGTTCGTGCGCTTCACGCGTTAATGCCCCAAGCACGCATCACGATACTGCACGAACGGCCCTGGCATAGCCTTACATTTTGCGGCGCCCAAATATGCCTGTCCGTTGCATTGCCAATAACTGTCGCAGAACAGCGTTCGGCCCTCGCAAAGTTGCTGGAAGATCATGAATTTTCGTTGCCGCGCCAGCTGGTAGCAGACATCGCCATAACCGAGACCGCAATAATGGGCGGCCAATACCGCCTGATAATCGACGCGCTCTTACTGGAGGATTAGCGCATGCCAAAAGGTTGTTAAGCGACGCATTCGGCCTTACACATAAAATATGACAGCAAAATCCGTACCGGTAATTCAGCGCATTCAACCAGACGCGGTCATTCCACGGTTCCAATATTATTGGGACGCAATTGTGACGTGGGTTCAGGGCAATGTCTTTGAACTGAGCGTCGCCATTGGCACGGCCATTATCGTTTTCATCGCGCTCAGCTGGCTGAAACGCATTGCGTCCAAAATTGCGCGTGAAAGCGAACATCGCGCGCATGTGAAATCGATCGTCGCGCGCACATTGGCGCGTACGAGCAAGTTTTTCCGGGTCATGGTGTCGATTGAGCTGGTGAACCAGATTGCCAATGCGCCGGCGACGCTTACTCATGCCATCGATATCTTATTCACCATCGCGATCGTTGTGCAGGTGGCGATCTGGCTGCGCGAAATCATATTGGGCATGATTGAGCGGCGCGCCGGCGAAGGGCTACATGAACATGAGACGCTGCAAAGTGCGATGGTCTTAATCCGACTGCTCGTCAGCTTTGCTTTGTTCGCCGTCGCGGCAATCGTGATACTCGACAATCTCGGCGTGAACGTCACGGGCCTTGTTGCTGGTTTAGGCGTTGGCGGCATTGCCATTGGTCTTGCTGCCCAGGGGATTTTCTCCGATCTGTTTGCTGCCATATCGATCATTTTTGACAAGCCATTCCGCCGCGGCGACACTGTGTCTTATGACAACACCGTCGCCCGGGTCGAAGTCATCGGCATGAAAAGCACAAGGCTGCGCGCGCTGACGGGTGAAGAGAAGATAATCTCGAACAGCAAATTGCTTGAGAAGGAAATCACGAACAACACGCTGACGCTCTATCGCCGGGTCACCTTCGTCCTGACGCTTGTGTACCAAACCCCGCCCGCCCTTGCGAAGCGGATCCCGGAAATTTTGCGTGAAGTCGTCGAAAGCAATGGCGCGCAATTTATCCGCGCTGGGTTCAACAACTTTGCTGCAAGCTCGCTCGATTTCCATCTCGTCTTTGATATCGAAAGCGATGATGTGGAGCATATGTTTCGGGCGCGGCATGACATTGGCATTGCCATCATCGACCGGTTTGCTGGCGAAGGCATTTCCTTTGCCTATCCCACGCAGACAACATTCACCGCAGCCCCTGATGGCCATATGGTCATGCCCTATGCACCGCCTGTTCCTGCGCCCAAAGCCTGATTCGCAGATGCCGGGTTGCTGGGGCGCAAGCTTGCCGTAACGGCAAATCGCCGGGGCTTGTATTGGACGTTCGAAACCGCCACGGTGCGGCCAAATAGTTTGCAGGAGACACACCATGACCACTATTACCCCAGCGGAATTCGCGACTAAGGTTGGCGAGAAAATCGGCACCTCTGAATGGATTTTGGTTGATCAGGACATGATCAACAAATTTGCCGATGCCACCGGTGACCACCAGTTCATCCATATCAATGAAGAAATGGCGAAGCTGACACCGTTCGGTGGCACCATTGCACATGGATTTTTGACCCTGTCGCTCTTTCCCGTACTCAGCGCGAAGTCCGATTGCCCCAAGATCGAAGGCGTCAAAATGGGCGTCAATTATGGTGGCAACAAAACGCGTTTCCTGGCGCCTGTCCGTTCGGGCAAGCGAGTGCGTGGACATTTCAAGCTTCTGGAACTCGTTGAAAAGCGCCCTGGCCAATGGCAGCAGACGCTTGAATTCACTGTCGAGATTGAGGGTGAAGACAAACCAGCACTTCAGGCTGAATGGATCAGCCAGTTTTTCGTATAATTTTTAATTCAAGGAACCATTACCATGCGTGACGCAGTAATCGTATCAACCGCCCGTACCGCCATCGGCAAAGCCTATCGCGGTGGATTTAACGCAACGCTCGGGCCAACGCTCGGCAGCTATTCGTTGAAGGCCGCCGTTGAGCGCGCTGGCATTGAAGGCGGCGAAATTGATGATGTCCTTTGGGGCTCCGCGCTTCAGCAAGGCACACAGGGCGGCAATCTTGCACGTCAGGTTGCGTTGCGCGCTGGCCTGCCGATTTCTGTTTCGGGCATGACCATGGATCGCCAATGTTCGTCCGGCCTGATGTCCATCGCAACTGCAGCCAAGCAAATCATCGTCGATAATGTCGATGTGATGGCAGCGGGTGGCCAAGAGTCCATCTCATTGGTGCAAACCAAGGAAATGCGCGTTCAGCCCGACCCGGCATTGGTTGCCATGCACAATTCGATTTACATGCCGATGCTTCAAACCGCTGAAGTCGTGGCCAAGCGTTACAACATCAGCCGCGATGCGATGGACGAATACGCCCTGCAATCGCAGCAGCGGACCGCAGCTGCTCAAGCAGCCGGTTATTTCGATGCCGAAATCGTCCCCGTGACCACGATGATGAATGTCGTGAACAAGGAAACGGGCGAAGTCAGCCAAAAAGAAGTCACGATTGCCAAGGACGAAGGCAATCGTGCCGATACGCAGCTCGCAGGTTTGCAATCGCTTCAGCCAGTGCTTGGTCCAGACATGACCATCACCGCCGGTAACGCCAGCCAGTTGTCCGACGGTTCTTCGGCATCCATCTTGATGGAAGCCAAGGTTGCCGAGAAAAAGGGCCTGAACCCGCTTGGCCGTTATGTCGGCATGGCCGTTGCAGGCACAGAGCCAGACGAAATGGGCATTGGCCCCGTGTTCGCAATTCCAAAATTGCTGCAGCGCTTTGGCCTGAAGATGGATGACATCGGCATCTGGGAATTGAACGAAGCATTTGCTGTTCAAGTTCTGTACTGCCGCGACAAGCTTGGCATTCCAAACGATTTGCTGAACGTCAATGGCGGATCGATCTCGATCGGTCACCCATATGGTATGACTGGCGCACGTTGCACCGGCCATGCGTTGATCGAAGGCAAGCGTCGCGGTGCGAAATATGGCGTCGTCACAATGTGCGTTGGCGGCGGCATGGGCGCAGCCGGCCTTTTTGAAATCTTCTAAAAAACGAAACGGAGCAGCCGCATGTCAGCTATTGGTGTCATCGCAACTTTAACCGTCGCCGACGGCAAAAACGAAGCCTTTGAGGCTGTGTTTGCAGAGCTTGCGGCTGCCGTTCGGGCCAATGAACCGGGGAACGTGTTTTATACGTTGACCCGGTCACGGTCGAACCCACAGGTCTACAAAGTGCTGGAGCAATATGTGGATCAGGACGCGCTCACCGCACATGGCAGCAGCGACTATTTCAAAGCCGCTGGTCCAAAGCTTGGCGCATGCCTCGCGGGTGCGCCTGAGATTGAGTATCTCGACGCGCTGTAAGGCGCACTTGCTGCTTTGCCCCGCGCGCGTTGGTTAAGTGGCCATCCACCGGCCAGCGTTCGATGCTGGCGGTGATATGCAACGTCATAAGCGCGACATGGCGCCAATGGCGCTAGCCATTGTGGCTGACAATCCAGTCTTCGACGACAGGTGCAATCTTTTCGCGCCATTTGCTGCCGTTGAAGATGCCATAATGGCCAACTTCTGGCGCCATATGATATTTTTTGAGCGCGTCAGGCAAAGCGGTCGCAATGTTCAGCGCCGCCTTGGTTTGCCCAAGTCCGCTGATATCGTCCCGCTCACCTTCAATCGCCAACAACCCGATGTCCGTAATCGCGCCAGGATCAACGAGGTTGCCGCGATAGTTGAATTCGCCCTTGGGCAACAAATGACGCTGAAAAACAGTATCGACGGTCTGCAGATAAAATTCCGCCGTCATATCGCAGACCGAGCGATATTCGTCGTAAAATTCTTTATGCCGATCCGCGCTTTCGCCATCGCCTTTGACGAGGTCTGAGAACATTGACCAATGGCTGATCATATGGTTGCCCAGATTCATCGACATAAAGCCAGTGAGTTGCAGAAAACCGGGATAAACCCGTCGTCCCGACCCTTTATAATAAGGCGGGACGGTCGCAATGACATTTTGGACGAACCATTCATGCGGACGGCGTGTGGCGTGGTCGTTGACCGCCGTCGGCGCTTCGCGGGTGTCGATTGGACCGCCCATCATCGTCAAGGTGCGTGGCCGCAACGGATGGTCCTTCGCGCTCATCACCGCTGCAGCGGCATAAGCCGGGACCGAAGGCTGACACACCGCCAACATATGGGCACCGCGTCCGCCGGCATCGGGGCCGATGAATTCAAGCCATTCGATGGGATAATCGATGTAGGTTTCCAGATCGAAACCGCCACCCGTCAACGGAACATCGCGGGCATCTTTCCAGTCGGTGATATAGACATCATGCGTTGGAATCATACGTTCCACCGTGCCGCGCAACAGCGTCGCGAAATGGCCGGACATCGGCGCGCAAATGAGCAGCCGGGGTTTCGCGCTGCTGCCTTCATATACGAACCGCTTCAGCTGCCCAAAGGGCTTGCGCGCCAGATTCTCTTCTTGAACCGGCAACGTCTTGCCATCGACGATGACATTATCCAATCCGAATGCTGGCTTTCCGCGTGGCAAAACCGAATGCGCGAACACATCCAATGCCGACGCCGCGATGGGCGCAAGACCGCCCACACTAAATGGCCCGGTGAAATTCTTAAGCACATCTGCCTGCACCTGTGCAATTTTTCCCGCACCTGCTAACCAGCTCCGTTGCATATCATAACCGGTGTAAAGCATCTGCAATCCTTAGATTTCGGTCTTTCGGCCCCGAAAAACAGGGCATTCTTGCGGAAGTCATAAGCGTTTATTGTGCATTGCACCATAGAAAAAGACATCCGCATCATCTGTCGCGCATTGTTCCCGCTTCGGCGCACTGCTAGGCGGGTTGAATGACGAACGAAATTTCTGACATTCCGACAGCGCCTTCAGCCGACGCCATTGAAGCGCCTGTCGTCAAACAAAAGCCTAATTTCGGCAGCTTGCGGATGATCGGGCATTTTACGATCAAATACCCCCGGCAGATTGCATATGCGCTTCTCGCGCTCATCGCAGCAGCGTCATCGACACTGGCTATCCCATATGGCCTGCGGCTGATTATTGACGAGGGCTTTGCGAAAAATGGCGGCGACCCCGCGCCATATTTTTATCTGTTGCTGGGCATTGTCGTCATCATTGGTGTTTCGACAGCATTCCGTTTTTACTTCGTCAGCTGGTTGGGTGAACGCGTCGTCGGTGACATCCGCGTTGCCGTTCAAAGCAACTTGCTTCGGCTTGCGCCCCGCTTTTTTGAAGTGAATAGGCCCGGCGAAATCGCGAGCCGCATGACCGCAGATACGGCGATTATCGAACAGATTGTTGGCACAACAGTGTCCGTTGCGTTGCGGAATATCGTTATCGGCATCGGCGGCGTGACATTGCTTTTTGGCTTAGCTCCAAGTCTGACCATTTGGCTTTTGGCGGGCATACCGGTTGTTGTACTGCCCATCGTTTTTCTCGGTCGGCGGCTGGAAAAAGCTTCGCGCACCAGCCAAGACAATGTCGCCAGCGTCGGCACGATCATTTCGGAAGCCCTTGGCGCAATCAAGATCGTTCAGGCATTTGGCCAAGAAGCGCGTGAGGGCGTCAGATTTGCCGACGCCGTCGAGGGCACATTTGCCGCGGCGAAAAAGCGCATACGGATACGCGCGTTCCTGACGGCGTTGGTCATGGCGCTCATTTTTGGCGGCATCACGCTGTTGATCTGGGAAGGTACCGATCAGGTCCAAGAAGGGGTGATATCCCCCGGAACATTGTTCTCTGTTGTGCTCTACGGCGTGCTGGTAGCCGGATCGTTCGGCGCATTGACCGAAGTATATGGGGATCTTGTGCGCGCATCGGGCGCGGCGTCGCGTTTGGCAGAATTGCTGCATGAAGTTCCGGAAATTGCGGCCCCAGCCAGCCCAGTTGTCATGCCACCAGCGCGCGGTCAGCTGGAGTTTCAGCATGTCCGATTCCGCTATCCTACCCGACCCGAAGTTACCGCGCTTGACGATTTCAGCCTGAAGGTTTCCCCGGGTGAGACTGTCGCTGTCGTTGGGCCATCAGGCGCCGGTAAGTCGACATTGTTCCAGCTTGCTGAACGTTTTTACGACCCAGAAGCCGGCACCATCCGTATTGACGGCGTTGCGCTGACCAGCGCAGATCCAGCCGAATTCCGCCAACGCATTGCCTTGGTTCCGCAAGACACCGTTTTATTCGCGGCCTCTGCACGGGACAATTTGCGCTACGGAAATTGGCTGGCTGATGACGCCGCGATTTGGGCGGCGGCGGAACAAGCGAATGCAGCAGAATTCCTACGCTCCTTGCCTGAGGGATTGGACACGTTTTTGGGCGAGAGCGGTGCGCGTCTGTCGGGGGGGCAGCGGCAGCGCCTTGCGATTGCGCGCGCTCTACTACGCGATGCCCCAATTCTGTTGCTGGACGAAGCAACCAGTGCCTTGGATGCCGAAAGCGAACGCCTTGTTCAGGACGCACTTGAACGCTTAATGGTTGGCCGCACGACAATCGTGATTGCCCACCGTCTGGCCACCGTACGGTCCGCAGACCGCATCATTGTGATGGACCAAGGTCAGATTGTTGAAGAAGGCGACCACGCGGCACTTAGCGCGGCAGGCGGTCTATATTCCCGTTTGGCTAGCCTGCAGTTCGACGCTTAAAACGACGCGCGCAAACGGTCGCGCATGGCATGTGGCTCCGATGCCTGTGGAACAGCGGCGCGCATTTTCTCGCTGAGCCGTTGAAGTCGGACATATAATTCTTCGCTCGCGCCGATCAGCGCTTGCGCCTTTGGGGGAAATTGCAGCACCAGCGGCCCATCGCTGGCCGGCGCATAGCCCAGATTGTTGGTTTCGTTTTGCGCTTCGCTCTCGGTTATTTCGCCAGCCCGCAATGCCTTTTGATTCAACAACCAAGCGATGCTGTGCATCAGGCGTGTGGTAACCTTGAGAGACTCGCAGGAAAAGGCGACCGAAATCTCCGGAGACAAATGCCCCGCGTCAAAGCTGCGGTCAAAACATGCGCGCGCTTCATCGGCGAGCAGCATCGCCTCTGTGTATAGAGAATCCACCAACAATGGGGTCAGCTCAAGTTGTGCGTTGCTCATGCGCTTTTATGGCACGACCTATGCCTAGATGTTAGTGCAAACGATCCGATGATGGTAACATATTCCGGATGTACCGGTATGAAACAATGATAGCGCAATTGTAAACGTTCAGGCGATGATGTCTGGCACAAGCTGATCTTCAAGGCGTATGATCCGGTCTTTCAATATCAGCTTCTTCTTTTTCAAACGTGCAATCTGCAGCTGATCAACGACCGGCTGCATGGTCAGCGCCGCAATAGCGTCATCCAAATCACGATGCTCAATCTTCAGTTGTTCCAGCTGCTGCTGGTAGCCGTCGTCGTTCATGCCCCCTTTTAACCAGAGTCGCGCAAACAAGTCATCGTTAAAAGCGGTCATCATCCCGGGGGGCATGATTTTGGCGTCCGCCAAACCGAAAATTATCGACAAGACTCGCGGCGTATTTCGTGATTTACTTTGGCTGTTGGACCACCGAGTCTCACACTGAAGGAGAATGATGTGAATAATAATCATCTGTCCGCACTTCGCAGCAAACATGCTGATCTTGAGCAAAAGTTGCAGCGCGAAGAACATCGACCTTTTCCTGACACCGGCATCATTCTGAGCCTTAAGAAGCAAAAGCTGCATCTTAAGGACGTACTTATGCAAGAATCGACCCTAACTGGCTGACTACGAATAATTTCAAGCGGGGTATCGCTTGCCTTTTGTGTCTCTGCTAGATGGGGCATATGGAAAGCGCTACCCGTTCTGCCCGCAACATACTGACCGGTCTTCACGAAGTGATGGCCTCGCGGAATCACGCGCAGGGCAAGCTGAACCATGTCGTTAACATCATTGGCGAAGCGCTGTCGAGCGAAGTGTGCTCGATATATCTGTTGCGCGATGGTGATCTTGAATTGTTTGCGACGCGCGGATTGAATGAAGCGGCGGTCCACGTCACCCGTCTGGGCTTGGGCGAAGGCCTTGTCGGCACGATTGCCGAAAATGTCGAAACGCTGAACTTGGATGAGGCCGCGGCTCACCCGAATTTCCGTTATGTCCCCGAAACAGGTGAAGAACGCTTTCACAGCTTTGCAGGCGTGCCGATTGTGCGTTCCGAACGCGCCGTCGGCGTATTGGCTGTGCAACATGTCGAACCACGCAAATATGAAGAGGTCGAAATTGAGGCGCTTCAAACCGTGGCCATGGTGCTGTCAGAACTGATCGCCAATGCCGACCTTGTCGACGAACCCAGCGCGCGGGGTGGAAATGACACCGGCACTATTAGCCTCACAGGCCTCACGCTCGTAAAAGGCGCTGCTGCCGGCGTTGCTATTTTTCACCAACCCAATGTCCGCATTGAACACACTGTCGCCGAGGACATCGAGGCGGAGCGCCACCGCGTCTATTCCGCCTTTGACAAAATGCGCGAACAAATCGACCGCATGGCCAGCCAAATTGATTTCGGCACGGGCGGCGAACATGAAGAGGTCATCGCGACCTACAAAATGTTCGCATATGACGAAGGCTGGAGCCGCCGCATTAACGAGGCCATCGATAGCGGCCTGACGGCGGAAGCGGCCATCGAACGGGTCCAGCAACGCACCCGCATGCGTATGCGTCAGATTGACGATGCGCTGCTGGCGGACCGCATGCACGATCTGGAAGATCTATCCAACCGGTTGCTGCGTATTGTGTCGGGCCAAATGAGCACGGCTGCGCAACTGGGGCTAAAAAAAGACTCGATCCTTATTGCGCGCAATTTGGGCCCGGCCGAGCTGCTCGAATATGACAAACGGCGTCTGCGCGGCGTGGTGCTTGAGGAAGGATCGCTTACTGCGCATGTCGTGATTGTCGCGCGCGCGATGGGTATCCCCGTGCTGGGCCGCGTACAAGGCATCCGCCATAAGGTGCGCGATGGCGACATGCTACTGCTGAATGCCGACGAAAAAAGCGTCATCGTCAGGCCATCGTCAGCTGCCGAAGAGCTTTTCCAGCATGATCTGGTCGATCGGCAAAAGAAAAAGGCCCGCTATGCAGCGATGCGTGACGCTGCATCGGTCACCAATGATGGCGTGCCGGTGACGTTAATGATCAATGCCGGATTGCGCGACGATATGTCCGCCTTGGCAACCACCGGCGCGGAGGGTGTCGGCCTGTTCCGCACAGAATTCCAGTTTTTGATATCTGCCACACTGCCCCAACGTGAGCGCCAGCAACGTTTTTATCGCGATGTCATTGATGCCGCGGGCGACAAACCAGTCATTTTTCGCACGCTCGATATCGGTGGCGACAAAGCCTTGCCCTATTTGAAGAACGAAACGAACGAGGAAGAAAACCCGGCGCTTGGTTGGCGCGCGCTACGCCTGTCTTTGGACCATGCCGGGCTGATGAAAGCGCAGGCCCGTGCACTCATTGAAGCATCCGCAGGCCGCACATTGAACGTCATGTTCCCCATGGTGTCCGAGCCGTGGGAATTTGACGCCGCGCGCGAAATATTTGAAGGTCAGATGGAATTTTTGGGTCGGCGCAAGAAAAGGCTGCCGACAAAAATTCGTTATGGGGCCATGCTTGAGGTTCCAGCGCTGGCTGAAACACTCGATATTTTGCTGCCTAAAATCGATTTTCTGTCGATTGGCACCAATGACCTCACGCAGTTCCTATTTGCAGCGGATCGCGCAGACCCGCGCCTTGCCGAGCGATATGATTGGTTGAGTCCCGCCATTTTGCGTTTCATTCGGCGCGTGGTTCAGACGACGGACGGCTATCCCGTCGACGTTGCTATATGTGGCGAAATGGGTGGGCGAACACTCGAAGCGCTCGCGTTGATTGGCTTGGGCATCCATCGCCTGTCGATCACGCCAGCCGCCGTGGGACCCATAAAAGCGATGGTGCGCACGACCAACCATGCGGATATCCGCAAGAAGATGGATGAACTGCTGAAAAACCCCACCGGAAACTTGCGTGAGGAGCTGGCCATATGGGCAGCAAGCCAAGGCATTGAAACCGGCTAAATTGCGGGATTTTCCAAAGGTGCAAAGTTGTAATCGCCGTTGACTTTATCAAGAAGATGACCATTGTCCGCATAACTGCACAAAGAGGTGGAAAAAACGGGGCGTGGAGATTGCAGTGGACTTATTAGCTTCTGTTGACGAATATGACGGATCCGTAGGTAGCCAGCTGAAAGCAGGCCGCGAGCGGTTGGGCCTTAGCCTATCCGATATCGCCGCAAAAACGCGCGTGCCGACGCGCCATCTCGAATCTATCGAACAATCAAATTTTGACGCCCTCCCGGGCCAAACATACACGCTCGGTTTCGCGCGATCTTATGCAAATGCTGTCGAAATGGATGCCGCCGCAATAAGTGAGGCGATGCGTTTGGAATTGGCGCGCAGTGGCCATGAAGGCTATCAGGCACCGGCTCAAAACTACGAACCTGCCGACCCCGCACGGGTACCTTCGAAAACACTCGCCTGGACATCGGCTGCAATCGCAGCAGTGGCGCTGGCTGCATATTTGATTTTCAGAAGTCTGACACTCACCGATGCTGCGCCAGCCGATAGACCGGTCACTTCACCGATCTCAGTAAAGCCAGCCGCAACGGCGCCCATTGCGCCTCTGTCGGCAAATAGTGCGGATTCTACGCAGCAAGGCACCGACGATGCCATATAAATCGGCATAAAGCTGGTTTCTGTGCACTGAAATGGTGTGATGACTCTTTATTGCGTTGGTCCAGTCGGCTATACGTGAAACTTCTAAGCATAATGGGAGAGACCCAATGAATTTTCGGCTCGCTTTGTTCAGCGGCGCGGCATTTGCACTCAGCGCATCCGCAGTGGCGCAAGATGCAAATATTGACGGACGCGTAAGCAAGCTTGAGAAGGAAATGCGCGCTGTCCAGCGTCAGGTCTTTCCCGCAGGTGCCGGCAAATTTATCGCGCCTGACATCCAGTCACCGACCATAGCGCAGCCCGAGACCCCCTCCACGACATCTGCGACCTCTGACCTTTTGGTGCGTGTCGATGCGTTGGAAGCACAGCTGGCGACTTTAACGGGTCAGGTGGAGCAGCAGGGCAACAATATGCGCGGTCTCGAAGCGCGTTTGAAAATCTTGGAAGCGCAACTGGCGAGCGCGCAGATGGCGAGTGCACCGCAGGAAGCCGTGGTGCCGGCAACCACACAGGCCACAACCGCTCCAAGCGTCTTACCTTCCGCAGCACCTGTGCCCGCAGCAGTGACCGTCAAGCCAAAACCCGTTGCAGCAGCGGCCAAGCCTGTGGCTTCGACAGCCAAACCAAGTGCCGCCCGCGTTGCCGCGGTTGCTGCCATTGAACGGCCAGCCACTGGCGACGCTTTTGAAGATGGCTACACCTATGGCTTCAGATTGTGGGAAGCGAAATTCTACCCAGAAGCACAAGCCACGCTGGAAGAAACGCTTAAAACATATCCAAAGCACAGACGCGCAAGCTTCCTGCGCAACTTGCTGGGACGGGCGTGGCTCGATGACAAAAAGCCTGCGACCGCCGTCAAGATTTTCTACGATAACTACAAGGCAGACCCGCGCGGCGAACGCGCGCCCGACAGTCTGTTGTTCTTAGGATCAGCGTTAACCGACCTCGGCAAAACGGCTGAGGCGTGCGAAGCATTTGGTGAACTTTCAAGAGCCTATCCAGACGTTGCGACCGGTCGCTTGGCGGATCGGGTCACTGCCGGTAAAACGCGCGCGAAGTGCAAGTAACCGTCGACGCTGCGCTTCTCGACCGTTTTAACGGCGCGGTAAATGCGCTGCATGTTCCGGAAGGCGCGCGCATATTGTGCGCGGTATCCGGCGGCCCCGATAGCCTAGCACTGCTTATATTGCTGCACAAAACCATGCCCGATCGCGTTGTCGCCGCGACCGTCGATCATGCGTTAAGGCCAGAATCTGCCGACGAGGCGCAATATGTGCAGCGCATGTGCAAAGACATGCATGTGCCGCACGTCATTTTGTCGCCTGCCGAAAAAATCATCGGAAATATTCAATCCGCTGCACGAGGCGCAAGATACGCGTTGTTGGCGCAGGCAGCAGAGCAGCATGATTGTGCGTATATCGCCACCGCCCACCATGCCGATGATCAGCTTGAAACCGTTTTGATGCGCCTTGCGCGCGGCAGCGGCGTTGACGGGCTGTCGGCTATCCGGTCGACAAATGGGAAGATATTACGGCCCTTATTGGGATTTACGAAAGACGAGCTGATTTCCATTTGCGCGGCCGCTGGGCTCAATCCGGTGGAGGACCCCAGCAACGCAAATACCGACTTTGAACGGGTCGCGATGCGCCATTGGCTGGCGAACACGCAGCACCCCTTTCGGGCCGACCGTGCCGCCCGCACCGCCAGCGCAATGGCAGATGCCTCAGAAGCGCTAAATTGGATGACCGAGAAACTCGCGCAAGAAGGGGTCCAGCGCGAAACGGACGCTATCATCTGCGATGCACGCAATGTCCCGCGTGAGATACAGCGCCGCCTGCTGATCCATTGCCTGCAAATGCTGGAGCCCGAACTTGCACCGCGCGGTGAAGCGATGGACCGCTTGCTTTCCGACCTTTCAGATCGGCGCACAACCACCATGGGCAACGTCAAATGCGAAGGCGGCGACAGTTGGCGGTTTACCTTAGCACCGCCACGGCGGAACTAGGGTCAGGACCTAAGTTTAGGCCGGCGGGAATTTTGCCAATCCCTATATTGTCATTCACATAATCGCGCCTACATTGCACCAGTATCTCCGCGTATTTGGCGCGGGGCTGAAATCAAGGCAGTGATGATGAACGACGAGCAGGAACCAAAGAGCAACCCGATGCTGCGAAATATGGCCATCTGGTCAGCCATCATTGTCGCACTTCTGGTCGTCGCCTCCATTTTCAACGGCTCATCCACGCCGACCAACGGCATTACATATTCGTCATTCCGCGACAAGGTTGAGGCAGGCGAAGTCAAATCTGTCGCCGTCGCGCCTGATCGTATCAGCGGCAAACTGCAAAATGACGAAACGTTCGTCACGGTTCCGCTTCCCAATGACTCCAGCCTGCCTTCATTGCTGATTGAAAAAGGCGTGGTGGTTGAAGCGAAGGCCGAAGAACAACCCAGCCTGCTGTTAATACTCGTTTATCAAGCACTGCCCTTCCTGCTGATCTTGGGCATCGCGTTTTTCGTGTTGCGCCAAATGCAAAAGGGTGGCGGCGCTGGCGGCGCGATGGGCTTTGGCAAGTCCAAAGCCAAGCTGCTGACCGAAAAGCATGGCAAGGTCACTTTTGACGATGTTGCTGGCATTGATGAAGCACGCGAAGAGCTTCAGGAAATCGTCGAGTTTTTGAAGGACCCACATAAGTTCAGCCGCCTTGGTGGCAAGATTCCCAAGGGCGCATTGCTCGTAGGTTCGCCAGGTACCGGTAAGACGTTACTGGCACGCGCCATTGCGGGTGAGGCAGGCGTTCCATTCTTCTCGATCTCAGGTTCGGACTTCGTTGAGATGTTCGTGGGCGTCGGCGCGAGCCGCGTGCGCGACATGTTTGAACAGGCAAAGAAGAACGCGCCGTGCATCGTCTTCATCGACGAAATCGATGCCGTAGGCCGCAGCCGTGGTGCTGGCCTTGGCAACCAAAATGACGAACGCGAACAGACGCTGAACCAGCTTCTGGTCGAAATGGATGGCTTTGAGGCGAATGAAGGCATCATCATCGTTGCCGCCACCAACCGGCCGGATGTGCTCGACCCAGCCCTGCTGCGTCCCGGTCGTTTCGACCGGCAAGTCGTTGTGCCGCGTCCGGACATTGATGGCCGCGTGAAGATCCTCGAAGTCCATATGAAAAAAGTGCCCTTGGCACCGGATGTCGATGGACGGGTGATTGCACGTGGTACGCCCGGTTTCTCCGGCGCTGACCTTGCAAACCTCGTCAACGAAGCGGCGCTATTGGCGGCACGCCGCGGCAAGCGTCTGGTGGCTATGCGCGAATTTGAGGACGCGAAAGACAAGGTGATGATGGGCACCGAGCGTAAGTCCATGGTCATGACCGAAGACGAAAAGAAAATGACCGCTTATCATGAAGCCGGACATGCGATCGTTTCCATCCATGAACCCGCGTCGGACCCAATCCATAAGGCGACCATCATTCCGCGCGGTCGCGCGCTGGGTATGGTTATGCGCCTGCCTGAGCGTGATAATTACAGCTATCATCGCGACAAGATGCACGCCAACTTGTCGGTATCGATGGGTGGCCGCGTGGCGGAAGAACTGATCTTCGGTTATGACAAAGTCAGCTCCGGTGCCTCAAGCGATATCCAATATGCCACAAGCCTTGCGCGGGACATGGTCACCCAATGGGGCATGTCCGACGAGATGGGCCCGCTGCAATATGAAGAGCGGCAGGAAGGTTATCTTGGTTATGGCATGTCGCAGCGGTCGGCGATGTCGGACGAGACAGCACGCAAGATCGATGCTGAAATTCGCAAGCTGGTGGAGGGCGGTCATAAACGCGCCACCGAGCTTTTGAAAAAGCATGACAAGCAACTCCATCTTTTGGCAAACGCATTGTTGGAGTTTGAAACCCTGTCCGGTGATGAAATCAAGCAGCTGCTTGAAACCGGCAAGTTCGAACGCGATGATGGCAAGGTTGCGCAACCATCGTCTATTCCGACAGTGGGCACGGCCATTCCAAAGGCAGGTCGCCGCAAATCATCGCCCGTTGGTGACGTAACACCCCAAGGCGTCTGATTTTCATCTTTGCAAGGGAACCTCAACGCTCTAGTCCGGTTGGCGAGAGAGTTGAGGTCGCAATTATGAAATTCGTTGTGCTTATTGCCAGCGGTGCACTCCTGTGTGCCGTTCCCGCCCAAGCTATGGATGCGGAAACATTTTATGTGAAGGCGCTCGCGCTCAAGAAAAAGGGCATGGGCGCGGTATTTTCAAAAGAGATCAAGCCGATGGCGCAGCTGTTTCAAGCCGCCGCAGCTTCCGTCAAAGCAGAGAATGAACAAGCGCATGCTGCGGGCAAGCCGTTGTTTTGCGCGCCCAAAAAATACCGTCTGACCGCCGAGCAACTTCTGGAGGGTTTCGCGAGCATTCCCCAAGAACGCAGGCGCATTCAAACCGTTCGGGATGCGTGGCGGGAAATCGTGATCCGCCGTTTTCCGTGTTAATTCGCGCCCGAGAGCGGGAAAGTTAAATCTCAGCTGACGCCGATGGCGACAACCAGGACGGCAAATAACGTCAGCGCGGTCATGGCAAAGACGGATAATAAGCACATCCGCCAAAAGGCACCAAAACGCGACGTTTCATATGCCCGATGCAATTGCCGGTACATGTGAATGGACGGATAAAATATGAGTAATAATCCACCAATGGGTTCTGTCGGGCCAAAGCTGATCAATATGCCGCAGATCAGGGCAAGTAGCATCATGAAGGTCAATGAATAGGTCACGAACACGGCGTGATCGAACATCTTGAACCGCCGGCGCCAGAAAAACAGCAGCCATACAAAGGGGACAGATATCGGGATAAGCGCCCAGCTATATTTATAGGCATTGGACTGCATCTTGTAGAAAAGCAGCTGCGGATTTTTCTTCGCCGTTTCAACGGCGTTTTTCAGATAGGCTGCGCCCGGAAATTCCAAGCCGGTGAATTGATATCCGTCGGCATCATTGGCTGCATTGCCAAAGCTGTTCGCCGCGGTTCCCATGAGCTGGAGGGTCAATTTGTCGGATTTCAGCTCTTGTTCCAACGCTTGCGTCGGCTTGCCTGATGCGCGGGCCGCAAGAATGTCCTTTTCCAGCCGGGCGATATCGTCCCGCAATTTGCGTTGTTCGGCCGCAAATTCGGGCGTGCTGATTTCTACTTTGGTAGTTCCAGCGCCCAAATCTTCAGCGCCTTTGTTGCCGTGCGACAGCCAGCTAAATACCGCAAAGGTCAGGAACACCGAGAATAGAAACAGCGCGAGTGGAGACACAAACTTGGCGCGTTCACCGTGTACATAGCGCCGCGTTAATTCCCCGGGCCTCCAGAACAGCATGGGCAATGTCCGCCAAATCTTGCCGTCGAAATGCAGCACGCTGTGCAGGATATCGTGGCCAAACGCGCCCAATGTGCGGTGCGCCTTCGCCTTTTGGCCGCATATATGGCAATGTGGTCCATGCAGGGCTGTGCCGCAGTTCAGGCACATATCAGATGGGTCTTTGCCCTCGCCCGCCGCCGGCTCCACAGCGCGCGCAAGCGCTGCGCCGGTGATGATATCCGCTGCGGCTGCCAGTTCTCCACTCATTGTGGCTATGTATCAGCGGTGCGATGGAATGCCAAAAGAAAAGGCCCGGACAAGCCGGGCCTCTTTCTTCAATATATGTGCGCTATATTAGCGGTCGTAATCGCGCTGCATACCTGCGCCGCGTGCGGGCGCAGCGGCCGTGAGGCGAAGCGCTTCTGCCGAAAGGCTGATCGAACCGACGGCATCGGCTTCTTCATCTTCATCCACCTGAACCTTCTGCAACGATTGCACGAGGCCTTCCTTCAGCTGGTCTGGACGAATCGTTTCTTCAGCGATTTCGCGCAAAGCCACAACGGGGTTTTTATCGCGATCACGATCAACAGTCAGTTCAGCACCACCAGAGATTTCACGCGCGCGTTCTGCGGCGAGTAATACGAGGTCAAACCGGTTGGTGACCTTGTCGATGCAATCTTCAACAGTAACGCGTGCCATCTTGGCTCCTGATTCTTCGGAATTTCGGGAAGTTGCACGCGCCTAAAGACAACCAGCCAAAATGTCAATGAAAAGGGCAGGCAGCTTGCCGTAAGCTCCCCAAAGCGGTAAACTGGGCTATGGCAACGCAATCAGGCACCCCGGGGTTCCCCGGAAAGCAGTTTCAGGTTGCTGGCCATCAGCTCCATCTGGTGCATGCCCCGAACGACAGGCTGGATGCGGTGTTGCGCCTGATCGCGGTGGCGGAACGCTCCATTCAGATGTTCTTTTATATGTATGCCGACGATTCGGTTGGACGCGACGTGCGGGCGGCGTTGGTCGAGGCGGCAAAGCGCGGTGTACAAGTACAGCTGATCATCGACAGCTTTGGTTCTGCCGCGATTAGCGACCGTTTCTTTGATGAACTGACCGATGCGGGCGGACGATATCATTGTTTTAGCACCCGCAAGGGATTGGGCTATATCATCCGCAACCATCAGAAAATCCTCATCGCCGATGGCACGCACGCGCTCGTGGGCGGATTTAACATCACCGATCAATATTTCGGGCGAAAAGGCGATGAGGATTGGGAAGATTTGGGCATCATTATAACCGGTCCGGAAGTGCCAAGACTGGCGCGCTACTTCGACGAAATGGCCGGCGCATCGGTGGGCGGAAAGGTGCGTTATCGTAAAATCCGTTCGATTATCCGGCAATGGCGACCGGGCATCGGCGAAATCCAATGGCTGTTGGGCGGACCGACAAACCGGATCTCGCCATGGGCGCTCACGTTCAAACGGTCTTTGCAGGTCGGAAAAAGGTTCGACATTGTGTCGGCCTATTTTTCCCCGTCGCAAACGATATTGCGCCGATTGGCGAAGGTATCGAAACGGAACAAGGGATCGCGCCTCGTCATGGCGGGCAAAACAGACAATGGAGCCACCATCCCGGCAGCACGGTTGCTCTACCGTTACCTGCTGCGGCGTCGCACGAAGATTTACGAATTCCAGCCGCGCCGCCTGCACATGAAGCTGATGGTCATTGATGATGCGGTGTACATTGGCTCGGCCAATCTCGACGTCCGCAGCATGTTCATCAATCTTGAGATCATGGTCCGGATCAAGGATGAGGCGCTGGCGCTATATATGCGCACGTTGATCGATGGGTTGGTTGCACAATCCGAAGAGCAAACGCCTGTCTTGTTAAAAGCGCGCGACAATCTCTGGAGCCGGTTCAAGGCTGCAATTGCATATTTTCTGGTGAATTCGGTGGACTATAGCATTGGCCGGCGGATCAAGTTCGGCTTGCTGCGCAACCGGTAAACATTCTTTCCGGCCCCAGAATTGGGCTCCGCTTATGCAAGCCCATTCATCAATAATCTGTTCCGCCGCGCTTGCATTGTCGGAGATATCGGTCCTATTGCCGTGTTCATGGCAAAGCTCCCCCAAGGAACAATAGCAGTGATTTTCGTGGCGCAGCGGACCGATGCTGACGCTGTGGGCTATGCAGACGCGGCGGCGATGATGGAAACGCTGGCTGCGCAACAAAAGGGATATATCGCGATGGATTCAGCGCGGGGGTCCGACGGGCTTGGTATAACCATCAGCTATTGGACAGATGAGGCCAGCGCGAAAGCATGGCGCGATCATCCCGAACACTCCGCTGTGCGTGATGCAGGACGCGATCTTTGGTACAGCGATTACAGCCTGCATGTCGCAGAAGTCACGCGCAGCTATGATTGGGAAAAGCCATGAGCGCAGTTCAGGCGATACCCAACAGCCGTGTCGTTGTCCTTTTCCTCGTCATGCTCGTGGCCGCCGCGGGCAATACGGCGATGCAGTCCGCATTGCCTGCCATCGCAAGCGAGCTGGATATGCCCGACGTGTTGGTCAGCCTCGCATTTAGCTGGTCTGCACTTTTATGGGTCATCACGGCACCCAAATGGGCGCGCTTGTCCGACCGTCGGGGCCGCAAGCAATTGATGAGTGTCGGCATCATTGGCTTCATCTCATCAATGGGCCTTTGCGGATTGGTCTTGTGGCTTGGGCTTGCCGGCCTGATCGGCCCAATCGTCACATTCATACTCTTTGCGATCTTCCGCAGCCTGTATGGCGGCTTTGGTTCTGCGGCCCCGCCCGCTGTTCAGGCCTATGTTGCCGCAAGAACCGAACGCGCCGAGCGGACGAAGGCATTGTCGATGCTTGCGTCATCGTTCGGCGTTGGCACAGTCATAGGCCCGGCGACCGCGCATTATTTGTTGTTCCCGCCCTTTGGCCTTGCCGGACCGTTGATCATGTTTGCGATATTTGGCGTCGCTGTCCTGATCGCTTTGCATATGCAGTTGCCGAACGACACGCCACGCTTTGCCGCGCGTGGCTCGGTTGCAGCCTATCCCAACGCTGCGTCGATGAACGCACTTGATACCGAAGACGTCGACGGCGAAGCGCTCGGTTCCGTACCCGATACCGAAGTCCGCTTGCCATGGCGCGATGAAAGAATGGCATCGTGGCTTATTGCCGGCCTCATTGGCGGGCACGCACAGGCAATCATCCTTGGCGTCGTCGGCTTCCTCGTCCGTGATCGCCTTGGGCTGCACGATCGCCCTTGGGAAGCGGTGCAGGCGAGTGGCTCAGTCATGCTCATTGGTGCGATGGCAACGTTATTGGCGCAATGGGGCCTCATCCCTATCTTATCGCTCGCCGCGCGCAGTTCAGTGCTTTGGGGTTCGATACTGGCGCTGATTGGCACCATATTAACCGGCGTTAGCCACGATTTTTACGGCATCAGCACAGGGTTTGCGATTGCGTCTTTGGGCTTTGGGCTGTTCCGGCCGGGATTTACCGCAGGTGCCTCATTGGCTGTCAGGCGGCACGAGCAAGGCGATGTCGCCGGTAAAATCGCATCGATAAATGGCGCAGCCTATATTTTCGCACCCGCAATCGGCGTCGCCCTGTTGAACTGGTGGGAGCCAGCAACATTCATTCTCGTCTCTGCCTCATTGGTCTTTCTGATCATTTGGGGCAGGCGGGCATTGATTGTTCCCGACGAAGCATAGCGCGTATGCCGCACCATCATTAAGTCACCGCGTTAAATGTCGTTTCGAAAATTGCGCCGAACGGACACAGATTTGACGCCAAAAAAAAGGGCCGACCGGAGTCGACCCTGAAAAAGTCTTTAGGAGAGGATGCCTATAAGGCTTGTCCTCTATCGCGATATTTCATTTTTTGTGCAAGTGCGAACAGTGCAATAGTAGTTGCATATCATGCAACTACTATCTATAAGAACATCATGAATTCTGCGGCATTTGTACGATCGCGGAATCAAAATATTTTTGTTGCGGTGCGACAAAACGGAGAGGTTATATGCGCAGATTGCCACCATTACGGTCATTGGAAGCCTTTTTGCGCGTCGTCAAATTGGGTTCGGCCAAAGCCGCGGCCAGTGAACTGGCGCTGTCACCTCCCGCCTTAAGCCGCCGCATTAAAGCGCTGGAAGACTTTATCGGCAAATCACTGTTCGACCGCCGCGCTCAAGCCATGGTCATTAACGCCGATGGCGAAACCTTGCTGGCGGCTGTCGAACCCGCGATGGATGCGATGGCCGAAGCGGTTGAAGAGCTTGCTGGACGTGGCGGCGAATATCGCCTGCGCCTTGGCTTGCTTCCGCTTTTCGGTTCACAGCGCCTTATCCCGCGCCTCCCCGAATTGCGGAAAGCTTTTCCGAAATTGCATATCGACGTTGATACCTCTGGCCATGCAGAAAATCTGTTGGGCGATGTGATTGATGCCGCGATCATCATCGCGGCAGAGGTTGACCCAAAACTCTACAGCGTCCGTCTCGACCGCAACCTTGTCTATGCGATCGCTTCGGAACAGTGGGCCAAAGAGTATAATGTGCAAAAGCCGGAAGATCTGGCCAACCATACGGTCATGGTCCACAGCGATATGCCCATGATATTCGATGCCTGGCGTCAGGCCATGGGCGTGCCCCGTTTAAAGCCGGCAGCAATCGATAGCCTAGACAGCGGCCCGCTGATGCTTGAAGCTGCCGCCAATGGACTGGGCGTCGCGATCATGCACGGAAGCCATTTTTCGGACGCGCGCGATCCACGCCTAACGCGTCTTTTCGATACAGAGGTTGAAAGCCCCTATAGCTACTGGTTCGTATGCCGCCCGCGCGCGCTGAAGCAGCGCGCCGTCAAGATTTTCCACGACTGGTTGTTAAAGTCCGGCGTATAAAAATTCGATGGCGCGAACACTTGACCCATCGCCCGCCCGACGTCATTGCAGTGTGATGACTGACGACGTTGCTGAACTGAATTTCGAACAGGCGCTGCGCGCGCTTGAAGATATCGTCCACAAGCTGGAAAGCGGTGAAGCGCCGCTTGATGAATCCATCGCACTATATGAACGCGGCAACACGCTGCGGGCGTTGTGCCAGCAACGACTTGATATGGCAAAGGCACGGATTGAAGCGATTACGCTTGGCCCGGACGGTGCGCCAACGGGCACCACATCGTTCGACGCTGGATGAATGTGATGTCGGCGGTATCGACATCTTCGCTGCTTCAAGATGCGCTGAGCAGTATTGCAGCAGATGTTGACCAAGAATTCGACACGCTGCTGACATTACCCGGGGACGCACGCGACCGTTTATATGCAGCCATGCGGCACGCAACGATTGGCGGCGGCAAGCGCCTTCGTCCGTTGCTGGTGACGGCCACCGCAGCCTTGTTCAATGTCGATCGCAAAACCGCTTTGCGCGTGGGTACGGCGGTTGAGGCCATTCACGTCTATTCGCTGGTGCATGACGACCTGCCCTGCATGGACGATGATGATTTGCGCCGTGGCAAGCCCACCGTGCATCGCGCATTTGACGAAGCAACCGCGGTTTTGGCCGGTGACTCGCTGCATGCGCTTGCCTTTGAAATCTTGGCCAATCCGGATACCCATAACGACCCATTTGTGCGTGGCGAACTGGTGTCGACGCTGGCACTGGCCAGTGGCCCTGAAGGCATGGCGGGTGGCCAGATGATGGACATTGAGGCGGAGAACGCATCGTTCGATTTGCAAACGGTCATGCGCCTGCAGGCGTTGAAAACCGGCGCGCTTATTGCCGCAAGCGTCGAAATGGGCGCCATTTTGGGCCACATCCCGCCCGAAGGCCGCACACATTTGCGGGGCTATGCCCGCGACATTGGCCTTGCCTTTCAAATTGCCGATGACATTTTGGATGTCGAGGGCGACCCCGAACTGGCCGGCAAGGCACTTCAGAAAGACGCCGAGGCAGGCAAAGGCACATTTGTGTCGCTGATGGGGCTTGATCGCGCCAAGCAACAGGCCGAAATGTTGGTCCAGCAAGCCAATGATTATCTGTCGAGCTATGGCGCAGAGGCGGATTTGTTGCGCGCTATTGCAAATTATATCACGGAAAGAGATCGCTGATGACCCACCGGATTGGCGTATATCCCGGAACTTTTGACCCCATCACCTTGGGCCATATGGACATCATCCGGCGCGGCGCAAAGCTGGTCGACGAGCTCATCATTGGCGTGACCACCAACGCGTCGAAATCGCCGATGTTCGCGGATGAAGAGCGTATCGCGATGGTTGAACGCGAAGTGGCGACAATCGGCGCAGATCATATCCGCGTCGTCGGGTTCAATTCACTGCTGATGGACTTTGCCGAAGCGCATGGCGCAAGCACGGTCATTCGCGGTATTCGCGGCGTCACCGATTTCGAATATGAATATCAACTCACGGGCATGAACCGCCAGCTGAATGATCGCGTTGAGACGCTATTCCTGATGGCCGATGTCGCGCTTCAGCCCATCGCGTCACGATTGGTGAAGGAAATCGCCATTTATGGTGGCGAAATTGGCAAGTTTGTGACGCCGACGATCCGCGACGAAGTTGTCGCGCGCGTTCAATTATTGGGCAGCAAGGCAAGCTAACTAAGCGCCTGCGCGTTACATCGCCTTGCGCCGCTTGCGTTCCTTAGGCGCCGGCAGCTCAAGATATTCCTCAGGCACATATATCGCATAAGTTGCCAAGCGGATCTCGTGCACGAATTGAAACAGGCAAGCCGACAACAGCGCCAATGCCAGCATGAATACAGCCACAGCGATCCATGCTGCGGAAATATTGGTGAGGCCCATGACGAACAAGACAACGATCATGATGCACACCGAAATCGCGGATAACACCGCGCACAATATCGATCGTCCCACCACACGCATGCGCTTTTCAATGATGCGCAGTTCGGTGACGACCCGTTGATGCGCTTTCCCGTCGGTCTCCGCATATTGCCGCTGCAGGTCGCGTGACCGATCAACAATGCGCGACAGTCGGCCCGTGAGGACATTGAGCAAGCTGCCCACCGCAACCAGCAAAAAGGCCGGGGTCAGTGCCGTCTGCAGAACGGAAATAACCGCCGCCAGATCTGGGCCAAATTTAACGTCCATTTTGCAATTCTGCCGCCAATGTCCGCAAATCGGTTTTCAGCAACTTGCCGATATGGCTGCGGGGCATTTCGTCGATGGGATAGAGCACCGAAATGCGTTGGGTTTTGCCAAGCTGTCCATTTACCCGTTCCAAGATGGCATCGGGCGTGCTGCTGGCGTCCGGATGCAGCCGCACAAAGCCAACCGGCGTCTCGCCCCATGCATCCGACGGCATGCCCACCACAGCAGCCTCAGCAACCTCGGCTTGCGCCTCCAGCAGCTCTTCCAGGTCTTTCGGGTAAATGTTGAACCCGCCCGAGATGATCATATCCTTTGCGCGCCCGACGATGGAGACAAAGCCGTCCTCATCGACGATCCCGATGTCGCCGGTTTTGAGCCAGACATTGCCATCCTCGTCACGCCATTCCATCTCGCGCGTCTTTTCCGGCTGGTTCTTGTAGCCGGACATCATGGTGGGTGACCGGCCCGTTAAAACGCCTTTTGATCCAGCAGGCAGGCGATTGTCATCGTCATCAAGGACGATCAGTTCATGGCCCGTCACGGGCTGTCCCACGGTGTGCAGCTTGTCGGGGAAATTATGCGCCTGCAACATGCAGACCACCCCGCCCTCCGTCATGCCATAAATTTCAACGAGCCCGCCGGGCCAGCGTTTGACGACATCGGCCTTTAACTCCGCCGGGAATGGCGCGCTGGTGCAAAATTTGATGATAAAATGCGAAAGATCGTAATCGGCGAAGCGATCATGCGCCATGAGCCGCTGATATTGGACGGGCACCAGCATGGTATGCGTCGTCCGGTCGGACTGGGCATGTTCAAGATAGCCGATAACATCAAATTTATCCATGATCCGCGCAAATCCACCATGGCACATGGTGGGCAAGAACACAGCGAGCGTCGTGTTTGAATATAACGGCGTGGAAACCAGCGAACGGCTGTCACGACTGTAAATGGATTTGAAACCACCTGCCATCTGGTGCCAGCGCATGGCGTGCGAATGGATGATGCCCTTTGGCGTGCCTGTCGTTCCGCTCGAATAAATAATGTTGAAAGGGTCCGTCGGCGCAGGTTCGGCTGCTGCAAATGTCGCGCCCTCTTCGGCCATCCAAGCGTCAAGGCTTGGGTGCGGTGCGTCGCCATTATCCAAGATGACAATGCGCACATCGCCCAAGTCTATACCGCCGAGTTCAGCCAGCTTTGCTGCATCGACGAAGAGATGCATCGCCCCTGAGTCACGCAACATCGCGGACAATTGCGCCGGCGTAGCCGATGTCGTCAGTGGCGCAGCGCAGCCACCGGCACGCACTGCGGCCAAATAGACCAGCGCGTAATTAATGTTGCTCATGCCCAAAATGGCGACCGCCTGACCATGCTGAAGACCATCACGCTGAAGCTGCGCCGCAATGCGTGACGTTAGCTGCGCAACTTGGCTCCAGGAAACGGAGGTGAACTTGTCTGCAAGCGCGTCGGCATCCGGCTTTTCTGCACCCCAAGCACCGATTAGTGCGCCAAAATCCCCAAAGCTCTTTTCCAGTTCAGTCTCGATATTCATCACGTTTTGTGCCTATCCCTCAAATGCGCATGAGATGATTTAGCGCGATATCGAAAATTTTCACCGCTTAATTTTTGCCGTTGGCCGCCACCCAAAAGCACAACGGGCCATAGGTGTAAAAGATTGTGGAAAAATAGCCCCTTATTGCCGCTTTCCCTTGGGTATTTTGGCCTTGGAGCCTATAGTCCGCAGATGACAGAACAAACACCGGAAAACTCCGAAAATAACCCGTCTGCGGATAGCGCGGCCAACCCAAATCAGAACGAATATGGTGCCGACAGCATCAAGGTTCTCAAGGGTCTCGACGCGGTTCGCAAGCGGCCGGGAATGTATATCGGCGACACCGATGACGGCAGCGGCCTGCACCACATGGTGTTCGAAGTTTCGGACAACGCGATCGACGAAGCGCTCGCCGGACATTGCGATCTGGTGCTGATCGAATTGAACGCCGACGGATCGGTCTCGGTCGAAGATAATGGCCGCGGCATCCCAACGGGCATGCACAAGGAAGAGGGCGTTTCCGCAGCTGAGGTTATCATGACCCAACTGCATGCGGGCGGTAAGTTTGAAAACACGTCGGACGACAACGCATACAAGGTATCGGGCGGTTTGCACGGCGTCGGTGTGTCCGTTGTCAATGCACTGTCTGAATATCTTGAGCTCACCATTTGGCGCGAAGGCAAAGAGCATTGGATGCGCTTTGAACATGGCGGCGCCGTTGCGCCGTTGATCGTTCGTGGCGACGCGCCCGTGGTCGATGGCAAACCCAAAAAGGGGACGCGCGTTACTTTCATGGCGTCGACCGAGACGTTCAAAAACGTGCTCGAATTTGATTTTGACAAGCTTGAGCATCGGTATCGCGAACTCGCGTTTCTGAATTCCGGCGTCCGCATCCTGCTGCGGGACAACCGCCATTCGGAGGTCAAAGAACATGACCTGTATTATGAGGGCGGCATTGGCGCGTTCGTTAAATATCTGGACCGCAACAAAACGGCGTTGCTCGCCGATCCGATTGCGATTTCGTCGCACCGTGACGGCATCGGCATTGATGTCGCGCTGGAATGGAACGACAGCTATTACGAAAACGTCTTGTGCTTCACCAACAACATTCCGCAGCGCGATGGCGGTACCCACTTGGCGGCATTCCGCTCGGCATTGACGCGCACGCTGAACAACTACGCCGAAAAATCGGGCGTATTGAAAAAGGAAAAGGTTACGCTCACGGGCGATGACATGCGCGAAGGCCTGACCGCGATTGTGTCGGTAAAATTGCCCGATCCAAAATTCTCGTCGCAGACCAAAGACAAGTTGGTGTCATCCGAAGTACGCCAGCCGCTGGAAAGCCTGATGGCCGACCGGATGAGCGAGTGGCTTGAAGAAAATCCGGCCCATGCGCGCACCGTGATCCAAAAGGTGATTGACGCTGCCGCCGCCCGCGAAGCCGCACGTAAGGCGCGCGAGGCCAGCCGTAAATCGGTGATGAGCGTTGCATCTTTGCCCGGCAAGCTGGCTGATTGTCAGGAAAAAGACCCTGCCAAATCCGAACTGTTCCTGGTCGAAGGCGACTCCGCAGGTGGTTCGGCAAAGCAAGGTCGCGACCGCCATTATCAGGCGATTTTACCGCTCAAGGGGAAAATCCTGAACGTCGAACGCGCGCGTTTTGACCGGATGCTTTCGTCCAAGGAAGTTGGCACGCTCATTCAAGCCATGGGCACGGGCATTGGCCGCGAAGACTTCAATATTGAAAAGCTACGCTATCACAAGATCGTGATCATGACCGACGCTGACGTCGATGGGTCGCATATCCGCACATTGTTGCTGACATTCTTCTATCGCCAGATGCCGGAGATTATCGAAAACGGCCATCTCTTCATCGCGCAGCCACCTTTGTACAAGGTCGCAAAGGGCCGCAGCGAAATTTACGTTAAGGACGACAAGGCGCTCGACGACCATCTCGCTGAATTGGGCCTTGGCGGCGTTGTGCTTGAAGGTGCCGGCGGACAACGTGCGGGTGCAGATTTGGGCGCATTGGTCGATCATGCACGCCGTATGCGCAGCCTGATGGCATTTGTGCCCCGCCGCTACGACCCCACAATTGTTGAGGCAATGGCGCTCACCGGCGCGCTTGAGCCAGAGGCAACCGACCGCACGGCAGCAGTGGCCAAGGCGGCCGCATGGATGGGCGCGCAGGATGTTGAAGGCAAATGGTCCGGCCGCGTATCCGAAGACGGTGGCTATCACTTCGAACGGCTATGGCGCGGTGTAACCAATCTCCACATTATCGACGCGACCTTCCTAATGTCGGCAGAAGCACGCAAGCTGCACAAGCTCGCCAGTGAAGAAACCGCCAGCTACGAAACCCCTGCCCGATTGGTGAAGATCACCGCCGCTGCAGCAGCAGATGCCGCCGAAGACATCGAGGCAGATAGCGACGCAGAAGCCGCTGATGCCGTTGGCGACCAAGCCAAGCGCGCAACGACCGCCGTCAGTGTCGGCAATAAAGGCGCGATCACGCGTCCATCGGAATTGCTTGAGGCCATACTCGCCGCAGGGCGAAAGGGCCTATCGATCTCGCGCTACAAGGGTCTTGGCGAAATGAATGCCGAGCAATTGTGGGAAACGACGCTCGACCCCAATCACCGGTCGCTGCTGCGTGTTGAAATTGACCAGGCTGACCTTGCGGACGATATCTTCACCAAGCTGATGGGCGAAGTTGTTGAGCCACGGCGTGATTTCATTGTCGAAAACGCGCTCAACGTCGCCAATTTGGACGTTTGAACGCAAAGTCTGTGCACATTATCGTTTCAACAATTGGAAGCGTGCGACGCTTGCTGTAGCCCAAACGCCGCGGGGGGAATGTTATGCACAAACGTCACTATCTTGCGCTCGCGCTCATCGTCGTGCCGGTTCTGGCGCAGGCTGGCGACAGCCGTGTCGACATCGGCACGGGATTGGCCAGCTATTATGGCGCTGAACTCCGTGGCAATCGCACGGCCAGCGGTGAGCGTTTTGATCCAAACGCGATGACGGCGGCGCACCGGACGTTATCTTTTGGCACCCGGGTGGTGGTCACCAATCTGGCCAATGGTCAGGAAGTCATCGTACGGGTGAACGACCGCGGACCGTGGAGCAAATCACGCATCATGGATATATCTTATGCTGCGGCCAAACAGATCGGCATGCACCGCAGCGGGACCGCGAAGGTTAAGCTCGAGCGCCTCGATTAACCGAACGCAGCGCGCTGCCATTCCGGCAGAACAAGCGCCGTCAAATCTTCCACGCGGCGGTACTCTACCGATATATCAAGTTCCGGATAGGCGCACCGCTGCCGGCTCTCGTCGGCTTGCGCCAAGGGGACGACCACCAGCCGTCGGTTGACCTTCTGCCGCCAGTTCATGCGCGCGGTATTCTCCTGCCCGACATAGCAGCCCTTGGTAAATGATACCCCGTTCAGTTCGGCGGCATTGGCCTCAAGCCACAAAGTCTGTTCGCTGCCCAGTTCATGTACGCCCTCAGTGATGCCCAGCCCAAGCCGATGCACGCGATAGGTGGCGCTCACATCGACATCATCGTCGGCGGCGGCGCCCAACCAGCGTGTCCCGAGTTCCGGGTGGCGCGGATCTGCGCTGCCTGCGCGTTTCCAGAACACGCCGCATGCAGGATCAATGGCAATGGCGATTTTCCGGCGCAACCGGTACATCGACAGGCGGCGGACCAATGCGTCGGCTTGCGTGCCTTCGCAATCAATGAGGACATCATCGCCGTCGGCCCACAGAATGAAATCGAACAGCGCCTTTCCCTGCGGGCTCAGCAAGCCCGCCCACAGCGGCATTTCTGCCGCGGTATCCTGAGTCACCAGCCCCTGCAAAAATTGGCGCACGTCCTCTCCTGCTTCAGTGGGCGACAGACGGATAACGCTACGGTCAAAAAGACGGGTGTTTGGCATAGGTGACAGATAGGGGGACAGGCGCTTAAAGGGAAGCCATGACCGACCAGACGATTCTTTCCATCCGCCGCCCCGATGATTGGCATCTCCATTTTCGCGACGGCGCAGCGATGCGCAGCGTGGTGCCCTTCACGGCAAAACAGTTTGCGCGTGCGATTGTCATGCCCAATTTGTCGCCACCTGTAACGACGGTTGAAGCGGGCGCGGCCTATCGTGACCGGATTTTGGCAGCGGTACCCGAAGGCATCACGTTCACGCCGCTTATGACGGCCTATCTTACCGACGCAACCGATGGCAATGAACTTGCGCGCGGTCACGCCGAAGGCGTGTTTACAGCGGCAAAGCTATACCCCGCGCATGCCACCACCGGAAGCGCGCACGGCGTCACCAGCGTCACCAACATCATGCCCGCGCTCGAGCATATGGCGCGGATTGGCATGCCATTGCTGATCCACGGCGAAGTCACAGACTCGCATGTCGATATTTTTGACCGTGAGGCTGTGTTCATTGAACGGACCCTGTCGAAACTGGTCCGCGATCTGCCCGAGCTCAAGATCGTGTTTGAACATATCACCACTGCAGACGCTGTTGCTTTTGTAGATGCCAGCGGTCCCAACGTCGCAGCGACCATCACGCCGCAACATTTGCACATCAACCGCAATGCCATGTTTACAGGCGGCATCCGTCCGCATGCTTACTGCCTGCCGGTCGCCAAACGTGAAGTGCACCGGCTTGCGCTCCGTAAGGCTGCGACATCGGGCAGCAGCAAATATTTCCTCGGCACCGACAGCGCGCCGCACGACAAATCTGCCAAAGAAAGCGCCTGCGGATGCGCGGGTATCTTCAACGCGCCCTTCGCATTGGAAAGCTACGCCGCCGTCTTTGAAGAAGAAGGCGCGCTGGACAGATTTGAGGCCTTTGCTTCGGAAAACGGCCCACGTTTCTATGGCCTGCCGTTGAACGAGGAACGCATAATATTGGAACGCGCCGATATCGTCGTGCCCGAGCTGCTCGCGCTGGAAGGGCTTAATGTCGTGCCGTTCCACGCAGGGGAAACATTGCGCTGGCGTTTGAAGGCTTAAGCTTTTGATGCCCTGTAGGTTTTAATCGCGTCAGCACAGAAAATCGCGATACTGAACCAGATCAGGATGAAGCACGCCAGCTTCGTCGTGCTCAATGGCTCACCGTACACGAATACGCCCAGCAGGAATGCAATGGACGGTGCCGTATATTGCACAAAGCCCAGGCTGGTATAGCTCATCCGGCGGGCGGCGGTCGCGAACATCAGCAACGGGATGGCGGTGACCGCACCTGCCAATATCAACAGCCCCGACGTCGTCACATCCTCCCCAAATCCGCCGCCGCCAACGTGCGCGAAATAAAGTACCGCGCCCAATGCCAGTGGCGCCAGCAATGTTGTCTCGGTCGCAAGGCCGGGCACAGAGCCAACGGGCGTAATCTTACGGATAAGGCCATATAGGCCAAAGCTGAAGGCGAGCGATATCGACACCCATAAGGTATCGAGCGCATCACCGATGAGGATCGCAACACCCATGGCGGCAACGGCAACGGCAACCATCTGAAGCGGCCGCAATCGCTCGCCTAAAAACAGACGCCCCAGCAGGACGTTCACCAAGGGATTGAGATAATAGCCAAGGCTGGCGGCCAAAATATGGTCTGTGGAAACGGCCCATATGTAGATCAGCCAGTTAATGGCGACCAGCGTGGCAGAGGCGAGCAAATTGCGCAGATGCGCCTTGTGCCGGAAAATGGCGGCATATTCGCCAAGCTGTTTGCGAAGGGCCATTATGACCAGCAGCAGCGGAATGGACCATAAGACGCGTTGCGCAACGACCGCGATCGGCGAGACATGGCTCAGCAGCTTGAAATAAACCGGGACGAAGCCCCAGATGAGATATGCCGACAGGGCGTAAGGCAAACCACTTGGCTGCGCGGTTTCAGATTTGTCCGTCATGTGTTTTGCGAAGCCTTCGTGTGGGGATCAGATGATCCCGCCACCGATCCAAAGGCGCAGTGCGCAAATAGCCACGACGACGAGGCAGAAGTTCCGCCCGCCGTCCTTTTCCGACGCGAAGCCAAAGGCCGCGCCGACACCAGCGATCAAAATAATGAGCCAGTTCAGCCATCCCAGCAAAGGGATGAACCCGATGATAGCCAACAAGAGTGCAATCAGGCCAAACAGAAATGCGAGGATATTTGCCATGACATGACTGTGGCTGGTTTTTCGGACTGTGGCAAGCACTGCAAACGTTCGCAGTCGGTCCCGTGAATATCGCGGCACCGAAATGACAAGAGGCTCAGCCTGTCTCCAGACTGAGCCTCATTCTACCCACGCATATGTGAACATTCAGCGCCACTGTTCCAATCCGCGATAGTTGATGTCGACCACGCGGCCACGCTCTACATAGCAGGTGAAGCGACCTTTGTCGTAACCGCGTTGGTACGCGTTGCTGCCAAATCGGTCATTGCCGTAATGGTTATTGTCATACCGGCCACGTCCGCCGTCTTGAACAACGACATTGCCTTGGACCCGATAACCAAATCGCGTCCGCTCGATGCTGCGTACTTGCGTGACGTCTGAACGGCTGTAGCCATTGGCCCAACGTTCCACGCTAGCGACGCACTGGTTTATAGCGGCGCGGCCACTGCCGTTGCGATTGTCATAATCATAGCCTGCGCGGTTATCATCATAACCGCGGCGATCGTTGCGGCCATTGTTGCCACTTGAAAGCACAGCGGCAAGACCACCGAGCACGACCGCTCCGGCAATAATCTCGCCGGCACTTATGCTATCACGGTCGCGGTGGCGGTCATGGCGATCACGCGCTTGTGCGGGGACAGCTACGCTAACCAAAGCTGCAGCAGCAGCTCCGGCGCCAAGCAAAGTTTTGGTCATGAAATGCATCTTCGTTCTCCTTGAACCAGCGCAGCTATTCTGTGCCGATAGAGAGCGAATATGCGATTCGGGTTGTCCGGATGCTGAATTGACTTGTCAGCATCCGTTCACCTAAATTGCCATTTTCATGAACGATTATTCGGTGAGGGTCAGCCCCGTCCATTTGGCGAGAAACGCATAAATGTCCGAATATTCGTCAATAACCTTATCGGTAGGCTTGCCTGAACCATGGCCCGCACGGCTTTCGATGCGGATGATCTTGGGCTTGTTGCCGGTTTCTGCGGCTTGCAAGGCGGAGATATATTTGAAGCTATGCCCCGGAACCACACGGTCATCGGTATCCGCGGTCGAGACGATGACAGCTGGATATTCGACGCCCGATTTGATGTTGTGATAGGGGGAGTAAGTCATCTGCATTTTAAAGTCGGCCTCCTTGCTGGGGTAGCCATAGTCATCGACCCAATAGCGGCCAGCGGTGAAACGGTCGAAGCGGATCATATCCATCACGCCCACTGCGGCATGGCCTGCCGCGAACAGGTCAGGACGCTGGTTCACAACGGCGCCAATCAGCAATCCGCCATTGGACCGCCCTTCAATCGCAATCTTCCCCTTGGCCGATACGCCGCTGGATATAAGATATTCCGCTGCGGCGGCAAAATCATCAAAGACGTTTTGTTTGTTCATCAAACGACCAGCATCATGCCACGGCTTTCCATATTCGCCGCCGCCACGAATATTGGCGAGGGCGAAGACGCCGCCCGATTGCAGCCAAGCCATACGCGTTGCGGAATATGTAGGTGTCTGCGAAATGTTGAACCCGCCATAGGCATAGAGCAACGTCGGCGCGCCCTTCGTCAGATCGAGATCTTTTTTGTGCACGATGAACATCGGGATCTTCGTGCCATCCTTCGACGGGTAAAACACTTGTTCGACCGCGAAGTCCGCCGGGTTGAAGCTTAGCGTCGGCTGCGCAAAGGGCGCCGAAGCGCCTGTCTTGCTGTCGAAACGATACACGGCGCCCGGCTGATTAAAGCTGGAGAATCCATAAAATGTTTCTGGATCACCCGGCGTTCCGGAAAAGCCACTGGCCGTCCCGATTGCATTCAGCTTGATTTCCTGCACGGGTTGTCCTGCGAGGTCTGTCATCAGCGCCATTGATTTGGCATCTTTGATATATGACAGGATCAGCCGGTCGCCGACGATCTGCGCGCGCGACAAGGTTTCCGCACGCTCCGCTATGACATCGGTAAATACGGGCGCCTTGCCACCCAGATCTACCTTAACAACCTTAAGCCTTGCCGCGTCCTTGTTGGTGGTGAACCACAAAGTGTTGCCCATGCCTTCGATCAGGCCCCAGTCATGATCGAGGCCCGTGACGAGCGGCTGCGGTTTCCATGTTGGCTTTTTGCCAAGTGGCATGACGTGCAGTTCGTACTTCTCATCGGTTCCGGACGACGTCGTAATGACCGCCCATTTGCCGTCGTGCGTCACTTGCGCACTATGCCCATATTCGGGCTTGTCCGGCGTTGCGTATATCGCCTTGTCTTCCGACTGGGGCGTGCCGATTTTGTGGTAATAGATGGTCTGGTTATAGTTCAGCTGCTGGAATGCCGCGCCTTCCTTTGGCTCTGCAAAACGCGAGTATAAAAACCCGTCATTGCCTACCCAGCTTATGTTGGTGAATTTTGCCCAGTTGATCTCGTCAGCGAGCACCTTGCCGGTCACGGTGTCGAGGACTTTAATCGTCCGCCAGTCGGAACCGCCATCCTGAACCGCATAGGCCAGCAGCTTGCCATTTTTCGATGGCACCCAGCTATCAAGCGCAGTGGCGCCGTCTTTTGCCCATAGATTGGGGTCAATCAAAATACGGTCCGCGCCGGTTAGGCCCTTGCGTACATACAGCACGGACTGGTTTTGCAGGCCGTCATTCTTTGTGAAGAAATAATAACCACCGGCTTTTTCAGGAAGGCCAAAGCGTTCATAATCGAAAAGCTTTTTCATGCGCTCGGCGAGTATTTTCTTGCCGGGCAATGTTTCCAGATAT
>JACCDI010107226.1_pt1 | contig 36177 bp, 19 predicted proteins | sample 7442791 | NCBI WGS metagenome assembly JACCDI01 (sample SAMN15323434, study PRJNA562643) | freshwater metagenome | isolation source: river surface water | place: USA:Blue River Watershed | collected 2017-08-15 | reverse complement strand
CTGCCGTGGACGGCATGCTCAAGTTCTTGAACCAGAACATCTGAAGGAGCTGCATCATGATCGTCCTACGCTTACTCGCTTTAGCTGGCATTGTGTATTTGCTGCAAGGCTGCGCCACCGAGCCCGTCGACATGGTGCTTCGTCCATCGCCAGAGTTCCAACCGGTGTATCCCTTGGCCAGCGACCGGCAAAAAATTGCCACCGGCGGCATCTACAGCAACCGGCAAAGTGATGCCTGGTTTGGTCGTGGCCGCAATTACCAAGTCGGCGACATCATCACGGTCTTGCTCAATGAATCCACACAAGCTGCCCGCACCCAAAACACGGATGTGAGCCGCGAGTCTAAAAACTCATTGCCATCAGGCTTCAATACCAAGATCGGAAAAATGTCGCCTTTCTTGAATGGTGTCGACATCAATAACAACAACAACAGCAGCAAGGGCGCGGGTAAGGCTGATCAGCAAGCGTCGCTGTCTGGCTCTGTGGCTGTGACCGTGGTTGAAATTTTGGCTAACGGCAATTTGATGATCCGAGGCGAGAAAAAGCTCGGCTTGTCGGAAGGCACGGAAGTGATTCAAGTTTCTGGCGTGATTCGCCCAGAAGACGTGGGCCCCAACAGCACGGTGCAATCACGCCGTTTGGCCAATGCGCAAATTGCGTATCGCGGCTCGGGTGATTTGGCTAACGCCACCAAAGCAGGCTGGGGAACCAGCTTGATGCACAAATACTGGCCTTTCTAAGCCGAGGATCTAACGCTCATGAAACGCCTCTCTCTTTTTGTCCGTGCTTGCTTGGCCAGCCTGTGTGTGTTGGCTGCCGGTACTGCGCAGGCTGACCGTGTCAAAGACTTGGCCACGCTCGCAGCACAACGCCCCAACCAATTGATTGGTTATGGTTTGGTGGTCGGTTTGCAAGGCACGGGTGACGACGCTTCGGTGCCGTTCACCACGCAAAGCATGAAAGCCATGCTCAATCAAATGGGTGTGCGCATTGACGGCCCCTTGACCGACTTTGAAACTGCGGCCACCGCGGCCCGTGTGGACATCAAGAACACAGCGGCTGTGTTGGTCACCGCTGAGTTGCCTGGTTTTTCTAAGCCAGGGCAGCGCATCGACGTGAATGTGTCTGCGATTGGTAAAGCCTCTAACTTGCGTGGCGGTAGTTTGATCATGACCGCCATGCGTGGTGTGGACGGTGAAATTTATGCTTTGGCACAGGGTGCATTGACCGCCACTGGTATTGATGCCAGTGCCGCAGGTTCTAAAGTACAAATCGGTGTTCCTACTTCAGCCCGCATTCCTGGTGGCGCGATTGTGGAGCGTATCGTGGACACGCCTTTTGAAACATCGGAAAACGTGATCTACAACATTCGTGAAAACGATTTTTCTACCACCACTGCCATCGTCAACGCCATCAATAAAAAATTTGGCGGCGACGTGGCACAAGCCATTGATGGTGTATCGGTATCGGTACGAGCCCCTAAAAACTTGAATCAACGCGTGGCCTTCATGAGCGAGATTGAATCGCTTGACGTCAAAGCAGGCGAGCCACCCGCACGTGTGGTGATCAACTCACGCACGGGCACGGTGGTCATCAATCGCTCTGTGCGCGTCACGGCTGCGGCTGTGTCGCACGGCACCATTTCGGTGGCCATCACTGCGACCAATGAGGTATCCCAACCCAACACGCTCGCGGGCGGCCAAACCGCCGGCGTTCAAAACGCCGACATCCAAGTCGCTGAACCTAACAAGCCTATGTTCTTGTTCCAGCCCGGTGTCGAGTTGCGCCAAATTGTGGATGCGGTCAACCAAGTGGGCGCCACGCCTTCTGCTTTGATCGCCATTCTTGAAGCCTTGAAGAGTTCTGGCAGCTTGCGCGCCGAATTGGTCATCATTTAAGCGAGCACAGACATGAGCAGCCCCGTCGATACCTCCATGCCTAGGTCTTACACAGACTTCTCGGGTCTGGGTGAGCTGCGTGGCAAAGCGCAAAAAGATCAAAACAGTGCATTGCGCGAATCTGCGCAGCAGTTTGAAGGCTTGTTCATCCAAATGATGATGAAGTCCATGCGTGAGGCCAATGAGCCCATGAAGGACGAAGAAAACAAGTCACACGCTTTAGAGACCTTTGAAGGCATGTTTGACAAAGAAGTGTCTTTGCAAATGGCCAAGCGTGGCTCATTGGGCGTGGCCGATTTCATGGAACGTGCTGTGAAGCAAAACATGCCAACACCAGCACCCAGTACCGATGCGCTTTTGAAATCGCGCAACAAGGGCATTCCATTGAATCCCAAACAAGAGCCGATTCCTTTGCCCACAGCGGCACAGTTGAACAAAGGTTTTGCTTTGGAAAAACCCCTGCCACTCAAGAGCTTGCAAGAGTTCAAGGCACCCTTCAGCGGAGGCCGTAAATGAGTGACATTCTTGGCATCGCCAGTGGCGGTATCAGTGCTTACCAGCGTGCCTTAAGCACGGTCAGTAACAACATTGCAAACGTCAATACCGAGGGGTATTCACGCCAAGATGTGGTGCTGAAAGATTCCTCGCCCAAGAAGATGGCGAGCATGTATGTTGGTACAGGTGTGATGCTGACCAACATCAAGCGCCAATTTGATGCCTTTGCCGAATCTAACCTGCGCAACAGCACCAGCGATTTGGCCAGCCAAAAGCCGATGGTCGATTACGCCAAGCGCGTCATGGACATCATGGGCGACAAAAGCATTGGCTTGAGCTCGGCTTTTGATGATTTCTTTTCAGCCGCCAGTGCTTTGTCTGCTGATCCTGCGTCAACTGTTCAACGCACAAGCTTCTTGAGAAGTGCAGATGGTGTTGCATCTCGATTTGTAGAGCTCAATAATCAATTAGATCTGATTGCCACTGAAACCAGTGAAGGTATCAACAGTGTGGCTGCACAAGTCAACACTTTGACTGGTCAATTGGCGTTGATCAATCAAAGCTTGGCTAAATCACCCACCTTAGATGGTCAGGCTGCTGAGTTACTCGATCGCCGAGATTTGACCTTGCGTCAGCTGTCGGACTTGGTTCGAACCAAAGTTGCGTTTTCCTCAAACGGTACAGTCAATGTCAGCTTGGGTACCACCATGACGCAAGGATTAGTGGTGAACGGCAACAAGGCACGTCCCATTGGCGTAGACACCAGTGTGGCAGGGAAAATTGAATTGGTGCTTGACCCCTACGGTGCGACAGAGTCCCTGGCTAGCGCTAGCGGTGGTCAGCTGGGTGGTTATCAAAGTTTCATCAGCCAGGTATTGGAGCCCGCTCAGAAAAACTTGTCGGCTTTGGCGCAGACCTTTGTGAAAGAGGCCAATCAAATCCAAACCAACGGTATCGATGGTTATGGTCAGATGGGGCAGAACTTGTTTGCTTTTGATGCGACCGCAAGCACACCATCGGCGGGCATTCGTTTGGCCCTCAACGATGGCATGCGTGTGGCTACAGCTGCACAGTTCCGCGTGAGTGAAGGCAACACCAATATCACCACCACACGAGCTACCGTCAGATTTACAGGTGCCACGCCTACAACCGCTTTGAGTAACTCGCAGCTGGTCAACAACCCCAATAAATCAGCGGGCCTGACATTCAAAGTGGATGGTGCGAATGTTTTTACCCCTGTGACTACTTTGTCGGCCGGAGTCGGTGCCACTTTTTACTTAGACGATGCACAGCCTGGACAGCAACTGCAGGTCTTGACTCGTGATGGTCGGCAGCTACTTGGTCAGGCGTTGAGCGAGACTGAGAAATATCAACTGCTGAGCCCAAGCAACGGGTTTGCAGCTAACGCCACATACAGTGACACCTATTTGAACAAATCGGGTGAATATGCTTACCGTGGGCTCGATATGTTTTATGGCGCTAAGAGCTCGGTGTCATATGGGCAGAACTATGACGCGTATGGCGTACAGGGTGAGGCTTTGCCTTTGCCAGCAGTGCTCGATGGCGCTCGTATCAGTAATGCGGACTTCAAAATCCCTGAGGGTGCAATCCACATCAATGGCATCGCCTTAAACGATTTTACAGGTCAAGTGTCGACCGAGTTGAAATTCTCAGGCGTAAAGCTCGATACGGAGCCAGGCGCTACGGTGTTCAACTTCAAAGCCTTGGTGGGTGATCGTTTGATTAACCAAGAAATTGTCGCCAATGGCTCTGTAGCAAGCTTAAAAGATGGACTGAACGATGCAATCAGTGGCCTGGGCTTGACCATCAAATTGGTCAACAACGACCAAGATATCGTCATTACAGATGACAAGGGTCGTGCCATTTCTAATGCTGCACTTACACCTGCATATCCAGAAAATGGAGCCTTTGGTGGGGTAGTGAGCGTCAATTCAGCTGCGAATCAAGTGGCGAATTGGATCAATGGACAGTCTGTGGCCACCATTGCAAGCCCTAGTTTTGGTTTAGAGGGTTTCAGTGAATTTCAAGCCAATTTAGGTGGCGTGCCTGTGAAGGTCGACTTATCTGCCTTCAGCATGGGGTCTTTGGATAGCCTAGCAACACGCATTCAAACAGCATTGCGTGATTACGAGCAAAACCCCAATATCAGCGTGACAGTCGAGGGTGATCAGCTCAAGCTTCGCGATGCCCAAGGTCGTGCTTTGAAAGATGTCAAGCTACTTGCGAAAAAAGAAAACGATGCTGTGGTCGGTACCGTCACGGTAAGCAACAGCATCGTGTCGCAAACCAATGTGCGTGCAGAAGTGGTGTCGCAGTTGCGAGTGCCAGTGCGTGATTTAGACTTTAAAAAACCACTCATTCTCAACGGTCAGAACATCACAGGTAGCACGTCGGTAGATAGCTTGGTAAGCGCCATCAACAACTCGTCCGCTGGTCTAATTGCCAGTGTGGCAGCTGATGGTCAGCTGGTGATTGAAAATCCATTAGGTGCTGAAATTCGAGTGGGCACATCATTGGATGGCAATACGTTGAACGTATTGCCTGGTACCTACAGTGCACAGATTCGCATGGTGCAAGTTGTGCGCGATATGCGTATCGGCAGTGCCGACATTAATTACGCCAGCCCCTTGACTCTGAATGGCGTCAATTTCAGCGAGGCCAGTTACGCAACAGATGCTTCCTTTGCATCGTACAAAGTTGAATTTGGTTATCCGGCTAAGTCTGTATCGGCAGCAACGCCTGAAGATTTAGTTCGCGCCCTGAATAACAGCGCCGTCGTCAGTGACATCGAATGGCCGGCTGAGGGCTACACCATGGATATGACGGTCAACGTCAACGGCAAATCCGTGGCTCTCTCATGGGATCCTGCGCTTTACAGCGATAACATTGCGTTTACCAACGAACAAAACGCCCAAGCGAAACTCGAGGCCATGGCCTTGGCCTACCAAACGCAATTGAGTGCTGAGCAAATTAGCGTCAGTGCACAAACAGGTGGCTTGGTCTTCAGTAACTTGGTGGATGCAAGCTTTAGTGTTGACAGCATCGTGGCGGCAAAGACAGGTTCACTGCCCTTGCTCACTGTTCCGGCAGGAGTGATCGATAAGCCATTCTCTGATGTGTACTATGCAAGTTTGGATCACGACCAATTTGTGATTGGCTCTTTGCGGGGTGATGTGCCTGAGAGCGATATCAAGAACAGTTTTGTGGTGTTGGCTGATGAAGAAGAAGTCACAGCAGCACCCGCTGTGAAAACTTTACAGGGGTTGGTGGATCGCATCAACGCGCAACAGGATAAAACCCATGTTGCGGCATCGATTGATGCAAACGGTGACCTCACACTTACCACCACAGATGCCAAAGGCAATAGCGCCATTTCCATCGGTCCAGGTAAAAATGCCGACGGTACCTATGTGCCCAATACCTTTGGTGTGATTCCAGAAGATTACGACGCTAGCAAACGTCTAGCGCTTCTATTGGCTGAGAAGCCATATTTGAGCGATATCCGTGTGTCTTTTGGTACTTACCAGGTCATTGCGCAAGATGGCGCTATCAGCACACACCACGGCGACCCCGCTATGTTGTCGCAGCTAGGCTTGCGCACAGCGGCTTATGTCGAGGGCGGCTGCCCCGATGATTTACAAGTCTTTGTGACTGGCAAAGGTTCGGCCAAGGTGGCTGTGGGTTTCCAAGGGGAACCTGACAATGTGCGGGACAGTCTGCGCACACAAACATTGACGGTCAAGTTCACGGCTGAAAATCGTTACAACATTCTTGATGCCAAAACTGGCACAGTGCTGGCCGATCGTTACTACGACCCAAGCGTGCTGGAGCCTGTCGTTGAGTACAGCGGCTTACAAATCAAACTCAGTCACGCACCTGCTGTCGGCGACAGTTACACCATCGATGGCAACTTCGATGGCATGGGCAATAACGTCAACATGCTGGACATGGTGGAGTTGAGCAAGAAACCCACGGACAACGGTAAAACCATTGGCAATACCTACATTGACCAAATCAACAGCGTGGGTAATTTGGCGCAACAAGCCATCATCACCCAAGAAGCCTTGCAAGTTGTCAATGATCAAGCCGTGGCTGCACGTGACAAAGTTTCAGGCGTGAATTTGGACGACGAAGCTGCCGCCCTCATTCGTTATCAGCAGGCTTATCAAGCGTGCGCCAAAGCCATTCAAGTTTCAGGCGAGCTGTTTGACGCCATCGTTGCCATTCGTTGATTCAGGTAAAGCATCATGAAAATCTCAACCTCTTTGTACTTTGATCGCTCCACACAAATGCTGGGGGATGTGCAAGCTAACCTGTCTAAAACGCAAGTGCAGCTTTCTACGGGTAAACAAATCGTCAAGCCCAGCGATGAGCCTGACAAAGCATCGTTGGTGACGCGTTTGGAATCGGAGTTATCTCGTCAAACCAGTTACCAAGAAACGCTCAAGGCGGTCAATGTGCGCTTAACCGCAGAAGAGACTGCACTCAAAAACACCAGCGATGTGATGTTTCGCATCAAAGAGCTCACGGTGCAAGCGTCTAACGACACCAACGGCAAGTTAGACCGCAAAGCCATCGCCCTTGAAATTGGTCAGTTGCGTGACCAAATCTTGAGCTTGGCCAACAGCCAAGATAGCAATGGCAATTACTTGTTCTCTGGTAGCAAGGCTTCACAACCTGCTTTCTCCAAAGATGCGCTTGGTCGTGTGACCTATCAAGGTGACCAAGCCCGTATGCAAGTCAAAGTGGGTGACAACCGTCGTGTCAACATGAATCTGCCTGGTTCGGACGCCTTCACGCGCGTGGTGCGCACCGATGAAAAAGGTGTCAAAACCGGCGTTGATTTTTTTCAAGCACTGTCAGACTTGACAGATGCAGTTGCTAATTCCGATCAAAAAACAATTCAACGCGGTTTGGGTGAAATCGATTTGCTCCAACAGGGCGTGAGCGAGGGTTTGGCTCAAGTCGGTGCTGACCTGACCGTGGTGGATATGCAAAACAATATCTTGGATGAGGTGGTTTTGCAGCTCAAGTCCACACGATCTGATATTGAAGATTTGGACTACACCGAAGCCATTACCCGCATGAACAAAGACCAATTGGCGCTGGAGGCCGCACAAAGTAGCTTTGCCAAGATCTCCCAGCTCAATTTATTCAAGTTTTTGGGCTAAGCGACTCAAGTTGATCCAGCGTCTGCCGATCTAAGACTCGAACAAATACACACACACCATGGCCACCGCAATATCCTCTACGTCCAACGCCGCTGCAGATGCTGCTGCGGCCAACCGCACGGCAGCCCAGAAACTCTTGAGCTCACTGGGCGCTGGGTCGGGCGTGGATGTGGCTGCGCTTGCGCAAAACTTGGTGGATGCCGAAAAAGTTCCGCAGCAAAACATCATCAACCAAAAAATCACGAAAAACGAATCGCGTATCTCTGGCTACGCAGCGATTTCGTTTGTGATGTCTGAACTCAACACGGCATTCACCGCGCTCAAAGACAAAAACAGTTTTAGCTCACTGGTGGCCACCAACAGTCAGCCGAACGCGTTTGCAGTGACCACCACAGCATCCTCAGTGGGTGCAACGCATGACATCGAAGTCCTTCAGTTGGCGAAATCGCAGCGCACGGTCAGCAATGGCTTTGCTACGGGCAACGTCTCTTTGAACGGGGGCAACCCCATGTCGCTCACACTGACAGTGGGTGGCGCAGCGCAAGCTCCCATCAGCTTGGCTGAAGGTAAAGACACGCCTCAAGACATCGTCAATGCCATCAATGCGGCCAAGACAGGTGTCACAGCCAGCTTGGTGAACACAGGTGATGGCTCGGCCTCACCCTATCAAATTGTGTTGTCAGGTGCCAAGGGTTCCAGTGGTGCTTTCTCATTGCAGGCCAATTACACCCTCGTGGGTGGAGCTACCAGCAGCACGCCCAACGCAGGTTCGCCAGGTTTGGTGTTCAGTGGCACGCACAGTGCCGACCAAGCTGCTAGCGATGCCCGCGTCAAGGTCGATGGCATCACTTACACCCGCAGCACCAACACTTTGACGGATGTGTTGCCGGGCACCACGCTTGATCTCAAAACCGTCACCAGTGGCCCTGCAACTCTGAGCATGGTCCGCGACAACACCGCGTTGAAAGAGAAGTTCAATGCGTTGGTCACCACCTACAACGATGCAGCCTCTATGCTCAATGTGGTGACCGATCCCAAGTCCACCGTCGAGACCTACGGCGCTACCTTGGTGGGGGACTCCACCGCACGCAGCGTGAAAAACCAATTGCGTAGTTTGATTCAGGGAACCTCTAACACGCCCGGCACGCAAATCGGGGCGTTTTGGCAGCTTGGCATCAGCGTTGACCAAGCGGGTGTCATGTCGTTGGATCAAGCCAAGCTCGATGCTGCGTTGAATGACAATTTTGAAGATGTCGTCAAAACCATGACTGGCAATACCAATGGTTTGAGTGCTTACAGCACCCAGCCCGCAGGTTTTGCGGGTGAGGCCATGCGCAAGCTCTCGAAATTGATTGGCCCCAACGGCCCATTGCTCTCTAACAGCCAAAACGCCGAAACTCAAAATGCCAAGTACCAACAAGACTTGGCCAAACTCGACACCCGTATGTCGGCCATGCTGATTCGCTACAACAAACAGTTCGCCAGCATGGAGAGCTTGGTGGGTAGCGTCAATACGCAAAAGACCAGCCTCAAGTCCACCTTTGAGGGCATGATGGCGGTCTATACCAATAAATAATTAATTTAAATTTTTTCTAAAGTTCCGTCTCTTCGTACCGATAGATCACGAAACCCCTGTTTTTAGGGGGGAGGCGGTACTTATGGTCCAAGAAATTCAACCCAAGATTCCTCAGCCTGTGGTCACACGGGCTGAGCTGTCCGTTCCTAGCCACAGGCCTGTGGAGCCTGTGCGCGCGCCTGAGCCAAGCCATGAGCCTTCTGTGGTCACGCCGCCAGCCAAACCGGTGGTGAACTTCGATCCCGAAAAAGAGCGCAAAGAATTGCAGGAAGCCATTCTCAAACTCAATGAAATGCTTCAAGACAACAGCCGCACGGTGAGCTTCAGCATGGATGTCAAGCTGGGTCACCCTATTGTGTTTGTCAAAAACCTCTCTACGGGTGAGGTGGTGCGCCAAATTCCAAATGAGGTTGTGGTGCGCATGGCGCATGCCATTGAAGACTTCAAAGGCATGTTGCACAACAAATCCGCCTAATTGAAGAATTATTTTTCAAAAAGCGCTCAAGAAAAAAACTGGCATTCCGAATCACAAGCTATCAGGAATTCAAATCCTGTCTTGTTTAACCCTCTCTGATGGACTTTTAGGAGAACACCATGTCCGTAATTAACACCAACGTGAAAGCTCTCACTGCTCAAGCTTCTTTGAGCAACGTTGAGAAATTGACTGCTACGACCATGGAGCGTCTCTCCACAGGTCTGCGCATCAACAGCGCCAAAGATGACGCTGCTGGCCTCGCCATCACCAACCGCATGACATCACAAATTCGTGGTTATGCAGTTGCGATCCGTAACTCAAACGACGGTATCTCGATGGCTCAAACCGCTGAAGGCGCGATGGGTCAAGTCACCAACATGCTGCAACGCATGCGTGAACTGTCTGTTCAAGCAGCCACTGGCTCTTTGAACGACGGTGACCGCGAAAACGTGCAGCTCGAAATCAACCAGCTCAAAGCTGAGATTGACAACGTTGCTAATAAAACTAACCACAACAACATCAAGTTGTTGGACGGCAGCGCCGGCAAGATCGTCTTGCAAACCGGTACCAACGCCAACGACACCATGAACATCGCGTTCGGTTCTGTGAAGACCAAAGACATTGGCTTGGGTTCACGTGCTTCTTTGTCTTCAGTGGCGACTAACTTTGCTGCCAATGCTGCCCCTGATTTGGCCGACGGCGACCTTATCTTGAACGGCGTGGTGGTCGGTGCTTCATTGGCTACAGACGATAACAAGTCTTCTGCTGCCAACGCTTCCAGCGCCATTGCTAAAGCCGCGGCCATCAACCGCGTGTCTGCTCAAAGCGGTGTACATGCCACAGTGAACGAAACAGTTGCTTTCGGTTCTGTGATGACAGCTTCTGCATCTAACGGCACCATCAAAATCAACGGTGTGGACACAGCCACTGTGTACACCACTGATGACGCTGAGTTGTCTCGTTCGGCAGTCGTGACAGCAATCAACAACATCTCTGGCCAAACAGGCGTCAAAGCGATCAACTCGCATGACGACAGCCAAGGTGTCGTGTTGGTGGCTGAAGATGGTCGTAACATCGAAATTGATTTGGGCTCCATGACCGCAGCTGCTACAGGTTTGGGTGCCAGCAACGTTTACGCCGGTACTTACGAACTGAACACATTTGACGGCCGTGCCATCAATGTGTCTAGCAATGTCTCTGGTGACTTGACCAACTCTGGCCTGAACTTCGGTACGTTTGCTGCGGATACAGCACAAGCTGTGTCTCTCAAGCGTGAATCTGCCAGTGCTGCCCCAGTGGCCGGTGCTGGTGAGACGGGTGTTTTGAATGGCAACACTTTGGTGATCAACGGTGTCGGTATTGACGCTGCCAATGCCAACGACGACCAAGCATCCAACACTCTCGTTGACTCTTCTGTGAAATCCGCCAGTGCCATTGCAATTGCCGCTGCGATCAACAAGAAGACAGGTATGACAGGTGTGACTGCCACAGCTGAGCCCAACATCCTCAAAGGTAGCGGTTTCACAGCAGGTACTGTGACAGCGTTGAACTTGAACGGTGTCGATGTCGCTATCAGCTTGGACGCAAATTCCAGCCGTGACGACGTGATCACTGCCATCAACGCAGCACAAGGCAAAACAGGCGTGGTCGCTAGCGCCTGGGGCGAGGGCATCACCTTGACAGCTGCAGATGGCCGCAACATCTCTATCAGCTCTGATGCAACGGATGCTGCTGCTCTGGGTCTGACTGGTTTGACCCTCGGTACAGCGGGTGACGATACCGATGCTGTGACCTTCTATTCAACTGTCAAGCTCAGCTCTGACAAGGCATTCAAAGTCGAAAGCGGCTCTGAAGGCAATGACAACTTTGCTGCCTTGGGCTTCCGTCGCGGTACCTTCGGTGGTTCTGACAATGCCTTGAAAGTGGCCGACATCGATGTCACTACACAAGCCGGTGCAACCGATGCCATCAAGGCTTTGGACGCTGCTTTGAACACCGTGTCTGCCGATCAAGCCCGTGCCGGTGCTTTCCAAAACCGTTTGGAAGCTGTTGTGTCGAACTTGACCGAGTCGAACCAAAACATGTCTGCTTCACGCAGCCGTATCTTGGACACTGACTACGCGACAGAAACCAGCAACATGGCTAAACAACAGATCATTTCGCAAGCTGCAACAGCGATGTTGGCGCAAGCGAACCAATCTGCACAGTCTGTGTTGTCGCTCTTGAAGTAATTCGAAAGCATCAAATGTCAAAAAGCGAGCCATGGCTCGCTTTTTGCATTTGTGTGGGGTTTTAAAAATTTCTTGAATTGGCTCAAGTTTTCATGACTCGTGCCGATACACAAGAGACGAATCCCTATAAGGGCTGCTTTTTGCTGTGCAAGGCGGCCCTTATAAGCCCTCAAAAATGAGTGAAAAGAGCGATATATGGCCACGATTAACAACTTAGGTACTGGTTTTCAATCCAATTCATTGATGACCTTTGGTGCACCTGCACAGGCCAACACACGCGTCACCACGACCACCGATATTTCTGGTTTTGACGCAGCTCGCATCAAAACACTCACTGTTGCTGAAGTGGCAGCACTGACCACTGAGCAAATTTCCTCCATCAGTACCTCGGCCATGTCGGGTTTGACGGCAGGTCAAATTGGTGTCATCAGCACCACCAATGTGGCGGCATTCACCGATCAGCAGGTCACGGCTCTTAGCAATACGCAGTTGGCAGCGTTCAAGCCCACCCAAATGGGGGCATTGACCTCGTCACAAATCAACTCGTTAAGCACCTCGCAAATGTCGGCATTGAGCGTGACCCAAGTCGCTTCGCTCAACGCCACGCGTATCAAAGATGTCGATAGCACCCGTTTGGGCGCACTGACATCCAAACAAATTCAAGCGCTGACCACCGATCAAATTGTGAATTTGATCGCTGATCAGCTCAGTGCTTTCAGCAGCAGCCAAGTGGCCAGCCTGAAAGTGTCTCAAGTGGCTGCTTTTGAAACCCGCGATTTGTCGGGTTTCTCCACGTCTCAAGTGGCGGCCATGACGGCCACGCAAGTGAAGGCGCTTAAAACCAATCAGTTGCAAGCGCTGAGCACTGATCAAATCAAAGCTATTGAGACGGCCGACCTCAAAGGCATGACGGCTGCGCAAGTGGCAGCTTTCAGCAGCAGCCAAATTCAAGCGCTCACCACATCACAGCTCAACGCCATGACGGTGGTTGAGCTCAATGCTTTGAGCAGCGGTCAATTGCAAGCGCTCAGCACCACGCAGTTGAGTGCATTGAGTGCGACCAGCGTGTCTAAGCTCAAGTCAAACCAAGTTGCATCTTTCACCACAGCACAAGTGGCTGCGCTGACAACTGACCAAGTCAAGTCTTTGGCTGTAGGCGCTGTGACGGCGCTGAGCTCTGATCAGCTCAATGCCTTGACCACCACCCAAGTGGGTGCGTTGACGGCCAACCAAATCAAAGGCTTGAGCAACGCCACAGTGGCAAGTTTGGGCACCACACAAATTTCTGCGCTCACCACCACACAAGTAGCCGGCTTGTCAGCCGTGACCTTGGGTGCTCTGAGCACCACACAACTTGGCGCACTGACGACCAGCCAAGTGCAATCGCTGACGGCCACGCAAATCAAATCGATGGCTGCAACCAAGGTCGGCGCATTGACGACCGAACAAGTCGCAGCCCTCAAGACCGACCAAATCAAGCTGCTGACTGCCGCACAACTGCAAGGCTTGGACGTTGAAGACGTCGCCGCCATGAGCACCGCGCAAGTCAGTGCCTTGAGCGACAAGCAAGTGGTGGCGCTCACCACGGGTGCCATGGCTGCTTTGACCACCACTCAAATAGGTGCCTTGACTGAGGCGCAGGTGAAGAAGCTCACCACCGCTCAAGTGGCTGCACTGACGACTGACTCCGCGGCCAAGTTGTCCACCACACAGGTGGCCGCACTGTCTAGCGCACAAGTGCGTGCGCTCACCACCGCATCGGTGGCAGCAATGAGCAGCACCCAATTGAACGCACTGAGCGCCACCCAAGTGGCAGCTTTGAGCACCGCGCAAGTCGACGCCTTGACCACATCCGCCGTGGCTGGGTTGTCCACTGCCAACCTCAAGAGCTTGACCACCGCACAAGTGGCGGTGTTGAACGCCGATGACGTGACCGCCATGAGTACCAGCCAAGTGGCTGCGCTCACCGATAAACAAGTGGGCGCTTTGACGACCACTGCCGTTGCGTCACTCAGCACAGACCAAGTCAAAGCATTGACCACTGCACAAATCCAAGGCTTTACTGCTGCTGGCCTCAACGCCATGGATACCTCGCAAGTGGCGGCTTTGACAACTTCTCAAGTAAGCGCCCTCAAAGCCACCCAAGTGGCCGCATTGAGCACAGGCACTTTGCAAGCCATGACGACCACTCAAGTGGCGTCATTGTCTGAAGCCCAAATCAAAGCCCTGACCACCACCGAAGTGGCAGCATTGACCACGGCTCAAGTCAAAGCCATGACAACCACACAAGTGGCCGCCATGACCACCGAAGACATCTTGGCTTTGTCTTCCACACAAGTGGCTGAATTGACCACCTCCCAATTGCAAGCCTTGAGTCAAGCACAAGTGCGTACGCTTGAGTCGGCAGAAGTGGCTGCGATGAGCACCACACAAATTCAAGCTTTGTCGGCCAACCAGTTCAAAACCTTTGCCACTGAAGACATTGCGGCTTTGACCACGGCACAAGTGGCTGCCTTGACCACAGACCAAGTCAAAGCCATCACCCCTGCCAGCGTCAACGCGATGAGCACCGCACAAGTGGCGGCCATCACCACGACTCAGGTCGAGGCTCTGGCTAATACAGCTGTTGAGGCTTTGAGCACAGCGCAAGTGCAAGCCTTGTCTACCGCCCAAGTTGGTGCGTTGAATACCGGCCAAATCCGATCACTCACCGAAGACGCCATTGGCGCTTTGAGTACAGCCCAGGTGAATCAGCTCAGCACTGACCAAGTGCGTGCTTTGACGACCGATCAAATTGCGGCCTTTAGCACCACGGGTGTGAATGGCCTCAGTACCACCCAAGTGGGTGCTTTGAGCACTGACCAAGTGAACGCCTTCACGTCCACCAGTGTGGCTGCTATGAGCACCACACAGCTGGGTGCCATGTCGACTTCACAAGTGCGTGCCATCGCCGCCGCGGGTGTGGCCGCACTCGACACCACACAGGTGTCCACACTCAGTACCGACCGCGTGGCAGCTTTGAACAGCGACCAAATCCAAGCGCTCACCACAAGCAACGTGGCTGCCTTGGGTACCTCGCAAGTCAAGGCCATGACGTCTGACCAAATTGCAGCCTTGACCACAGGTCAACTGCAAAGCTTGAGCACATCGCAAGTGCAAGCCATCGATACCACCGACGTGGCTGCCATGACCACCAGCCAAGTGCGTGCTTTGAGCACCTCTGAGCTGTCGGGTATGACCACCGCACAGGTGCAAGCCCTCACGGCCAACCAAGTCAAGGCTGTCTCTGATACGGCTCTGTCAGGTATGAGCACGGCCCAAGTGGCTTCGCTCACTTCTGCCCAAGTCCAAGCGCTGACCAGTACGCAAGTTCAGGCCCTTGAAACGGCGGATGTGGCTGCTTTGTCCTCCACGCAAGCCCAAGCCTTGTCGACCAGCCAAGTGGCTGCGTTGAGCACCGGCCAAGTGCAAGCCTTGTCATCCACGGCCGCCACCGGCCTGAGCACAGATGCCATCAAAGCATTCAGCTCCAACCAAGTGCAGGCCATGACCACGACGGCCTTGGCTGCACTGTCTACCTCACAAGTGGGCGCTTTGACAGCGTCTCAAGTTACAGCGCTCACCAGCTCTGAAGCGGCTGCCTTGACCACCACACAAGTCAAAGCGCTCAGCAGTGCCCAAGTTCAGGCACTGGAAGTGACGGATTTGGCCGCCATGTCGACTGCTCAGGTAGCGGCATTGACCACGACACAAGTGGGCGCACTGACCACCTCGCAAGTCGCAGGGATGACCACTTCGCAAGTGGCCGGTCTCACCACATCGCAAGTGGCGGTGTTGGGTACAGCGCAAGTACAAGCCTTGACCACCTCACAAGTGGCAGGTATGCAAACCAGCCAAGTCAATGCCTTGACCACGGGCAGTGTGAGCGCGTTGAGCGCTAACCAAATCCGAGCCCTGAGCACCGGTCAAGTCGCTGCCATCAACACCTCGGCAGTGGCTGTGCTCAACAGCACCCAAGTGGCTGCCTTGAGTACCGACCAAGTGGCATCCTTGACCACCAGCCAAGTGGCGGCCTTGACCACCTCTGAAGCCGCGGCCATGAGCGCGGCTCAGGCCAAGGCTTTGACGACCACACAGCTTGAACAACTCAACACGGCCAACGTGCAAGCTCTCACGCTCAACAGCGTCAAGGCCTTGACCACCGGTCAAATTGCGGCCTTGAGCACATCACAAGTCAATGCGCTGGAAACGCAAGAAATTGCTGAGTTGAGCGAAGCCCAACTCACCGCCATGACCACGGCACAAGTGAATGCCTTGACTACTTCTGCCATCAGTGTGCTGAGCAACGACCAAGTGTCGAAGTTCACCACGGCTCAAGTGCAGGCCCTCACCACCACCAGCGTGGGTGCCTTGAACTCTGACCAAGTTGCTGCGTTGACCACCGCCCAAGTGAGCGCCTTGACTACCTCGCAAGTGAAAGCAGTGACAACCGCGGCGATTGCCGCCATGAGCACCAGCCAAGTGGCTGCTTTGGATACCGCACAAGTGGCTGCGATCACCACCACACAAATGGGTGCACTGACTGCCGCTGAAGTGACCGCGCTCAGCACTACCCAAGTGCAAGCGCTGGGCTCCACACAGGTCAATGCTTTGACGAACGACAACGTGGCTGCTTTGACGACCACACAAGTTGCGTCTCTGACCACTGGCCAAGTCAATGGCCTGAGCACCTCAGCCGTGACCTCTTTGGGCACTGCACAGGTACAAGCCTTGAGCAGCACACAGCTGCAAGCTATCACCACCGGTAATGTGGCGGCTTTGAGCAGCACGCAAGTGTCGGCCTTGACGACAGGTCAGCTCAGCAGCTTGACCACCAACCAAGTGGTGGCTCTTGAGACCGCTGATGTCAAAGCTTTGAGCAACTCACAGTTGCAAGCTTTGACCACTGACCAAGTCAAAGTGCTGGAAACAGCAGACATTGCTGCGTTGAGCGCCGGCCAAGTGGCTGCTTTGAGCACCAACCAAGTGCAAGCCTTGGTCAACGCCAATGTGACTGCTTTGAACACCACGCAAGTGGCGGGCATGACGACTGACCAAATCGGTAGTTTGACAACAGCCCAAGTGGTGGCTATGACGACTTCGCAAGTGGCCGCGTTGACTGCAGGCCAAGTGCGTGGCATGACCACTGCTCAAGTCGTGGCCCTTGAAAACGCTGATGTACAAGCCTTGAGCGCAACACAGATTCGTGCTTTGAGTAGCACGCAAGTGCAGGCCTTGGAAACCACCGATGTGGCTAACCTCAACACCACGCAATTGGCTGCTTTGACGGCTGACCAAGTGAGCTCGCTCACCACGGCGCAAGTGGTAGCCTTGACGACCAGCCAAGTGACCAACGTCAGCTACGACCAAATGCGTGCGCTGACAACCACCCAAGTGGCTGCTGTTGAGTTGGCCGATGTGGCGGTGTTGAACTCTGACCAAGTGTCTGCTTTCGGCACAGCCCAAATTCAGGCCTTGACCACGGCACAAGTTGACAAGCTCACCACACAAGTCGTGGCAGGCTTGAGCAACACGCAAGTGGCTGGCTTGACCACCAGCCAAGTGCAAGCCATCAATACTACCCAAGTGGGTGCTTTGACGGCAGGTGCAGTGACCGCTTTGAGTTCTGATCAAGTCGTCGCCTTGACCACCACACAACTGGGTGCCTTGAGCACTGGCCAGGTCCAGGCCTTGGATGTGGGTGACGTGGCCGCGTTGGCTACCTCGCAAGTGAACGCCTTGAGCACCACACAAGTCAATGCGTTGACGACTGCACAAGTCGCAGGGTTGACGACAACCCAAGTGTCTAGCTTGGCGAACGCTAAGCTGCAAGCTGTCAGCACCTCAGGTGTGGCCGCCTTGACGTCTGATCAAGTGGTGTCGTTGACGACAGGCCAAGTGGCTGCCGTGACCACCGCTCAGTTGCAAGCGTTGACCACAGGCAACGTGGCTGCTTTGACCACCACACAAGTTCAGGCTTTGGGTGGTTCGCAAGTGGCTGCACTCACCACTTCTGCGGTTGTGGCATTGACCACTGACCAAGTGGCTGCCTTTACCACCACGCAAGTGCCGTCGATCACGACTGCACAAGTTCAGGCTTTGAAGGCAGATCAAGTGGGAGCTTTGACAACAGCTCAAGTGACCAAGCTTGACACCAACCAATTGACAGCCATCACGAACACCAACGTGGCTGCCCTCAGCACAGCCCAAGTGAATGCTTTGAGCACTACTCAGCTGACATCGTTGGGTACATCGCAAGTTCAATCACTGACAGCGGCGGTGGTTGCAGCTCTGACCACAGACAAGTTGACAGCACTTACTACGACGCAAGTCAAGGCGTTGACGGCTGACCAGATGGGGGCATTGACCACCACTGAAGCCGCAGCGATCACCACCACACAAGTGAAGGTCTTGGGTGCCGATCAAATCCGTGCCTTGAGCACTGCGTCTGTGGCTGCTTTGACCACCACCCAGTTGCAAGCGTTGACAGACGCACAAGTGAGTGGCTTGACCAACAATACCGTGTCTTCGTTCACGACCACGCAAGTGGCTGGTTTGGCAACTGGACAAGTTCAGCTCTTGGCTGATTCTGTGGTGACTGGCTTGAGCACAACACAGCTGACATCGTTGACGACATCGCAAGTGGGTGCGTTGACTGCATCTCAAGTGCGTGCTCTGAGCACCACAGAAGTGAATGCTCTGACGACTACCCAAGTGAAGGCATTGAGTGCTACCCAAATTGCTGCCCTTGAAACTGCAGACATGGTGGCTATGACCACGGACCAAGTCAGCGCTTTGAACACTACACAAGTAGAGGCTTTGACAGTGGGCATGGTTACAGCACTCAGCACAGCCCAAGTGGGTGCTTTGGGTACAACCAATATTCAAGCATTGACGGACAACCAAGTGAAAGCCTTGACGACGGCTAACGTGGCTGCGTTGACAACTGATCAAGTCAAAGTCTTGACCACAGGTCAGATTGCGGCATTGACATTAGGTGGTATTGCTGCCCTCAGTACTTCACAAGTTGGTGTGTTGACGACTTCACAAGTCAATGCTTTGACCACGGCCAATATTGTGGCCCTGAGTACTGCACAAGTGGGTGCTTTGAGTACCACTCAATTGCAGGCCTTGAGTAATGCACAAGTGGCATCGATTGCAACTGACGATGTGCAAGCGATTTCAACCAGCAACATCACTGCTTTGACGACATCACAAGTCCAAGCCCTGAGTACTGCTGCCGTGAATGCACTCACAACTTCACAAGTGGTTGCGCTGAGCACTACCCAAGTGGGTGTATTGACGACGGGTGAAGTCAAAGCTTTGAGTACCGCGCAAGTCGCCGCTTTGACTACTGGTCAGGTGAAGGTCTTGAGTGTTGAGCAATTGACAGCCTTGTCAGATGCTCAAGTCAATGCCTTGACCACCACACAAATTGCCGCCTTGACCAACACCCAGTTGGTGGGCTTGGTTACCCAAGCCAGAACCTAAGACGTAACTGTTAGAACCTTGAGACATATTTCAGAAAGAGATCATCATGACTACCTCAATTAACGGCGTATCGAGCAGTTACTCATCCATGACCTTTGCGTCAATAGCAACCACGTCGCCTGCAACGTGGTCGACCACGGATATTCAGGCGCTCGTTGCTGCAGATGTCACATCTCTCAAGCCTGCAACGCTTTCTGCATGGACAAGCGATCAAATCAACGCTATGACGACTTCGGTGGTTGCAGCTTTGAGCGCGACACAAGTTCAAGCTTTGACGACAAGTCAAGTGAATAACTTGACTACCAGTGCAGTTGGTGCTTTGACATCAAATCAGTTGAATTCGTTGAAGTCGACGCAAATCAAAGCGATGACAACAACACAAGTGAATGCGATTTCGACCAGCACACTGTCTAACCTCAAGGGCTCTCAACTTGCATTGCTGAGCACCTCTCAGGTGGCGGCAATCACCACCAGCAATGTGGCCGGCTTAACGTCAACGCAAGTGGCGTCTCTCACCACAGACCAGATCGTGAGTTTGATTGGTGACCAGCTCAAAGCCATGGGCGACAAGGTTGCTGGTTTTACAGGCACGCAAGTAGCCGCTATTGAAACGGCCGACCTCAACAGTTTGACCACGACGCAGATGGATGCGCTGACTGCATTGCAAGTCAAGTCGTTGACGACCACACAGTTGCAAAACATTAGCACCACCAATTTGAAAGCCCTCACCGCAGGTGATTTGGTTTCTCTCACAGGTAAGCAAGTAGCCGCCATGACAACGGCTGGTGTGGCTGCTTTGACCACCTCACAAGTGGCGGCTTTGACCAAAGATGAAGTCTCTGGCTTGACCACTGCCCAAGTGCGTGCTTTGTCAACGAGCCAGTTGCAAGCGTTGAGTACAGCTGCATTGGCCGCCTTCACCACCACACAAATTGGTGGGTTTGACACTACCCAAGTCAGTAAATTGACAACCAGCCAAGCGCAAGCTTTGTCTGTGGCGCATATCGCGTCGATGAGCACAGCACAAGTCAACGCCTTGGGTACTAGCCAGGTGCAAGCACTCAGTGCCACACAGGTCAAAGCATTGACCACTGCACAAGTGGCAGGTATGTCCACTGCACAAGTGGCAAGCCTCACCACCACCCAAGTGGCAGCCATGGACTTGACGGATGTGGGTGCATTGACTTCCACACAAGCCAACGCCATGACGACCACGCAAGTGCAAGCCTTGACCGCTTCTCAAGTGAAGGGTCTGTCCACTGCCACGGTGGCCGGCTTGGGGACCACTCAGGCCAAAGCTTTGACCACTACGCAGCTCTCTGCGTTGACCACAGGCCAAATTCGCGCCATGTCAACCACGGATGTGGCGGCGTTGACGACTGACCAAGTCAAAGCACTCAATGTGTTGCAAGTGGCCGCTTTGTCCACAGATGCCGTCAAGGCCATGACCACCGACCAAGTGAAGGTGTTGACCGATAACCAAGTCAAAGCTCTGACAACTGCAGCTATCTCTGCTTTGACCACCTCGCAAGTGGGTGCGTTGACCACCGGGCAAATGAAGGTCTTGACCGCTCAAGCCGCTGGTGCCTTGAGCACTGCTGCCGTAGCGCAACTGACCTCTAGCCAAGTTCAACAGCTCAGCAAAGAAGCGGTGACGGCTTTGAACACGGCGCAAGTGCAAGCTTTGTCGACATCGGCCGTTGCCGGATTGAGCAGCACACAGCTGGCCACACTCAGCACGGCTGAAGTGGCACTGCTGAGCACAGGCCAAATTGGTCAATTGACGACCACGCAAGTCAAAGCGTTGGCAGCAGATGGCATTGGTGGCTTTAGCACTGCGCAAGTCGCTGCGTTGACAACCTCTCAGTTGGCTGCATTGACAGCCAACCAAGTCAAAGCCCTCACCACCACGCAAGTGGCCGCATTGGGTACAGCCAATGTGCAAGCTTTGACGACGACGCAAGTGGCCGCCATGAGCAATACGCAATTGGGTGCATTGAGCACGGCAGAAGCTGCGGCTATGACGACATCACAAGTCAAAGCCCTTACTGGAACGCAACTGGGGGCACTCAGTACTTCCGCTTTGGCCGCTTTGGGGACAGACCGTGTGCAGGCGATGACGAATGACCAAGTCAAAGGTTTGAGCACGGCGGCAGTGGCTGCTTTGAGCACCACGCAAGCCGCTGCGTTGACCAGCACACAACTGTCTAACTTGAACAAAGTTCAATTGGCTGCGATGACAACTTCGCAAGTGGCGGCGTTGACCACCACGCAAACCAAAGCACTGTCTGCCGCTGCCTTGTCTGCCTTGACCACGTCACAGGTGCAAGCTTTGGGTACATCACAAGTGAATGTGCTTGACGCCAAACAAGTGGCAGCCTTGACCACTGCACAAGTTGCGGCTCTGGGTACATCACAAGTGAATGCCTTGTCCTCGACGGGGTTACAAGCCTTGAATGCCAAACAGGTGGCCGCTTTGTCGACTACGCAAGTAGCGGCGATGACCACGACCACAGTGCAAGCTTTGGAGACGGCAGACATCACTGCAATGTCCTCAACCCAATTGAACTCCTTGACCACCAGTCAGGTGGCTGCTTTGACGACAAACCAAATGAAGGGTTTAGCGTTGGATGACTTGGCTAAGTTGGGTGCAACTCAACTGGGCGCATTGACCACTACACAAATTGGAGCCCTAAGTGCTTCACAAGTGAACGCCTTGGGTACAGCCTCGGTGGCTGCCTTGACTACGTCCCAAGTGGCGGGTTTGACCAAAGCTCAAGTCACGGGTTTGACGGTTGATAACCTGAAGGCCTTGACCACGTCTCAAGTGGCCAAGCTCGACACCACACAGCTCTCAGGCTTGTCGGTCACACAACTGGCTGCGTTGAGCACTGCACAAGTAAACGCTTTGAGCACCAGCGGTGTCCAAGGCCTAGCAGCGACTAGTTTGACTGCTTTGAGTACGTCACAAGTGGCGGCATTGAGCACCAGCCAAGTGGCAGTGTTGACCACGAGCCAAGTGAAAGACATGGCCACGAAGACCATTGCAGCCTTGAGTAGCACTCAGCTCAATGCCTTGGGTACGTCGCAAGTGGCTAGCCTGACCAAGCAATTGGTGGCTGCATTGACCACGGGCCAGGTGGCTGGTATGTCAACAGACTCGCTGAAGGTGTTGACCACAGACAACATCGCTGCGTTGACCAACAACCAAGTCAAAGCTTTGACCACGGCTCAGGTGGCTGCTTTGACCACAGGGCAAGTCAAAGCCATTGAAACGGCTGACATTGCTGTGCTGTCGACAGCGCAAGTGGCTGCTTTGGACACGACCCAAGCAGGTGTGCTCACGACATCGCAGTTGCGTGCTTTGACAACGACAGCCTTGGTGGCTTTGACGACCTCAGCCGTCAGTAACTTGAGCAGCACGCAAGTGAATAGTTTGACTGCTTCAAGCATTGCTGCTTTGTCCACTGCGCAAGTGGCTGCATTGTCAACCACGCAGCTGAATGCGGCTTCGTCGGATGTGTTGGCTGCGTTGACGACCACCCAAGTGGCCGCCCTGGGCACCAGCACAGTGGCAGGCTTGAGCACTGGTGTGATTCAAACTTTGACGTCTAGCCAAGTGAGTAGCTTCTCGACTGGGCAAGTGGCTGCATTGACGACCTCACAAGTGGTGGCATTGCAAACCGATGACTTCCAAGCGTTGAGTACTACCCAAGTGCAAGCTTTGACAACGACGCAGATTCCAAAGATTGAAGCGGAAGACATCCGTGCCTTGAGCTCAACGCAACTGAATGCACTGACAACGACGCAGTTTGCAGCGTTGACGACGGCTCAGTTGGTGGCGGCGATTACCGGAAACTGATGAAGTTAGCCCCCTTCTGCTCACCACAGAAGGGGGCGTTAGAAATTATTGCGCTACGTGAATTGAAATCATCATCAGACCAAACAATGTGTGCCTGACGATGCTTGCCGCCTTATCCTTAAAATCATCAAGAAATCCAATCAAGGGGTCTTATGAAATATGGAAAAGCGGTCATCGTTGGATGCCTTAAGAATTCGGCTAACTTTCTGCCTAATGTCGTTCAGAATCTAGACAAACTTGCAGAGTTGTTTGAAGACGTCGCGTTTATTTTTATAGAAAACGATTCGACGGATACCACCAAAACTACCCTCAGTGCTTGGGGGCAAAAACAGAAAAGTTTCAGGCTATTCAGCTTGGATGGGCTGGATGGATACGAGCCAAACAGAACATTACGCTTGGAAATTGCTCGCAACGCTTATATCGAAGCCATTCAACAAGACCCATCGTTGCATGACTATGAGCACATGATTGTGATGGACATGGATGACCGCGGTGCTTATCCTCTGAGTTCGGAAGCCTTATCCTCAGCGCTTCATTTTTTAAATGAGAAATCAGAGCGTGCCGCTGTTTTTGCGAATCAATCGGTTAAATATTACGACCTGTGGGCCTTGCGTCATCCTCAGTTGTGTCCATTTGACTTTTGGCACGAGGTGCTGGAGCAGGCACTACACGTCGCGTCCGATCAAGAAGCCTTTGATAAGGTGTATGCCCAAGTGCCCAAGTGTATTCCTGTGGATACGCAGCCCATTCAAGTAGAGTCGGCATTTGGGGGGCTAGGTATTTACAAAATGCGATATGTTTTAAATAACAAATCTCGCTATATCGGTCATGAATACAAATACTTTGTTGGCGATAGCATGGTGTTCAGTAAGTTGCAAACATGTGAGCACGTTAGCTTCCACCACGGTATATCAGCACAAGGAGGGCAGATGTATATCTTGCCTTACCTGGTCAATTCCGACCAAGACACGGGCTTCAATCCATCTGCTTTCCGTACCATAGTGATTAATTAGTATGCTGATTGACTCTTCCCCATACTTATTAGCACGGTGATTTATATCAATTGGACATCTGAGTGCGATTATCTAATTTGATGGCTTTTATAGTCATATTCAAACCATGAGGAGTATGGCCAGGCTTTAAGTCGTCTATAGTATCAAGATGAATATTCAGAATTTTCATATTTAAGCTCTCTAGGTATTTAACCATTTGCTCTTGCGTGAAACAGCATCTATGCCAGTCATAGAGTGTAGTTAAATTTGCATCCCAGTGACTTTTCCCTTCATGCCACGCTACACCAGAAAATAACAAATAATTAAGTTCAATAGGGCTAATTTTTTCTAATTTTAGAGCTTCCACCATAAGATCAAAGCAAGTCGTTTGTATATGTAGTGAACCACCTATTTTTAGTAGTTCACACCACTCTTTTAACCAATTAAATGCCGTGGGTAGACCCACATGTTCCAATAAATCTTGCGCAAGAATTTCGGTGACAGATCCTGCTGCATACTGCTTTCCAACGCTTGATACTTCCAACTTTAGAACGCCTTGTTTTTTAGGGTTGGCATCAATATTAATATAGCCGGGTCGAAGATCTTCTCCGCACCCAAGATTTAATCTGATTTCAGTGTTGGTGTATATTGGTAGGTTTTCTTTGGTCGCGTAATAGTTCGCATCATTGGCGTAAATGCCATGATCTGAGTAGTCCTTGAAAGTTGCCAACCCATTAAAATCAATGCTTGTCATTGTGCAGTCGTTGCCTTCATCTAAATACTTATGAAGTGCAACTGTATAGATAACGGGACCGGTAAAATTGCAAACAGCTTTATGCACAGAATTGAAGTGAGTGTTTAAGAAGAAATCTGCATTTTTTTCTATTAATTCAATTGTATTTAGTAATACAGGATGTCCTTGTTTGAACATCAACAACCACTGAAGAGCAGTATTTGAGAAGAGAATATTGTTAGGGTCTCTATTGATGACTGAGCTCAAATATAAATAGTCAGGCGTGTAGTCGACAGATATTATGTCTCTTAGTTTATTGGATTCATGGGAAATTAATTCGTTAGCCTCGTTTGGAATTGAGTTCAGCGGAAACGAAATTGATGAGTCAAAGTCCAAATAAATGCCCCCATATTGGTGTAATATGCAATACCTCCAAATATCAGCCTTGGCGGCGCCGAATCTGACATTTTTGTATATCTCGAATATTTTTCTATGTCGCCAATTCGCTGCCATGTACATATCCATTGCAAGATCATCGTGAAAATGGAAATTAAAGCTCGGATTTGTTTGGCGAAATTTATCAATCTTCGCATGAGTGTTTAGGTCAACTTCTAGGGTTTTATATGTTTGAAAAACATTATTGGGGATAATCTTTCCTAGAGCGACTTCTTGGGCGCCGGTATACGCTGATAACTCCAAAAAATCTAGGTTTGTATTGTTTTTTTGAATCATGGTGATGCACTCGCTTCGGTTCATAAGAGATTATTTACTGATGAATGAGTCTGGATGCCTACAGGCGTCCGTATTTGCTGATGTTTATAAAAAACGTGACATTGAGTGAGTTTGATGTCATTGGTTGGTCGTTATGTCGGCCCACCAACTGTTATGTAACTTTGAAATCACAGTGCCGGTCCTAAAAATTTCAAGTTTGCTTCAAGTTATTTCGATAGCAAAGTGTCGAAATATTCAATTGTTTTTGACAAACCGGTTTCAAGCTGAACTTTAGGTTCCCATTGAAGGTGTTGTTTAGCCAATGTGATGTCTGGTTTGCGTTGCATGGGGTCATCAGTTGGAAGCGGCATGTGTACGAGTTGCGATTTTGAATGGGTGAGCTTGATGACAAGTTGAGCCAATTCAATCATCGTGAACTCAACAGGATTGCCAAGGTTAATCGGTCCTGGAAAACCAGGCATACCTTGGTCGCCTGCAGGCATATCCATGAAGCTGAGAAAGCCGTCAATCAAATCGTCGACGTAGCAAAAGCTACGTGTTTGCAGACCTTCGCCAAAAATGGTGATGTTTTCGCCTTTGAGCGCTTGGACAATAAAGTTGCTGACCACGCGTCCGTCATTGGGGTGCATCCGTGGGCCATAGGTATTGAAAATACGAGCTACACGAATATCAAGTTTGTGTTGACGGTGATAGTCGAAAAACAAGGTTTCAGCGCAACGTTTACCTTCGTCATAGCAGCTGCGCAGGCCAATCGGATTCACATTTCCCCAATACGATTCCACTTGAGGGTGAATTACCGGATCGCCATAGACCTCACTCGTGCTGGCCTGAAAAATTCGCGCTCGAATTCGTTTGGCTAATCCCAGCATATTGATAGCCCCATGCACACTTGTTTTAGTGGTTTGAACGGGATCGTGTTGGTAGTGAATAGGACTGGCGGGGCAGGCTAAATTGTAAATTTGGTCAACTTCAATATACAAAGGAAAGGTGACGTCATGGCGAATCAATTCAAAGCTGGGGTGATCCAGCAGATGAGTAATATTTCTTTTGTTGCCTGTGAAGTAGTTATCGACACATACCACTTCATCGCCACGTGCAATGAGTCGGTCGATCAGATGCGACCCCAAAAAACCAGCACCACCTGTGACGAGGATTCTTTTATTTGAATTGTAATTTCGCATATTTTTTCCTATTAAAACGAATCTCGGCATAAGAAGTTTTTGAATTCCTTGAGGCTCATGTCTGGTAGATTGAATTGGGTGTTGCCAGAAATTTTTTCTTGCCAATATCGCAAAAATATGGGGTTGAAATCGAACTTCTCGTTTTTGAGTCGATCTACTTGTTGAAGCATGTGAGTTGAATTGAATTGAGACCAGTCATCTAACATCACAACGGGAAGGCGATTTAGCAATGTCGAGAATTTATTTTTCTTCACTACAGGCACGCACCCTAACAGAATGGCTTCCCATGTTCGGTGGCAATCAATGCCAGCACCTTCGGGGCTGATGACAAACATGCATTCCGCTTGTCTTTGCCATGAGCTCATGCGTGGTAAATGATTTTTTTCAATCAGACAGATTGATTTATCAATTTTTCCTAAGCACTCTTGTCGATCACCTCTGTCGATTGCGAAATGCCAATTGCAATATCCAGCGAAAAATCTTTGCTCGAAATCGGGGGCGCTGGCCAAAGTGTTCATCAGCACACGTTCTTGCGCGAACGGAGATTGCTGGGCAAGTCCCCATACGCCGGGACGCTCCCACATCGTGTGATAGTCCATGCCAATAGGAATTTGATGAAGTTTGGGATGGTCCGCCACCATGTTTTGAGCAAACCAATTCACCAATTGAGAATGCTCTAGGATTTTTTTGATTGCCTCATGTTGGATAAGGTTGTTGTTGATGGGGGTGTCGCTATCTCCTGTCACCAATATGAAAGGGTGCTCAATTTTGTCAATGAAGTGATGAGAGAAATTGAGTAGCGCATCTGTACAGATGTAGATCGATTTGCCTGAAGTATGCTGATTCAGAAGATCGGGATCTATGAAATCACTACTCGACACAGGTTTGCTGTTTCGTGTTTTACAAGATTTCATCAGGCCGCGGCTTGATGTGAAAATGGTGATTGATTCCATGAGTATTATTCGAAGAATTTTTGTGCGTGCACCTTATGCGTGGACATTTAATCGACATTGATTTTTCGACAATCAATCAAATGTCACGTGCTTAGTTAGATTGTGTTCAACAGCAGCTCCAGAGCCACTGACTGTTGTTGGGAGGTGGGGGGCCATGTCAACGTCTCCATGCGCTGCTTCAATTGCCCTTTGTAATGCGCTTGCACCGCCAAATCCGTCGCCATTTGCAACGCCTTGTCGCGATACTCCTGATAGCTATAACAAGTCAACTCAGGCATGCCCACGTCATGCAGCAAACTCGCTGCGACGCGTGAAGCAAAGCTGCCACCACACAAGCTCACCACGGGCAAGCCTGCGCGCAGTGCATCACCAGCGGTGGTGTGGCCGTTGTAGGGGAAGGTGTCGATGAACACATCGGCCAACCGATATCGAGCCAAGTGGTCTTCCACGCGTGGCACGCGCTCAGCAAAGATGATGCGGCTTGGGTCTACCCCGTGCGTGCGAGCACTTTCTGCCAAGTTTTTGTGAGCGCCTTCGTTCAACTTCATGAGCCACAGCACGCTGCCAGGAACTTCTTTGAGCAAGTCCATCCACACCTTGAAGAGTGGTGGGTTGATTTTGTAGTCGTGGTTGAAGCTGCAAAACACCACGCCCTCATCAGGTAAGCCAAAGTCTGATCGCTTGGGTGTTTCGGGCGATGGCACGACCGAGTTGTCACGTGGCAAGTAGCAATGCGGCAGCTTCAAAATCTTTTCGCCGTAATGCTGCTCCAGCTCATCGGGGATGATGCGTGGGTCTGAAATCAGGTAGTCGATGTAGGGCAAGCCCAAGGTGCCGGGGAAGCCCAAGTAAGTGGCTTGCGCAGGCGCGGGGCGGTGGGCCAACACATCGAGGCGCGTGCCTTCGGTGTGACCCGAGAGGTCAATGACCACATCCATTTCCATGGCGCGCATGAGTTTGGCCACTTCGAGGCTGGTCATGCTGTGGCAGTCGATGTAGTGGTCAAACGCGCAGCGGTAGCGTTTCCACAAGTCGCTGTTGTCACCCACGCCGGTGAAGAAACTGGTCAGTTCATACTGCGATTTGTCAAAGTTTTCTAGCAGGCCAATGAGCAAGTAGCCCACAGGGTGCACGCGGAAGTCGGCCGACATGAAGCCCACGCGTTTCTTGCGGTGCTGGTATTTCTCGCCCTTCCACAGTGGGTTGGGTGATGGGCTGTATTTGTCGGCAGCGTACAGCTCGGCGCATTTGCGGATGATGGCGGCATCGTCGGTCAGCGCCATGATGGTCAATGGCCCACAGGTGAGCTTGCCAGCTTCAATACCGGCAATGATGCGCGCTTTGGAGGCTTCAAAGTCGGTCCAGTCACAGTTGCTCAGGCGCGCACCCATGAGGTGGCCTTCGCCGTAAGCATAGTTGGGGTCTGCGGCGAGCGCTTGTTCAAACGCACGCGTGGCCAAGGTGTACTGCTTGTACTGACCGAGCAATTGGCCTTGCCCTTCGAGGGCTCGCACATGGGTGGGGTTGATGTCGGTGGCTGCGGTGAGGCACAGCAGTGCATCGTGGTGGCGGTTGATGCCTTGGAGTAAAGCGGCCTTGTTGGTGTAGGCCTCCATGTAGTGCGGGTCAACCGCAATGGCTTGGTCATACACCTCGAGCGCGGCTTCGGCCAAGCCGATGTCGTGCAGTGTTTTGGCTTTGGCAAAGTAGCCCAAAGGCAAATGGGGAGAGGCCTCGCAGGCTTGGTTGAAAAAATTCAACGCATCGTGCGGGTCCATTTGCGCAGCGCGAGAAACACCTAATGAATACAGCGTTAAAAAGTTGTGAGGCTCTAGGCTGAGTGACTGTCGCAGCAGTTGTTCAGCAGGCGCGTGCTGGCCTTGTGCTTGCAAGTCGATGGCTTGCGAATTCAGTGCCACCACTTGTGGGTTGCTGGGTTTGTCTGTGCCTGGCTTACTGGCTTGCGCGACGCGCACAGTGTCCAAGTGCGCTTGTGCACCAGCGAGCGTTGGATCGAGCTTGAGCGCTTTTTGTACGGCTGCCAACGATTCGTCCATGCGGCCCAAATGAAACAAGATGACCGAGTGCGCCATGTGCGCTTGTGCAAACTGGGGTGAGCTGCGTAGGACTTTGCTCACGTAAGTCAGAGCTTCGGTGTACTGGCCTTGCGCAGAGGCAATCGCGCTGAGCGAGTAGTTGGCCACGGCATTGTTGGCGTCTGTCTTGAGCGCTTGTTCAAAGAGGGCTTTTGCGCCGGTGTTGTCCCCAGCATGTTGCAAGGCAATGCCTTGGTCTAGCAATGCTTGGAGGGATTTTGTTTTGCTATTCATGCGATGGCATTCCTAGAATTAGAGCCACTCTAGCGGCACAGACTGACCCGCTGAGGCTAAAAGTTGTTGCCGTTGTTGGCGTACCTGCGCATTGGGGGCGGGCCACTTTTTGTAGATCGACAAATAGTCAGACACCGTGTGTAAGCCGTTGGCGCTTTGCGCTGAGCCGCGACGGTGCTGGGGATTGACATAGTCTTTGTAAACCACCGCGCCCAAGATGTTGGCGTGGGTGAAGGGGGTGTCACTGGCCACGTTGAGCAAGAAATCCCAATCGTCCAAGCTGCTCAGGTGTGGGTCTTGTTGGCGGCCATGCACGGCTTCACGCGGAAAAATCGCACTGTGGTTTTGAATGAAGTTCTTCACATACAGCGTGCTCATATCCAACTGGGCCACGCTGTATTCATTGATCTTGAGTTCAGATTGAGGTTGTTTGTTTTGTCGGTCTTCTTGCACCACACGGTAGTTGGTGTAAATCACTTGACCTGGGTGTTGCTCGGTCATGCGCTTGGCGTTGACCAAGTAGTCGGGCAAAAACGCGTCGTCGTCGTCCAGAAAAATCACATAGCGGCCACGCGCTTGTTGCAAGCCGATGTTGCGGCTTTGGGCGGGGCCGGGTTTGCCGGTGCGTTTGATGAACGTGTCGGTCTCTTGCAAATGCTCAGCCGCCACTTGCATGGTGGCGGCATCTAAAGTGTCGGCCACCACGATGAGTTCGTAGTCATGCAGCGTGTTGGCGCGCACAGACTTCAACGCACGCGCCAACAGCGTAGGCCGTTGATGTGTGGTGACGATGATGCTGAAGTAGGGCGTTGCCATTGGCGGTTTTTTGACACTTTGATAATTGAATAGCTCCGTCACGCAAATTTCAAGCCAACTTTTGCTGGCGCTAGGCGGTGTCAAACAAAGCGGCAATTTCTAGCTGGCATAAAAATCGCTTGAGTTCTTGCAACCTATTTGCACAACCAGGAGTTAGACATGACCCTTATCCAAGAACTGATGAACCAAAGCGCAACCGGCAGCCTGTTGCAGGACGGTTTGGTCAAGCGTTTCAGCCCATTGGAAATCCGTGAAACCATCCAAACATTGGTGGCGACCGAACAAATCGAAATGGCTTATGTGTTGGGTGAGGCCGGTTTGGCCATTTACCCACAAAGCGAAGACATGCTGGCCATCTGCGGCTTGCTGGCTGTGATGCGCCAAGACTGGCCCACTGCCGTGGAAATGTTGCAAGAACTCGTAGAGTTGCAAGGCGCCAACATTCAGCCTTTCACCTACGTGATGTTGGTGCGCGCACTGCGTTGCAACCTCGATCCTGCCGGTGCTTTGAAGATGTGCAACCAAGGTCTGCACTATTACCCAGGTCAGCTTGAGCTGACTGCAGAGCGTTTGGCATTGGACGAGTACGTCGACGCCATCACACCCTCCGCACACACCCACTAAAAGCGGCAAGCTTGCCGCTTGTGGCGGCAATGCTTTGCCATTTCCCCAAGGTTGCCATGCAAGTGGAAGACATCAGCCGACTGGCTTTAGACCAAGTCATTCAGCTGGCCGAACAAATTCAACAGGCTGGGCGCACCGCAGACGCGGTGGCGCTGTACGGCTTGTGGGTTCAGCACACGGCATCGGCAGACAAACACATTGCCTTGTTCAACCAAGGCGTGATGCAAATCAACTCAGGTGACATCGATGGGGCTGAACAAGCCTATCGACACAGCCTGAGTCTGTACCCAGGTTTTGCGCAAGCGCGCATCAACTTAGGCTTACTGCTCGAACGCAAAGGGCAGTTTGACGAAGCGATGCTGGAATGGAGCCAAGTGGCTTCATCGGGTTATTTGCAAGGGGCTGTCAATGTCGACATGCAGACCTTGGCGCTCAATCACATTGGACGTTTGCAAGAACAACTCAAACGCTACGATTTGGCTGAGCATGCTTTGACGCAAAGCTTGCAACTCAAGCCCAAGCAGGCAGATGCCATCCAACATTGGGTGCACCTGCGTAGCAAACAATGCAAGTGGCCTGCGATGCAAGCCATGCCGGGTGTCTCGGTCAATGCCATGCTCACGGGCACATCGCCCTTGGCCATGTTGGCTTTGCATGATGACCCCGCTTTGCAACTCATGGCGTCACAGCTATTTGTGCAACGCAAATTCAACCTTCCAACTCAACGCCTGTGCGGCAACGCACCGTACAAACACGAACGTGTTCGCATTGGGTATTTGTCGGGTGATTTGTGTACCCATGCGGTAGGCCTTTTGATGGCCGACTTGCTAGAGGCACACGACCACAGTCGATTTGAAATTTATGCCTTTGACTACAGCGTCGAAGACGGTAGCGCTTACCGTGAGCGACTGAAAAACGCGTTTGACCATGTGGTTGACATCCGCGCCATGGACGATGCCTCTGCCGCGCAAGCCATTGCCAGCGCGGAGATTGATGTGCTGCTTGACCTCCATGGTCTGAGCTCGGGCGCACGCCCTGGCATCTTGGCCATGCAACCTGCACCGCTGCAGGGTACCTACTTAGGCTTCATTGGCACGACCTCATTGCCCTGGGTTCAGTTTGTGGTGACAGACCGTTTTGCCTTGCCTGAAACCTTGACACCGTATTTTTCGGAAAAACCTTTGTATGTGGATGGCAGTTTCTTGCCTTTGAACCACATGCCCACAGCCGCCTGCACCCAAACGCGCAGCGAGTTGGGGTTGCCCGAAGATGCCTTTGTAATGGCGTGCTTTAGCAATGTGTACAAATTCAACACCGAGATGTTTGCCACATGGATGAACATCTTGAAACGTGTGGATGACGCTGTGCTGTGGTTGCTGGATGACAACGACAGTGCGACGCACGAGCTGCGTAAACAAGTTGCCTACCACGGTGTGGGTTTAGACCGAGTGGTGTTTGCCAAGCGAACCTCGCACGAGCAATACCGTGCCCGTATGCAATTGGCGGATGTGTTTTTAGACACGTCGCCCTATAACTCGGGCTCGACCGCCCGAGATGTGCTCGACTGCGGCTTGCCCATGGTCACCTTGAGTGGCCGCACCTTTGTGTCGCGCATGGCAGGCAGCTTGCTGCATGCGATTGGCATGGATGATCTGATTACCTACAGTCATGCTGACTACGCAAACTTGGTCGTTGATTTGGCCAATGACCGTGCCCGCTTGGCCTCGTATCGCCACCAACTCATCGAAGGCGCTGCACAGCGCCAAGTCAGCCCTGCCAAGCTGGTTCGAAGCCTTGAAAATCAGCTGCTAGCCATGGTGGCGCGCTCGTCAAACTAAGCTGGTTTTTGCCTTAAGTTCGCCCCTTTTGTGCCGATTCAGACAGTTGAACTACTGTCTCAGTCCGCATGACCGTCTCTCTCAATCCCATCTACGCCAATCCAGCCTTGCGCATGGCTTCGGTCAATGCTGGGCCGATGACGTTGAGCGAGGCGACCGTGGCGTTGGCATCCAAGCAGCTCACACAAGCGGTGGTGGTGGAAGACACCCAAACCGCCTTGCAGGCCAATTTGGCGGGTCTGCAAAAAATTGCAGCCGCTGGCAAGTTGAGCAGCGTGAGTTTTTCGCAGGGTGATGCGGCCTTGCAGTTCAACGCCCAGCAACTGGGTGCCAGCACGGCGCTGCTGACCCAACTCAACGAGGACAACATCGCCGTTCAGGTGATTGACCGTGCCAGCAACTTGGCGCGCGTGGCTTCACGCATTCAAACGGGCTACGAAGTGACTGTGCAAGACAGCGCCGCTTTGGTGCAGGCCAACTTGACAGGTTTACAAACATTGGCAGCCGCTGGAAAGCTTGACCAAGTCAGCTTTACCGATGCAGGGGTGCCCACGGTGACCTTCAAGGCTGCGCAATTTGCCAATATGGCTGCTTTGCGCGCTCAATTGAGCAATGCGAGTTTGGCTGTGTCAGATACGGCGGCCAATGTGGCGAACTATGCGGTCAGCGCGGCTGATTCGGTCGTGGTGAAAGACGCATCGGCCAATATTTTGAAAAACTTCGAAGCCATGCGTCAGTTGGCTGCCAACACGGCAGACGTCACGTTCACATTGACCAACCGTGCTCCCGTCATGGAGCTCACTGCGGCGCAATATGTAGGCAGCGAGGCGTTGCGTGCCAAATTGCCCAGTGTGACGTTCACCATCAAAGACACAGCCCTCAATGTGCGAGACAACGCGGACGCCTTGGCTGGGTTGCAAGTTTCGGTGACAGACACTGCCGCCAATGTGCAAAGCAGCTTAGAAGAACTCAAGAGTTTTGCCGATGCAGGCAAACTCAAAATGCTCAAGGTCAGCAACGCCAGCACAGCGACACTGACCATGACTGCGGCTCAAGCGATCAAGCTCGGCACGGTGGCAGGTACAAGTGTGGTGCTGGAAGACACGGCTGCAAATATTGAGAGTAATTTTGATGCGTTGTTGGCTGTCAAAAAGCTCAAAAGCATCACGTTGACCGACACCGCTCGGCCTATGTTGCAAGTGACAGAGGCGCAGTACAAAAAAGGTGGGGCCTTGCTCTCCAAAATTTCTGGTGCTGCTGTGGCTGTGGAATTTGCCAGAAATTTCAGCGACTACCGTATCCAAACCAACACCGATGGCAGTTTCACGGTCGGCAATAACAAGTACAAAAACGTGAATTTCTTTGCGTTCCAGGACTTCACCACCTTTGCTGATACGGGTGACGCTAAGCTCAATGCCATGGTGCTGGGGGGCACCAATTACTGGTGGCGTGACACGACAGGGGCCGTCACGACGTCTGACTCACAAATCAAAACTGGGGTTTTTGCTTTAGGGGAGGGCAGTGCCAAAAGCACCTTCACCTATAGCTTTATGAATGACTTGCCAGATGGCAACACGGCTGATAGCTATGGCTTCAGAGAAATGACGGCTGCACAGCAAGATGCGGTGCGCAGCGCTTTCACCTATTTGTCATCGTTGATCAATGTCACCTTTACTGAGTCCAACAGCCCAGGGCAAGCGGATATCAACTTTGGCACCAACAACCAGTCCCTCAAAAATAGTTCAGGCTATGCCAACGTGCCCAATGGCAGTGGCGACCATCCCGTGTATTTGTTTCTGGACAACGCCCCCGGTAACCTCAACACCAATTTGGCGCAAGGCACCTACGGTTGGCAAACCTTGATTCATGAAATTGGCCACACCCTAGGCCTGAAGCATCCTGGCAACTACAACGCCAGCGGAGGTGGATCGCCAGGACCGTTTTTGACAAAGGCGTATGACACCCGTCAATACACCTTGATGTCATACAACAACCCAACGGGCACGATGAAGGTGAATGCCACGACCACCAACAACATCACCTACCGTTACTCGGCCAGCTCCGTGAGCCCAAGCACCTACATGATGTTTGATATCGGTGCTTTGCAGTTCATGTACGGCAAGGGCACAGCGCAAGGCCTAGACGCCTACCAAACCAACACCTTCACGGCCGATTGGTCAGGCATGCAAACCTTGTGGATGCCAGAAGGTGGCGTGATCGATGCGTCGGCAGTTGACAATGCCAACATCATTGATTTGCGAGAAGGTGCTTTCAGCTCGATCAACGTCATCCCCACCAGTGTGATCGATAGCTTCCCCGCTTCATTGCGCACGGCCGCGACGTATATGGGCTTGAATAATGTGGGCTTGGCCTATGGGACACAAGTCGCTTCTGCCACTGGCGGTACTTCCGGTGACGTGTTTTACACCAGTACAAGCAGCGATGTTGAAATTGATGGCGGCGATGGCAACGATACAGTTTATTTGGCAGGCACGGCGTCTGAATGGATCACACAGAACAATGTGTACACCAACGCCAGATTGTCACGCTCCGTGACACTGACCAATGTTGAGGCCGTGAAGTTTTATAACGCCGATACGTACGTGACCACGCACAGTCGTTTGGATTTACAAGCTTGATCGCGACAAGCGAGCCTTGTTGTGCCCATATGAAAGAGCCGCACTGTGTGCGGCTCTTATGCTTTACAAGCCCAACACGG
>JACCDI010442461.1_pt1 | contig 36280 bp, 27 predicted proteins | sample 7442791 | NCBI WGS metagenome assembly JACCDI01 (sample SAMN15323434, study PRJNA562643) | freshwater metagenome | isolation source: river surface water | place: USA:Blue River Watershed | collected 2017-08-15 | reverse complement strand
ACTGCTAGTTTAGAGAGCAACGAAAGCCCTTACACCGTTCAACGTGAGCTGAAAAATGTATTGATCGTAGTTGTTACCTCTAACCGTGGTTTGGCTGGTGCATTCAATGCTAACGCAATAAAAACTGCTAACGCATTGATCAATGAGAAATATGCTGATTTAAAAAAATCTGGCAATGTTCACATTGTTGCAATCGGTAAAAAAGCACAAGAATATTTCACTAAAAATAAATTCAATGTTATCGGTAACAATAACGATTTGTTCAATAACTTGAGTTTCCAAACATCAACAAAAATTGCTGAATCTATTATGAACGGATTTACATCCGGAGAATTCGATAGAGTAGAAGTAGTATACAACCAATTCAAAAATGCGGCTGTACAATTATTAACTACCGAGCAATTATTACCATTAAAGGCTACTGAAAATTCAGGTACTAAATCAAACGTTGATTATTTATTAGAACCATCACAAGAAGAAATTGTGAACGGATTAATACCTACATCAATTAAGATTCAACTTTATAAAGCTTTATTAGATTCACACGCTTCAGAGCACGGTGCTCGTATGACAGCGATGGATAAAGCTACAGACAATGCTGGTGAATTATTAAGAGCATTGAGACTATCATACAATCAAGCAAGACAAGCAGCCATTACAAACGAAATTTTAGAAATTGTAAGTGGTGCTAACGCCCTTGCAGCTAGTTAACAAATACTAAAAGATTTTAAAAATTAAAGCCTCGTTGTGAAACGAGGCTTTTTTATTTATGCTTGTTTTGAAAATTCAACGTTGATGTGAAGTTTTACATCATCACTTACTACTAAGCCACCACTCTCTGTTACTGCACTCCACACTAAACCATAATCTTTACGGTTGATCTTGCCCTCTACTTCAAATCCCGCTTTTGTTTGTCCCCATGGATCAACTATTATTCCACCAAACTCTGCCTTTAATGTAATTGACTTAGTTACATCTCTGATTGTTAAATCACCAGTTAATTCGTAATCAGAACCAGAAATTTTCTTGAATGATGTTGATACAAAATTCATCGTAGGGTATTTCTCTGCTGAGAAAAAATCATCAGATTTTAAATGTGCATTACGATCTGCATTATTTGTTTCGATACTCTGGATGTCAACGCTAAAATCTACTTTCGCTCCTTCAAAATCATCACCGTTAGACTCTAAATTACCTCCAAATACTTTGAAAGTACCTGTTACTGTAGAAATTACTAAATGCTTTACTTTGAATTGTACTTCTGAGTGAGCTGTATCTAATGCCCATTTTTGTGTTGTAATTGTTTCCATTTTGTTATAGTTTTTTGATGTTATTAATTTTTAACAAAGAGGAGAGATAATTGTTTGTTTAAACATCGATTATTTTTTTGAAGGATTTAAGGGAGCAAAGACGCCGAGGTTCACGCAAAGACGCAAAGGTATAATAACGCAGAGGGAGCAAAGGAAAACTCTCTGAAAACTTGTCGTAAAATAAAAAAGGCAAAGCTGTTAAACTTTGCCTTCTTTGCGTAATATTATCTTTTCGTCTTTGCGTGAAACTCGGCGCCTTTGCTATCTTTCGCCATCTACTTCAAATGATACATCACAAAACTCCAAACATCCGTTGCCTCTTCTATCAACTTAGACGTTGGCTTGCCTGCTCCATGTCCGGCTTTTTCATCAATGCGAATTAAAATCGGATTTTCACCTTTGTGTTTTGATTGAAGTGTTGCAGCGAATTTAAACGAATGCGCTGGCACCACTCTATCATCGTGATCTGCCGTGGTGATCATAGTTGCAGGATAACTTACACTGTCTTTTACATTATGCAATGGAGAATATTTAATTAAGTAGTCAAACTGTTCTTTCTTCTCACTTGAACCGTATTCAACTGCCCATCCCCAGCCAATAGTAAATTTATGGTATCGTAGCATATCTAATACTCCTACACCTGGTAATGCTACTTTATATAAGTCAGGGCGCTGTGTCATACATGCACCAACTAATAGACCTCCATTTGATCTACCGCTAATTGCAAGTTTAGAAGAGCTTGTATATTTCTCTGCTATTAAATATTCTGCAGCAGAAATAAAATCATCAAATACATTTTGCTTTTTTTCTAACATACCTGCTTTATGCCATTCTTCACCATACTCACCACCACCTCTCAAATTAGCTAATGCATAAACTCCTCCTTGGTCCAAGAAGTACATGTTCGATACACTGAAACTTGGTGTTAAACTAATGTTGAATCCACCGTAAGCATATAACATCGTCGGATTGTTACCATCCAACTTAATGCCTTTTTTGTGCACAATAAACATTGGTACTTTTGTTCCATCTTTTGATGTATACCATACTTGTTTTGTTTCAAAATCGTCAGATGAAATTTTGAAATTTGGTTTGTTATATAATTCTGATTTACCTGAAGTAATATCTAATTTATATACAGTACCTGGTGTAGTGAAATTGCTGAAAGTATAAAATGTATGTGCATCAGCTTTATCAGCTTTACCCAATGAAACCGTACCTATACCAGGCAATTCAATGTCTTTTACTTTTACACCCTCATAAGTATATTGAATAATTTTACTGCTAGCATCTTTTAAATAACTAGCATATAATTGTCCCCCTGCACTCGTTACCCCTTCTAATAATTCTTTCGATTCAGGTATAATAGTCTTCCAATTTTTTTCTTCTTTTTTCTTCGGATGTATAGAAACCACTTTATAATTCGCAGCTTGCTTGTCCATCATTACTAAAACTTCATCACCAACATTATCAATAATACTATAGTTGTATTCAAAACCTTTTAATAAAACTTCAAACTTTGAATTTTTATCTTTTAAATCTTTTATTAAAATTTCTGAACCGCTAGTGCCTTCTGACGCATAGATATATAAATATCTCTCATCATCTGATACATCAGCTCCAAAATATCTCAATGGGTGTGCTTTGTCTTCATACACTAAAATATCTTTTGACTGATCACTACCTAAAGTATGGAAATATACTTTCTGAAATTGATTTTGGTTTGATAATTCACTCACGCCTTTTGGTTCATCATATCTACTGTAATAAAAACCATCTCCTTGCCATGCAGCACCTGAGAACTTAACCCATTCAATATGATCATCTAATATTTTTCCAGAAGCAATTTCTTTGACATATATTTCATTCCAATCTGATCCCGATTTCGAAATAATATAAGCAGCATATTTATTATCATGTGAAAAATAAATTCCACTCAAAGCAACAGTGCCATCTTCTGATAATTTATTCGGATCTAAGAACACTTCATCTTTACCATCTAGTCCTTTTTTGAAGTATAACACTGCTTGATTTTGTAAGCCGTCATTCTTATAGTAAAAATAATAATCACCCTTTCTAAAAGGAGCTGAAATTTTCTCATAATTCCAGATCTCAGTTAGTCTCTTTTTAATATCATCTTTAAAAGGAATTTGTGATAGGTAATTTTGAGTTACTGCATTTTGAGCTTTCACCCATTCAGCTGTTTCTTTACTTGTATCGTTTTCTAACCAACGATAAGGATCGGTGATTTTAGTTCCGAAATAATCATCAACTACATCTACTTTTTTCGTTTCGGGGTATGCCATCATATTTATTTTTACTTTTTCATTCTTCGTACATGACGATAGAATAAACATACTTAATACTGCTAATAAAATTCTCATATTAATTTGGTTTATATTTTGAAAGACTTAATATTTTTTGAGCATCTTTTTCATTCATTAATTGTTCAATGCTTATGTTTTTATTTTCATCCATGTATTTCTCTATTATTTTCCAACCTGCAAACCATGCAATGCGAGGTGCAGAATCTTCAGTGAGATTAACTGTATAAGGTGCTTCATCAGTATACTTTCTATATTTCAATACATCTTTGCTAAATAAATCTTCAGAAACTAATAATTGAAAAATATTTGCTTCATTTTCTTCTGCCCATTTTATTTCTGCAGATGTATAGCCAATTAATAGTGAGTCAGGTGTATCTGGTAACATTAATTTCATGAAGTACAATAGTTTCCCTTGATATAACATTTGATCAATTAAAGATTGATTATTTGGTTCCATTTCAAACTTAGAGTTTATTATTCCTTTGACTAGTGTAGGTACTAAATGATCAGGTGTGAATCGTCGAGTTAAGTATTCAGGAAAATCTAATGAAGGGTAAAATTTATAATCTGAACCTAAAAATAAATCTAAGCCAATACCAATATACCCATTCGTATTCACTATGCCATTTGAAAATCCAGAGACAAAAGTTGTTACTTGTGGTAAAGTGTCATTTGGGAAAACTTTTTGATAGTTTTCAAAGACAAACTCAATATCAGATTCTAATTTTTTCATACGTTCAACATTGTAAATAGAGTCACAATCTTTTACCAATGTTTTAAAGTCAGAGTTATTGATAAAATCTGAAATTATGAATTTGAAACCCGGGTTTTTATCTGTTCCAAATCCCATAATCTGTAAAAAATATATATTATAGAATTCACCATATTTTTTCTTTAAAAACACAATGTTGGTATCAATTTGTTCTTGATTCATATAAAATAAATCTTTTTCAAAGCGTTTTATTTCGATGTCGACACTTGACTCTGATTTTGAACCAAGTACTTTATTGCTAGTTTGGTCACAAGACTGAATAAAAAACGATAAAAAGATTATCGATAAAATCGAAATAATTCTGTTACTTTGAATCTGATTATAAAGCATATAAAATCGTATCATGAGACATAAAATTAAACAATTATCTTTAATTACCGCTTTTCTTCTTGCCATACTTGTAACGAACAATGTACATGCCCAAGATTTTAGATTAGGTTTTAAAGGCAATCCTTTATTTTCAACTATTACACCTAACACCGACAACTTCAATAGTGTTGGCACTAAAGTAGGTTTCTCATATGGTTTAATGTTCGATTATTTTATCAGAGACAATTACGCAGTATCATCTGAATTTGGCATTAGCTCGTTAGGTGGCAAAGTAGAGTTTAACAGAAATGATACTACCGTAAATTCTTCACTTAATATCAGATATATTGATATACCAGTAACAATTAAATTATTAACTAACGAGTTGAATAAGAATTTAAAAGTATATGGCAAATTCGGATTAGGATTATCATTTAGAATTAAATCAACTGTAGATAATGATTATAAAAAAGGGCAAAGCAATTTTTCTAATGATGATATAAAAAATGCGAGTGATTTCATTCAACCTTTAAATACTTCATTAGTAATTGGTGCCGGTGTTGAGTATAATTTAGCAGAGGATTTAGATTTGGTAGTCGGACTTACCTATAACAATGGATTTTCGAATATTATGAAATCAAAGACCATGTACAAATTTGTGGATCCAACAACTGGATTGTCAGCAGTGAAAGCATATGATGCGAATTTAAGTTTTATTACATTAAACATCGGTTTATTATTTTAGTATGAAGTTCGCATTAGCTCAGGTTAACGTTCACATTGGTAATTTTGAATCTAACTTTCAAAAATTTGTAGACTTAATTAATTCTGCAAAGTCTAAAAATGTAGATGTTATAATTTTCCCTGAACTTGCTATCTGTGGGTACCCTCCCAGAGATTTTTTAGACTACCAACATTTTGTAAAACAATGTGATTTATTCATTGCCAAAATAGCAAAAGAATGTTTATCAATTACTGCTATTATAGGTTCACCTAGTTTTAACATAGATAATGAAGGCAAGGCTTTATATAATTCAGCTTATGTATTAGCTGATGGTACTATTAAAAATATTATTCATAAATCATTATTGCCAACATATGATATTTTTGATGAGTACAGATATTTTCAACCTTCTCCTCAGTTAAGCTGTATCGAAATAAAAGGTAAAAAAATCGCATTGACTATATGTGAAGATTTATGGAACACAGATGATCAGAAATTATATGTTCAATCACCAATGGATGTTCTAATAAAAGAACAACCAGAAATGATGATTAATATTGCTGCATCTCCATTTGATTACAATCAAAACGAAAAACGCAAAAACGTTTTGAAATGGAATGCGAAAAAATATAATTTACCACTACTATATGTCAATCACGTAGGGGCTCAAACTGAATTGATTTTCGACGGATGTTCAATGGCTTTGAACAGTCATGCTGAAATTATTGCTGTATCAAAAATGTTTGAAGAAGATTTACTGATTATTGATTCAACAGAACTCGCTACGAAGAAAACATCCGAAGAAAAAAATACTGACCAAATAGAATTAATTCATGATGCTATTGTGTTAGGTATAAAAGATTATTTCCAAAAATCAGGTTTTAAGAAAGCGATACTCGGATTGTCGGGAGGTATTGATTCTGCTGTGGTTGCAGCGTTAGCGACTAGAGCACTAGGCAATGATAATGTTTTAGGTGTTTTAATGCCATCTCAATATTCATCTGATCATTCTGTTGATGATGCCATAGCATTAGCAGATAATTTAAATATTAAGCATCAAATTATACCAATAAAGGATGTTTATCATACTTATAAAAATTCTTTGTCAAATATATTTGAAGGCTTAGCTGATGATTTAACGGAAGAGAATTTACAAGCTAGAATTAGAGGAGTATTGCTAATGGCTGTTTCTAATAAATTTGGCAACATATTATTAAATACATCTAATAAAAGTGAAGCTGCAGTAGGGTATGGAACTTTGTATGGTGATATGTGTGGAGGGATATCTGTGATTGGGGATGTGTATAAAACTCAAGTTTATGCATTAGCTAATTATATAAATAAAGACGAGATTTTAATACCGATAAATACAATAGAGAAAGCACCATCCGCAGAATTAAGACCAGATCAAAAAGATTCTGATTCATTGCCTGATTACGATGTACTTGATGAAGTTTTGAATTTATACATTGAGCATTCGATAAGTAAAGATGAATTAATAGAAATGGGTTATGATAAGGCTTTAATAGATCGTATTACTTCATTAGTGAATAGAAATGAGTACAAACGATATCAAACGCCACCAATTTTAAGAGTGTCTTCTAAGGCATTTGGCATGGGTAGAAGGATGCCAATAGTTGCTAAATATTAATCCGTGTTAATTTTTTCATCGTATCTTAAAATAAATGCAACTTTTTTTAATGAAAAGAGTGCAAATTATAGATATGATAAAGCTTCACTCAATAGTTACTATACTATTTTTTATCGTATTTGCTGGTTTACAAAATGTTTCTGCCCAAACAAGTAATTGTACTGGGGGTACGCCATCATTTACTGTTAACTTGTCTTCAAATGCTTCAGGTGTTTGGACGAGCAGTAGTTTATTGCGTGCAGGGGAGTGTTGTGGAGGTGCCAGTGGAAATAATAATTGCGTTGAATTCATTGTTACTTTAAGTCCGAATGCAGAAGCCTTTGTGCTTGATATCACTGGTGGAGCAACACCATCAGGTTCATTAACATATACCGTAAATTGCGGTACACCAACACCGATTGGTGGTAAGTTTTGTGTGACTGGCGTCGGACCGCATTACATTAGTTTTTGTAAAAATGGTAGCAATGCGAACACCTATAGCATTACATCGATTCCAAAACCAATGGTTTCGGCTAATATGGTCACACGTGTTGGTTGTAACAGTCAATTAGTAGCATTTGGTTTTCAAGAATCGACCATTCAATGGAGAGCATTAAATTCAACTTATCAATCATTATTAACTTGTGCATCGGCATGTGATTCTACATTCGTTGTTCCTCCAACTAGTCCGCCTTCATTTGCCGATTTCGAAGTTAGTGGTACTCCCTTGGGAGCATGCTCTGGTGTATTCTCTCGCGATACAGTTCGTGTGAATTTCGTACCTGGTATGAACGCAAGTATAAGTCCGGCTAACTCTGTATTATGTTGGAATGAAACAACTAAAACTTTAACCGCAAATGTTACGGGTGGTAACCCTCCTTATACTTATTTATGGTCAAACGGTGCAACAACTCAGTCAATAACTGTGGGTGTTGGCACCTATTCTGTAACCGTTAGCGATCAAACCTCTTGTCCGATTAATAATACATCTGCTACTATTTTAGCAGATACCGATAATAATTTAAGTGCGGGTACAGATCAAATATATTGTTCACATGAGTTCCCAATAAATTTAACTGGTACAAGTACACAAGGTGGTACATGGCTTGGTGGCAATGGTACTTTTAATCCTTCTAGAACAAGTTTAAATGCTCAGTATACACCTACAGCAGCTGAGTTAAGTGCAGGTTCGGTAACACTAACTCTACAAGGTAATGCGTGTGCACATTGCCCAGCTAAATCTGATGATGTTACTTATACTTTAAAGCCAAGTCCGAATACAAATATCACAGGTTCACAAGCTATCTGTGGAAATTTAAATCAAGAAGAAAATTATTCAACTCCACTAAATGCTGGCAATAATTATAGCTGGAATGTAACTGGAGGAGTTATTATAAGTAATACAAATAATTCTATAAGAGTACGCTGGACGAGTTATGGTTCACAGCAAGTGAATTTAACTGAGACTCCACCAAATGCCTGTTCAGTAAATAAAAGTTTAAATGTAAATGTTAGTCAAACACCTATTACTGGTACTATAAGTCATTAACTTATCGATGTCGTGTATCAACAATAGAAAATATTTTCCAGCCTTTATCTGTTTTAACTAATTGGAAATTATTTGCTCCTCTGTGAGAAGGTTGTTTGTTGATGTAAAATTCATAGGGTGTCCAAACGCTCGCTAGTCTGCCATCAACATGAATTTCCCAACTAAGTAATTTTTCTTTAATTGTAACTGTTCTTTTTTTGATTACAATTTTTATTAAATCTTCTTTATTTTCAACTACAAACTTTTCTTTTTTTTCGATTTGATTTTCAACGATTGTTTTTAATGTAAGTTCGTCGTATAATGCTTCTTTTAACTTTATGGTATCTTGCTTTTCGAGTCCCTCGAAAAACCTATTAATACAATACTTTATTTGTATAGTATCATTTGCTTTGAGCAGTGCAACAGAATCGACAATTTGAGCATTTGCTAAATTGCCAATGGTAAAAAGAAAAATAAAAAGTAATATTTTCTTAAAATGCATTATTTGTTTTTTCTCGTAAAATAGATGTAAACACTCATCAAAACAAAGATTGAACCGAGTATTACAAATATACCATTATTCATCTTAAAATTAGCTGATATGCTACTTTCTTGAATACTATAAACTGAAAATAAAAAAATACTACAAATCCATATTTTGATGAATCTCATAAATCGTTGAGCCAATCTATATTGAGTTTCTATATTTTCTTTATTGAGCTTATATGGGAAGTTGAATATGTGTGGAAACTGGTTTAGTATACTTAAAAGCATCCACAGTAAAAATGTTATTATAGGCATCGCCCATATACCAGATTTTGAACTATAGCCATCTGCTTCACCATTTAAGTTAAAGTGAATAGTTATTTTTTCGGGTAAATTTTGATAATTAATAATTACAAAATACCATGTTGAGATTAACAAAAATGCTGCTGTGAATTCTAATACATAATCTAGGGGCAGCCACTTGATTTTTAATACGGGTCTTTCGTTTACCTCTTCAGCCATTTTATTAATAATGTATAGGTTAAAATTAATAAAGCAATTAGTGATGAAGTGAATGCAATGTAATCACCATGTTCAACATAAAAAGTAATCTCATCATTTAAGTTTAAATTTTCATTAATACTATCTTGTACCCAATACTCTGTTGATTTTATTACTTCACCTTTTTGATTAACAAAAGAAGATGTACCTGTGTTTGCTGAACGAGCTACAGATCTTCTTGTTTCAATAGCTCTCAATGAAGCCATGCTTGCATGTTGTTTGTAACCTGGTGTATTGCCCCACCATCCGTCATTGGTTACTATTGTAATTAATTGTGCTCCATTTTTTACATAAGCTGAAACAAATTCACCATAAATTGATTCATAACAAATTACAGGTGCAATTCCAATGCCACTTCTTGTGTAAAAAACAGTTCGCTCTGCTTGAGATCCCAAACTACCAAAGGTGCCACCAAGTTTTAAAGCATAGGGTTCTAATATTGAGAAAAACTTCGGATAAGGCATTTGTTCTACACCGGGTACTAATTTAGATTTATGGTATTTCTGAATCGTTTGATTATTTTCTATAAAAAACGCAGCATTAAATGCATCGTAACAACATTCACCAGTTTTATAATGTCTAGCAGTTACAGTTTCTTTTTTATCATAAGTTGTATATGCATCAGCACCTGTTATAATATTTCCGTTTTTATATTTCTCTAAAAATTTCCTAGACTCTTGTATCAAAGGATTTTCTTCAAGTGTACGCTCATTTAAATTATTTTGCAATGCAGTTTCTGGCCAAACAAAAAATTCTGTATTGCCTTGTGCCGTCGAGTCTGATAAACGAATCAATCTTTGGAGCTGATCCATCTCTGTAAGTCCGTTGAATTTTTCTGAATACGGATCGATATTAGGCTGAACTACTACTACATTCGTCGGATTTATTTTTTCTTCGTAGCTATTAAAAATTGCGTACGAAATTAATATTGGCGCAAGAATAATTATCAATGGATTTAAATAATTATAGAATTGAACTTTCAAATTCTTTTCTAATAATGCTGATCTTTTTATGCTATGAAATAAAATAATATTTGCAGCCAGTACCCAGAAAGAACCTCCGAAAACACCTGTGTATTCATACCATTGTACCCATTCTATTTGTTCTGAAAATACATTGCCTAGAGTTAACCAAGGCCAAGATAAATCCCATGTCATATGAAAATATTCCATGCCTATCCAGCAGAATATAAATGCAAAATTAGATGTTATTCTTCCTGATTTTTTCTTTACATAATGAAATGCTAAAATAGCAGTACTCATCAAAAATGAATTCAGAATAACAGCCACTACCATTCCTCCTGCAGATGCATTCCATATCCAGTAGGTTGTTAAAATATTAAATATGATAAATGCTAAAAATGAAAATCTAAAAACTATACCGTATGATTTCTTCGGATGGTGCAAGTATGCATCATCCTCCATAAATAATAAAGGTATAAATGCGAAGAAAATTAAACCACTAATACTTTGCATTGGCCAAGCCAACCAAAGTAGAAGTCCAGATAGTATACTCGCATATAAATATTTTCTATTCTTCATCATCATCATTCTTTTTAGATTTTTTGCTTTTGCCAGCTAAACAAATTACGAATTCACCTTTTATCGGATTGTTATCAAAATGATATTTTAATTCTTCTGCAGATCCTCTAATTGTTTCTTCAAACTTTTTACTAATTTCTCTAGACACGCTCATTTGGCGATCAGCGCCCATATATAAAATCACTTCTTCAATAAATTTTAAGAGTCTGTGTGGTGATTCATATAAAATAATTGTTTCTTCGAAATCGGCTAAAAAGAGTAAACGGGTTTTTCTTCCTTTTTTTTGTGGCAAGAATCCTTCGAAATAAAATTTATCATTTGGCAAACCAGAGTTGACAAGGGCAGGCACAAATGCTGTTGGTCCGGGTAAGGTCTCTACTTCAATTTCCTCTTTAATACATTCGCGTACTAATAAAAAACCAGGGTCTGATATCGCAGGTGTACCTGCATCGCTTACTAATCCAATATTTGTACCATCCTTCAACATTTTAATAATCTCCTTTAATGCTTGATGCTCATTATGTTGATGGTGCGAAAGCAATCTTTTGTCAATTTCAAAATGGCGGAGCAATTGCCCAGCAGTACGTGTATCCTCGGCAAGTACTAAGTCAACCTCTTTGAGCATACGTAAAGCTCTTAGGGTAATGTCTTCTAAATTCCCAATGGGAGTGGGTATTAAAAATAATTTTCCGCTCATATTCTACGAAAATATAAAAGATTCATCATTTTCTTATCTTTGAGCAAAATTGAAAATATGTTACAAGTACCTTTTATCCGAGAGAACAGAGAATTCGTGATTGAACGTTTGCAGAGAAAGAACTTCAAGGCTATCGAATTAGTGGATGTGATTATCGATTTAGATGAGAAGAGAAGATCTTATCAAAATCAATCGGATAATGTTGCCTCCGAAGCAAACCAATTGGCAAAGCAGGTGGGTGAGTTAATGCGTACTGGTAAAAAAGATGAAGCAGAACAAATCAAGCAAAAGTCTACTGCTTTGAAAGATTCATTAAAGCAATTTCAAGATCAGCTAGCTGCAATTGAAGTAGAATTACATCAAGCTATTGTTCAATTACCGAATTTACCACATACATCAGTACCAGCAGGTATTACACCAGAGGAGAATGAAGTAGTACATCAATGGGGAGAGATTCCGAAATTATACGAAGGTGCCAAGCCACATTGGGAGTTAACATCTCAATATGACATCATTGATTTTGAATTAGGTGTTAAAATTACTGGAGCTGGTTTCCCCGTTTATAAAGGTAAAGGCGCAAGATTACAAAGAGCTTTAATAAATTTCTTTTTAGACGAGGGCTTAAAAGCCGGATATAATGAGGTAATGCCTCCGCATGTAGTGAATGCAGAATCTGGATTTGGAACCGGGCAGTTACCTGATAAAGAAGGACAGATGTATCATATGCCGATTGATGATTTGTATATGATTCCTACAGCTGAGGTTCCGGTTACGAATTTATACAGAGATGTAATTTTAAAAGAGGAAGAATTGCCCATTAAGAACGTAGCCTATACTCCATGTTTCAGAAGAGAAGCGGGTTCTTATGGCGCGCATGTACGCGGATTAAATCGTTTACATCAATTCGATAAAATTGAGATAGTACAAATTGTACATCCAGATAATTCATATGCTACGCTTGAAGAAATGGTAGCACATGTGAAGTCATTATTAGAAAAATTAAATATACCGTATAGAATTTTAAGATTATGTGGTGGTGACATGGGATTCACTTCTGCATTGACTTATGATTTTGAAACTTATTCAACAGCACAAGGACGTTGGTTAGAAGTGAGCTCTACCTCAAACTTTGAAACATATCAATCGAACAGAATGAAATGTAGATTCAAAGGTAAAGATGGTAAGAATCATTTAGTACATACACTAAATGGAAGTGCATTAGCATTACCACGTATCGTTGCAACTTTATTAGAGAACAATCAAACTGAGGAGGGGATAAGGATTCCGGAGGTGTTGGTACCTTATACTGGTTTTGAGATGATTAGCTAACTCTAGGGAAATTAGCAAATAAGATAATTAGCAAATTAGCTAATGGGTACGCTTGGTTAAATAATTACGATATTTAAGAGAGTTTTTTATTTGCTAATTTGCTAATTATCTTATTTGCTAATTCTATTAATCACCGCTTCCTTTGTTTTGGGTTTCAGCGAGTCGCGCCAACTAAAGCCCTTGAGTTTTAGTTCTTCTATTGCAATTTGATCGAGTGGCCAAAAGGTGGCATCAGGTTTTACTTTGAAGTTTACTTTTTGAACTTTATTTTCTTTGAAGCGAATAATCATGTTACTGCAATCAGCTTTGTTTACACCAACGTATTCTCCATCTTCTTCTTTTGCATAGTAAATGCTTTGTCCGTTGCCCTCTACATCTAATCTAATTAATTCGTTGTTTACAAAATGTCCGAACATATCTTTGCCTCTTATCTGATCAAACTTTGTGGAATCTAAAGAATCAATCATCACTAAGAAAGCATTGTTGTACATATTCATTTTATGTAAGTCACCATTTTTCAATTCGAGTGTAATAAAATCGGCAGTCATTTGAGCGCCTTGTGACCAAATCGTCGGATTAACATAACAACGCATTGTACTATCGATGTATGTGTACACAATAGAATCACAGCGAGCTTGTAAATCTGATTTGTAAGCACGAACATCATGATAAGCGATCATCGTTCTATACTTTTTAGTTTTGTCCATGAAGCTTCTTAAAGTATCAGCAGATACAAAAAGAGAATCATTATCAACTAACACTATAACATAAGCTTTATCAGTTACTACAGAAGATTCAGTAAAACGATTGTAATTTGCTTTATTGCCTTTTAAAATTATTTTTTGAACAGTGTCGGTGAAGGTTATATTCTTAGTAGCTCTACCTAAACCTTTGGTTCTATCATAATATAAAAAATCACCAGTCAAAGTTTGGGCTCCTGTTCTGTACAATGGATTCTTAGTGAATTGCGCAATGTCAGTTACTGTGTTGTATGTGCCAGCTTCCGCATATAAATAATCTTCTTTTGAAACTATAGTTGTAGGTCCGAAGAATGTCGCAATTCTAGTTTTCGTATTGTACTTTAAAGTATCAGAATTTAAAACATATTTAGGATTAGTGAGTACTACATATTTTTTAAAGAATGCATCGGCAGTATTTGCATAGTAATAGCCAAGTTCACTAGTTAATATATTTTCTTTATCTACAATTTTGCCGCCTTTTGGATATGTAGCAATACGATTCTTGGTATCATAATCTAAAATATTAGTCGTTAAAACCATTTCATTATGGTATACACGAACATTATTTTTGAATCTGGCAATTTTAGAATTTCCATCATAGTTAACTAAGTCTCCATATAAATTTAGAGAATCACCTTGTTGTATTCTTACTTTACCGAAAGCATCAACTTTGTTTTGTATATCATATAGTAATGCCGAGTCACAATACATTATAACATTGTCTTGTTTGAATCGACAATTACCTTTCAGTTTTTTTATTTGCTCGCTACCAACTTTTACAAATTCAAAAACATCGGCATTTAATACTTCAACACGGCTGGCCTTTTGGGCGAAGCTGTTAAAGCCTAAAATTAGAATTGAAATAAATAATACAAATGCCTTCATTCGGCGCAAAAATACTTTATTTGACTTAATTAAACGTAAAATAGATACTTTTGTATATAAATGCTGCAAAAACTACAAGAATATATAGATAAACACAGGCTGTTTGCGACTGAAAACAAATTGTTATTGGCCGTAAGCGGAGGGCTAGATTCTATGGTGATGTTAGATTTATTACATCGTTTGGGTTATGATATTCAAGTAGCACATATGAATTTTAATTTACGAGGTGATGAGTCAAACCAAGATGAAGCATTTGTAAGAAATCTATGTCAACGATTAAAAATTGAATTTCATGTCAAGCAAGTAGATACATTAAAACTCCAGGAGGAAGAAAAGATTTCTATTCAAATGGCAGCAAGAAAATTGCGTTACGATTGGTTTGAAGAATTGCGTGAAAGATTTAAGATTGATTATTTATTGACAGCACATCATGCCGATGATTCAATTGAAACTGTATTGATAAATATTTTGAGGGGAACAGGTTTAAGCGGATTAAAAGGAATAGTACATAATGAAATGGGAATTCGCCCTATGTTGTGTTTTAGCAGATCAGAGATTCATGACTATGCAAAAGTAAATCATATTCAATGGAGAGAAGATTCATCGAATTCTAAAGAAGATTATCTAAGAAATAAATTACGATTGAATATAATGCCGCAACTAGATAATATTGCACATCAATGGCGGGCCAATGTTTTAAAGCTTTCTGAAGATATAGCTATTTCAGAAAAAATATTAGAAAAACATTTTAATGAAGATTTAAGCCTTATCTTTTCTAATAATATTTTTGATATTAATCAAATTAAATCTAGAGAAGATGGATGTTGGATGTTCAGGAAATGCTTATTGAACTTCAACTTTAGTCATGGTGCAATTGATGATATATTATTAAATATTGATTCACAAACTGGTGCTATTTTTAGTTCTAATACACATCGATTAATTAAAGATCGAAACAAATTTATTTTAGAGAAGTTGATTGAATCAGCACCATCCGAAGAAATTATTATTGAATCAGATTTGTCTATTAAAAATGTTTCGAAGCAGAGGGTGGAATTGAAGTTATTAGATATTTCAGAAAGGCCAGAGCGTTTTCAGGGTTCTGAGATTTATATAGACTATGATAAACTTGAGTTTCCCATACAAATTAGGCATTGGCAGGCTGGAGACTGGTTTATTCCAATGGGTATGAAGGGTAAAAAGAAGCTGAGTGATTTTTTTATTGACGAAAAGTTCAGTATTCAACAAAAAGAAAATACATTTGTATTAGTTTCTGGCAATATAATTGCTGCAGTATTAAATAATAGGGTAGATGAGCGTTTTAAGCTTAGCGACACAACAAATAAAATATTAAAAATTAAAATAAATTAAATGCCAAAAACCGCATTATTTCAAGAAAGACAAACTTTAGGTTCCATGAAATTTTGGAGAACCAGAAGATTCGTTTTGGCATTATTTTGCTTCGCGGCATATTTTATTTCAGAAGAGAGAAATAGAGATCAAGAGGCTGATTTATTTTTAGTCGTAGGTGCAGGTATTTTATTTATTTCAATATTATTTATTTTTCTAACGCATTACAGAACGGTAGTTGAGAATGGTAGTTTAATATTAACCGGACTTTGGAGTACCAAAAAAGTTAAAATAGATCTTAGCAGTATTCGCTCTACCGAGATTGTTAAGTACAGTCCGTTCATGATCAACAACCCCGTTTACAATCTTCACAAAAAAGGCACTATCCGTTTTTACGCTTATGGCAAATACGCTGTAAAGCTAATCGACAAAGACGGTTTAGAGTATGTTATTGGTTCACAAGACCCAATAGAGTTCAATAATGTGTTGAAGGGCTTGATAAATAAAAATCTATAAATTCTCTAATTGCATAAACACAGGTATCAGAGCTTTTCCATTTTCTGATAAATGATATTCTATGTGCAATGGTTTCTCAGAGATAATATGCTTTGATAGAAGATTCGCCTCTTCTAATTCTTTTAATGCTACTGCAAGTGATTGTTTGTTGCTACCTTCAATATCTCTAAGAAGTGAACTAAATCGAATAGGTTTATCGACTGCAAGTCTGAAAATTTCTGGTTTCCATTTGCCAGATAAGAGTTTCAGCAATGCAGTTGCAGGGCAAGTTTCTGTTGTATTATTATCTTTTTGATTAGTCATATTTTTCTGACTTATTGATTGTTAAAAATTATGTAATGACCTTTGATCTATGAAAGCAAAAATCTTTGTACCAATTGTACTATTAATTTTTATTTCAATCAAGAGTTATAGTCAGAACAAAAAAGAGATGAAAGAGTTTACCAATCCTTTATTATGTGATCCAGAAATTGGTATGTGTGAAGTACCAGCCGAAAATACTGATTCTTCAGTTTTAGCAAAGCCATTAGAAATAAAGAAACCAGTTAAGTTAATTTACTTCACTGATCCTATTTGTTCATCTTGTTGGGGTATAGAGCCAGTGCTGCGGAAGTTTAAGTTAGAATATGGCGATGATGTAGAAATTGAATATCGTATGGGCGGATTGTTGCCTGACTGGAGTTATAACAATGGTGGAATTAGCAAGCCTTCAGATGTAGCACATCATTGGGACGAAGTAAGTGTCTATTACGACATGCCTATTGATGGGGATGTTTGGTTAGAAGATCCGCTACACTCATCTTATCCACCTTCTATAGCATTTAAAGCAGCACAGATTCAAGATGAGAATAAAGCAATTTTATTTATGCGCGAGATTCGAGAGATGGTCTTTTTAAAAAAGAAAAACATAACGAAATGGGAATATATAGAAGAAGCTGCAAAGCTTGCTGGATTAAACATTGTTCAATTCAAATCAGATTATGAATCAAAGGCTAAAGAATTATTTAATGAAGATTTAAAATTGGCAGGGCAGATGGGAGTAAGAGGTTTCCCTACTATATTTTTTACAGATAATACGGCTAAACGAGAAATAGTTTATGGTAGCAAACCATATAGTAGTTATGAGAATGCACTTTTAAAAATTTATCCGGATGTCAAGAAGAAATCATATGATCACAATTACGAAGCATTATTTAAGAAATACAATTCATTAACTGCGAAAGAATATTCAGAACTATCGGGAATATCAAGAGCAGAGGTAGAGAAAGCACTTGACGAGCTAGTTGCAATAGGTAAGTTAGAGAGATTGCAAACTAAAAACGGATCGATTTGGAGAAAGAAATAGGACTACATTTTTAGCCCTATTTCTCTTAATCTCTCATCTAAATATTGTCCGGCTGTATAGTCAGAATATGCTTTTGGATGTTCTTCATCAATACATGATTCTAAACAAGCTAAGCTCATTTCTGACTTCGGATGTAAGAAGAAAGGTACTGAATATCTTGAAGTACCCATTAATTCTCTTGGTGGATTAACTACTCTATGTGTGGTAGATTTCAGTTTGTTATTTGTTAGTCGTTGTAGCATATCACCAACATTTACTACAATGTCATCTGCTTGCGCTTTTACTGGGTACCATGTTCCATCACGTGTTAATACTTCTAAGCCATCAGCACTTGCACCAATTAATAAAGTGATTAAATTAATATCTTCATGTGCTCCAGCTCTAACTGCATCAGGTTCTAAAGCATCTGGATTTGTAATAGGGAAATAATGTATTGCTCTTAAAATACTATTACCATTTCTGATCTTAGCATCAAAATAATTTTCTTCTAAATTTAGATATACTGCAATTGCTTTTAAAATATGAGTACCTGCATACTCTAATTTTTTATAAACTTCTTTTGTTATTTCATTGAAGCGTGGCAACTCGTCTACTAGAATATTATCTGGATATTCATCTTTAGGCAAAACTTCTCCTTCAACATATTGACCTACTTGCCAAAATTCTTTTAAATCGGGAGTCTTAGAATCTTTTGCTTTTTCTCTACCCTTACTTGTATATCCTCTTTGTCCGGCTAGTTCAACTATCTCATATTTCTTTTTGATATCTTCTGATAAGTCAAATAATTTCTTCACTTCGACATAAAGTTCAGCCATTAACTCTTTACTCATTCCATGATTTGCTATGGTAACAAACCCGGTTTCATTAAATGCTTTACCAATGCCTTGAGAAAAATTATTTCTTTGTTCAGCATTACCATTAATATAATCATTTAGATCTAAGCGAGGAATGTTTACTGTTGTCATATCATTTGATTTTATGCAAATTAATAAATTGAATATATAATCTGAAATAATATATTAATAAAGCTAATAAAATCAATAGGTGTAGTATAAATAAGATGATTAATGTATTATTAGAATACTTCCATCGTACAATGCTTTCACCTTTATTTATTTTTACAGATTGATGTGAAATATTTGATTGATATGAAGCTGTCTCTACGTCGTTAACATATGTATGCCAGCCAGGGTATGGATTTTGTGCTAATGTAAGAGAATTTGTATCACTACTAGAAACTTTAAATTGGATATCATTAATTTTGAAATTCATTAATTCAACTTTTGAATTAATATTATTCTCTAAATAGTAAAAAGGTTTATTCCAGATACTATCTTTTAATTTACTTTCAGATAAATCATTAAATGATTTTAGAACAAATGGATTGTAACCATCAATAGCAATTTCTCCAAAATAACAATTCATATTCCAGTTTAAAGGCCAACGATATTGATAAGTTTGGTCTATATGTGTAATAAGTGGAGTTGATGAAGGTGTTTCTATATTTTCATCTCTATTATGAATTAGTTCATCAACCTCTTTGCTTTTAACTTCCAATACCATGCTGGCATGTGAATTCAATTGAATACTCACAAACATATCTATTGAAATTATGATCAATAAAAAAATTGTATTGAATTTTTTATTGATAAGTAATAAAGCAAAAAGAACAGAATGAATAATTAGTTGAAATAAGATATGTTGTAGAAAACTAAATTTCTCTAAATCGTTAATAAAAGAGATGTGATTTTTGTATGAGATTAAAATGATAATACTAAGTATTATGAGAGCTATAATAGTTACTCTAAAAGCTTTCCATTTGTTTTGAACCTGTATATATTGAATACTTGAGCCAACAAGTATCAAAGCAGTAATGATAAAAAACAATCTGAATAATGACGGGAATCTAAATAGATTAAACCCAGGTAAGTAATGATAAAGTAATTCTCTAATTGGTGTTGCAGAACCAAATGAAATAATTAGAAATAATATAGAAAGCAAGATTAGTAATGCCTCGTATTTATTTAATTTCCTAAAACATCCAAATAATAAAAAAATGAAACCCAATACACCAAAATAACCATTCGCCATAGATAGGTCAGTTTTGAAAAAATCGGGATTTTTAAATGTGCTAAATGGGAATAAAAATGAAATGGTACTATTAATACTAAATGGATGCTGTAATGCTCTATTTAATGTAATTCCAGAACCTCTACTAAAATAAGCTGAGCTACTAATAATAGAATATGTAATTGGTATTGTGGTTAGTATTAAAAGTATTAGCCATATTATTCGAGATCTAATAAAATTAATTTTATTAGAATCTTTAATAAACAAAACAAATTGATCTATAGAGAAAATATAATAGAGAACTATTACAAATGCTGGGTAAGAACTACTAAGAAAAAAATAATTAATTAATATAAAAGCAATTAATGAGCGTTTATTAATAGTAACACGAATATCAAGATAAAAATATAGTAACCATGGTATGAATACTGCTGCATATATCCATGTTAAATGTTGTGCATTCCCGATTATAAAACCAGATGATATATATGATACTGCTAGGATACTTGAAATGCTTTTGTTAAAGTTTAATCTTTGAGATAATTTATAGAATCCAATGCATCCAAAAATCAGAGCGAATAGAATTTCTAATTGAATTATTGACATCGAGTAGCCAAATAGTAAGGAGATAATCCATGTAGGGTAAAACCAAACACCTGACTGTGGATCAGCGAATGTAGGGTAGCCACCTAATTGATACGGATTCCAAAATGGTAATACGCCATTATTTAATGATTTAGAAATAAAAAATCTCCAAGGTAAATATTGTTCTGCCATGTCCCACTTCATAGAATAGGCATCGAACCACATAAAATGAAATGCGATTACAACATATAATATTAGAAAGATTAAATAATAATCTATTTTAATATTGCTCTTCTTCATCAATAGGCTCTTTGAGTTTTTCTTTTATTTTTTGAAGATTTGATTTTTTATTTTTCTGTATTGTTTTAATAGTATCTTTTTTCTGAATTGGAAGATCTTTCTCCCAATCAGTAGCACCTTCATTTAATTGCTCTCTAAATTCTTTGTCTTTTTTAAACCAGTTTCCAAACTCATCTTTTAGAATTTGTTTAACCTCTTGTCTTTCTTGTTTAAGATCTTCTGCTATTTTCTTTTTTATCATCTGTTTATCTAAAGAAAACTTCGGACTTGCAGCATCACCATACATTCTAATAAATAAGGTAGTTTTCCCAGATCCATCATCTTCAATTTCACCAAATTGTTCATCTCCTAATTTCTTAGACTTCTTTTTGATAACATTTGACAATAACATTTTTAAATGATAATCTATTTGATTGTTGAATTGATGTGTACCTGAAAGATTAAGATTCAATGCATTAGATTTTACTTCCATATCTGGAATATAAATTACACTGTTTTTGATACTAATATTGTTTTCAAGATTTGAGAATCTCAAATTTTTCAGTTCATTGACATCTATATATTTTGAAAGAGCGAGCAATGGAGTGAAATTTATCAGCTCTCCATTTTCAATTAATAATTTACCATCTGCAGTAAATAAATTATGATTTGAATTCAAATTCTCATCCCATGCCATATTGATTTTCAAATCACTTGTAAGTACCCCTTTTATATTTTTATCAGTTAATATATCTATACCAAAATTTTTGAACTCTCTAAATAAATTTGACACATCTACTTTTTGTAAACTTAGTCCGATTTTCATCGGCATTAAAATCGGATTTCTAGTATCAAAATTAATATCAGAGAATACAATTCCTTTTTGAGATTGAAATGATAAATATTCTGCATCTAAAATTTGATCATCAATTTTTATTTTGCCTTCAATGTCATTTGCTTTAAATAGATCGAATGATAACTTTTTAATATTCAATAGAATATTAGCTTTAAGTTTCTTGCTTATTTTAAATTTATAAGTTTCCCCCTGTTCAACCTTACTAGATGAAAGCAATTCTTGTAGATTAATATTATTAGAATGTAATGTTGCATCCATTTGCAACTCTTGATCATCATTTAATAAATAGGCAAAAATATTTCTAAAGTAACCTTTGATACTTGCGTCAGATTCACCTAATTTAAAGTTTGAATTGTCAATCCTTAAGTCATTTTTCTGGAAACTTAATAAAGCATTCAACTGATCGATTGCAAGACTATAGTTTTTTGCATTAAGTTTAGTATTTGAGATATTAATAGTACCTGATGAATTAACATTTTTGAAGTTTTTGGCATCTTTTATGTCAGAAACTAATCCTTCAATTTTAATATCAAAGCTAATTCTACCTTTTTCTGAGTTAATATTTTTTACAGGAAAAAGTTTTAATAATTCAGGTATATTTTGACTTGTTTTTAAAGCACATTTAAGATACGGGCTATTAAAATTTGAAAGTTCGATTGTAGAAATAAATTCTTCATTATTATATAAACCCTTAAGATTTTCAACTCTTAATACATCGTCTGTAATAGTACTTGTACGATTATTAGAATAAAAAACACTACAGTTTACATTATTTAATTTTAAATCTTTGAATTCTGTGGTATTCACTACTATATTAGTATTGACAAGTCCAGCTTGTAATTCAACATTCGGAGTTTGATTATTCATAAAACCTCCTTTGACTTTCATTTTAAAATAGAAATTCCCTTCGCTTTTAAAATCTTTAGTATTTTGATAAACAGCATCAGGGAGTATGCTTAAAAAAGATTGAATGTTTAATTCTTTTCCATCTATTACAATGTCAACATTTTTATTCTTATCAGAATATTCAATTTTTCCATTTAATAATAAATTTAATTTTTCAATACTAAACGCAGTGTTATTGAATCTATAAGTATTATTCAAAAGATCTATACTGAATTCAGAGTCAAGTTTTATTCTTTTGTTTTTTAAGTAAGAAATTTTTTCGAGTAGTAAAGATTTAATAACTAAATCTGATTTTATTTTTAGTTCAAATTTATTAGAACCAAAATCTCCAGATGCATCAATATCATCTACATCAAATACCATATATTGGTTACTTGATTCATCGAAATGTTTAATGATTGAATTATGTATTTCAATTTCCTTAATCTTCAAATTGAAATTTTTAGATTCTGAATCATCATTCTTCTTCAATACATCAAAATTAAACTTGCCGTCTTTAAGAATTTTAGAATTCCAGACAGCGTTATTTATATAAAGTTTCTTTACGATGTACTTCTTTTGATAAATATCCCAAATATTAAAAAGCATTGATATCTCGTCAGCCACCAATAAATCTTCATTATGACTTGAATCAGAGCTTTTAATACTCACATTTGGGAAGATTAAAGCAATTTGAGGGAAGTGTTCAAGGAAGTTTAATTCAATTTTATCGACCTTAATAGGAGTATTAAGACTTTTATTTAATTCCTTAACAGCAGCTTGTTTGATGTCGTTTTCAAAGTACCAAACTAATAGAAGCCCCTGAATGACAAATATTAAAGCAATTAGAATCGACCAAAGGATAACTTTTTTGAATAATTTCATTCTAGCTAAAACGTACAATTTCTCTTTCAAACATATATTAAATTAAATTTTTTTTCAGATTTTTTTTGGAATAATTAAAAGAGTTCTATATTTGCAGTCCCAAAAGCAAGGAAACAAGCTTTTAGAAGGAGGCTTAGCTCAGCTGGTTCAGAGCATCTGCCTTACAAGCAGAGGGTCACTGGTTCGAATCCAGTAGCCTCCACGAAACCTCGACAGACGTCGGGGTTTTTTCGTTTTAAATAGTTTTCAAATAACTCTAGTAAATATTATTTATACCTCCATAATATTGAACATGTATTATGTCTATATCCAATTCTAGGAAAAGAGAAAATGGAATAGAGAATTGAAAAAGTTAATTAACTAAACAATTTGCATTTAAAATGTAATTAATGTGTATGACTATTATGCACATGATCCACACTAAACATGTTTGAATAATTATTCGCCATATTCACTGCAAATGGAGTTAGCATTACAATCGGATGTGTTTTGAAATCTATATTCGTTGCACCGTTTAGCATTTTTGATGCATCAACATATAAGTGAACTTGCGGACCATCGTCACCATGTGATGCTCTTACTTCTGCTTTTTCATCTCCGAAATTCAATGTAATGTTTTTGATGTTATTCATCATAGGGTTATTCATACCTCCAAATCCGCCGATATGATATTGAAACATTTGTGGTGTAATGATAGCATCAGTTGTATCATCAAATCTGCCCTCCATTTTCAAAAAGATATATCCCGAATTCCATGTCCAGTACATACCAGCCGCTTCTCCGCCTGGGTCTAGTGCACCTGTTCGCTTATCTAATGACATCGTGCTTCTCAAACTATCTACACCCACAATAAATTCAATACCTGAATAATTGCCTTCTGGTATATCGCTAAAATTAATTTCTCTACTACTTACAATACTTTCTTTCATTAAGAAATACGAACTGTCTTGAGGTATTATATACTTCGAGCCATTTTCATTTATCAGTACTATGTTACTTATGAAATAATCAAATCTACTAATGCTGTAATTTTGGTTAAAAGAATTATAGTAAAACATTGAATCTAATACTAAATTTAAATTACCTACTCTATTATCAAATTCTATAGTTAATTCTCCTTTTCTATTCGGGTCTATATCTTCGGATGTGTGCAAATCATCATCTTCTTTACAAGCTGTAAATGCAAGTGCAGTAAATAATATTGTAATTAAAGTTTTATTATATGTTTTCATTTCGGATGTTCTTTAATGCTGTAAAGATACTGCTTAAAATACTGTTAGCATAATTTGTTCTGTCACAATAGTTACATAATTTCCTCTAAAATATGATGAGAATTAAGTGCTTTGAAGTTTTCTATATGAGCAGCATAATAATTTAACAATTGCATTAGCATTTGCTTTCTCTGCTCTTTAGTCAATTTTAATAATCGTATATCATCCCAAGTATTGTTTTGTAAATGAGAAAGAATGATTGTAGAAGTTTCATCTAAAAAAGCTGGGTGAGTAGGTATGCTATTTACATAAGAAGCCTCGCGCATATCAAAATATTTAGATTGCTCTGTAATATTATTTTGAGGGTAGAATCCTAGATGTTGAGTATACCTTAATAAAAACCATAAATGAAAATTCGCAACATTACCTTCAGTTAAATCTAGTAGTTCTATAGATCGAAATAAAAAGTCAAAAAGATTTTCATCTTGATGTTGCTCTCTTAAAGTATTATGCAGTAACTCGCATATAAATAATGCAAGCGATGTTTTAACAATATTTAAGGGTATGGTTTGAAATACAGGTGATGCTTTTAATTCTGATATTCTTTGTAAGCCACCATTTTCTTTATGATAAACTACCATGTCTACTAATTGCAAGTTTTGCAACATTGACAATCGTATTTTAGATTTATTTTTTCTTACACCTTGCAATAAGTATGACTGTGTTCCGAAAAGTTCTGTATAAATATGAATTACTAAACTACTTTCAGAGTAGGGCGTTGACTTTAAAATTATACCTCTTGTTTTGTGTAACATAATGTTAATGAATGAACACAATTTTGCTAACCATTGTTTCTAGTCCTTCTTCATTAGCTGAATAAACAAGATATACACCTGATTGAACTCTCTCCCCACTGAAATTATTTCCATACCATATAGCTTGAGAACCGTTCGCTTTTGTTGTGAAAACTACTTTACCTTCTATATCAGTTATCTTAACATTGGCAGCATTTACTAGTCCCTCGATTGCAATAGCTCCACTATATGTTTCTCTAACCGGATTAGGAAATACTTTTATCTTTTCTTTATTAGTCTCTAATCCTTCTGTAGCGTCTGATCTATATGATACAATACCCAGGTCTGTCGCAAAATAGACTTCACCTGTTTGTTGGTCTATTGCGATATCATTAATAATATTTGTTAATAGTGGTGAATTATCTGTGTTAAAATAATGTATCTGTTCTGTACCATCCGAAGTAAATAGCCAAGCTCCATTTCTTGTGCCAATCCATTTTCTATTGGCAGCATCAACCTTAATACAAGTAATTGATTCGTTCTCTAAAAGTGATTGTACAAATTCTCCATCTATTACTTTTACTGGTTGCGCATCTGTATCTGCATTGGGGTCTAATATATCTGCTGTATTATAAAATACTGCAAGTCCTTTATTCGTACCCACCCACATTCTTCCATCTAAATCTTCTGTTATGCATAATACCTCTGATGCATCTTTTGGTAAATTACCATTATTAGCACCTGATGATAATCTGATATACCTAACTGTTCCATTAGTATTTTCTTTGAATACTAATATTGCATTACTTCTAGGAATAGTAACCCATTTTTGATCATATTCATCGATAGTTATATCACTTACATATTTATATTCTGCAAATATACCTGGGAACTCAAAAGCTTGCCATTGTCCGTTCGTTTTCAAAACAGAGATAGGTTTATCTGCCCAATAATTACTTACCCATAATTGTGATTTAGAATCGAAGGCCATGCCTGTTACTCTGTACTGTCCGTCGTTACCAAAAGCTTCACCTATAGTGGAATTATAACCACTGTAATCTCTTATGTATCCGTTTTCGTCAAACTCAACGATCCCTTTCCAAAATGTTCCATAGTACTCACGATTATTTTTTTTGTTTATTGCTACTGAGATGATATCGTAAAATGAATCTACTATAGGGTAATTCAAGTAGTTGTAATTTTTCCATTCTTTATTTTGATAACGATAAATTCCATTCAACGTAAATCTATTCGAATAGCCTTCACCAACTGTGCCAGATGCAACTATTAATTTTCCATTGTTGATGGCCAATCTTCTTGCAATTGAAGCGAACGGACCGTTAGGTATATATGTGCCGGTTAATATATTGTTATCATATCTTTGTAAACCCCTGGTTATATTAGCTACCCAGAGTTTGCCAGCATTGTCAAAACTCGCATTAATGAATTTATCAGAACCTGCATTAATAAAACTTACCCATTGCATATTTTCATCATAAGCTACTAATCCGTATTGGTATACACTCAATAATTTATTTTGACTTAATACAAATTTCCCAAGTCCGCCTTGAAATACATTATTCGATTGTAACCATTCATTTCCATTAAATTCATAGATGCCATCTTTTAAAAATGCATAAAGTCTATTGTTAAATGTTACACATGATGTAGCCGGAAAAGGATTAGAAGGGAAAGAATATAAACTTCTATGTTTACGCCAGTTTTGATAGTTTGCTAAATTCGGATTGTTGTAGTTAGCTTCGTAAATTCCGCTATCTGTCGCTGCAAAAATTTTATCATTAAAAATTGAAATGCTATTAACACCCAAGTTTGAACCATTATCACCTAAATAATAGGTGTCTTTGATTTCAATTTTATTTAAATCTAATAACACAATACCAAAACCGCAATTGATGTAAGCGATTCCATTAATACAATTAATGCTATTAATAGACTTAATACCTGTTATTTCTGTTTTAAATATGTCATCAATATTGATAATCTCTCTTCCTTTAATTAGATCAATATTGGTATTTTCATAAGCTACAATAACTGTTTTGGTGCTCGCATCATAAGCTCCAGTTTTCAAATTAGTGCCTGATAGGCCATCTTGTTTTGTTATAACTGACATACTACTGTCTTGTAGATTTAAGACAAAAACGCCACCTGATGTGATACAGAAAATCTCTTGACCTGTGTTTAATACCTGTACTGCTTGCTGATAGGGCATATGACTTGTCCAGGCACCAATTTTAGTATTTTGTGCATAACTATCAACAAAACAGGTTATTAGCAATAAAACAATGAAGATTCTTTTCATGAATTCAATAATAAACATCTAAATAACAAAAAAAGCGAGTAAATATTACCTGAAGCTTATAATAAAGCCTGAATTTTTGCTTAAAAAATTGCATTTTTGCAGCTTATTTTAAGTTATGTGGGGGAAATTCTCTGAGTCTATATTAAAGTATCGTTTATTCTATATAGCGTTGATATTTATTATCACTGCTTTTATGGGCTATAATGCGAAAGATGTTGAGTTATCTTTTGCTGGATCTAAGATTCTTCCATTGTCAGATCCCGAGTATATAGCTTATAATAAATTCAAGAAGAAGTTTGGTGAAGATGGTACCATGATGGTGCTTGGTTTACAAACAGAAAATATATTCCAAAAAGATTTATACAATAGTTGGTCAAATTTAGGTGATAGTATTCGTAAGATTGATGGTATCGTAAATGTATTATCAGTCGCACATGCTTTTGAATTAAAGAAAGACACTGTTAAACGTTCTTTCGTACTTCAGCCAATACATCGATCAACAGTCAACACACAAGAACAATGTGATAGCATTAGAAATGTGTTTTTGAATTTACCATTTTACGAAGGTTTAATTTATAATAAAGATTCGTCGAGCACATTGATGGCTGTTAGTTTTGATAGTCTAACATTAAATAGTAAAAAACGTGCAGGTGTATTAAAAGAAATTTTAGTGCATGTTGATAGATTTGAAAAAGAGCAGAATGTTACTTTAGCTAAATCCGGATTGCCGTATATACGTTCCGTGATTGCGAACTTAGTTTCAGGTGAATTTAAATTGTTTTTAATTCTTGCTTTAGCAATCACAGCAATAATTTTATTATTATTCTTCAGATCATTCTATGCAGTACTATTCCCAGTGATTGTTGTATTGTTTGGAGTAGTTGCAGCATTAGGTACCATTGTGTTATTCGGATATAAGATTACGATACTAACCGGATTAATACCACCGCTCATTGTAGTAATAGGCATACCTAATAGTATTTTGATACTAAATAAGTATCATACAGAATACATGCTATTGCAAGATAAGTTCAAAGCATTAACTATCGCAATACGTCGTGTTGGTTCTACTATTTTTTTCGCTAACGTAACAACTGCAATCGGTTTTGGGGTATTTGGATTTACAAATTCAGAGGTCTTAACAGAGTTTGGAATTATTGCATCTTTAAACGTAATGATTACTTGGTTGTTCTCGTTAATACTTATACCGATTATCTTTAGCTATTTACCTAATCCGAAAGCTTGGCAAACAAAACATCTTGAAAATAAATATTTGTCGAGGTTTATAGAGAATGTTGATAATTGGGTACACAATAAAAGGTTAGCTATATATCTCGTTACTTTATCAATAATATTAATTTCCTTAGTCGGTATGTTAAAGGTAAATGTCAACGGATACATGGTTGATGACTTACCTCAAAATTCACCTGTGCTAAAAGACTTGCGTTTCTTTGAAAACAATTTTGATGGTGTATTGCCATTAGAAGTGCAAGTAGATAGTAAGAGAAAAAACGGATTAATAAATATACCTAGCATTAAGAAAATTGAGAAGTTAGATAAAATGATTTCTGCTTATCCAGAATTTTCTAGATCGATCTCATTAAATGAAGTTTTAAAATTTTCTAAACAAGCATTTTATAATGGAGATGCAAACTTTTATGCTTTACCAAGTGAAGCAGAGGCTGCATTCATTTTAAGATATGCTAAACAATCAGGAGCATCAGGCTCATTAATGAAGTCATATATTGATAAAAATAATCAAGTTATAAGAATTAGTTTTCAAACAAGAGATGTTGGTTCTAATAGAATGAATGATTTACTTGATGAATTAAAACCCAGAATCGATTCAATATTCAATCCAGAGAAATACGATGTTCTACTTACCGGTAGCAGTGTATTATTTGTAAAAGGAGCAAACTATTTACTGCATAATTTAGTAGAGAGTTTAGCAATTGCATTTTTCTTAGTTGCACTATTGATGTATGTATTATTCAAAAATTTGAGAATGGTAATAATCGCACTAGTACCGAATATTATTCCATTAATTATTACAGCAAGTATAATGGGTTATTTAGGTTTGAGTTTAAAGCCTAGTACCATATTAATTTATAGCATAGCATTAGGTATTGCATCAGATCAGACTTTGTATTTTTTAACAAAGTTCAGACATGAACGCAAGTCTGATAAATTGAATACATCAAGAATCATATCAATGACCTTAAAAGAGACTGGTATGAGCATGATATATACAGCAATTATTTTATTCTTCGGTTTCGGTATATTTTCTGCATCGACATTCGGAGGTACTGTTGCATTAGGTATTTTATTATCAATCACATTAATGGTTGCTATGTTATGTAATTTGATTTTATTACCAGCATTATTATTAAGTTTAGACAATAAAGAGAAGAAAGATTAATACAGAGTATGAGTAAGTATCCAGAATATAAGAATCTAAATCTATCACAAATAAGCAAAGACATCCTGAAGTTTTGGAAGGATGAGAAGATATTTGAAGCGAGTATCAATACGAGACCCGCATCAAAACCTTATACCTTTTATGAAGGTCCGCCTTCAGCAAACGGTATGCCCGGTATTCATCACGTGATGGCTAGAAGTATTAAAGATATTTTCTGTCGTTATAAAACGTTACAAGGCTACCAAGTAAAACGTAAGGGAGGTTGGGATACTCACGGCTTACCTATTGAGTTAGCAGTAGAAAAATCATTGGGCATTACCAAAGAAGACATAGGCAAAAAAATATCAGTAGATGATTACAATGCTGCATGTAAAAAAGAGGTAATGAAGTATACGGATGTGTGGAATGATTTAACAGAGAAGATGGGATATTGGGTAGACTTAGATCATCCATATGTTACTTATCATAATGAATACATTGAAACACTTTGGTGGTTATTAAAAGAAATGTATTCGAAAGGATTGTTATATAAAGGATATACGATACAGCCATTTTCACCAGCAGCAGGTACCGGATTAAGTTCGCACGAATTAAATCAGCCAGGTACTTATAAGATGGTAAAAGACACGACGGTTATTGCGCAATTTAAGATGATTAAATCTGCAGATACTGATCAATTATTTTCTGATGTTTCAGGAGATATTCATTTTATTGCATGGACGACTACTCCTTGGACATTACCTTCAAATACAGCATTAGCTGTAGGAAAAGAAATTGAGTATGTATTGGTAAAAACTTTTAATCAATATACTTCAGAAGCAATACAAGTAATATTAGCTAAAGATTTATTTGCTAAATATTTCTCAGAGAAAAATTCAGAATTAAGTTTAGAAGATTTTAAGGCAGGTGATAAAAATATTCCGTTTAAAATTTTAAAAACATTCAAAGGAAAAGATTTAGCAGATATACGATATGAGCAGTTGTTGCCCTATGCACAACCAGAAGAAGGTGATGCATTCAAAGTAATCATTGGCGATTTTGTTACTACTGAAGATGGTACAGGTATAGTACACATTGCACCAAGTTTCGGTGCAGATGACTTTAGGGTAGCGAAGCAAAATGGAATCGGATCGTTAATATTAGTAAATCGTCAAGGAAAATTTGTAGAGTCAGTAACAGATTTTGCAAATGAATTTGTGAAAGAAGATTATTTAAGTCTAGATGAAAAAGAAGCTGAGAGATTAAAGCAAGGTAGAGATAAATATCTATCTGTTGATGAAAGAATTTCAATCAAGTTAAAAACAGAAAACAAAGCTTTTAAAGTTGAGAAATACGAACACACTTATCCGCATTGTTGGAGAACAGATAAACCAATTTTATATTATCCATTAGATTCTTGGTTCATCAAAACTACTGCATTGAAAGATCGCATGGTGGAGTTGAATAAAGAAATCAATTGGAAGCCAGAGTCGACAGGTACAGGTAGATTTGGTAATTGGTTAGAGAATTTAGTTGATTGGAATTTATCACGCTCACGTTATTGGGGAACACCTTTGCCAATTTGGAGATCAGAAGATGCAACAGAAGAAATTTGCATTGGCTCGGTTGATGAGTTGAAGAAAGAGATGAAAGCAGCATTAAATTCAGGCTTATTATCATCCGAAGAAAATGAAAAGCTACAAAGCATTGTTGAGCAATACGAAAAGAGCGCATTTGATTTACACAGACCATATGTTGACTATATAGTATTGCACAAGAATGGTAAAAAATTATACCGTGAACCAGATTTAATTGATGTTTGGTTTGATTCAGGAGCTATGCCTTATGCACAGTGGGGCTTAGATCAGCAGAAGTTAAACAATAAAGATGCACAGCCATTTGCGAACGGTTGGGAGGGAGCATATCCTGCAGATTTTATTGCAGAAGGGGTTGATCAAACAAGAGGATGGTTCTTTACATTACATGCGATTGCAGTTTTATTGTTTGATTCGGTGGCGTATAAGAATGTGGTGTCGAACGGATTAGTTTTAGATAAAAATGGAAACAAGATGTCGAAGCGTTTAGGGAATGCTGTCGATCCGTTTTCTACCATTGAACAGTTTGGTGCAGATGCAACGCGTTGGTACATGATAAGTAATGCAGCGCCTTGGGATAATCTAAAGTTTGACATCGAGGGATTAACAGAGGTGCAACGTAAATTTTTCGGCACGCTTTATAATACATATGCATTCTTTGCATTGTATGCAAACATTGATGGTTTCGAGATAGATGAAAATAATTTAACGCCATTAGCAGAAAGAGCAGAATTAGATCGCTGGATAATCTCGAGTTTAAATACATTGATTGCTGAGGTAGAAGAGTCTTATGAAAACTACGAGCCACATAGAGCAGCAAGATCAATACAAAGCTTTGTAGATGAGAATTTGTCGAACTGGTATGTTCGTTTAGCACGCCGTCGTTTTTGGAGAGGGGAAATGACTGCTGATAAAAAAGCGGCATATGAAACATTATATGAATGTTTAGTGACATTATCTAAGTTAATGTCACCGGTTGCGCCGTTTTTTGCCGACTGGATGTATAAAAATTTGACGAAAGAGCAATCGGTACATTTGAGCAATTGGCCAAAAGTTAATAGGTCAGCCATTGAAGAATCGTTAAATGAGAGTATGCAATTAGCTCAAGATATTTCATCGATGATTTTATCATTGAGAAAGAAGGTGAGTATAAACGTGCGTCAGCCATTACAAAAAGTATTGGTCCCAGTATTAGATGCTGGCTTTGCTGAAAAAGTTGAAAGGGTAAAATCTTTGATACTATCTGAGACGAACATTAAGGAAATAGAGTACATAAAAGATACCGAAGGTTTCATAAAGAAAAAGGTTAAACCTAATTTCAAATTGTTAGGAGCCAAAGTAGGTAAAGATATGAAAGAGGTTGCAGCAGAGATTGTTGCGATGAGTTCAGAACAGATATCTATGTTCGAGAAAGACGGCAAAATAAGCCTTAACACCGGCAATTACGAAATATTATTATCAGAAGTTGAGATACTAGCAGATGATATTCCGGGTTGGCTGGTAAATGTCATGGGTAAACTAACAGTAGCCTTAGATGTTACCCTAACTGAAGAGTTAAAACAAGAAGGAATTGCACGTGAATTCATCAATAGGGTGCAAAATTTGCGTAAAGAGAAAGATTTTGAAGTGACAGACCGAATAAATGTATTGGTCGCTGAAAATGAATTTATTAAAGAAGCAATTAATAATAATTTAGATTATATTTGCGCCGAAATTTTAGCAAACAAACTAGAGTTCAGTACTGAACTTACTAACAAGGAAAGGGTTGAAATAAATGAAAAAGAAATCTACATCGGCATCGAAAAAGCCAACGGCTAAGAAAGTTGTTGCAAAGGCTGCACCTAAGAAGGCAGTAGCTAAAAAGGCAGTAGCGAAAGCAGCACCTAAAAAGGCAGTAGCTAAAAAGGTAGTGGCGAAAGCAACACCTAAGAAGGCGGCGGCTAAAGTTGTAGCTAAGAAAATCGAAAAGAAGAAAATTGTAGCGAAAGCAACAGCGAAGAAAGTTGTAGCGAAAGCAGCACCTAAGAAGGCGGTAGCTAAAGCTGTAGCTAAGAAAATCGAAAAGAAGAAAGTTGTAGCGAAAGCAGCACCTAAGAAAGCTGTAGCTAAGAAAATCGAAAAGAAGAAAATCGTAGCGAAGCCAGTTGCCCCTAAGAAAGTCGTTGCAAAGAAAATCGAAAAGAAGAAAATTGTAGCGAAGCCAGTTGCAAAAGTTGTAGAGAAGAAAGTTGTTTCAAAACCTGTTGTTAAAAAAGAAGTAGCAAAACCAATTGTTAAACCTGTAGAGAAGAAAGTTGAAGTGAAAGTTGAGAATAAAGCTCCAGAGAAAACAAGATATGCAGATTCTGAATTAGTAGAGTTTAAAGAAATAATCATAAGAAAATTAACTTCAGCTAAAGAAGAATTACAACTATTGACTGAAACATTGAGTAACCCTAATAGTAATGGTACCGACGATACAGCTGGTACTTTCAAAGTATTAGAAGATGGTTCTGCGACATTAGAGAAAGAACATGTTAATCAATTAGCTGCACGTCAACGTAAATTTATTGATCAATTAGAAGCTGCTTTAGTTAGAATTGAAAATAAGACATACGGTGTTTGTAGAGAGACTGGCAAATTAATTCCGAAAGAGAGATTAAGAGCTGTGCCGCATACAACATTAAGTATGGAAGCTAAATTAAAACAAAACTAATTCTAAAAATATCATGAAAGTATGCGCATATTTGCGCATACTTTTTTTATGCAATGAAAAATTATCTTAAATCTATAGCCATCATTTTCGCTGTACTATTAGCTGACCAAATTTTGAAAATCTGGATCAAAACAAATATGTATATCGGTGAAGAGTTTCATATAATTGGTGATTGGTTTATTATACATTTTACTGAAAATAATGGTATGGCATTCGGATTAGAACTTGGTGGCGATTATGGTAAATTGGCACTTAGTTTATTTAGAGTGTTTGCTGTCTTTGGTATTGCATATATTTTGCATTATATCATAAAAAATAAATATCACTTCGGATTAATCACTTGTGTTAGTTTAATTTTCGCAGGTGCATTGGGTAACATTGTTGATTCAGTATTCTACGGAAAATTATTTGGTTATGCTGACTGGTTGCATGGTCGCGTTGTTGATATGTTCTACTTTCCCATATTAAGAGGGGTTTTCCCTCAATGGTTACCATTCTGGGGTGGCGAAGAATTTGTATTCTTCAGACCTGTCTTTAATTTGGCTGATGCAGCTATAAGTATTGGGGTAATTACTATTATTATCTTCCAAAATAGATTCCTTGACGAAAAAATCGAAACTATTGATAAGGAAATAACGGTTTAAATATTTTTTTAGACTAATTACTATACTTTTTTACTAAATAGTCTAAAACATGATATAAATCATGTTTTAACGTTACTAATTGTAGTACTTTTGATGTACCAAACTAACCAAAAGAAATTAAATACTACAACACATGACACCCATCAGATTCATTTTACTAATTGCTATAGTAGTTTTTAGTAATTCTAATGTAAGTTCTCAAAACAATCAAATAAACCAGCCTAGTGCATCTAATTATTCGACTACCAGGAAAATGGAAGTAATTGGATATGCTTCAGTTACTCTTGCTCCAAATGTTGTTTACGTAAGCTTTAGTACAAAGGAATATGTAGAAAATGGCAAAACAGTTTCATTAGCCGAACAAGAAAAGAGTCTAAAACAAGCTGTGAAAGACATTGGTTATGAGGAAAAGAATCTGAAAGTAATGAATTTGCTTGGCTATTCAACTTTCACAATGAATGGTGAAGAAGGGAATTATCAAAAAACTAGGACATATTTGTTGAAATTAAGAGGCATAAACTGCATTGATAAGTTCTTATCAAAGATTGATATGAAGCTTTTAAATAATTTTAGTATTGAAAGTTATGATCATAATGATATAAATGGGGAAGTTCGAAAGTTACAAATTTCAGCATTTGAGAGAGGAAGAGATAAAGCTGATGCCTTACTAGCCATATATGGAGAAAAAAGAGGCAATATATTAGATATTCAAGAAGTACATCGTTACATCACTTATCCGAAAATTCATGGTAATAGTGGAAATGTACATCATATTGTGAGTATGGTTAATGGCACTGAATACAAAGAAATGCCTACTAATGACTTACAGGATATAAAAATTGAGTACCAAGTAAAACTAATATTCGAAATATTAGATAATGATAAAAAAGACAAGTAAATTTGTGTTGTTAAAAAATTGTAAGTAATTAGATTTAACAGCAACAACTAATTTAAATTACTATGAAAATTTTAAAATTAACATTCGCAGCACTATTATTACCTGCGATGATGTT
>JACCDI011280853.1_pt1 | contig 36387 bp, 30 predicted proteins | sample 7442791 | NCBI WGS metagenome assembly JACCDI01 (sample SAMN15323434, study PRJNA562643) | freshwater metagenome | isolation source: river surface water | place: USA:Blue River Watershed | collected 2017-08-15 | reverse complement strand
GCAGGAGCATTCGCTTGGAACAGTATCACGGTACCACCATCGTCTCGGTTCGCCGGGGCAACAAGGTCGTCGTCGGTGGCGACGGCCAGGTGTCACAGGGCAACACCGTCATGAAGGGCAATGCCCGCAAGGTGCGCCGCCTTTACAAGGATCAGGTCATCGCCGGTTTCGCCGGCGGCACGGCCGATGCCTTCACGCTCTTCGAGCGCTTCGAGGAGCAACTGGAGAAGCACCACGGCAAGCTGGTGCGCTCGGCCGTGGAGCTGGCCAAGCTCTGGCGCACCGACCGCATGCTGCGGCGCCTGGAAGCCCTGCTGATCGTGGCTGACCGCGATGCCTCGCTGATCATCACAGGCAACGGCGATGTGATCGAACCGGAAGACTCGCTGATGGCCATCGGCTCCGGGGGCCCCTTCGCCCTCTCGGCGGCGCGCGCGCTCTACCGCCACACCGACCTGGACGCGCGCACCATCGTGCAGAACAGCCTCACCATCGCCGCCGACATCTGCGTCTACACCAATCAGCACCACACGATCGAAGAACTGGAGTTCTGAGCCATGTCCAGCATGACCCCCCGGGAAATCGCGTCCGAACTGGACCGCTACATCGTCGGCCAGGACGCCGCCAAGCGCGCGGTGGCCATTGCCCTGCGCAACCGCTGGCGCCGCATGCAGCTGGATGAAAGCATCCGTCCGGAGATCACGCCCAAGAACATCCTCATGATCGGCCCGACCGGCGTGGGCAAGACCGAGATCGCACGACGTCTGGCGAAGCTGGCCAACGCGCCCTTCATCAAGGTGGAGGCGACCAAATTCACCGAGGTGGGCTATGTCGGCCGCGACGTCGATTCCATCGTGCGCGACCTGGTGGATGTGGCCGTGAAGATGCTGCGCGAGGAACAGATGCGCAAGGTGGAACACATCGCCGAGAACGCCGCCGAGGACCGCATCCTGGACGCCCTGCTGCCGCCGCCGCGCAACCTCGATGACGACGCCGGCAATCGCGAGCGCCCCGACGCGGCCACGCGGCAGATCTTCCGTAAGAAGCTGCGCGAGGGCGAGCTGGATGACCGCGAGATCGAGATCAAGGTGGCGGACGCCATCAGTGGCGTGGAGATCATGGCGCCGCCCGGTCTGGAGGAAATGACCAGCCAGCTCAAGACCATGTTCTCCAGTATGAACACCGGCAAGAAGAAGACGCGCCGCCTGCCGATCAAGACGGCCTTCAAGCTGCTGCGCGACGAGGAGGCCGCGCGTCTGGTGAACGAAGAGGATATCCGCAGCAAGGCGGTGGAGCTGACCGAGCAGACCGGCATCGTCTTCATCGACGAGATCGACAAGGTCACCGTGCGCAATGACTCGGGCAACAGCGGCGTGTCCCGCGAGGGCGTGCAGCGCGACCTGCTGCCGCTGATCGAGGGCTCCACGATCACCACCAAGTACGGCAGCGTGAAGACCGATCACATCCTCTTCATCGCCTCGGGCGCCTTCCATCTTTCCAAGCCGTCCGACCTGATTCCCGAGCTGCAGGGCCGCTTGCCGATCCGCGTCGAACTGAGCGCGCTCACGGCGCGCGACTTCGAGCGCATCCTGGCCGAACCGCGCTGCTCCCTGACCGAGCAGTACCAGGCCTTGCTGGGCACCGAGAATCTGCGCGTGGAGTTCACCCAGGACGGCATCGCCAGGATCGCCGAGATCGCCTATCAGGTGAACGAGCGTACCGAGAACATCGGGGCACGGCGCCTGCACACGGTCATGGAGCGCCTGCTGGAGGACGTGTCATTCTCGGCCTCCGATGCCGGCGTGGGTCAGGGCACAACCCTGGTGATCGACGCCGCCTATGTCGAGAAGCAGCTGCGCGAGCTGGTGACCGACGAAGACCTCAGCCGCTTCATCCTGTGACTGGAGAGACACCATGAGCACCGCACCGAGCAGCATCGCCCTGCGCCGCAAGTCGGGTCTGCTCGTGCTGGGCTGGCCCGATGGCAGCGAATACACCCTGGAGGCCGAGTTCCTGCGCGTGCTCTCGCCTTCCGCCGAGGTGCGCGGCCACGGCCGCCACGGGGCAGTGCTGCAGACGGGCAAGCGCCAGGTCGGCATGCGCGCCGTGGAGGCCGTCGGGCATTACGCCATTCGCATTGTTTTCGACGATGGTCATGAATCGGGCATCTACAGCTGGGACTACCTGCATCAGCTGTGCACGCAGAAAGACGTCCTGTGGGCGAAATACCTCGAGGATCTGGCCGCTGCCGGGGCCAGCCGGGAGCCGGCGCCCACGGCCCGTTCCTTGTCAGAGCAGGTTCAAGTGATTACCATTGCGCCGCTGTCGCAGCCCCGGAACTGACGTCCTGCCGGCACTCATTCCCCCATCCAGACCGCCACGGTCAGCAGGAACCCACGATGTCCGACACCGACCAGAACAAGGCCCGCACCACGCATTTCGGCTATGAGCAGGTGCCGGTGGAAGAGAAGGTCAAGCGCGTGGGCCAGGTGTTCCACTCCGTCGCCAGCAAGTACGACGTGATGAACGACCTGATGTCGCTGGGCACCCATCGTCTGATCAAGCGCTTCACCGTGGAGCTGAGCGGCGTGCGTCCCGGCCACCGCGTGCTGGATCTGGCAGGCGGCACCGGGGACTTCACCATTCGCTTTTCCTCCCTGGTGGGCAAGAGCGGCCAGGTGGTGCTCGCCGACATCAATGCCTCCATGCTGGGCGTCGGGCGTGATCGCCTGATCGACAAAGGCATCACCGACAATGTGGTCTACACCCAGCTCAATGCCGAGGCCCTGCCCTTCGCGGACGATACCTTCGACTGCATCTGCATCGCCTACGGCCTGCGCAATGTCACCGACAAGGACGCCGCCCTGCGCTCCATGTACCGCGTGCTCAAGCCGGGCGGCCGCGCCCTGGTGCTGGAGTTCTCCAAGCCGCGCAACGATCTGGTGAGCAAGGCCTATGACGGCTATTCCGCGCTCTGGCCGGTGGTCGGCAAACTGGTGACCGGCGACGCCGACAGCTATCGCTATCTCGTGGAATCCATCCGCATGCACCCCGATCAGGACACCCTGAAGGGCATGATGGAGAAGGCCGGTTTCAGCGACTGTCGCTATCACGACGTGATGGGCGGCATCTGCGCCATCCACATCGGTTTCAAGTCCGCTTTGAAGTCAACCCGCGCCGGCTGAGCCCGTCGAGGCCTCATGAACCCACTCGTGATCATCGCCGTCTGTGCCCCGCTGGAAGCGCTCATCAATGCGGTGCTGGCGCAGGACGTCGGCAGCACGCGCCGTCTGGCCACTCTGGAAGGCCGCTCCGTTCAGCTTCAGTGCAGCAAGCCGGTGCCACTGTGTGTCTACCTGCAGGTGAATCATGCGCGCATCGCGCTGCGGGCCCTGCAGGAAGAGCCGCCCAGCGCGAGCATCACGGCCGATGCCACCAGCCTGCTGCGACTGCTGCTGGCCGGTTCGCAGACCAGCGCGCTGTTCTCGCCGGACGTGACCCTGAGCGGTGACACCCAGGTGATCCAGACGCTGCACAGCGTGCTGACCGGGTTGGAGATCGACTGGCAGGCGCACGCCTCACGGCTGTTCGGCGATGTGCTGACCCGGCAGGCTGAGACGGGCCTGGGCAGCGCCCGCGAGTGGAGTGCGCAGACGGCGCAGTCGCTGCGCGCCGATGTCGACGAATACCTGCACGAGGAGGCCCGTGTGCTGCCCTCGCGCGCCGAAGTCGAGGTGTTCAGCACGCGCCTGGATGAGCTGAAACTGGGGCTCGATCGTATACAGGCACGCGCCGCCCTGTTGCGACAAAATGTCGCAGAGCGGCCACTCGACTTGTAATAGACTGCCGGGGCGGCATAATCCAGATCGACCATCGTCCCGCAACTTCCGCCGCCAGAGCGGCAACGCCAGACCAAGGAGATACCAGCATGAACACACAGGATGGCTTCAAACTCGCCTACTCCGCCGCCGCCCTGCTGGTGGCCAGTGCCGCCATGTCCGCGGGGAGCGTGGCCCAGGAAGTGGCCGAGCCCGTGAAAGTCAGTCTCTGTCAGGGCCTGACCTCCTGCCACGGCCAGAGCGCCTGCAAGGGCTACGGCAATGAGGCGGGCGCCGGCAAGAACACCTGTGCCGGCACCGGCTTCGTGAGCTTCGCCAGCGGTCACGCCATGGTCTCCAAGAGTTTCTGCGACAAACTCGGAGGCAAGGAAGTGGGCACGGCGTCCGCAGTCGCCGCGACACCGGACACCAATGTCACCGAAGGCGTGCAGGTGGCCTACTGCAACGATCTGTTCAGCTGCAACACCTTCAGCGCCTGCAAGGGCAATGGCAATGATAACGGTGCCGGCAAGAACAGCTGCCACGGCATCGGCTTCGTGGCCATCGCCTCCGGCAGCATGAGTGTCTCCGAGCAGTTGTGCAGCAAGCTGGGTGGCAACCTGATCTCCAGCCTGTAAGGGCTGCCCTGAACTGGAGTCCGCGATGCTTGGTTTCGGCCTGGGTCTGCGCAGTGTGCACTACGAGCATGTGCTGACCCACCGGCCCACCGGCGTGGACTGGTTCGAACTCATCACCGAGAACTATCTCGCCCCCGGCGGGCGCCCAAGGGAAGTGCTGCGCCGCGTGCGCGAGCACTACCCCGTGGTGCTGCACGGGCTGTCCTTCAATGTCGGCACCCGCGAAGCGCCCGACTACACCTACCTGGCGCAACTCAAGCAGCTGATCCGCGAGGTGGAACCCGCCTGGGTCTCCGATCATCTGTGCTGGACCGGCCTGCACGGCTACACCTCCCACGACCTGCTGCCGATCGCCTACACCGAGGAGAACCTCGTCCACGTGGCCGAGAAGGTCAGCCGCATCCAGGACTTCCTGGGCCAGACCATCGTGCTGGAGAACCCGTCCGTGTACATCGGCTTTCGCAGCGACACCATGACGGAGCCACAGTTCATCAATGCCCTGGTGCAGCGCACCGGCTGCGAGATCCTGCTGGACGTGAACAATCTCTATGTGTCCGGCTTCAACCTGGGCTTCGACCCGCGCGCCGGCCTCGAGGCCCTGAACCCGGCAGCGATCCGTCAGTTCCACCTGGCGGGCCACACGCACAACACCACCCACATCATCGACACCCACGACCACCCGGTGTGCGACGAGGTCTGGGACTTGTACGAACACGCCTGCCGCCGCTTCGGCCCCGTCGCCACCCTGCTGGAGCGCGACGATCGCATTCCGCCGTTCGACGAGCTGCTGGTCGAACTCGAGCAGGCCCGCGCGCTGCAGGCGCGTGCGCTGGCGAGTCGGCCCGAATGAGCTGGGAAGAGGAACAGGCGCGCTTCTGGCAGTGGATCACGCGGCCGCAGGACCTGCAGCAGGACGCCGACGCGATAGCCGCCCTGCTCGCGCCGCACAGCCGACTGAGCCAGGCCGAGGCGCTGTCGATCTACAACAACGCCTACCACCAGCGTCTGGTGGAAGTCTCCAGCGCGATCTTCCCCGTGCTGTTCCACACCCTGGGCAGGACGCTCTACAGCCAGTTGTGGATCGCCTACATGGGCGAGCACCCGCCGCGCAACGGCCCGATCAACCGGGTGGGCGACGAGCTGCCGGCCTTCCTGCGCGCTCATCCGCAGTTCCGCGAGCTGCCCGCGGTGGCCGACATCGCGCAGCTGGAGAGCCTGCTCAATTCGCTCTTCGATGTCGTCGACGAGGCTCCGTACACTCTCGCCCTGCTGCAGCGGCTGCCCGAACAGGACTGGCCCACCCAGCGCTGGCAGGCGAAGCAGGACTGGGCCCTGTTGCAGACGCGCTTCGATCTGGAGACCTACTGGCGGCAGATCCAGGCCCACATCCAGGCCGGCGGCGAACCCGGGGCGGCCGACGCCCGCATCACTCTGCTGCCGGACGTCGACCCGCGCTTTCCGAACCTGCTCGTGTTCCGCCGTGACCAGCGCATGCAGTTCCAGAGCATCCGACCCGCCTTCGGCCTGTTCCTGCAGGGCATCCAGCGCGGCGAGCCCTTTGCCGTCCTGTGCAGCACCCTTGCCGAGAGCTTCCCGGAGCAGGACATTCCCTCCCTCAGCCTGAGCCTGCTGCTGCGCGCCATCGACCTGGCATTGCTGCGCGCCGAGGCGCCGCCGCCGGCATGACAAGCCTTGTCCGCGGCCCCCGCTTGGTGCTATCTTGCCGGCCCTCGGATTTGCAATTGCAAGCTCCTGATAAATAAACAAATACTGACACCCCCGCAGAGGTGTTCGCACCCCGGCTCCGCACTGGGCTGCCACGAAGGCTCGACACGTGTCCCATTTGCCCAGACTCCTGAAACTTCTCAACACTGCCGCCCGCTACGGCCTCGACGACATCTCCCCGGCCGTGCGTCCGGCCGGCCTCGCCCGCGTGCTGTTCGGCCTGTGGAGCCTGCCCTGGCGCCTGCATCCCGCCCGGCGCCTGGCGCCCGAGGTGCGCCTGCGCCTGGCCCTGGAGGAGCTGGGCCCGATCTACATCAAGTTCGGCCAGCTGCTGTCCACGCGCCGCGACTTCCTGCCCACCGAACTGGCCGATGAACTGCAGTCCCTGCAGGACAATGTGCCTGGCTTCACCAGCCCGAGCATCCAGCAGATCGTCGAGCAGACCCTGGGTCGCCCCTGGCAGGACGTGTTCAGCGAGCTGTCCACTGCCCCGCTCGCCTCGGCGTCCGTGGCCCAGGTCCACAGCGCACGTCTGCACAACGGCGACGAGGTCGTCGTCAAGGTCATCCGTCCGGGCATCGAGCGCACGCTGGAGCAGGACATCCGCCTGCTGAAATGGCTGGCCGGGTTGATCGAGAAACATCTGCCTCATGGCCGCCGCCTGCGGCCGCGCGAAGTGGTGAACGATTACGAGAAAGTGATCTTCGACGAGCTGAACCTGCTGGCCGAGGGCGCCAACGCCACCCAGCTGCGACGCAATTTCGAGCACTCGCCGCTGCTCTACGTGCCCAAGGTGTACTGGGAACACTCGCGCAGCAATCTGCTCGTGAGCGAGCGCATCCATGGCACGCCAGTGGCCGATGTCGCGGCGCTGAACGCACGGGGCGTCAACCTGAAGAAACTGGCCGAGCGCGGTGTGGAGATCTTCTTCACCCAGGTGTTCACGCACAGTTTCTTTCACGCCGACATGCACCCGGGCAACATCTTCGTGGCCCTGCACTCGCCGGAGAACCCGCAGTACATCGCCATCGACTGCGCCATCATCGGCTCGCTCAGCCGCAGCGACCAGCAGTATCTGGCGCGCAACCTGCTGGCCATCTTCCAGCGCGACTACCGCAAGGTGGCGCAATTGCACGTCGAGTGCGGCTGGGTGCCACGCGACACCCGCGTGCCCGAATTCGAGGCGGCCATGCGCTCCGTGTGCGAGCCGGTGTTCGAGAAGCCGCTCAAGGACATCTCCTTCGGCTATCTGCTGGTGCAGCTGTTCAAGACCGCCGGCCGCTTCAACATGGAGGTGCAGCCTTCCCTGGTGCTGCTGCAGAAGACGCTGCTCAATGTCGAGGGCCTGGGACGGCAGCTTTACCCGGAACTGGACCTGTGGACCACCGCCCTGCCCTTCCTGGAAGACTGGAACCGCCGCCGCATGCAGCCGGGCACGCTGTTCAAGGCGCTGAAGGAGAACGTGCCGGACTGGATCGAGCAACTGCCGCTGCTGCCCCAGCTGATGATCGACAATCTGAGTCAGGCGCGGGAGCTGAAGCAGCTCAACACGCATCTGCAGGAGCGCCTGCAGCAGGAGCACGCCGCGCGGGAAAGGCGTGCCGGCCGACGTCTGCAAGCGGGAATCGCCCTGCTGGCAGGCAGCGCCCTGAGCCTGCTCCCAGCGCTCCAGAGCCCCCTCGCCACTGCGCCAGGAGCCACAATTCTTCTGGCCTGCGGCGGACTTTACCTTTTGTGTTTTAGACGCTGACATTGCATACTAGCCGCCATGAAAGCAGCGGCGGAACCCACTTTGACAACATATTGGCTTGATCAGATCAAGTGGTCCGCAGAGGGTCTTGTCCCTGTTGTCGCCCAGGATCAGGCCACGGGCCGTGTGCTCATGCAGGCCTGGGTGAACCGCGAGGCGCTCAGCCTGAGCGTGACCGAACGCCGCGCCATCTACTGGTCGCGTTCGCGTGGCAAGCTGTGGCGCAAGGGCGAAGAATCCGGTCATGTGCAGCAGCTGCACGACATCCTGCTCGACTGCGACGGCGACGCACTGATCTATGTGGTGGACCAGGTGGGCGGCATGGCCTGTCACACGGGCCGCGCCAGCTGCTTCTACAGAAGGCTCGATGACAAAAACGAATGGCAAGTGACCGACCCGGTCCTCAAGGACCCGCAGGCCATCTACGCGGGCAATGGCAGACATCATGGATGACGTCCTCACCCGTCTCGGGCAGATACTCGAAGAGCGCCGTCGCGCCAATGCCGACGACTCCTATGTCGCCAGTCTGCACCGCAAGGGCCTGAACAAGATTCTGGAGAAGGTCGGCGAGGAAGCCACGGAAACCATCATCGCCGCCAAGGATGTGCCGGGCGGGGGCGATCGTCAGGCGCTGGTGAACGAGACCGCAGACCTGTGGTTCCACTCCCTGGTGATGCTGAGTCACCTGGACCTCGGGCCGCAGGATGTGCTGCAGGAGCTGCAGCGACGTTTCAATATTTCAGGGCTGGCCGAAAAGGCTGCCCGGACACAGACTAAGTAAGCGTTCGACCCCTTTTTCAATGCCGCAGGTGTTGGGGGCGTATACACGGGAGGCAGTCATGGGTATCGGTGGTATCGGAATCTGGCAACTGGTCATCATTCTGGTGATCGTGGTCATGCTGTTCGGCACGAAGAAGTTGCGCACGCTGGGTTCCGACCTGGGCGGGGCACTCAAGGGCTTCAAGACAGCCATGAAGGACGACGACGTCAAGGACAGCGATGACGACGAAGTCGTCGTGAAGAAAGTGGCTGACAGCACCACCATGAAGTCCGAGAAGTCCGACGACAAGGCCTGATCCGCTCGCGCGTTCTTTCCTTTCCATTCACCCTGATGCCGGGCAGCGCACATGTTTGATATTGGTTTCATGGAACTGGTGCTGATCGCCGTCGTGGCCCTGATCGTCGTGGGGCCCGAGCGATTGCCAGGCGCCATCCGCACCACCACCCTGTGGATCGGGCGGGCCAAGCGCAGCTTCCAGCAGGTGAAGACCGAGATCGAACGCGAGATCAATGCCGACGAGATACGCCGGCAGCTGCACAATGAGTCCATCCTGGCGGGCATCGAGAAGGCGCGCAAACAGGCCGACTCGCTGGTCAAGAATGCCCGTCACGACATCGACGCCCTCGACAGCGAGATCAAGACCACTCTCAAGAGCGAGGAAGCAGCCCTGCGCGAGATCGCCGCGCGCGAGGAAGCGGCCCTGAAGTCCACGCCGGCACAAACACCTGCTGCACAAACATCTGCGGCACAACCTGCTCGCGAGACCCCGGCGGCCCCGGTGGACGATCCCTCGATCTACGATGAAGCGCCGCTGGAAGAGCAAGCCGGCACTGCCGAGACAGAACCGGCGCCAGCCGCCCCGGCAACGCCTGCCAAACCCGTGGAGGACTTCTACAACAACCCTCCCAGCGGCACCATTTCGCTGAAGGGCGGGGTCTACCGCGCCACCACCTCGCTGGACGACGAGACTGATTCAGGACGTCGGATATGAGTGACACGCCGGATCCCGCCAAGACGGCCGAGCTGACGCTGGTCGATCACCTGATTGAATTGCGCGACCGCATCATGAAGTCGCTGGTCTCGATCCTCGTGGTGTTCCTGTCGCTGTTCTATTTCTCGAATGACATCTACACCTTCGTGGCAGGCCCCTTGCTGGAAGTGTTGCCGGAAAACAGCGGCATGATCGCGATCGACCCGACCTCGCCGTTCTTCGCCCCGTTCAAGCTCACGTTCTTTGTGTCCCTGTGTCTGGCCGCTCCCTACATCCTCTACCAGTTGTGGTCGTTCATCGCGCCGGGGCTCTACAAGAACGAGAAGGAGATCGCCATTCCGTTGTTCGTGTCGAGCGTGGTGCTGTTCTACGCCGGCATCGCCTTCGCCTACTACGTCCTGTTCGGCTTCGTGTTCTCCTTCTTCGTCTCGGTGGCGCCGGAAGGCATCATGGTCACGCCGGACATCAACAGCTTCCTGAGCTTTGCGCTGGCGATCTTCTTCGCCTTCGGCATCGCCTTCGAGATTCCCATCGCCGTGTTCATCCTGATCTGGACGGGCATCCTCGAGCCGGAGGATCTGGTGGAGAAGCGCCCCTACGTGATCGTCAGCTGCTTCGTCATCGGCATGTTGCTGACCCCGCCCGACCCGTTCTCCCAGACAGTCCTGGCCGTCCCCATGTGGATGCTGTTCGAGCTGGGCATCTTCTGCGGCCGCTTCGCCAATCGCCGCGCGCAGGAGCGCGAACAGGCCGAGCAGCAGGCCGGCAAGTCCTGACGCCGGGCCGGCAGGCTCAGGCTGAACTCATACCCGCAGCATGAATGTCACCGGGCCGTCATTCTCCAACCCGATCTGCATGTCCGCCCCGAACACCCCGCTCACCATCCGGCACGGCTGACGCTGCGCCTGTTGTACCAGATAGTCGAACAGGGGCTCGGCCTCGGCTGGCGGCATGGCGGACGAGAAGCCCGGCCGCAGGCCTTTGTCCGTGGTGGCCGCCAGCGTGAACTGCGACACCAGCAGCCACTCCCCTTCGATATCGAGCAGCGAGCGATTCATGCGCCCTTCGGCGTCGGCGAACACCCGGTAGTTCAACACGCGGTGCAGAAGGCGGTCGGCCTTGGCCGTGTCGTCATCCTTTTCCACTCCCACCAGCACCACCAGGCCCTGGCCGATCTCGCCTCGCGTCTCGCCAGCGATGCGCAGTCTGGCCCAGGTCACACGCTGCAACAGAGCGATCACGCCACGGGCTCCTCACGCAGCAGGCGCAGCATGTCCTGGGTGGCACGGATCAGGGCATCGGTGATCCCGGGCTCGACGGCGGAATGCCCGGCATCGCGAATGATGAACAGCTCGGACTCGGGCCAGCGCTGGTGCAGCGCCGTGGCATTGTCCAGCGGACAGACGACATCGTAGCGCCCATGCACGATATAGCCCGGAATGCCGGCCAGACGGTCGGCATCGCGCAGGATCTGATCCGGCTCCAGAAACGCCTGGTTGACGAAGTAATGCGCCTCGATGCGCGCCAGCGCGAGCGCCACATGGGGGTCAGAGAAACGCTCCACCACATGCGGGTTCGGGCGCAGCGTGGAACAGCAGCCTTCCCAGACCGACCACAGCTTGGCCGCCGCCATGCGGGCGATCTCGTCCGTGCCCGTGAGGCGGCGGTGATAGGCGCCGATCATGTCGTGACGCTCCTGCTCGGGGATGTGGTGCCAGTAGTCCTGCCAGAAATCGGGGAACAGACGGCTGGCGCCGTCCTGGTAGAACCACTGCAGGTCCTTGTCCCGGCACAGGAAGATGCCACGCAGCACCAGACCGAGGACGCGCTCAGGGAAAGTCTCGGCATAGACCAGACTCAAGGTGGAGCCCCAGGAGCCGCCGAACAGCACCCATCTGTCAATGTGCAGGAACTCCCGGATCGCCTCCATGTCGGCCACCAGCGCCTGGGTGGTGTTGTGCTGCAGCTCGGCATGGGGCGTGGAGCGCCCGGCGCCGCGCTGATCGAAGACGATGATGTGGTAGTGCTCCGGGTCGAAATAGCGCCGACTGTTGCCGTCGGTGCCGCCGCCCGGGCCGCCGTGGACGAAGAGCACCGGAATGCCGGCCGGATTGCCGCACTGCTCCACGTGCAGGGTGTGCAGATCGGACACCGGCAGGCGATGAGTGGCGAAGGGTTTGATCTCGGGGTACAGAACCAGCATGAAGATTCCTCGGAACGATGACGTTGAGGCAATCTTAGGGGAGAACGGCGGGACTGGCGACAGTCTTGTGGGAACGGGTGAGCCCCGCTCCCACAAGCGTGCAGGACTCAGCCGCGGGCAGGACGATCGGCGCGCTTGCGCTCACTCTCGGTCAGCAGTTTCTTGCGCAGACGGATGTGGTTCGGCGTGATTTCCACCAGTTCGTCATCCTCGATGAACTCCATGGCCTGCTCCAGCGTGTGCTTGATGGGCGGCGTCAGGATGATGTTCTCGTCGGTGCCCGAGGCGCGGATATTGGTCAGCTGCTTGCCCTTGGTCGGGTTGACCACCAGGTCGTTCTCGCGGCTGTGCAGACCGACGATCATGCCCTCGTAGACTTCGACGTTCGGCTCCACGAACAGGCGACCGCGCTCCTGCAGGGTGAACAAGGAATAGCCCAGGGTCTTGCCGCGCACCATGGACACCAGCACGCCGTTCTTGCGGGCGCCGATGTCGCCCATCTTCACCGGGCCGTAGTGATCGAACACGTGGTTCATCATGCCGGTGCCGGAAGTCATGCTGAGGAACATGGAACGGAAGCCGATCAGGCCACGCGTCGGGATGATGAACTTCAGGCGCACGCGGCCCTTGCCGTCCATCGTCATGTCCTGCAGGTCGGCCTTGCGCATACCCAGCTCTTCCATGACCGAGCCCTGATGCTGCTCGTCGCAGTCGATGACCAGCATCTCGTGCGGCTCCTGCTTGATGCCGTCGATTTCCTTCACGATCACTTCCGGGCGGGACACGGCCAGCTCGAAGCCTTCACGGCGCATGTTCTCGATCAGCACCGACAAGTGCAGTTCGCCGCGGCCGGAGACCTTGTACTTGTCGGGGGTGTCGCCCGGCTCGACGCGCAGGGCCACGTTGTAGATCAGCTCGCGTTCCAGACGATCCTTGATGTTGCGCGTGGTGACGAACTTGCCGTCCTGTCCGGCGAAGGGCGAATCGTTCACCTGGAAGGTCATGCTGATGGTCGGGCTGTCCACCGTCAGTGGCGGCATGGCCTCGACGTGGTTCGGATCGCACAGGGTGTCAGAGATGTTCAGCTTGTCGATGCCGGTGATGCAGACGATCTCGCCGGCACTCGCCTCGCTCACGTCCACACGCTCCAGACCGAGGTGGCTCTTCACCTGCAGGATCTTGCCCTTGCGCTGATTGCCTTCGCGGTCAACGATCACGACCTGGGAGTTGACCTTGGCCACGCCGCCGGTGACGCGGCCGATGCCGATGACGCCCACGTAGCTGCTGTAGTCCAGGGCACTGATCTGCATGCGGAACGGCGCCTCGAGAGACACGGGGGGCGGCGGCACGCGATCGATCACGGTCTGGAACAGCGGGGTCATGTCATCGGCCAGCTGGTCCAGCTCCAGACCGGCGAAACCGTTCAGCGCCGAGGCGTAGACCACGGGGAAATCGAGCTGCTCGTCGGTGGCGCCGAGACGGTCGAACAGATCGAACACCTCGTTCAGCACCCAGTCCGGACGGGCGCCGTCACGATCCACCTTGTTGATGACCACGATGGGTTTGAGCCCCTGGTCGAAAGCCTTCTGGGTCACGAAGCGTGTCTGGGGCATGGGGCCATCGACGGCGTCCACCAGCAGCAGCACCGAATCCACCATGGACATGACGCGTTCCACCTCGCCACCGAAGTCGGCGTGGCCGGGGGTATCGACGATGTTGATGTGGTAGCCGTTCCAGTTGATGGCGGTGTTCTTCGCCAGAATGGTGATGCCGCGCTCGCGCTCCTGATCGTTGGAGTCCATGACGCGCTCCACCACCTTGCCTCGATCTTCCAGCGTCCCGGACTGCTGCAGAAGTTTGTCGACGAGCGTGGTCTTGCCGTGGTCAACGTGGGCGATGATGGCGATGTTGCGGATTTTCTCGATCACGAGCTGATGTCCTGTATGTGAGGGAAGCGGGGCCGGCTGGGCAAAAAGGCCGTGGAGTATACACCAGCGCCCGCGCGGCAAGCTACCCGACGAAGCGATAGCCCACGCCCGGTTCCGTTTCCAGATAGCGCGGGCTGGCGGGGTCATCGGCAAGCCGCGTGCGCAGACGACCCATGAGAATGCGCAGGTAGTGCGTATCCTCCAGATGCGCCTTTCCCCACACTTCAGTCAATAACTGCCGCTGCGTGACGATCCGCCCGCGATAGGACATCAACACCCGCAGCAGGTCGAACTCCTTGCGCGACAGACGCACGGGCTGCCCCTGCAGCAGCACCTGGCGCTGGGCAATGTCCACGCGCAGGTGGCCATCGTCAAACACCTCCGGCAGCACCTGCAGGTCACCCTGCTGGCGCAGCAGGTTGCGCACCCGAGCCAGCAGTTCCTGGATGCCGAAGGGTTTCACGACGAAGTCGTTGGCGCCGGCGTCCAGCGCCTGCACCTTCTCCGCCTCGCGATTGCGCACAGAAAGAATGATGATGGGCCCGGCATAGATCTCACGCAGTTGCAGCAACAACTGCTGGCCGTCCATATCCGGCAGTCCGAGGTCGAGGATGATCAAGCGCGGCGATTGCAGCACCGTCAGCTCCAGCCCCTTCTGCGCGGTGTCTGCCTCCAGCACCTCGTAGTGCTGGGCGCTCAGACCGATGCGCAGGAAGCGGCGGATCTGCGGTTCATCGTCGATCACGAGTATGCGGTTCATGTGCCCCCCTCGCCCAGCGGCAACAGGATCTGCAGCATGCAGCCGCTGCCCTGCGCCGGGGCCGTGATGCGCACCTGTCCGCCATGAGCACCGATCATGCCGCGACAGATCGCCAGCCCGAGCCCGGTGCCGGCCGCCCGACGATCACCCCGCTCGGCGCTGTGGAACATGCCGAACACGGCTTCGCGCTCGGATTCTGGAATACCAGGACCTTCGTCACTGATCTCGATGAGAAGGCCGGCATCGGGCTGTGTGCTCTGGCGGGCGCAGCGCAACAGGATGCGTCCGCCGGGCGGCGAGAATTTCAGGGCATTGTGCAGCACATTGAAGATCGCCTGTTCAATCAGCGCCGGATGCACACGCAACAGCGGCATGCCCGGCGCAAGGGACACCTCCAGACGCTGGCCGCTCACCAGCGGGCGCACTCGCTTCATCACGACATTGAGGATTTCCTCGATGCTGACCCAGCTGCGATCCAGCCGCAGTTCGCCCTGGCCGAGCCGGGTCATGTCGAGCAGGTTCTGGGTGTAATTGTCCAGCCGTGTGGCTTCGGCGAGCACGGATTCCAGCAACTCGTCCTGCTGCGCATGGCTCAATTCACTGCGCATTTCCAGCAGCGTCGTCGTGGCGCCAACCATCGCTGTGAGCGGAGTGCGGAAATCATGGGACACCGAAGACAACAGCGAAGAACGCAGCAATTCGCGCTCCTTGTCGATGCGCTCGCGAGCCAGATCGCCCAACAGCTGGATGCGGCGCAGACCGAGGCTGGCCTGCCGCAGCAGGATGTCGATGGCTTCGTCGTTCTGCGCTTGCGCCTCAACGCTCCGCGGCGGCGTGTCCATCGCCAGCACCGCTACGCGCAAGCCTTCACCATCGCTGACTCCTCGCAGACCCGCAGGTGTCAGCGCAGACCTCTCGTGTCCGCTGACCCATTGCTCGGCAGCCTCGCGCAGCACCGCGGGCAGCTGCGGCTGCGCGTCGGCCCACACCGGCTGCCCGCCCTTGCCGGCTTGCAGCGCCTGGCTGGCTTTCCCGGTGAGCTGCGTGACAGCGTCCTGCAGCGCGACCAGCACAGCCTGCGCATCCAGGGCCAGACTGACACGCTCCAGCAGGCGATGCTCGATGCGGGCGAAGCGGTCGCGAAATTCCAGACTGCGGATCTTGGTCTGCAAGCGACCGGCGAGCGAACCCACCACGATGGCCACGAAGAGCAGCAGCACCGCTGTCAGCACATCCTCGCGCTGATTCATCAGCAGCGAGCCGCGCGGCTCGGTGAAGAAGAAATTGAAGGCGAGGACGCTGCCGAACGCGCACAGCAGCGCGGGAACCACACGCGTGAAGAGCGCAGTGAGCAGCACGGCGGCGGTATATACCAGGGCCAGATTGGCGGCCGGCAGCCAGGCCTGCAGCAGCAGACACAGGAGCGTGGCGAGTGCCGTCATGGCCAGCGCGAACAGCGCCGCCACCCACCACCTGTCGAAGGCAGGCCAGGGCTGCATCAGCGCCGCCAGAAGGCCGGACTGAACAGCACGATGATTGTCAGAAACTCGAGTCGCCCCATGATCATCCCTCCGCACAACACCCATTTTGCCGCGTCCGACAGGGTGGAGAAATTGCCGGCCGGCCCGATGATCGGTCCAAGTCCCGGCCCCACATTGGCCAGTGCCGTAGCGGAACCGGTCAGGCTGGTCACCAGATCCAGCCCCGTCATCGCCAGCAATAGTGTCATGACAGTCAGGCACAGCACCATCACGAACAGAAAAGCCACCAGCGAGGTGAGAATCTCGTCCGACACCGTCACGCCGTTGTAGGCTCGCGGCAGAGTCGCGCGCGGGTGGATGGCGCGGGCGACCTGCTCGCGGATCAGGGTCAGACACAGCTGGATGCGGAAGGTCTTGATGCCCCCGCTGGTGGAGCCGGAGCAGCCGCCGAGGAAGGTGGCGAAGAAGAACACGACGATCGCGAAATTGCCCCACAGCGTGTAATCCCCGCTTGCAAACCCGGTGGTGGTGACCACTGACACCAGGTTGAACGTCGCCAGCGTGAGCGCCTCGCCGGCAGAGACCTCGCCCGCCTGCCACACCACCAGGGCGAGACTCCCGCTCATGGCGGCCATCATCAGCAGCATGCCACGCAGCTGACGGTCCCTGAATGGTGCAAGACTGCGATGCTTCAACGCGCGCAGAAACAGCACGAAGGGCGAAGCCCCCAGGATCATGAAGACGATGCCGATCCAGTGCAGGGTGAGCGAGGAGAACTGCGCGAAGGAGCTGTCCGAGGTCGAGTAGCCACCTGTGGATATCGTGCAGAGCGCGTGATTCACGGCATTGAAGGTGTCCATGCCGAACGCCCGGTAGAGAAGCGCGCACAGCAGCGTCAGAACCCCATAGACCAGCACAAGGTGCTTGAGCAGCTGCTGCGTGCGCGGCATGGACTTGTCCGACCAGTCCGAGGATTCCGTGCGGAACAGCTTCATGCCGCCGACACTCAGGAAGGGCAGCACCGCGATGGCCATGCCGATGATGCCCATGCCGCCAAACCACTGCAGCAGCGATCGCCACAGCAGCACATCGGCAGCCATCCCATCAAGCCCGACCAGCACGGTGGCCCCGGTCGTGGTCATTCCGGACACGGATTCGAAGACGGCATCGGCCAGCGTCAGTCCGTCGAGTGTCAACAGCAGTGGAAGTGCTCCGAACACCGGTACCACCAGCCAGCATGTCGCTGTGATCAGGAACATCTGCCGGGGCTGAAGGTGCGGTGAGCGATGCGCGTGCCCAACGGCGATGCAGATCAGTCCCGTACCGCCACTGGACAATGCACTCAGGGCGTAGGCCGGCAGATTGCCCGTGTGCATGCCCCAGGCAAGCAGCGCTGGAAACCCCTGCAGCAGGGCAAGGAAGCAGAGCACCACACCGAGGACGATCAGGACGGGACTGAAGGTTTTCATGTCTGCAGACTAGAGCAGCCCGGCGTAAAGTCTCCATGCGGGAAAGGCCTGCGGCGCGCAACAAATGCGTAAAAATTTGCCTGTCCGACCGACAGTAATCACGCGGGCATGCGTAACAGCGGCCGAATTCAGGATTTTATTGCGGACCGCTGATCTTGCGGCACTTTGCAGCGTATACCAGCGCAAAGGTCGTGGCGTTCCGCCCATGCACTCCCACACAGCAGCTTTCCACGAGGTTTTCCCAATTGAAGCGAGCTCTTCTCCCCATCGCGATCCTGGCCGTCGCCGTCGTGACCTTTGTCACGCTGATCCGCAACCCGGAGCGTCTTGAAGCCGTCGCCCCCGAACAGGCCCTGACCACGGTGCGCGTCGCGCCGGTCGCCCCCGAGAGCGTCACCATGCAGGTACGCTCCCAGGGCAAGGTGCAGGCCTCCCGCCGTGTCAGCCTCTCGGCCGCCGCTGCCGGCCCTGTCTCCTGGATTTCCCCCAATCTGGTGGCAGGGGGCTACTTCGCCGAGGGCGAAGCCATCCTGCGCCTTGACAGCAGCGACTTCGAGAACGCCCTGATCCGGGGGCAGAACGCTGTCGCCCAGGCTGAAACCGAGGTCCGGCATGCCAACACCGAGCTGGAGCGTTACCGCGAACTCGCCGCCCGCCGCCTGGTCAGCGAGTCCCAGCTGCAGGACTTCCAGCGTCAAGCCGACCTCGCTGCCGTGCGTCTGCGCGATGCACAGGCGGGGCTGGCACAGACCGAACTCGAACTGCGTCGCAGTGAAGTGACGGCCCCCTTCGCCACCATCGTCGAAAGCACCAGCATCGAACTGGGGCAGCAGGTGAACCGCGGTTCCGCCCTGGCCACCCTGCTCAGCGCCGACGAAGTGGAAGTGCGCCTGCCGCTCGCCCTCACCCAGCTGGGTTACCTGGACATCCCGCTGGGTCATCGCGGCGAGCTGCCCGAGGAATCACAGCCCCCGGTCTCGCTCCAGGGCATGTTCGGCGGCCAGCTGCACACGTGGACTGGGCGTCTGGTGCGCACCGAGGCCGGCATCGACGCCTCCAACAACGCCGTGCAGGCCATCGTGCGGGTCGACAATCCCCGCTCGGTAGGCGCCAACGAGGAAGACGCGAACGCGATTCCCCTGCCTGTCGGCCTGTACGTGGAAGCCACCATCGAAGGCAAGTCCGTCGACAACATCATCGCCCTGCCGCGTGAAGTGATCCGCGGCGGCAACCAGGTGCTGGTGGTGGATACCGAGAACCGCATGCATTTCCGTGAGGTCGAGATCCTGCGTCTGGAGAACGATCGCGTGCTCATCAGCGGCGGCCTGCGTGCCGGCGAGCTGATCTGCATGTCGCCCATCCAGGCCGTGGTTGACGGCATGGCCGTCCAGGTCGTGCAGCAATGAGAACGGTCATCACCTGGTTCATCGACAATCCCATCGCCTCCAACCTGCTGATGATGGTGTTCATGGTCGCGGGCGCCTTGTCCTATTCCAATCTCCGGCAGGAAGAGTTCCCCAGCATCGAGACGGGCACCATTCAGGTCAACATCCCCTACCCCGGCGCCGCGCCGGCCGAGGCCGAGCAGGCCGTGTGCGTGCACCTCGAAGCCGCCCTGCAGAACATGGAGAACATCGATCGCATGACCTCCACCGCCCGTGAAGGCGGCTGCGCGGCCACGCTGCAGCTGGCCCCGGGTGCCGATCTGAACCGCACGCTCAACGAAACCAAGAGCACCATCGACGGCATCACCACCTTCCCGGCCGACATCGAGCAACCCACGGTGATGTCGTTCTCGCCCACCAGCACCGTCATGACCCTGGCCCTGGTGGCCGACACCGACGATGCCAGCCTGAAGGAGCTGGGCGAGCAGATCCGTCTGGAACTGATCGATCTCGACGGCATCTCGCGTGTGGAAGTGAACTACATCCGGCCCTATGAGATATCCGTCGAAGTGTCGGAGTTCACACTGCGTCAGTACAACCTGTCGCTCAACCAGATCGCCACTGCCATCAACAGCAATGCCATGGACATGCCGGCCGGCACCCTGCGCACGCCCGGTGGCGAGATCCTGTTGCGCAGCAAGGGGCGCATGTACACCGGCGAGGAATACGAGAACATCGTGGTGCGCGCCTATCCCGACGGCTCCCAGCTGCGGCTGGGCGACATCGCCACGGTACGCGACGGTTTCGAGGAGGGCTATCTCACCGCCCGCGTCAACGGCAAGAACGCCGCCATCGTCCAGATCTACCGCGTGGGGGACGAAGACACCGTGGATTCCGCCGCGACGGTGAAGGAATACGTGGCACAGCGGCAATCGCGTATGCCTGCCAGCGTGGAGCTGATCGTGCTCACCGACGACGCCAAGGGCCTCGAGGAGCGCATCGCCACGGTGGCCAGCAACGCCTATTCCGGCTTCATCCTGGTGGTGATCGTGCTGACGTTGTTCCTGCGCTTCAAGACCTCCTTCTGGGTGGCAGCCGGCATCCCGGTCGCCATGCTGGGCGCCTTGATGGTCTTCCCGTCGCTGGATCTCACGATCAGTTCGCTGACCATCATGGCCTTCATCCTGGTCCTGGGCATCATCGTGGACGATGCCATCGTGGTGGGGGAACGGGTCTACGTGTATGAACAGCAGGGCATGAGCCCGCGCGAGGCCGCCGTGGAAGGCACACTCAGCGTGACCGTGCCCGTGATCTTCGGCGTGATGACGACGATCGCCGCCTTCCTGCCACTGCTGATCCTGAGCGGCCCCATGGGCGCCTTCTTCAACGTGATCGGGGTCGTGGTGTCGCTCTGCCTGATCTTCAGCCTGATCGAATCCCAGCTCATCCTGCCCGGGCACCTGGCCCATCGTCGCGCCAAGGGCTACTTCCTCGAAGGCAGCGTGGTGATCGAGCGCTGGCTGGCGCTGCAGAGAAATATCTCCGGCGGACTGGAAAGCTTTGCCCAGAATATCTATCAGCCTGCGCTGCGTGCGTGTCTGGACTACCGCTACGCCGTCCTGGCCACTGCGACGGCCATCATCCTGCTCACGGCCGGGTTGCTGATGAGCGGCCGGGTGATCTTCCAGTTCTTCCCGGCAGTGGAAGGCGATCGCATTTACGCCAGCATCCAGATGCCGGAAGGGGTGGCGGTCGAGGTGACCGAAGAGGCTCTGGCCCGCATCGAGACGGCTGCAGCCGAACTGGTGCAGGAACTGGAAGCCGAACTGGACGCACGCATCGCGGCCGGTGAAGCCCCTGCCGAGCCGGGCCATGCCGTGGAGAACACCCTCACCACCCTGGGTTCGCGCATCAATCGTGGCGGTCCTGCCATGGGGCGCAGCGGCGCGGGCGGCAGCCATATCGCCGAGGTGGTGATGATCCTCAGCTCCTTCGATGCGCGCGGTCAGGTCAGCGCGAACGACATTCGTGACCGCTGGCGCGAGAAAGTGGGCGTGATCCCGGACGCCCTGGAACTGAACTTCGTGTCCGACTCCTTCTCTGCCGGCCAGGCCCTGAGCTTCCGTCTCGAGGGCCGCAACGAGGACACCTTGCGCATCGCCACGGCTGAACTGCGCGAGGCTCTGGCGCGTTACCCGGGCGTGTTCGACGTCAGCGACTCGTTCCGCGCGGGCAAGCAGGAAGTGCAGATCGAGCTGCTGAGGGAAGGCGAACTGCTTGGCTTCACACTGCAGGATGTGTCGCGTCAGGTGCGACAGGCCTTCTACGGCGCGGAATCCCAGCGCATCCAGCGCGGGCCGGATCAGATCAAGGTCATGGTGCGCTACCCCGAGAACGAGCGTCAGTCCATGGGCAATCTGGAGGACATGCTGCTGCGCACGCCCGACGGCGGCGAGGTGCCGCTTTCCAGCGTGGCACGCCTGTCCCTCGGGAACAGCTATTCCAGCATCAACCGCGAGAACGGCCGTCGCGTGATCACCGTGAACGCTGACGTCAATCGCACCGTCAGCGCACCGGAGCAGATCACCCGCGAGATCGCGGCGGAATTCACGCAGCGCTGGAACGACGACTACCAGATCACCATGTCCCTGGGCGGCGAAGGCGAACAGCGCGATGAATCGCTGGGCAGCCTTCTGTCCACCTATCCGCTGGCGATGCTGATCGTCTTCGCGCTGCTGGCCATTCCGCTGAAGTCCTACACCCAGCCGCTGATCATCATGAGCGTGATCCCGTTCGGGGCGATCGGAGCCATTCTCGGCCACTTCCTCATGGGGGTGGAGCTGGTGTTCTTCTCGCTGATCGGCATCGTGGCGCTGAGCGGCGTGGTGGTGAACTCCAGCCTGGTGCTGGTGGACTACGTGAATGCCGAGGTGAGAGCCGGGCACAGCCTGCCCGAGGCAATCGCCAAAGCTGGCGTGGCGCGGTTCAGGCCGATCTTCCTGACCTCGATGACCACCTTCATCGGCCTGGTGCCGCTGATGTTCTCGCCGACGCCGGCCACCTTCTTCATCGTGCCCATGGCCATCTCCCTGGGCTGGGGCGTGCTGTTCGCCACGGTGATCACGCTGTTCCTGGTGCCGAGCCTGTATCTGATGCTGTACGACTTCACCACGCACGCAGCGCATGTGGAAGATCACAGCCGCACGCCTGTATCTGCCCTCTGACAACGACGCGGCGTGCCCTGAACGGGCACGCCGCGCTCACTCCCCTGCTCAGATCGAACGCAGCACCCTGCTCAGATCTTCCCGCCTGTACGGCTTCTCCAGCACTTGCCAATGCGGCGCAATCGCGTCGCGGCGCTTGTCGTCCAGGTAGCCGGTGGTGAGGATGATGTGCACATGGGGCATCTGTTGCGCCACCCAGGTGGCCAGCTGCACGCCATCGAGGGTGCCCGGCATGGCGATGTCCGTCAGCAGGATATCCACGGACTCGCGCTGCAGCAGCGCCTGGGCCTCATCGGCGGAGGAGGCCTCCAGCACCGTGAAGCCCATGTCGCTCACCATCCGCACGGCGACGCGACGCAGGAACTCCTCGTCGTCCACCAGCAGCACGCGCAGGGCTCGGGCTGGCGTGGCAGCCGCCGGGGTATCCGCACGCATCTCCAGATCCAGATCATGGGAGGCCAGGATCGGCAGGTAGAGACTCACCGTCGTGCCCTTGCCCTCCTCCGATTGAATCTGCACCGTGCCATTGAGCTGCCGCGCGAAGCCGTAGACCATGGGCAGCCCCAGACCGGTGCCATGGCCGCGCTCCTTGGTGGTGAAGAAGGGTTCCAGAACATGCTTGAGGTTGTGCTCCGGAATCCCACTGCCATTGTCGCGCACACTGACACAGGCATAGTCCCCCGCCGGCAGATCCAGCTCGCCTTCTGACAGCGCCACCTCGGACGAACTCACGATCACGCAGCTGTCGCTGCAGCCCTGCAGCGCATCGCGCGCATTGATCAGCAGGTTGATGATGGCGTTGGTGAAGCCCGTCCTGTCCATCGACACCCAGAGCGGTGAGCGGGAGAGTCGGGTTTCCAGGCGCACATGCTTGCCGACCGTGGTGGCCATCAGAGGCGCCAGTTCACCCAGTTGTGAGTTCAGCTCAGTCGAGCGGGTTTCCAGCGTCTGCCGCCGCGCCACGGCCATCAGCGAGCGCGTGACGCGGGAGGCGCGCAGCGCCGCATCAAGGGCACTGCGCGCATGATTGGCGTCGTCCGCACGCAGCTTGTGCAGGTCCAGGTAGTCGAGGTTGGCGATCACGATCCCGAGCAGGTTGTTGAAATCGTGGGCGAGTCCGCCCGTGAGCTGACCGATGGCCTCCAGCTTCTGCGCTTCACTGCGTTTCTCCTCGAACAGCTTGCGCTCGCTCAGATCGCGGATAAGGCCGACGTACTCGTGCACGCCGTGAATGCTGACCTCCTTCACGGCCAGCTCGGCGGGAAACACCTCGCCATTGGCGCGACGCGCCTGCACTTCGATGGTGTGGTTGATCACGCGACTGGGAGTCCCGGGCACGTGACTGCGCATGACCTGGTCGAGGATGTCGTGGAGATGTTCCGGCACGATCAGTTCGCCGAGGAGGCGCCCGACGGCCTCATGCACCGGATACCCGAACAGCTCCACCGCCGCCTGATTCCATTCGGTGATGCGCCCCTGAGCGTTCATGGCGACCATGGCATCCGGGGTGCTGTTGATGATCTGCGAGGTGCGGTAGAGCATCTCGGTACGCGCCTGCTCGATACGCGCACGCTGCACATACACCATGGTGGCCAGCACGCTCATGAGCAGGGACACCAGCAGCACGATCAGCGGCGTGAAGCTCTGGTTCTGCGCCAGGAACTCGGCACGTGGCTCGGCAAACACCTGGAGTTGACGGCGCCCCACTTCCAGCACCTTGCTCATCAGGAAGGGACGCTCCCGCGACAGCGATTCCGGTCGGGCCAGCCCCAGCGCAGGATCATTGGCGAAAACGCGGCTGATCGTCTCCGGCACCGTGACATCGAACATGCTGACCACGGCATCGCTGATCAGGTCCATGCTGGTCTGCGCCAGCAGGTCGTCGTAACGGATGACGGCCACGACGAAGCCGGCCGGCATGGCCTGCGGGTCGGTGTCTGCGGGATGCACGGGCCACAGCAGCAGCGCGCCGGGCGCACTGCTCGCGCCCTGGCTCTGCACCAGTGCCACCGGGGGCGTCAGCACGGGGGTGTTGAGACGGATGGCCTCGTCAATGCTCAAGCGACGTGACGGGTCGGAGTAGATGTCGAAACCGAGCGCGCCGGCATTGCTCGCCATCGGCTCGATGTGGAACACCACCACATGCAGCGGATGCGTCTGCGCCACCTGCAGCTGCCCCTGGGCATCACGCTCCATGATGCGGAAATTCTCATAGCCCTGCCGCTGCGCGAGGGCCTCCACGGCGGCGCGGTCCGCAGCCGGCACCACGGGATTCCACGAGAGTCCGGACAAACCTCGGGTGCGGTACGCACCCGCCAGCTCGGGCTGCACGCGGGCGGCGAAGAATTCACGGTCGGGTGGCAGCTGCTGCGCGATGTCCGCCGCCAGCTGGGACTGGTGCTGGAAGATCTGCTCGATCGCCAGCTCCATGCTCAGGAAGGCCACCTCGGCCACATAGCGAAAGCGCAGTTGCAGACTCTCGCGCTGCAGATTGAGGGCATACAGATACAGTGCAGTGGAGAGCAGAACGCCGAGGGCCAGCACGCCCATCTGCCGGGCGAACACGCTGGGCTCACTGCCCTGCAGGTAACGGGAGTAGAGGAAATACAGCACGGGAAAGCCGACGATGATGCCCAGGGTGTCACCCGCCCACCACACCAGCAGCGCCTGTGGCAGGGATTGCCCGGTCGAGGCTGTCGTCAGTTGAAAGGCTCCCCAGAGCGCGCCAGGCAGCGTGGCCAGCATGGAGATGCCGAGCAGTCGCAGCACCTGATTGACGTTGAACTGCTGCACCAGGCGGCCGAGGAAACGCGAGAACAGGGCGCCGGCCAGCAGCGCCTCGGCGGTGTTGCCCAGCGCCACCGCCAGCGCAACCGGCCAGGGTGTCGCTGCCGCACCGGAGCCCAGCACGAAGACGTTCGCCACAAAGGCGCCGACGAGCACGCCCAGTCCTGCGCGATAGCCCAGCACCACCACCGCCGTCATCGCCAGCCCCGAGGGCAGCCACAGCAGGGTGATGTTGGCCCCTGGCAGGGCGAACATGAACCCGACCTGGGCCAGGGCGAAATACAGCAGGGCGACGGCGAACAGCTCGACGACTGACTTGGTGATGTGGGGCATTGGCGGCTTCCGTGAATCCTGGCGCCATGATACGCCAGGCAGGCGCACGGCGTCCTTCGCCGCAGCGCGTGCCGGCGCTGATACATATCTTTACGCAAGCACCCCGCTTGCTTGGGTATACTCGTTCAAACCCAATTCAAAGAGTCACACCATGGATCACTACACCATTCTTGTGCTTGAAGACGATGAACTGCTGCGCCGCGCCACGGCGGACTATTTCCGGATGTGCGGCTACACCGTGCGCTGCGCTGCCACGGGCGAGGCCTTCAAGCAGATCCTGCAGTCGCACACCGTGCATGTCGTGCTGCTGGATCTGCGTCTTCCCGACAGTGACGGCATGGAGCTGCTGCGCGACCTGCGCCGCAACAGCGATGTGCTGTTGATGGTGGTGTCGGGCAGCCGGGATGAACGCGAACGCATCCTCGCATTGACGCTCGGGGCGGACGATTTCCTGATGAAGCCGGTCAGCCCGCGCGAGCTGGAGCTGCGTGCCCGCAATCTGCTGGCGCGCCAGCGCCAGCGTGCGGAAACCCCCGGCAGTGCGCCTTACGCGACGACGCCCGCCGAAACGGCGAACGTGCAGCTGAGCAACCTCTGGTGGCTGGATCGTCAGCGCAAGGCGCTGGTCGACCCGCAGCGCCAGGTGCATTCGCTGACGCGGGCCGAGTATGCCCTGCTGAATCGACTCAGCAGCGCCGGGGGCGCCATTGTGGAACGCAACGAGCTGTTCCAGTACATGAGTACCCAGGTGGGGGTGTCCAACATCGAGACGCTGTCCACGCTGATCTACCGTCTGCGCCGCAAGCTGCCGGCGCACCTGGGCGAGGACGTCATCGTGACCCTCTCCAAGGTCGGCTACCGCATCAACCTGGCCCCGGCCGACGCCTCCCAGACAGTGCAGTCATGAACGGCACAGGAGCTCGTCGCGCCACGCGGCGATCTCCTGCAGCGTGAGCCCGGCCAGGGTGGCCGTGGCCGGCAACTGCGCCTGCACACGCTGCCGCTCGCCGGCCCGGCACAGCACTTCCAGCTGTTCCAGCCGGGCCGCCAGCGGACCCGCCCCGATGAAGCTGGTGGACGACTTGAACTTGTGCGCCAGGCGCTCGAGTGCCGGCAGGTCGTCGGCCGCAGCGTCCGCACGCAGATCGGCGCACAGCGACTGCGTCTGCCGCAGATAGATCGCATAGAACTCGGCCAGGGCCGGTCCATCGCTCATGCCCATGATCTCGCCGAGATGGCCACGGTCAAGCAGTGACTGTGAGGCCGCGTCCGGGGCAGACGCGCGGGGACTGACATCGTTCATCGCAAGGTTCCGCTGGAAGAAAGCAGGTTCGAGGCGCTCGCCAGCCCCTCAGGCGGGGGCGTGGGCGCGGGCCCACTGGGCGAGCATCGCCAGGAATTCCTGCCGACTGTAAGGCTTGGTCAGCACATCGTCCATGCCGGCGGCGAGACACTGCTCCTTCTCCCCCTGAAAGGCACTGGCCGTCACGGCGATGATCGGCGTGCGGGTGCCCAGTTCCGCCTCCATCCGCCGAATCGTGGTGGCCGCCATGTAGCCATCCATGACGGGCATCTGACAGTCCATCAGCACCAGGTCGAACGGCTCCGCGGCGAACAGCTCGCAGGCCACCTGGCCATTCTCGGCGGTGACGATCTCGCAGCCCTGATCCTTCAGGTGCAGCATCACCAGGGCACGGTTGATGCTGTTGTCCTCGGCGAACAGGATGCGCAGCCCGCGCAGATCGACCTTGCCGCCGGCGCGTTGCGGCAGCGCTGCCAAGGCCTGGCCGCAGTCGGTCAGAGGCATGCGCACCGTGAACGTCGAACCCTTGCCGGGCACGCTTTGCACCACGATGCTGCCGTTCATCATCCGCACCAGCATGTCGGCAATGGTCAGGCCCAGCCCGGTGCCGGCATAGACGCGATCATCACCGCTGTCGGCCTGGAAGAAGGCATCGTAAAGCCGGGGCAGGTGTTCGGGCGCGATGCCGATGCCCGTGTCACTGACGGCGAACTCCAGGGCGGGAGCGCCTTCGCCCACGCCGTGACAGCGCACGTCGATGTGCACCCCGCCGGAGTGGGTGAACTTCACGGCATTGCCCACGATGTTGTTGAGCAGTTGTCGCAGGCGCAACTCATCGGCGCAGATATGCTGGGGACAATGCGGGTCCACGTGCAGCTGCAGGCTCAACCCCTTGCTGCGGGCGAGTGCCTCGAACATGCGGGTGATGCCCTGCAGGAAGTCGCGCAGCTCGAAGTCCGCGGTGTTCAGAGGCAACTGTTCCGACTCGATGCGGGAGAAATCCAGCACGTCGTTGATGAGGGCCAGCAAGGTTTCGCCCGATTCGCGGATCGACTGCACACAGTCACGCTGCTGGGCCGCCGCCGTGTCCTGCTGCAGCAGCAGATCGGCGAAGCCCAGGATGGCGTGCAGCGGCGTGCGGATCTCGTGGCTGATGGTGGCCACGAAACGCGACTTCGCCTCGCTGGCCGCATTGGCCTTGTGCGCCAGGGTTTCCGCCTGCAGCCTGGCTTCCTCGAGGCGGCGATTGGCTTCGTGCAGAGCGCGTTCGTGCGCGAAACGGCGCTCGGCGCTCACTAGCAGCCGCGCCAGCAGCTTGAGCAGGGTCATGTCGACATCGGACCAGTGGCGCTCGTGGCGCACGGCGTCGAAGCCGATGAAGCCCAGGCACTGGGTACCATCCATCAGCGGCAGCGCGATGATCGACTGGATGCCCTGGGGTTCGAGGATCTCGCGCAGCCCGTGGTCGGGCGGCAGATCGGCAATGCGGCGAAAGTGCAGCGGCAGGCCGCTCAGGTGAGGCCTGACCCAGAGGTCGATGGCGTCCAGCGGCGTGTTCTGCAGGTTGTCGATCTCGGGGGCGATGCCCTCGGCACACCACTCGTGGGTGTTGCTCGCGGTGCCGGCCTCGAAGTCATAGCGGAAGCGATAGGCGCGATCGGCCCCGACGTAGGCCCCCACTTCCGCCAGCGCTTCCTGGGTGATGGCGTCGAACTGTTCGGCAGGCGCCGTGATCAGCCGCATGGAGAGCGCGGTCAGCAGATGCTCCAGCTCCGAACGGTAAAGCGATTCCGTGCGCGCCAGCTCCAGCTCGGTCACGTCGTGGATCAGGCCGGCCATCACCGGCTGCTCATGTTCCATCAGCCACACCAGCTGACCGGCCAGACGCTTGCTGCGCCCGTCCGGCAGCAGCAGGCGGAAGCTTAGTTCGCTGTTCTCGCCACGCTGGGAATGAACGAAGGACGCCAGAATCAGTTGCAGATCGTCACGGTCGGCAGGCTCGACGCGGGCCAGGAGATCTGTCACGCGGCATTGCCCGGCAGGCATGAGAGTCAGCTCGCGCAGCCCCGCATCCAGCTGCAGGATGTCCGAGCCGGGCTGCTGCACCCAGCTGCCAATGCCGGCGAAGTGCTGAAGCATGGCCTGCAGTCGCGCATCCCGCTGTCGCGCTTCACGGGCCTCGGCCGCTCGCAGCAGCGCGGCGAAATGCTCCAGCACGCGCTGCAGGGCAGCACACAGGGTCGGGCTCTGGAGAGCTGTCATGCCGGCAATCTGCAGCGTCCCGGCGCCGGAAAGCTCGACGAGATCGGCTTTGGCGCAGGAGGCGGCGCACGGGGTGTCAGAGGATGGGAAGAACGCGATGGGACTGTCCGGGAAGCCACGCTGCCAGGCGGCAAGGAAGGCGTCCACCAGCTCGCTGCCGCTCATGTCGGGATCAAGGGCGAGACACAGGTCCAGCAAGGTGGAGTCGTCAACAATCATGGCATCAAATCCGTCCGTGGCGCCGTATGAAAAGCGTCGCGACCGCAGACTAGCACTTCGAAGATGCCGGGATTGTATAAATTTGTATCAAGCGTGGGGGGTGTCGAGCCAGGCCTGCACCGCCAGATCGGTGCGCGCGCCGGCCAGCCGCGTGGCCTCCAGCGCTGCCTCGACGCTGTCGACGGCGCCCTGCACGCAGGCACGCTCCAGCGTCTCGAGCTGCTCGCCAAGGGCCAAAGCGCCCACAGTGCGGGAGGATGACTTCAGCTTGTGCGCCAGCAAGCGCAGCTCGGCGATGTCGAGCGGCTTCTGCCAGGCGTCCAGCTGGGTCTGCATGTCCTGCAACTGCTGGTGGAAGAGCGAGTAGAAGTCACGCAGGATCTCGGGCGCATCGGTTTCCAGCGCCTCGGCAAGATGGCGGGTATCCAGCCATGGCAGGGCGCTGTCGCTCATGCCACGCCATGCTCGCGTTCGGGAACAGCCAGGATATAGCCGCCCCCACGCACGGTCAGGATGTCGATGCCGGCCTGCAGTTCGCCCAGTTTCTTGCGCAGGCGGCTGACCAGGATATCGATGGAGCGGTTGAAGGGCGTCATGGCCGCGCCGTAGATCGAGGCATAGGCGCGTTCACGCTCAAGCGGCCCGTCCTCCGACGCGAGCAGCTCGAACAGGGCCATCTCCTTCTCCGTCAGACGCACGAAGGCGCCATCCGCGACGGAAATCACCCGCAGCAGCCAGTTCACGTTGACACACTCCCGCAGACGTTCCGCTGCCGTGGCGGTGGCGGTGGCGTCCTGCTGGGTGTCATACAGCCGCATCGTGGCCTGCATGCGCGCCTCCAGTTCGTCGATGTGATAGGGCTTGACGATGTACTGGTCGGCACCGGCCTGCAGGCAATTGACGATGGTCGCGGTGCCCTTGTTGGCCGTGAGCATGATGACGGGGGCGCGATAACGGCTCTTGATCTTGCGACAGATATCGAGCCCCGAGAGACGACGGGAGTCCAGGAAGTAGTCGACGATGTACAGCGCGGCACGCTCCTCGCTTTCCAGAAACTGCAGGAAGGCGTCGGTGCGCGAGAACGCCACGCAGCGAAAACGGCGTCGCTCCAGTTGCAGCTTCAACACACGCAGGATGACTTCGTCGTCATCGAGGATGGCCACCAGCGGGCGGTTGAGTGCGCCGCTGCCGAAACTGCCCGATGTCCCCTTGTCCTGAATCGTGGATGTCACGCACAGCCCTCTGTGATCGCGGATTTGATACACATTTGTACAATATGGTGGCTCGCTTCCGTGCCAGAATTCAAGCTGTAATCGTTTGCGCGGGCACGCATGCACACACTCAGCTTCTCTGACAGCACGCTCACACGAGCCTGCAGCCTTTGCGCCGTCTGCAAACTGGCGCTGGGACTGCAATTCGCCGGACTGCGACTGCAACCGGGCGTTACGGCATCGCCAACGCAGACTGATCCCGACAGGTTGACGGCAACTTCAATTGTCTGCGGGGCCGGACTGCCAGAGCGTATCGATCACACGAACGTGGTCGAGTATCCGCTTTGCTCTGCCGATGGCCGCGCCATCGGCACGTTCTTCATTGGCCCTGCCGACCATGACGCGGCACCGGGCATGGTGCAGTCTTTCGTCGACAGTCTGCAAGCCTTGTTTGCCGAATCCAGCGTGATGTGTCAGGGCGACGTGGCACCCTCCATGGCGCCGGGTGGCTTCCGCGGGGCCAATTCCGAGATCTTCAGCCTCAGCGCAGACGCCTTCTGCATCGCGGGCTTCGATGGCAACTTCAAGTATGTGAACGCGGCCTTTGCCGAGATCCTCGGCCAGAGTGAGGAGCGCCTGCGCGAGCACTCCTTTCTCGCCCTGGTGCATCCCGATGACCGCGGTGTGACGCTGGACATCATGCGCACGGTGCTCGCCAAGGGCGCGATCCGCAATTTCCGCAACCGCTTCCTGTGTCATGGCAGCGAGTATCGCTCCCTGGAGTGGTCCGCCGTCTATGTGCCGGGCGAGGAGCTGATGTATGCCTCCGCACGCGACATCACCGATCTGTTGCGGGCAGAGAAGAGTTACCGCGACACCAATGCCCTGCTGCAGACCCTCAATCGCGCCCTGCTGGATTACATTGGCCCGGAGTCGAAGAACTCGCCGTTCGACGTGATGCTGGAAGAGTTGCTGCGCCTGAGCAACAGCGAATACGGTTTCATCGGCGAAGTGCTGCATGACGCGCACGGCCAGCCCTATCTGAAGTCACATGCCCTCAGCAATATCGCCTGGGACGAAAGCACCCGCGCGCTGTACGAGAATGCCCGCCTGAACGGCATGGAGTTTCGCAATCTGCAGACACTGTTCGGCCGCGTGCTGACCTCGGGCAAGCCCGTGTTCGCCAACACGCCTAAGACAGACGCACGCTCCGGAGGACTGCCGCACGGACACCCGCCCATGCATGCCTTTCTCGGCGTGCCGATCTACAGCGCCGATCGCCTTGTTGGAATGATTGGTATCGCCAATCGTCCTGGCGGCTATGACGAGAGCACCCTGGCCAGTCTCGAACTGTTCGTCGCCACCTGCTCGACCCTGATCCTGGCCTTTCGGGCGGATTCCGCGCGCATCGAGATGGAACGACGACTGCGCCGCGAGGAACAGCGCCGGCGCGCCATCGTCGACACGGCACTGGACAGCATCATCGTGCTCAGCCCGAGCGGCCGCATCGACTCCGTCAATCCAGCCACCTGCGAGATGTTCGGCCTGCCCGTGGAGGCCCTGCAGGGCGAGTCCTTCTGCAGTCTGCTGCAGTCGGACTCGCGCGCGCCGGTGCAGGCCTACCTCGAGAACCTCACCCGCCAGCCCGGTGCGCCATTCCGACAGGAGCTGCTGGCCCTGACGGCGGATGGGCGGGAGCTGACACTCGATGTCGCCCTGAGCGCCAATGCCTTCGATACCGAAACGCTGATCGTGGGGGTGCTGCGCGACATCACCCGACTCAAGCACGCCGAGCGTGAGCTGTGTGCTGCCATGCAGGCCGCGGAGCGCGCCAGCCGGGCCAAGAGTGATTTCCTCGCACACATGAGTCATGAATTGCGCACGCCGATCAACGGCGTGATCGGCATGCTGGAGCTGGGTCAGCAGTCGCTGCACGCCGAGGAGCAAAGGGAGTATCTGCTGACAGCGGCCAACTGTGCTGACCAGATGCTGCTGCTGGTGAACGATCTGCTCGACTTCGCCAAGATCGAGGCCGGCCAGCTGCTGCTGGAAGAGTCGACGCTGCAGCTGCGCAGCCTGCTCGGCAACCTCACCCAGGAGCCGATCATGCGGGCAGCGCGCAAGGGCCTGACCCTTGACGTGGCGATCGATGCCGAGGTGCCCGACGTCGTGACGGGCGACGCGACACGCCTGGGGCAGGTCCTGCTGAACCTGCTCTCCAACGCCATCAAGTTCACGGACCGCGGCGGCATCGTGCTGCGTGTCACCCGCGAGTCCCGCATCCGTGACACCGCACTGGTCCGATTCGAGGTCGAGGACACCGGCATCGGCATCAACGAGTCACAGCAAGCCCACATCTTCGATGCCTTCATGCAGGCGGACGCTTCGATCACGCGCCGCTTCGGCGGCACGGGGCTCGGCCTCAGCATCTCCTCACAGCTCGTGCAGCTGATGGGCGGGACCTTGAGCGTGCAGAGCCAGCCGGGCAAGGGCAGCTGCTTTGCCTTCACTCTCGCGCTGCGTTGCCTGCGCAAGCCAGCGTCGCGCAGCGCTGTCGCCACGGACGCGCGTGCCAGCGACGTGCCCCAGGTCGCGACAACGCCTCTGCGTGTGCTGCTGGCCGAGGACAATCTGGTGAACCAGAAGCTGATCAGCACCGTGCTGCACCGGCGCGGGCACCAGGTCGCCCTCGCGGAGGATGGCTCCAGCGCCGTGGCCCTGGCCGCCGTCCAGGAGTTCGACGTGATCCTGATGGATCTGCAGATGCCCGTGCTGGACGGCCTGCAGGCCACGCGCATCATCCGCTGGCTCCATGACAACGCGGCTCACCGCCCACGCATCATCGCGCTGACCGCCCACGCGCTGCAGAGCGACGCCATCCACTGCCGCGAGGCCGGCATGGACGGCTATCTCGCCAAGCCCATGAAGATGCAGGACTTGATAGGCGTCGTCGAAGGTGTCCATGCCGGCCCCGGAGGGCCTCCCGCTCATGAGTGACCAGCCATTGCGCCGCCGCTTGCTCCTGGTGGACGACGACCCGTTCGTGCATCGCCAGGTGCGCCACATTGCCGGGCGGGATTTCGACGTCCACTGCACCCTGAGCACCGTCGCGGTCACGCCGGACATGCTGACGTCGCTCGACACCCTGGTGCTGGACTTGAACCTGCCTGACGGCGATGCCATCGGCTTCATGCAGGGACTGGGCGAGAGTGCGCGTGACATTCGCCTGATTCTGGTGAGCGGCCTGGAGGCCAAGACCATTCGACTGACGGCGACCGTGGCGCGGCAGCTGCAATTCCGGTCAGTGGAGATCGCAGCCAAGCCGTTGTCGGCCGTGAAGCTTGCCCCCTTGCTGCAGTGCAGCGTGCCCCGCGCAGACAGCGTCGCCGAGTCACCCGGTGCGCCCGTGCTGCCGGGCAGCCAGACGCTGGAGGAGGAGCTGCACCGGGCACTGGCGCGCAATGAATTTCTCTCCCACTTCCAGCCGCAGTTCGATCTCAACAGCCGACGCTGCACGGGTGCGGAAGCATTGTGCCGCTGGGCGCATCCGCGGCTCGGCCTGATCGGACCGGCTTCCATCATCGACACGCTGGAAGGCGGCCCGCTGTCCATGGCGTTCTCGCTCTACATGCTCGACGATGCCATCGAGCGCTTCAAGGCCGCGACGGCCGGCACCGAGTTCGCCGGCACGCTGAGCGTGAACATGCCGGTGTCGGCACTGGAGAGCACGCGCCTCGCCAATCACGTGTCCGAGATCCTGCGGCGCCATGATTTCCCGGCGCAGCGCCTGACCGTGGAGATCACGGAGCGTGGCATCAGCCGGGACGCCGCCTGCAGCAGCGCCACCATCGCCAGCCTGCGCATCCGTGGCGTGCGTATCTCGCTGGATGATTTCGGCACTGGGTATTCCAGTTTCGAGAAGCTGAAGGACCTGGCCATCGACGAGATCAAGATCGACAAGCACTTCGTGGCCGACGTGATCGACTCACGCACCTCGCAAACGCTGGTGCAGGCCGCGATCAGCATTGCCGATGAAATGGGACTGCGTGTGGTGGCGGAGGGCATCGAGACACCGGCAGCAGCTGACTGGCTCGCAGCCCAGGGGCATCTGCTCGGGCAGGGCTATCTGTATGCGCGACCACTCGACCCGACGAGCTTTCGCGAGTGCGTGCTGCAGCAGACCACACCACCGGACACACCGCGCAGGGCCGTCACGCCTGCGCGTCCGTCGACGCCGCACCAGGATCCGCTGACACAGCCTCAGCACTGAACACGCTGACCTGCGCAAACCCCGCTGCCTGCATGTGGGCTGCGTGCAGACGACTCATGACCCCCTTGGCGCAATACAGCAGATAGGGCTGCGACGGAGCAAGCCCGGACAGCTTCGCTGGCAGCTCGTAGAAGGGAATGCGCAGCAGCGGCAGCGCCTGCAGCGCGACGGGCAACGCCTGCGACTCCTGTTCCTGCGGATGACGGATGTCGATGAGGGTGGCGCCCGCCAGCGGCAGAGGACTCGTCAGCACCGCCGCCTGGGTGCCGAAACTCTCCATCACACGATCGATCATCTGGAACTGCGCATCCTTGACCGCTGCATCCAGAATGGCGAAGTCGAACAGCGCTTCCTGCTCGGCGATGCGCTGCGGACAGGCCCTGGTGGTCGGCTTCTGCGACACCGCCCCACAGAACTCAGGCACGTGCCGCGAGAACTCCTCGGTGCCGATGCGCCGCGCGATGTCGATGATGTCCTGCTTGTCGGTCACGATCAGCGGCCGCAGCAGCACCTTGTCGGTCACCTGGTCGATGACCGCGAGGTTGGCCAGGGTCTGACTCGCGACCTGGGCCACGCATTCCCCCGTCACCAGCGCCTGGATGCGCAGTTGATCCGCCACACGCGTCGCGGCACGCAGCATCATGCGCTTGAGAATAACGCCACGCAGGCCGGGTTCGAGCTTCGCTGCCATCTCGTCGACCACGGCCTCGAAAGGCACGGTCACGAACTTCACCCGATGGGATGCCCCGAAGCGCATCCACAGATAGAGCGCGACGTCCTTCACGGCCAGCTCGTGCTCGCGGCCGCCCAGACGGAAGCAGCAGAAATGCGTCACCAGGCCCCGCCGCATGGTCAGGAAGCTGGCCACCGAGGAGTCGAAGCCCCCGGAAATCAGGGACAGCACGTCGTCCTGAGTGCCCAGCGGGTAACCGCCCAGCCCCTTGAAGCTGCGCTCGACTACGAACAGCTCGTCGTGGTGAATCTCGACCTTCACGACGATCTCGGGTGCGGTGAGATCGACGCGCGCCGTGGGGCAGTGCTGCAGCAGATGACGCCCGACGTGGCGCTCCACATCCAGCGAATTCCAGGGGTGGCTGCCCGTGCGCTTGCAGCGCACGGCAAAGCGCTTGCCCGGCAGCAGGCTGGCATAGTGGGTCAGCGTCTGCTCGGCCACGCCGTCCAGATCGGGCAGCGGCAGCTTGCGCACGAGCAGGAACAGCGCGATGCCCGGGGTGTGCTCAAGCAGCTGGATCACCTGCCGCTGCGCCTCGGCATCCGCTTCAGGCACCTGCACCTCGAGACTGTCCCAGTCTCCGCGCACCTGGATGTCGGGATGAATGCGGGCGGACTGCGTACGCAGGCTGCGGCGCAGCACCCGGATGTTGCGATGGCGGACATCCCGACTCTTGATGATGATCTCGGTGCTGAAACGGACGACTAACAGCATGACGAAGGCTCGATACAGGAAGGCAGAAACGCGAAACGCTCTATTATGGTGCGCCTGCCTTGTTGGCGCCCCGTTATGGTGCAAATGGAGCGGAGGGGGATCGATCGACCGGCCTGGAAGCGGCGGATTTGCTCGCGTGCAGGGCTTCCGGCGACTGGCATATATTTTGCTCCACCCCTGCACACAAGGCCAGCTTGCGCGCTATTATAGGTTTGCAACGCTTACTTGTTGAGCAGGCTGCAGGCCGCCTGTTCGCGATAGCGCTCAAACAAGACAAAGAGAGCAAGCAAGGCTTCACAGGAGCCACGGTTCTGCCGCGGCGCCAGCCATTAAACCAAGACGCCAGCCGTCCATTTCTCGATCTCACGGAGGATCAAGAATGTCTGAAAAGACTCTGAAACT
>JACCDI010993373.1_pt1 | contig 36424 bp, 32 predicted proteins | sample 7442791 | NCBI WGS metagenome assembly JACCDI01 (sample SAMN15323434, study PRJNA562643) | freshwater metagenome | isolation source: river surface water | place: USA:Blue River Watershed | collected 2017-08-15 | reverse complement strand
TTCGTCGGCCGAGTAGGTCAGGCGGTCCACCCAGCCTTGGGCGTGTCGCTTTTCGGCGGCGGCGGCGTTGATTTCGCTGGTGATGCTGACCAGCCCTGCGATCGAGGCCGCTTTGGGCTGCGCGCCGCTCATTCCGCCCAGTCCGGCGGTAACGAAGAGCTTGCCCTCGAGCGGACCCTTGGTGAACTTGCGCGCCGCGTTCATGACGGTGATCGTGGTTCCGTGCACGATGCCTTGGGGGCCGATGTACATGTAGCTGCCGGCGGTCATTTGGCCGTACTGGCTGACGCCCAGCGCATTAAACTTCTCCCAGTCGTTGGGCTTCGAGTAGTTCGGGATGACCATGCCGTTGGTGACCACCGCGCGCGGAGCCTGCGGCGACGACGGAAAAAGCCCTTGGGGGTGCCCCGAGTGCATGTGCAGCGTCTGGTCCTCGGTCATGGTGGCCAGGTACTGCATCGTGAGCAGGTATTGGGCCCAGTTTTGGAAGACGGCGCCGTTTCCGCCGTAGGTAATTAACTCGTGGGGGTGCTGGGCCACCGCCGGATCCAGGTTGTTTTGGATCATCAGCATAATCGCGGCAGCCTGCGGCGTGCGCGCCGGGTAGTCGCCAATCGGCCGGGCGTGCATTGCGTAGGTTGGGCGGAACCGGTACATGTAGATTCGGCCGTAGCGGCGGAGTTCCTCGGCGAATTCCGGAGCCAAAACCTCGTGGTGGCGCGGTTCGAAGTAGCGCAGCGCGTTGCGCAGGGCGAGTTTTTTCTCGTCGGAACTCAAGATGTCCTTGCGCACCGGAGCATGCGAAACCTGGGGATCGATGCCGGGGTGGACGGGCAGTTCTGCCGGGATTCCGGCCAAAATGGATTCAGCGAAGGAGTGCATGGCGCAAAGGTCGGGCAAAGCGGCCTAGAGTTGGCGCCGCACCCCGGGGTGAAGCGGCACTTATTTGGGTGTCGCGGTCCCTTTGGGCTCGGTTTGGGCCGGACTCGAAGCGGGCCACGGCATCCACCGGAGCGTCCAGCGCGCCTGCTCCCCGTCGTCTTCGCGCAGGGTCCAGAGGTCGCCGCCTTGGCCGCGAAGCAAGTCCGCTTGAACAAAGTCTCCGTCGATGGCCACCGGTTCGAGGCGGAACACCACACTCCGCGCAAAACGCAGCGTGTCGTCGGTGCTGACCCAAACGCTTCCGTAGGATTTGGTGTACCGGTACGGTGGGTAGGCGCTGGTCCACCGGTCGGTGACCGAATCAAGGTGGGTCCAGTGGGCGAGGAAGTGGCTGCTGTCGCCCCACTGCTGCCACGAGGCCAAAACAAAGGGTGCTCGGCGCACATAGGTTCGCCATGCGCCCTGTCCGGAACCGAGGGTTTCGAGTTCGCGCTCGTCGTCGGTAAAGCCAATGGAATTGCCCGCTACCGATACACAGCTGCTGTCTACGGGCGGAAGCATCACGGTTCCACGGGATTTCAGCGGGGCGGCCACGCTGTCGGGGTAGGTGATTTCTTCGCTGCGCAGGCTGCGGGGGCCGGACCACGTAAAGGTTAGGGCCTGGGGCGCACCAAATTGCGCCGCGGCATCGGAACCCATCGAAATTCCGCCCTCGGGCAGCTGCTGGAGCAGGAATTCGCTGGCGCTGTCGAGCCGGGCCGGCGCCTGGGCGCGCCGGAGTACTTCCTCAAGCAGCAGGTCGCTCGTGGTAATCCACAGAAAATCGTCGCTGCTGGCCGCTGCCCAGCCGTCGCCTTCGTACAGGCTGGTGCCGTTGTAGGTGCGCACCTCGTAGGGTTGCCGAAGTTGGTTGGGGGACCAGGATCCGCGGGGCGCCGTCAGCATCCACGAACGGCCAAACTCGCCGGTGCGGTGCACGCTGAGCAGGGCCCGACCTTCCGTCCATTGGCTTTGGGCCGAATGGATGATTTTCAGGTCGCGGTAGGCCTCGCCCAAGCTGTCCAGGAGTCCGGCTTGCGCGCTGGCGCCCGCCATCGATGGCACGTCGGCTACCCACAAGGCATTGCCGGCCATTCCCGGGCCCATGGGGTGGTTGCTGGTGGGTTCGGTGGCGCAGGACGCCGCAGCCAAGGCGGCGATGGCGGCGAGGGCAACCCGCAGGTTGGGGCGGTTCCAGTTCATAAATTGAGGCGAAGTTGGCTTGGTTTCCATGCAAAACTACGTCGGTGCCAGGTGCAGGCACCGTGCGCCTCAAGGGCGGACCGGTGGCCTTGGCTGGGGTAGCCCATGTTTTGGTTCCACCCGTAGTACGGAAAGTCCGCGTGCAGCCCCCGCATGATGTGGTCGCGCTCGGTCTTGGCGAAAATGGAGGCGGCCGAAATGGCCGCGAAGCGCGCGTCGCCCTTGACCTCGCAGCGGTGCTCGATGCCGGGGTAGGCTTTGAAGCGGTTGCCGTCGATCAGCAGCAGCGCGGGAGCCGGGTCGAGCTGGGCAATGGCCCGGTGCATGGCGAGGTAGGTGGCTTGGAGAATGTTCACTTCGTCAATTTCAGCTGGACTCGCGCTGCCAACCGCCCAGTGCCCGGAAGGCAGCAGGTCTTCGAGTTCGCCGCGAAGGCGTTCGCGCTGGGTGGCACTCAGTTTTTTGGAGTCGGTCAGTCCCTCGAGGCGGTAGTTCGGCGACCACAGTACGGCCGCGGCCACCACGGGGCCGGCTAGGCAACCGCGACCTGCTTCGTCTACGCCGGCCGTATTCACGGGTTCGGGTTCAAGGTTTGAAGCGTTTGCCGCACGACCTCGGCGCTGCGGTCCCACGAAAAATGCGTAGCCCGTTCCAGTCCGCGAGCGATCCAGGGGGCTGGGTCCTCGGTGGCGGCGCGGTGCAGCAGGTTGACCCACTCGTCCACCGAGTCGGGGTTCGCGTACCGTGCCGCCTCGCCCGCGATTTCGGGCATGCAGCTGGCGTTGCTGCTCAGAACGGGGCAGCCCGAGGCCATGGCTTCAACCAAGGGAATGCCAAATCCTTCAAAGCGCGAAGGGAAGGCGAAGGCCAGGGCGCCTGCGTACAGCGCGTTGAGTTCGCCCCCCTCGGCGCGGCCGGCCCAAACCACGCGGGGTCCCGACGTTCGGGCTAGGGCTTCGAGCTCGGCGTCTCGGTGGAGGGGGTTGCCGACCAAGACCAGGCGCTCGGCCCGCTCCGGGAAGCGTTCGCAATAGGTATTAAAGGCTCGAATCAGGGTGGCGACGTTTTTGCGCGGCGTAAAGGCTCCGACAAACAAAAAGTAGGGGAATCCGCCGGCCCAGCGCATTTGGGCGGCGGGCGCGGAATCCGGCATGGCCTCAAAAGCTTGCTGGGGCGCGTTGGGGGCCACCACGATTTGGGCGGGGTTTATTCCGTAGGTCGCGGCTAAGTCCTCCTTCGAGGTCTCCGAAACGGTCAGGAGCACGTCGGCCTCGCGCGCGCTCCGCGACACCACCCGCCGGTAGTAGCTGCCCACCCGCGGCGGAATGCCCTCGGGTTGGTGCACGAAATTCAGGTCGTGCACGGTCACGGCCAGGCGAAGGGATTCGAGTCCGACCCGCTTCAGCGCGGTGCGCGACGGCAAGAGTCCGTCCGGCGACCAGTAGGCGTCGGCCTTGATGCGCCTCAGGGCCGAGGGTACCGAGCGCTCGTTCCACAGCGTCCAAAGCCAAGGGTGCCGCGCGGGCCAGCCCACGACGTGCGGTACCGCACCGGGGTAGTTAACGCCGTCGACGCGGCGATCCATGAACAGGTGCACTTCCCAGTTCGGGGTGCTGCAGAGCCGTTCGAGCAGCCGGTGGCTGTACCAGCCCGTGCCCTCAAGGGATCCGGGGAGCAGCCAGCGGGCGTTGACCGCCAAGCGAAAGGGTCGGGGGGCATGCGCCATGCCGCCAAAAGTATGACCTTTGCGCCATGCCGTATTCATGGTCGTCCCTTCCGGAGTCGTGGCAGCTCGTGCTTCGCCGTTCGAGCCTTGTGCTGGCCCTGAAGGTCGCGGGCGCCCTCGCGGGCTACCTCTTTGCTTTTGTGGCGCTCCAGCGCTTGGGTGCCGCGGGCTACGGCTACTTTGAGCTCGCGTTCACGGTATTGAGCATCGCGTCGGTGGTGGCGAAGTGGGGCTTGGACGGCCTGATGATTCGCGAGGTGCCGGCCCGAAGCAGCCTGGAGGCGCAGCACTTCATCCGCCAGGCCATGACCGCGTCCCTGTTGGGGTCTGCGCTCCTTGCCCTAGGTCTCTGGGCGGTGGCACCCTGGATTGCGGCCTACTACGGTGGATTCACGTCCCTTTGGCGCAGTGTGGCCCTGGTGCTCCCGGCCTGGACGCTGATGCAGGTTTGGTCCGAGGCCCAGCGCGCCCAGCACCGCTACCTCCTTTTTGGGGTGCTTCAAAGCAGCGTGCTCCTCGGAACGGTGGCCCTGGCCATGCTCGCCCTGCCCTGGTTGGACCGGGTTGAGCGGGTGCTGCTCGGCCTCCTGGCCGCAACCCTAATCCTTGTTGGCCGCGGTTGGCTCGCGCTTCGCAGGGTGGAACTGCGCAGCCTTTGGACCCTGCGGGCCCCGGCCACGGCCATGTTTCTGACGGGAACCCTTTTTATGGTCATGACCTGGACCGATACCCTGATGATTGGGTACTTTTTGGAACCCGAAGTGGTCGGAGGATACCGGGTCGCCTTCAAAATCGGGACCCTCATCACCTTTGCGCAGTTTGCCGTCAACGCGTCGCTCGGGCCCCGCATTTCGGAACTCTGGACGCGCGGACGCCGCGACGAACTGCAGTCCGAAGTGCGCCGCGTAACCCTGCTGAACGCGGCGGTGAGCCTGCCGGCTTTTGCCGGAATTATGCTGCTTGCGCCCTGGTTGCTCTCGTTTTTTAGCCCGGATTTAGTGCCCTACGCCGGGTTGCTGCGCGTCTTGGCCCTGGGCCAGGTGGTCAATGCGCTCTGCGGACCGGTGATGTACCTGCTCAACCTGACCGGTCACGAGCAGTCCGCGCGGCGAACGATGACGGTGGCGGTGCTGGTAAATGCCGGGGCCAACCTTGCGCTGATTCCCTGGCTGGGCGTCGTCGGTGCGGCCTGGGCCACTTCGGCAAGTATGGTTTTGTGGAACGTCTGGGCTACGGTCGCGGTCTACCGCAAAACCGGAATACGAACCCTGTTTTTCTGGCGTTGAAATCCATGCTTGACGCGGTATTGATCGGTGTTCCCAAGTCGGGAAGTACGACCCTTGCGGACTGGCTTCAGTCCCATCCCGGGGTGGCGATGTCGCGCATCAAGGAACCGAATTTTTACGCGGCGGAGCTCGATCCGAGCACATTCAGCCCGGCGTTTTTGCGCATTTCGCCCGATGCCGACGCGGCCTATTGGGCCCAATCCGACCCCTTGCCGGTTCGGCACCAGGCTTTTGTTCGCCGGGAAGCCCAGTATGCGCGGTTGTGGGCGCATGCCCAGCCCGGTCAGCTTCGCGTCGAGGCCTCGACGAGCTACTTCTGGAGTCCATCGGCCGCCCAAAGCCTGCCGCAGGCCAATCCCGTCGCCAAGGTCATTTTGGTGCTGCGGAACCCCGTAGACCGAGCCTTTTCGCACTACCGAATGGCGCTGAAGTACGGGCTTGTTTCCCAAAGTTTTTTGGAGGAATTAGCCGCGGACGCCGAAGGCCCCGCGGCATGGGGTCGGCGCGAAAACTTCGTTGCGTTGAGCAGGTATGCGGAATCCTACCGCCGGTGGTCGGCTTCCGGACTTGAACTCAAGGTGGTACTCTATGAGCAGGCGTTTGATGCTCCGGAAGTATTTTGGGCGGAAGTGCAGGACTTTTTGGGATTGCATCCGATTCCGCTGCCCCACGCGGAACGGGTCCACGCGGCCCACGACCCGAGGTGGCCCAAGCTCGCGCGCTTTGTTCAGCACCACCCCGCCGGCCGGTGGATTAAGGACCTGCTGCCCGTGGGCCTAAAGAACCGGGCCAAAATGGCCTCGGCCTCGCCGGTGCCCAAGCGCCTTACGGAGGCGGAGCGCGCCGAGGCCTGGACCTACTTTGCCGACGACGCAGCGCAGCTCGAGCAGCTGCTCGGCAAAAACCTATCTTTGTGGACCTGAATTTTTTCTGACTATGGACCCCAGTTCGCAGAACCTGCTGCTCTTTTTGTTTCGCAACCGCAAGGCGCTCCTGGCCGCGCCCCTGATTGCCGCCGCCGCCGCCGCGGTGTTCTCGGGCCCCTGGTTCATTACCCCCCTCTACGAATCTTCGGTGGTGGTGTTTCCGTCGACTACGAACTCGGCGTCTAAGGCCCTGCTTCCCCAGAATACCTTTCAGGACCAAGATTTCTTGGAATTTGGTGCCGAAGAACAGGCCGAACAGCTGCTTCAAGTGCTTTCTTCCGACGCCATTTTTGATTCGGTGACGACCCGATTCAACTTAATCGAACACTACGACCTTGATCCGTCGAGCAAAACCCTGCGCACCGACCTCCACGAAGAGTTCAGCGACAAGATCTCGTTTGAACGCACCCAATTCATGAGCGTGCGCATCAGCGTGCTCGACGAGGACCCGCAGATGGCCGCCGACATCGCCAACGCCATCGTAGACCTGCTCGACCGCGTAAAGAGCCGCATTCAGCGCGAGCGCGCCGCCGTTGGACTCAATTTGGTGAAAAACGAGTACCAAAAAATCCGCAAGGAATTGCGCGACATGGAAGACGAAATCAAGGCCCTTCGCGGCAAGGGCGTGCACGAGTACGAGGGCCAGTCCATGGTGGTTTCGGAGCAGTACGCCACCGCCATCGCCGAGGGCCGTAGCGAGAAGACGATCAAGCAGCTGAAGTCCGTGCTGGACACCCTTGCGAAGTACGGCGGTCGCTACGTGGCCCTGCGCGACGAGCTCCACCTGATGAAGGAGGAGGAGGTCAAGGTTAAGACCAAGCTGGATCAAGCCCGCGTGGACGCCGAACAGGTGCTCCCGGCCACGTTCCGGGTGAATGCTGCGGTTGCGGCCGACAAGAAAAAGTACCCGATTCGCTGGCTGGTCGTCGCCGTTTCGGCCCTCTCGGCCTTTGTCGGAACGATGGTCGTCATTCTGGGCGCCAACACATGGAAGGAGCTCAAGGAACAGCTTCCGTCCTAAGCGGGCGAACCGGTATCGGGGCGGCTGCCGTTTTGGTGGCGGTTACCGCGGCGGTTGTGGCCTTTGAGGCCTATGCCCTTGCGGCGGTGCCGTTTGCCCTGGCGGTCGTGTTTTGGGCCCTGTACCACGTCGAAAGCCTGTTGCTCGCCGCGGTCGCCCTTACGCCCCTTTCGGTGACCCTCAAGGAATCCGATTTTAATGTGGGCCTCAGCCTGCCGGGCGAAGTCCTGCTCGCCGGCCTAACGTTTTTTGCCCTCATTCGCTTTTTGCATCAGGGCCGCTTGCCCTGGCCCATTCTGAAGCAGCCCCTGACCTGGGTTATCTTGTTGCAGCTCAGCTGGATGGCGGTAACCGTGCTCTTCAGCGAGATGCCGCTGGTTAGCTTTAAGGCCCTACTCAGCCGCGTCTGGTTTTTGGTTCCCATGTACTTCATGCTGGGAACGGCCCTGGAAAAGCCGTGGGCCCGAAACCTGATTTTTCCGCTTTATTCGTTTAGCCTCGCGGTAGCGGCCCTTTGGACCCTCTACGTGCACTCCCAATACGGATTTTCGAAGGAAACCTCGACGTGGGTCATGTACCCGTTTTATAAGGAGCACACCCTGTACGGCATGGCCCTGGCCTTTGTGTATCCCTGGTCCATCTGGGCGCTGTTTCGACCCCAGTCGCTCGTGGCGCGGTTCATTCACCTCGGACTCTGGGCGCTGCTCACCGTGGCCCTGGTTTTTTCCTACACCCGCGCAGCCTGGCTCAGCTTGGTGGCCGCCGGTGCGGTCTACGTGATTTTCGCGTGGCGGATTTCCGCACGCCAAATTGCGGGCATTGCCGTCCTCGTCCTGGCGACGTTGTGGGTGACCCAAGATCAGTGGATTCGAATTTTTACCAAGAACGACACGGTTTCGAGCGACAACTTCAGCGAGCACATTCAAAGTGCCTCCAATATTTCGACGGACGCGTCCAATTTGGAACGGCTAAATCGCTGGGCCTCGGCGTTTCGGATGTGGCAGGAGCGGCCCCATACGGGTTGGGGCCTTGGAACCTATCAGTTTCAGTATGCGCCCTTCCAGCATTCGTCGCAACTCACCGTCATTTCGACCAACGCCGGCGATCTGGGTAACGCGCATTCCGAGTACATTGGGCCGCTCGCCGAACAGGGCTGGCCCGGATTGGTCTTGGTGCTCCTGTTGCTCGTGCTGCTTTTTCGAACGGGGTCTCGCGCCTACCGGCGCATGGAGCCGGGGACCGACCGGACGTTGGTCCTTTTGGCCATGTTGGGCCAGGTGACCTACTGGGTCCATGGCGTACTCAACAACTTCCTGGACCTCGATAAGGGCGCTGTTTTGGTGTGGATGAGCGCTGCCGTGATTGCTTGGGCCGACCGAGCCGCAGCGCGGGATTGAGCCCGCATTCCGCGCGTTGGGCCCCGGTGTCATAACGCATTTAAATGCCAGTTATTGGATTACGTGAAGAACGGAAGTGAATTTTCACTACTTTGCAATCACCTTAACAATTCATTAACACTTATGAAACGCAGAGCATCTTTTCTTGCCTTCGTTGCAGCGGCCCTCCTGTCCGTGTCTGCCTTCGCGCAGCGCACGGTTTCGGGTACGGTAACCGACGCAGCATCGGGCGAAGGCCTCCCCTCGGTATCGGTCCGAGTGAAGGGCACCAACAATGCAGCGGTCTCCAACTATGACGGTAAATACACCATCACAGCTGGCCAGAACGCCGTATTGGTATTCTCCGCACTCGGTTACGCGACCCAAGAGGTTGCCGCATCGGGTGCTGTGGTCAACGTGAAGTTGGCGGAATCCACGAGTAAGCTGGACGAAGTTGTCGTAACGGCTCTTGGTATTACGCGCGACAAAAAGACTGTTGGCTATGCCGTCCAAGAGGTGAGCGGTGCCGAAGTAACCAAAGTGAAAGACGCCAACTTCATGGCTTCGCTTTCCGGTAAGGTTGCGGGAGTTACCATTCGCCAATCGGGAACGATGGGCGGTTCGTCAAACGTCGTGGTTCGCGGTTACAAGTCGCTCACCGGCAACAACCAAGCCTTGTTTGTTGTCGACGGCATCCCCATCTCGAACGACATCTACAACTCGAGCGACCAGCGCACGGGACGTGGCGGTTACGACTACGGTAACGCGGCCATGGACATCAACCCCGAAGACATCGACAAGGTTACGGTACTGAAGGGTGCTGCGGCTACGGCGCTTTACGGTTCGCGCGCTGCCAACGGCGTGGTATTGATCACCACCAAGAAAGGCGCCGCCCGCAAGGGACTCGGCGTAACGCTTTCGAGCGGAATCACGGTGGGCAGCATCAACCCCGACACCTACGTGAAGTACCAGAAGTCCTACGGTCCGGGCTACGGTTCGTACTACGGAAACACCGACACCATCAACGGCTACTACACGAACTACCGGATGTACGACTACGATTTTGACGGCGACGGCAACGTGGACATGGTTACGCCCATGGAAGAGGATGCTTCGTTCGGCATGAAGTTCGACCCCAACTTGATGGTCTACACCTGGGAATCTATGGTAGATGGTGAGAAGCACCCCTTTGTTGCGGGCGCCAACGACCCTACCACCTTCTGGGAGAACTCAACGACCTTCAACAACAACTTGGCCATTGACGGAGGAAGCGACAACGGTTCGTTCCGCCTGAGCGCCACCAAGTTTGACATGAAGGGTATTCAGCCCAACTCAAACCTTCAGCGCAACACGTTCAACTTCAACGGCAGCCTTAAGGCTTCGAACCGCTTGACGGTAAGCACGATGGCCACCTTTACCCAGCAGAAAGGCCGCGGCCGTTCGGGTACCGGATACGATTCACGCAACGTGAACCAGTCGTTCCGCCAGTGGTTCAACGTGGGTGCCGACATGGCCAAGCTAAAGCAGTACTACAACGACACGAAGCGCAATATTACGTGGAACCCCTACGGTCCGCTTTACGCGAACCCCACGCAGCCGCACTACTTCGACAACCCCTACTTCATGGTTAATGAGTCGTACCAAAATGACGAGCGCAACCGCTTGATCGGTAACATGACGGCCAACTACCGCTTGAACGACTGGTTGGATTTGACGGCCCGTGCCAACATTGACACCTACACCGACCTTCAAGAAGAGCGTATTGCGTACGGTTCCGTTGACGTTCCAATGTACACGCGCCGCAACCGCAACTTTACGGAGTCCAACCTCGACCTGATCTTGACCGCCAACCGCATGATTGGCAGCAACATCAACTTCAACGGTAACTTGGGTTCCAACGTGCGCCGCACCTACTTCGACTACATCGGGGCTTCGACCAACGGTGGACTCGTGGTTCCGGGCGTGTACTCGTTGAGCAACTCGGTTAGCGCACCGGCCGCTCCGTCCGAGCAGCACTACGCCATCGGCATCAACGGCTACTTTGGTCGTGCTAGCTTCCTGTACAAGGACTACCTGTCTCTTGACCTGACGGGTCGCTACGACATTTCGTCTACGCTTCCTGCAGCGAGCAACAAGTACTTCTACCCGTCGGCTTCGCTGGGCTTGATCTTCTCTGAGCTTATGGATGTTGACGGAATCAGCTTCGGTAAGGTTCGCGCCAACTTCGCCAGCGTGGGTGCCGATGCTCCGGCGAATTCGCTCCGCGACATCTACGTGATGGGTACGCCGTTCAACGGAACTCCGTTGGCTACCGCTCCGACCACGTCCAACAATCCGGGTCTTCTGCCGGAGACTACGACTTCGTACGAAGCCGGTTTGGAAATGCAGTTCGCCGACAACCGCTTTGGTTTTGATTTGACCGCCTACCGCGCCATTTCAGAGAACCAAATCATGCCGGCTCGCGTGTCTTCGGCCACGGGTACCATTTTCAAGTACGTCAACGCCGGGGTGATCCAAAACCAAGGTGTAGAATTGGTGCTGAACGCTTCAGCCATTCGTACCAAGGACATGGGTCTTGATTTCGCCCTGACCTACACGCGCAACCGCAACAAGGTGGTTGAGTTGTTCGGCGATGCCGAAAGCCTCCAGCTGACGTCAAACCAAGGTGGATTCCAGCTTCTTGCCAAGACCGGCGAGGCCTACGGTACCATCTTTGGCATTGCGCACGAGCGCGACGAGAACGGCCTGCCGATTGTGTACCCAATCAGTGCCAGCCGCGGCTACCGCTACCTGCGCACCACCGCGCCGCAAACGATTGGAAACATCAACCCCGACTGGTTTGGCGGTTTGAATACCTCGTTCCGCTACAAGAAGTTGACGGCAAGCGTACTGCTTGACATGCAAATGGGCGGAAGCTTCTTTAGCCTTGATACGTGGTACGGCTACGCAACCGGTATTTACGACTGGACGGCGGGTGTGAACGACCGCGGAACCGAGCGTCGTGAGCTTGTTTCGAACAACGGCGGCGTGAACATGGGTAACGTTGCGGTTTGGGACGGTACGACCGTTGATGCCGACGGCAACCCCGTTACGGCAGCGAACACCGAGGCTATCTACGGCGACATGAACTACTACGGTAACTCATTTGGCTACGCTCGCGCTCCGCAAGAGTACCACGTGTGGGATGCTTCGTTCATCAAGCTTCGCGAAGTGGCGATTAACTACAGCTTCCCCATGGACCCCAAGGGTTCAATCAAGGGGCTGGACGTTTCATTGGTGGGCCGCAACTTGGCCATCCTTTGGAAGAACTCCCCGTACACCGATCCGGAGGCCGGACTTTCTGCGGGCAACCTGCAGGGCTACCAGTCTGGCGCGTACCCCGCGGTTCGCGAAATTGGTTTGAATGCTAAACTGAAATTCTAATACGAGCCATGAAAAAGATTCTTTTATCTGCCGGCATCGCCGCTGTAGTGGCCTCGTGCACCAGCGACATCACAAGCCTCAACGTCAACCCCAAGGCGCCTGAAAAGGTGCCCGCCGGGGCGCTGATTGCCAACGCAACCGTGAGCCTCACGGACTACTTGGCGAGCATCAACGTCAACTTGAACAACTTCAACCTGTGGGCTCAGCACATTACCGAGACAACCTACACGGACGAAGCCAACTTTGACTACGCCAACCGCGACGTCAACGGAAACACGTTTGACCGCCTGTATACCGACGTACTCCGCGACCTGCAGGAAGCAGAGAAGGCGGTAGACGTGGACATCAACCTTACTGCAGCCCAAAAGGAGCAGCAGCATGCGGTGATCGACGTGCTTGAGGTGTACACCTACCACGTGCTGGTAGACATCTTCGGCGACGTTCCCTACACCGAGGCACTCGATGCTTCGACGGTGGTTCCGGCCTACGACAAGGGCGAAGACATCTACACCGATTTGGCTGCCCGTTTGACGGCTGACATCGCGGTACTGGGTGGCGACAACGGCCTTGGGTCGTACGACCTGCTGTACGGCGGCAACTCCGACGGCTGGAAGAAGTTCGCTTCGTCGCTTCTGCTCAAGTTGGCGGTACGCGTGGCGGACCACGACATGACGCGTGCTACCGCGTGGGGTGCTACGGCCTTGTCGGGCGGGGTAATCTTGGATGCTGCCGATGCGGCGACCTTGGATTACGCTTCGGCTCCGCCGCACGCTAACCCCTTGTGGGACGATCTCGTGCAGTCTGGACGTTCGGACTTCATTGCCGCCAACACCTTAGGCGACGTAATGAATACGCTGAACGATCCGCGCCGCGCGATCTACTTCCGCAACAACAACACCGACGGTACCGTAAACGGTGCGCCCTACGGTTTGGCTTCGTCGTACGCCCTGTTCTCGCAGCCGGGTGATGCGCTGGAGGACCCGACCCTTCCGCATACCCTCATTGACCACGTAGAAGTGCACTTCTTGCTGGCTGATGCTGCGGCACGCGGTGTTACGATTCCTGGAGCCACGGCTGAAGGACTGTACCAAGCTGCGGTTACGGCTTCGATCCTGAACTGGGGCGGAAGCGCAACGGATGCGGCAACCTACTTGGCTCAGTCTTCGGTTGCTTGGGATGCCACCAACTGGAAGTCGCGTCTGGGTACGCAAAAGTGGATTTCGCTCTTCACGCGCGGAAACGAAGCTTGGGCTGCACAGCGCCAGTACGACCTGCCGATGAACGTGGCTGCTGAGGCGCAGCGCGTAACGCCGAAGCGCATGAGCTACGGGGTTGACGAGTACGCCTTGAACAACGCCAACGTTACCGCGGCCGGCGACAACTACCAAGGAGACAAGGACACTGCGCCGATCTTCTGGGACAAGAACTAATCCCCTTGGGATAAGTTAACGGGAAGCCCCGCCGGAAACGGCGGGGCTTCTTTTTTTGCACCTTGCAACTGGGTTACTAGGTACTAGTCACTGGTATTTAGGAATGAAAAAACCCGCCGGGGACTCCGGCGGGTTCAACGATTTGGGCGGGGCTCCGCTTACTTCGCGCGCTCCTTGTAGGTGCCTTCGGCCGTGTTGATCACAATGCGCTCTCCGGTTTCGACGAAGAGGGGAACACGGATCTCGGTTCCGCCCTCCACCGTGGCCGGCTTCAGGGTGTTGGTCGCCGTATTGCCGCGAATTCCCGGCTCGGTGTAGGTCACTTCGAGCGTAACCGTCGAGGGAAGCTCCACCGAAAGGGGGCGGTCCTCGTCGGCGTGGAACATCACCATGCACTCCATGCCGTCCTTAAGGAACTGCGGGGCGTTGATTACTTCTTTGGGCATGGGAATCTGTTCGTACGAGTCCATGTTCATGAAGTGGAAGCCGTCGGCGTCGTTGTACAGGTACTGGTAGGTGCGGAATTCGATTTTGATTTCGTCGAGCTTGGTTCCGCTTGGGAAGGTGTGCTCCAAAACGCGGCCGTCGTTGAGGTTGCGCATCTTGGTGCGCACAAACGCAGCGCCCTTGCCGGGCTTCACGTGGAGGAATTCGATGATTTGGTACGGCGCGTGGTTAAAGTGGATGCACATGCCGTTCTTGATGTCTGCAGTCGATGCCATATCGCTAAAATTTTGGCAAAGGTACGGAATCGCCCTGCGGCGATAAGCCGAGTTGGCAGTGGGCCACTTCGCCGGGGTGGTGGTTGCTGGCCACAAAGACCATCCGAGCGGATCCCGGCGCTGGCTCCAATTCGGCGCCGAGGGTGGCGTGGAACCAGGCCTGGCCCTCGGCGTCCAGGTGGTTACAGGGCTCGTCAAGCAGCAGTAGGGGCGACTCGGTGCAGATGGCCACGGCCAGCTGAAGGCGCTGGCGTTGCCCGCTCGAAAGGCTTTTGAGCGGACGGGACCAAAGGGCTTCGCTCGCATCGAGGTAGGTCCAGGGGCTGCGCCGCCAGGATCGCAGGGCGCCGTGCAGCGCAACCCACTCGAGGCCGGTGGCGTCCAGGGGAGGCTGCACGTTGGGGCCAGCCCAGCTCACCTGTCGGGTCCAGGAGTCGGCTTCGAGCACGTCCGAGGTCAGGACGCCTACAGACGGCGGCATTTGGCCGCTGAGCAGGCTGAGTACCGTGCTCTTTCCGGACCCGTTGGCACCGAGAATGGCCACGCGGTCGGTTGGACCCCATTGGGCACTCCAGGGCGCAATCAGTTCCGTTCCCGAAATCTGCTTGCCGACGCCGTTCCAGTGCAGGCCCGTCATGGGGTTACTGCTTGCGCACGATTCCGCGGTCCGACGCCAGCACAAACTTGATCAGTTCGGTTCGTTCGGGGCTTGCGGTGACTTCGCGCTCGATTTCGCTGACCGCTTGGGTCGTGTTGAATCCGCTTTGGTAGAGCAGGCGGTAGGCGTGGTGAATCTCTTCGATGCGGGCGTTGGTGAATCCGCGGCGGCGCAGGCCCACCGCGTTCACGCCCTCAAAGGTCAAGGGTTCGCGCGCCACGGTAATGAAGGGCGGAATGTCCTTGCGCACCAGGGATCCGCCGCCCACCATGACGTGGGAGCCGATTTTCACGAACTGGTGTACGGCCGAGAGTCCGCCCAAGATGGTCCAATCGCCAATCTCGACGTGGCCGGCGAGGGCGACGTTGTTGACCAGGATCACGTGGTCGCCGATGATGCAGTCGTGGGCAACGTGAGCGTAGGCCATGACCAGGCACTCCTTGCCGAGGGTGGTTTTGCCGTAGGCCTTGGTGCCCCGGTTGATGGTGGCGCACTCGCGCACAATGCAGCCGTCGCCCAAAAAGACTTCACTGTATTCGCCGCTGAATTTCAGGTCCTGGGGCATTCCGCCTACGACGGCGCCTTGGTGGATGCGGCAGTTTTTGCCCAAGCGGGAGCCGGCGAGCACGTGGGCGCCCGACATAATCCAGCTGCCCTCTCCGAGCACGGTGTCGTGTTCGACCACGGCGAAGGCGTCGATGCGGACGTTGCCCGCAATCTTGGCGTCCGGATGGACGGAAGCAAGGGGAGAAATCACGGGACCTACTTGTCTTTGGTGATGAGTGCGGTGAACAAGCCTTCGCTCACCAGTTTTTGTCCGACGTACGCGGCACCGCGCATGACCACGATTCCGCGCCGAATGGGCTGGGTGAGGGTCAAATGAAAGTAGAGGGTGTCGCCGGGGCCAACTTTGTTTTTGAACTTGACCTCGTCCATTTTGAGGAAGTAGGTCAGGTAGTTTTCGGGGTCGGGCACCGTGCTGAGCGCCAGAATTCCGCCAACTTGGGCCATGGCCTCGAGCTGCAGGACGCCCGGCATTACCGGAGCCCCCGGGAAGTGGCCCAAAAAGTAGGGCTCGTTCATCGTGACGGCCTTGCTGCCCCAAACTTCGCTCTCGGACATCGAGTGGATTTTGTCGACCAGCATAAAGGGCGGACGGTGCGGCAAAATGCTCATGATTTTGGTCGCGTCCATCAAGGGAACCTCGTTCGGATCAAAAAAGGGAACGGGGTTAGCGGAGTCGAGCTGTTCCATAATGCACTGGGCTAAAAGGGTGTTAATGCGGTGGCCTGGTTTAAAAATACGAATGTTTGCGGCAACGGGGCGCCCAATGAGGGCAAGGTCGCCGAGGACGTCCAGCATTTTGTGGGCGGCGGGTTCCGCGGCCATGCGGAAGGGCGTAAGCGGCAGGGCACCGAGGGCGTTTCCGCGTTCCAGCGGCTGCTTGTTGAAGTGCTCGAGGGCGGACCAGTCGTCTTCGCTGAGGTCGCGGTCAATGACGACAATGCCCGAGCCTTCTTGGGCGCCTTGAAGCAGTCCGCGGTGAATCATGGGAAGCAGGTGGCTGACCAACGTGAAGGTGCGCGCCGGCGCGACGCGGTGGGCGTAGTCGTCGGAATGCGAAAATTCAAAGCTGGTGGGGCCCACGGCCTCGGCCTCGTGGCTCAGGGTGACGCGGTAGTAGGGGAGCAAGGAGGGCGTGGCTTCAGCCCAGGCGCCCGTTTCGGGGTCTTCGACGCGAACGGCGGAGCGCAGGACGTATCCCCTCAGGGGACCGACGGGATGCCGTCCGACCTTGGTCACCAAGTCAACCCAAGGTTGGGCGGATCCGTCGAGTATCGGCAGTTCGGGCGCCGTGCAGTGGATTTCGGCATCCAGAATTCCCAGTCCAAATAGGGCCGAGAGCAGGTGTTCCGCGGTGTGTACCGCTACCGGCCCGTCGCTCAGGGTAGTGCAGCGGTCGGTTTCGCTGACGCGGTCGGGGTGCAGCGTCATTGCGGGTGCGCCTTCGAGGTCCAGCCGTACAAAAAGGTAGCCCGCTCCCGGGGCGCCGGGTTTGACGGTGACCGAGCAGGGAAGTCCGCGATGGATTCCGCGACCTTGAGCGGTAAATTCTTGACTAAGGGCGTATTGGATCAACCTTTGGCGGACTTTTGGGCTGCAAATAAACGGCGGAATTCTCGGGCGTCTACCGCAGGACTCCCAAGTACTTCAGCGCCAGGAGGCAAGGATTTCGCCACGCCGCTTTGGCCCCCAATTCGTGCGCCGCGACCGATGTGAAGGTGGCCGGCAATGCCCGTTTGGCCGCCCACGACCACGTAGTCTTCGAGCACCGTCGATCCGGCGATGCCTACCTGGCCCGCAATCACGCAGTGGGCCCCGAGGCGCACGTTGTGGCCGATCTGGCAGAGGTTGTCGATTTTGCAGCCGTCGCCGACGACCGTTTCGCCGACCACGGCCCGGTCCACGCAGGTTCCGGCGCCGAGTTCGACGCCGTTGCCCACCCGAACGCGGCCCAAGTGCGGAATTTTGGTCCATCCGGCCGCCGCACCGTGGGGCGGAACAAAGCCGAAGCCGTCGGCGCCCAGCACGACGTTGGCGTGCAGGATGCAGTCCGAGCCCACCGCCGTCCCGGGGTAGAGCACGACGCCCGGGTAGAGCACGGTCCGCGCTCCGACCACCACGTCTTCGGCGAGCTGTACTCCGGGGTGCAGCACCGCGCTGGGGTCCACTCCGGCGGGCCGAGCGCTGCTCCAAGACAGGGTCTTTTGGCCACTGGCCAAGATCATGGCCCAGGCCGCGTAGGGATTGGCGACGCGAACCACGCTGCCGGCGAAACCGGCCGGTACCGATTCGGATTCGGATGCGAGCACCGCGCTTGCGCGGGATTTGGCCCATGCCCTGCGGTAGCTGGGATTCGCAATGAAGCTGATGCCTCCGGTTCCCCCGCAGTCCAGGGTACAGGCAAAGTGGAGCTCGGCGTCGGGGCCGTCCAGCGCGCCACCTAAAGCTGCCGCCCATTCCGAAGCGCGGCGCGGGGGAAGGGGGCTCGCCCCTAGCGGATCCATGGAAGTTCTTTGGGCCAACAAACGAAGGGTCGGGTGATTACTTGACTGTAAACGCTCAACGGGAGGATTTCGGATGCCTGCGTCAGGGGAAGTACCGTTCCGTTGCGTTTTAAAAGCTTAATTTCCTGTTTATCTGATGCGTAGGTTTTGTTCGAGGCAACCCCTTCCAGCACAAAATGGGACGCATCCTCGGGCGAAATGCCCATGGACTCGCTCACCGAGGCCTCGAGGGCACGGCGGTCTTCGGGGGCCAAGGGTGCGTCCAAAAACTTAATTCGGAACAGCTTGCGCTGGATGATGCGCGTGCTCAGGGCGCGCAGCACCGGATCGGGGTGGCGCTGCCACTGCTTGATGGCGCTAAGTATGTCGCTGTCGTCCAGCTGCGTAAACCATTCGAGGAGCTCGGGTTCGGTGGTGAATTCGGCGTGGTTCGGGCGGCGGCGAAGCAGCATGCCCAATTCTTCGCTGGCGAACAGCGTTGCGCCCGATTGAACGAGCATCGAAGCCCGTCGCAGCACTTCGACCAGCATGTGTTCGGCGCTCAGTACCGTTTTGTGCATGTAGACCTGCCAGTACATGAGGCTGCGGCTCATCAAGAACTTTTCGATCGAGGTAATGGCCTTGTGCTCCAGAACCAGGTGGCCGTCGGCCACATGCAGCATTTCAAGCAGGCGGTCGCTGTTGATGGCCCCCTCGATGACGCCGGTGTAAAAAGCGTCGCGCTTGAGGTAGTCCATGCGGTCCATGTCGAGCTGCGACGAAATCAACTCGTGCAAAAATCCCTTGGGGTGGGTGCCCTCAAAAATGGCGATGGCCTCGTCAAGGCTTCCGCCGAATTCGGCGTTCAGGCGGCGCATGATGAGGCGCGAAACGGTTTCGTGGTGCACGCCGTCGAGCAGCGTGTGCTCCAGCGCATGGCTAAACGGGCCGTGTCCGACGTCGTGAAGCAGGATGGCGATCTGGGCGGATTCGGCCTCGGAATCGGTGATGTCCACGCCTTTTCGCCGGAGTACGGCAATGGCTTTGTGCATCAAATGCATGGCGCCAAGCGCGTGGTGAAAGCGGGTGTGGTAGGCGCCCGGGTAGACCAAGTAGCTCAGGCCCAGCTGGCTAATTCGGCGAAGCCGCTGAAAGTAGGGGTGCTCAACGAGGTCAAAAATCCGCTCCGACGGCAACGAAATAAAACCGTAGATCGGATCGTTAAAAAGTTTGAACTTGTTGGTCGCGGGGACGGGCGGCATGGAACGAGCTTGATTACCCAAACTTAACCACAAAAACATGGAAAATTCGCGGATTTTATGGGTCGACGACGAAGTCGAGGCGCTAAGGCCCCACATTCTCTACCTCGAGGGGCGCGGAATCCATGTGTTGACGGCCACCAACGCCGCCGACGCGCTTGCGGCGATCCGCGCAGAATCCTTGGACTGCGTGCTGCTCGACGAGCACATGCCGGGGCCCAGCGGCCTCGACGTGCTGCCCCAAATCAAGGCGCTGAAGCCGGCGCTGCCCGTGGTCATGGTAACCAAGAGCGAAGAAGAGGGCCTTATGACCGACGCCTTGGGGTCGCAGCTGGCCGACTACCTGCTCAAGCCGGTGCAGCCGCGCCAGGTTCTTTCGACGCTGACCCGCATCCTTGGTCAAGGGGTCCTTCAGGGTGCGCGCAGCGCGAGCCGCTACCAGCAGGAGTTCCGAGAACTGGGCACTCGGATTTCGGACGCGGCGAGTTGGGAAGCGTGGACCGAAATCTACCGGGAGCTGCTCCGTTGGGATCGGGAGCTGGCCGGTGGTGAGGCCGAATCGATGCGGGCCATGCTCGACCACCAACGCGAGGAGGCCAACCGGCTCTTCACTCGGTGGTGGGCGACGGCCTACCCCGCCTTGCTGCACGACGACGAGGCGCCCTGCCTGTTTAACCACCAGCTGCTCGACGTTCGGGTCAAGCCCTTGCTGGATCGGGGCGAAAAAGTGGTGCTTTTGGTCTTTGACAACCTGCGCCTCGATCAGTGGCAAGAAATTCAGTCGCTAATGACCAGCAGGTACCGGGTCGAGTCCGACGAACTCTACGCGAGCATTTTGCCCACGGCGACGCAGTATGCCCGCAATGCCTTGTTGGGCGGAGCCATGCCCTCAGAACTGGCCAAGCGCCACCCCGACCGATGGGTGCGCGACGTGCTCGATGCCGAGGGCGGACGCAACGCCCACGAAGAGTTTTACTTGAGTCACTGGGCGGCGCGGAACGGGATTCCGACGCCCGGCTACGCCAAATTGACCCACGCAACCAGCGAGCAGCGCTTCGTGGCCAAGTGGCGCGAGCTTCGGAACAACGAGTTGGTCGCCGTGGTGGTAAACTTCATTGACCGAATGAGCCACGCCAAGACCGACGAGGTGATCTTGCGCGACCTGGCGCGGGACGACCGCGGATTTCGCAGCCTCACGGCTTCGTGGTGGACGCATTCGCCGCTTCGCGCTTGGGTTGACGATTTGGCCCAGGACGGCGTGACCCTGGTCGTAACCACCGACCACGGAACGGTCACGGTGCGCAAGCCGGTTTCCGTGCGCGGACCCCGAGACCTGACGGCCAACCTTCGCTACAAGGTGGGCCGCGGCATGGAATTCAAGGAGAAGGAGGTGGCCCTGGTGTCGGACCCGGAGCGCCTGGGCATTCCGTCGACGAGTTTGGGCGACAAGGCGATTTTCGCCGGCGAACAGGACTACTTTGTCTACCAGAGCCAGTACCACCACCACGTCGAGAAGTTCGATAAGAGCTACCAGCACGGCGGAATTTCGCTCGAAGAAGTCATCGTGCCGTTTGCGGTGCTGCGCCCGCGGGGCTGACCTTTGCATTCATGGACGAAGCGATTATTGACCGGCCCGAAGACTGGTTGGGCTGGGCCGAGGCCCACCGCGAAGCGCTCCAGGGCGTCGTCGCGCTGCGGGGCGAAATGGGCGCAGGCAAGACCACGGCAGTTGGTTTCTGGTTGAAGGCCATGGGCTCCACGGACCGCGCCAGCAGCCCAACCTTCGCGCTGGTCCATGAGTATTTGGCGCCGGGAGGGCCGATTTTCCACTTTGATTTGCACCGCCTGGATCGAGCGGACCAAGTTGCCGCCCTGGGCTTTGAGGACTACGTCGCAAGTGGGCAGCCCTGCTGGGTGGAATGGGCCGATCGCGCGGGAACCTTGATGCCCGAAGACGCCTGCGAAGTCCGCATTGAAGTCGGCGACGATGGCGCGAGAAGGGTTACCTTCGTAGGACCCCACCGATAAAACCAAGGTTTATGGAAGCCGCACCCGTGTTTCGGACTCAAGAAGAGCGCCTGATGGTCGATGCCAAGGCACAGCGCTTGCGCATCGGGATTCCGCTGGAATCAACCTGGGCTGAAAACCGAGTTGCCCTCACGCCCGAGGGCGTACACTTGCTTGTTTCGCAGGGCCACGAAGTCGTTTTGGAATCCAATGCCGGCGTGGCCGCCCGCTACAGCGACCGCGAATATTCGGAGGCCGGAGCCGAAGTGACCACCGACCGCCGCGTGGTGTTTGGCTGCCCGGTGCTCGCTAAGGTCGAAGCGCCGTCGGAGGCCGAATGGCCGCTGATGGCCCAAGGTCAGGTGCTTTTTTCGACGCTGCAGCCCGGTACCCTTACGGCGCCCTTCCTTGCGGCCCTCAAGGCCAAGCGCTGCACCGCCTTCAGCTACGGGAGTATTTTGGACGAAGACGGCCGCGCACCCTTTGTGCGCTCCATGGCTGAAATCGGGGGGAGTCAGGCGATTACCGTGGCGATGGAGTACCTGTCCACCTGGTCCGGCGGCAAGGGCTACGCGATGGGTGCCGTTACGGGCGTTCCGCCCACCGAAATTGTGATTTTGGGCGCCGGGACGGTGGGGACTACGGCTGCGCGTCTGGCCACCGCCCTGGGTGCTTCGGTCAAGGTTTTTGACTCGTCGCTCACCCGACTGCAGCGCCTGCGCGAGCAGGTCGGCGACGTGTATACTTGTACGCTGCAGCCCCAAATTTTGGCCAAGGCCCTTCGCCGCTGCGACGTGGTCATTGGCGCCCTGCGCCCGGTCAACGGCCGCACGCCGGTGGTGGTCACGGAGGCCATGGTGGCCGCCATGAAGCCGCGCAGCGTGGTGGTTGATTTGAGCATCGACCACGGAGGATGCCTTGAGACCAGCGAAGTAACCTCCTGGGATGCCCCGGTTTACACCAAGTTTGACGTGACCCATTTCGCGGTGCCGAATATTGCGTCGCGGGTTGCGCGAACCGCGTCCTTTGCGCTCAATAACCTGACCTCGCCCATGCTTCGGGAGCTTGCCGACCTGGGTGGGGTCGAAGAGGCCCTTAGGGCGAAACCGCACTGGCGCAGCGGGGTCTACCTCTACCACGGTCAGCTTACGAGTGCGCCGCTTGCGCGGTCCATGGATCAACCGTTTACCGATTTGGATTTGCTCCTGTGAAGCTGCTGCGCCGGATTCTTTGGTACAGCCTGGGCGTGGGGCTCGGCGTGCTCCTGGTCGGGGCCCTGTTCAGCGACCGCGATTTGGAGTGCAGCTACTTTCCCAACGACCGGGTGCTCACCGAACTGCACCGCAAGCCGGTTCGCGGCGCGGATTCAAGCGTTTGGGCCGGCTTGGGCGCCGACTCCAGCCTGCTCCAAGCGTTTTTAACCTTGGGCGAAGTGGACTTTTCGGACAGCCGTACGCGCACGCGCCACGCTGCCGACGTTCCGGCCTACTGGATTGACGTGGAATTCCAAGGTCGCACCTGGCGTGGACTTTGGGAAGTTCGCCGCGACAGTGCCTGGCTGGTGCAGCTAACTGGTCACTAGCTACCGGTTCGCCCGGCGAGCGGCCTCCTTGCGCAGCATCATGAGCTCGCGTCCGGTTTGGCCGGCGACCGAGGTGTTTTCTTCGGCGCGGCGCAGCAAGTAGGGCATGACGTTGACGATGGGGCCGAACGGCAGGTACTTGGCGACGCGGAATCCGTGGTGGCCCAAAATGAAGCTGATGAAGTCGCTCATGCCGTAAAGCTGCGCGAACCACACGGGGGCGTCGCCCGGATTCCAGCCTTGGGCGCCGAGCAAATCAACGCCGAGCTGCGTGCTTTCTTCGTTGTGGGTTCCGATGACCACGCCAACGTGGCCCGGGTTTTCGGGGGTTCCTAAGGCGTCGATTGCGAGGCGCAAGCAGGCGTCGTACTCGGCGTCGGTACCGGCCTTGTCGGGCTGAATGGGCGAGGGGTAGCCCATAGCGGCCGCTCGATCGCGTTCTTTTTCCATGTAGGCGCCGCGGACCAGCTTCACGCCGAAGTAATAGCCATGGTCGGTTGCGTGGGCTAAATCGGCCTGCAGTTGGGCCGTACGGCCCACCCGGTAGCACTGAATGGTGGTCATGATCACCAAGCGTTCGCGGTTGAATTCCATCATGGCTTCGCGCGCAAGCTGGTCGATAGCCCCCTGAATCCAGGTTTCTTCGGCATCGATCATGAGCGTGCGTCCCGACTTGGTGGCGAACTGCGCCATGCGGCGAATTCGGGCGCGAACCCGGCTGAGTTGGGCCTCTTCTTCGGCATTCAGCGCGGACCCTTCGGTCATCTTTTCCAGAAGTTCGTGGGGCGCGATGCCCGTCATTTTAAACACCCCGAGGCTGAGACCGGGTTCGTGGGCGGCAAGCGCAAGCGTTTGCAGCGCCACCTCGACGGTTTGGTCAAAGGCCGCGTCGGTGGTTTGGCCTTCGACCGAATAGTCCAAAATGCTGCCCACCTTGGCATTCCACAGGCGCTGTATGGCGGGACGGCTTTCGGCCACGGTTTCTCCGCCGCAAAACTGGCGGAACACGGTCGCCCGAATCAATCCCTTAACCGGAAGGCGCCACTTCAATGCCCAGAGGCTCAGGGATTTTCCGGCAGCAACAAGGGCTGGCGAAGCGAGCACGCCAAACAGCAAGCGGGCTCGACGCAGGTCGGCGGGAGAGGCGTGCTGGAAGGCCAGCGCGGTATCCGAAAAATCGAGCTTCACGGGGCTAAGGATTCAAGGTTGCTGCAAAGATATAGGTCGATATGCTCGACCTTTGCGCTATGGAACTTCATCCGGTGCGCGCAATGGGTCCTCGGGCTTGGAACGAGCTGAGCGATTGGCTTTTACGGGTTTCGGACCGCTACACCTCGGTGCATGTTTTGGTCGACCGTACGACCCACGAGTGCGTGCTGCCCCGGTTTATGGCCGAAATCGACGGACTTGCCGACGCCCATATTCTCGAAATCGAGCCGGGCGAAGCCTCCAAGGAACTTGCCCTGGTGGAGCAGCTCGCGCTCGGACTGCGCGACGAAGGAGCGGACCGCGGGGCCCTGTTGATTGCCCTTGGCGGCGGCGTCGTCTGCGACCTGGGGGGGCTTTTGGCCACCCTCTACCTGCGCGGAATCGACCTGGTTCTGGTTCCCACCACGCTGCTCGCCATGGTCGATGCGGCCTGGGGCGGTAAGAACGGCGTCGATGCCGAAGGGACCAAAAACCTGCTTGGCGCCTGGCGTCCCGAGGCTCCGGTTTTTGCCGACCTGCGTGCGCTCGAAACCCTGCCGGACCGCGAGTGGCGTCAGGGGTGGGCCGAGCTGCTCAAGCAGGCCTGGATTGCGGGCGGATCCCTGTGGGCCGAGGTGGCGTCCAAGGGCATGGATCATGCCGCCTTTTTTGTGGCCGAGGCGGCCGAGGTCAAGCTTGGGGTCGTTGCCGAAGACCCCTTCGAGCAGGGCACCCGACGTTCCCTGCTCAACATGGGCCACACGGTGGGCCACGCGGTGGAAAGCCTGGCGCTGGCTGCCGATTGGGATTTGGGCCACGGCGACGCCGTAGCCTTTGGTCTTTCGATTGAATCGCGCATCCTCGACGCCTCGGGAGCGCCCGGCGTTTCGGCGCGCGCAGCACTGCGTGCCCGACTCGAGGCGGACTTTGATTTTTCGGCCTTCCGAAGCCTTGATCCCGAGCGGGTTTGGGCCTTCATGCAGCACGATAAAAAGAAGCGCGGAGGCGTACTTCGTTCGGTATGGTGCGCCGAACCGGGCGAGCCCGAATCGGTTTGGGAGGTGACGCATTCGGCCCTTCATCAAGCTTGGGATTCCGATGCGGTCCGTTGAGCTTCCCTACGCCAAAAGTCTGGCTAACCGCGTCATGACGCTGCGGGCGGTACGGGGTGAATCCCTGCCCGAGCCGGACGCCTGGTGGAGCGACGACATGTGGGCCATGCGTCGGGTGCTCGAACCCAGCCTCCGCGCCGACGGCCTTAAGGTCGCTCAGGCCGGCCCCGCCGGAACGGCCTACCGTTTTGGCCTGGCGTATTGGGCGGCGCAACCCGGAGCCGAGGTGCTGCTTGCGGCCGACGAACGCCTGCGCCAACGGCCCATTCAGCCCTTGGTCGATTCGCTTCGCGCGCTGGGCGCGCAGCTGGAGTCGAGCCCCGAAGGGTGGCGAATTTGGGGAACGCGACTTTCGGGCGGACCCGTTGCGGTTGATGCCCGGCAGAGTTCCCAGTTTGCGTCGGCCCTGCTGCTCATTTCGGAATGCGGTGCGGCCCCGATCCAGCTGCAGCTGCCGAAAGGCGTCGTCAGCGCCCCCTACGTGGCCATGACCGAGGCCCTCGTTCGCGAGAAGGCGCTGACGTGGCCGCCCGAGCGGGATTGGTCGTCGGCCCTGGTTTTTTTGGCCGCCGTCGGGTTGACGCAGGAAGCGGTGCGCCTCCCAGGCCTTCGATTGGCCAGCCTTCAGGGCGATGCCCGCTGTGCGGATTGGGGTAGGGAGCTCGGATTTGTCCTGCGCACGGATGCCGACGGCGTGCTCGTGGCGGAACCGGCAGCCGATGGGGGCGATGCGGAATCTACTCGGGGTCCCTGGATGGTCGACTTTGGCAACACCCCCGATTTGGCGATGCCGGCCGCGGTAGCGGCGGCCCTGCGCGGCCGTTCGGGTCGCGCAACCGGCCTACAAACCCTGAATGCAAAGGAGTCCCCCCGACTGGATGCCACCGCCCGTTTGCTCGCGGACCTGGGCTGCGCCGTGCGTTCGGGCAGCGACTGGCTGGAGTGGGATGCTCCGCTGGCTCTTGATTCGTCGGTAAAGGAACTCGACAGCTTGGGCGACCACCGCATGGCGTTTTGTGCGGCCCTGGTTTCGCTGCGCTGCCCGGTTCGGCTCGCCGGTGCCGATGCGGTCGCGAAGTCGTTCCCGGATTTTTGGCGGCAATTCGGCCGCGCGCCTCGGACCTAGTCCAAGGACCACCGTGCGCGAAGGCTAGCGCTCCAGCCGCTGGGGGAGCGACGAATCCGGATGCTCGCTTGGTTGGCGTCGCGGCGGAAGGTCCATGCCGCTTCGCCGGTAAGCCCCGGTCGCCAAAGGCTCATGGGGCCAAGGGCTCGTGGGAACACGGCGTACCTTGAGGTGATGCTCGCTAGGCCCAGTTCCACGATGTGACTCCGGCTTTGGTGCCGAAGCTGAAGGGATGCACCTTGGGCACGCCCCAGGTAGGCCAGTCCGCGCAGGCTGGTGGCCGTGGAGTCCGTTCCTTCCGAGAGGTTCAGGTAGCGACCCATGGCGACGTGCCCCGGTATCCAAGCCACCGAGGTTTGCCGGTCGGCCCAGCTGGCGGATCGGCCCGTTGGGGTTTGCGCTAGGGTGAGGCGGCCGGCCCACAGCGGCACAGCCGCTGTGGCGCGGTTCCCGCGCAGCGCGCGCCAGGGCGTGGCGTCCGCGCCCGGCCGCACCCACCCAAGCCCCTTCGCTTCCCTTCGAAACCCCTCGCGCTGAACCTGAACCAACAAACCGCCGGGCCCGTACCACGAACCCTGGAGCAGCCACCAGCCGCCAGCACCCAAGCCGGCAGCAGCAGCCCAGGCAGCCCGGCGAACCGCGACCTCTCCCAGCAACGGACTCGAGGCGCTTCGCCCCAAGGCCAAACGCTCCACGTCCCGCAGCAAGCGGGGTGCCCCCGCGCGGGCCTTTCCCGGCTGCAGCGCCAGGGCGTAGCTCCCGGGTTCGGCCCAGCCACGAAGAACTTCATCCGACGGACTTCGAATGGACCAGGGAACAATGCCCAACGACGAGGTTGCGCCCACCAGGCCAAGCTGAGCCCCCGACCCCAAGCGCCTGGCGGTCCAAGCCCCCTGCAGCGCATCCGAAGCCGTCCAGCCAACCGAAAACAGCGGTTCGCGCAGCGCGAGGCCGGAGCGCCCGGGGGAACGGCTTCGACTTCGCGCGCCGTGGTACAGGCGCTGCAGCAGTTCGCGCTGAATGCCGCTCAGCGCGATGGCCCTCCATTCCGTACTGTCGCGTGGCCAGCCAAATTGGGCCTGGTAGCGCTCCAAGGCAAACTGCTGGTCCGGCCAGAGAACCGCCAAGGCCTCGGCATTCCGCGGCGCCCCCTGCGCGCTCCACTGGGTCCATGCGGCCGCCGCGGAGTCGAGTTGGGCATCGGACCATTCCGGCTGGGTTTTTCGGCAGAGCATTCGCATGACGGCCACGTCATCGACCGCCACGGTCTGCGCATAAAGTGCGCCGCCTGCCCCCAAGCGCACCAAAAGGAGCAGGCCCCACCGCGCCGGATTCGACCTTGGGACCCCGGCCATCATGGAAGCGCGTGCGGCGTGGCCGTCGGTGATTCGTAGCCCAAGGAACTCTGGAGCACGCTGCCTCCCCCGACCGATAGCCGAAGGACGCCGCGTTGGACCACCACGCGCCAGCGGCCCAAGGAGCTGGCATACAGGGCGAGGTCTCCGCGCTCCAGCCCCAAGATGCATTCGCTGCGGCGGGCCAAAAGGTCTTGGCGAATATGGGCCAACAGCGTCCACCCCGAGGTTTGCAGCTGGCGCCAACTCAGGGACCACTGGCCGGCGGTAGGCTGCGTCGCGAGCGTCCAGGGCCCCCATGTCGCCCGGCCAAGCACCTGCATGCGCCGGCTTTCCCATCCGAGCCCCAGGCCCACGTTGAGGGGGTGGAGTGATGGGGACCCAGCGACCCGCGCCGCAGGAAGGCCAAACTGGCCCAGCTGAATGCGCGCCATTCCCCAAGCGCCCCAGTCCACATTGCTCGCGCGACCCCCGGCGGCAAACCGATTGGACTGCGCAGCGATTTGGGCCTGCGTCCATCCCGGTTTGGGTCCGGAATGCTGGGTCCAAGCACTCAGCCGGGGCCGGTGTGGGAGGTCGTTCCACGGTTCCGTCGGCATTTGGCCCCAGAGGCTGTGGGCTGCCGTCGCTAGGGTAATCAGGGCGTACTTCATGTGCCAAAGGAGGGGCAGGTGCGCGGACCCAAGGCAGGCGCAAACGAATGTTTCGGGCTAGGGGCTACCTTCGCCTCGTGCGTGCCGTCGGATTGCTTTCAGTTGGACTTATGGCCCTGCAGCTTCAGGCTCAGGTGCTTGATTTTGCCGTGGACCTTCGGGCCACCGATGCCCAATTGCGGGGGCGCGAAGTGCTCGACGTGGCGGTGGGACCCGACGGACTTTGGTGGCTTGCGACCCAAGACGAGGGCGTGCTGCGCTACGACGGAGTCACGCTGCTTCGCACAACCTGGAGCGAGGTGCCGCCCATTGTGCTGGGCGTTGCGCCGGTCCGCCAAGGCGCTTTTGCCGCGACTTCCGACGGCCTCTTTTGGGTTCCACTCGACGGCCCGGCCACGCCGGTTGCCGAGATGTCCGGCCCGGTGGTGGACGTCGATGCCCACGGCGACACCCTCTGGGTACTTCGCCCTGAAGGTCTTTGGGTTCGCGTTGGCGCCGGGGTTTTTTCGAAGCAGTCCCTCGACGGCCTCGGGGGCGCCACCCAGTTTGGACGCCGCGGTAGTTTCTGGTGGGTGGCCTCCACCAGGGGCTTATGGGTTCGCGGGGGAAGCGGATTTTGGACCCGCGTTCGCGACCAGCCGGTTCGGTCGGCCGCCGTGGATGCCGACGGAGTGTGGGCTGAAACCGAAGAAGGCCTGGAGCGGCTAACCGACGAAGGCTGGACGCAATCGTCCGTTTCGGTAACCGACGGTCAGTGGATTCCGGCTCGCGACGCCGCGTCTTGGTGGCTTGCGGGCCGCGAAGGCCTGTTTTGGGTCGATCAAGAGGTTCAGCCCATGGGAGCACTGGGCGGAACCCCCCTCGACCTGGCCGTGGCCTTGGCTCCCGACGGAAACGGCGGCTTGCTCGTGGCAGTACGCGACGGAATTTACCGCGTTCCACGACCCGAACAGTGGTACGACGTCCGCACGGCGGCCTACAACGTGGGGCGCATCGCTTCGGCCGTGCGCTGCGGGTCGGATTGCTTTGCCGTCCTTTCGAGCAGCGGGCTGCAGCTCCTTCGCCCGGGCGGAAGCACCCGGATCCCCCTGCCGGCCAAGGGCGTTCCCAAGGGTTTGGTGGAATTGACGGGCGGTCGATGGCTCCTCTACGGCGAATTTGGGGCGTTGGAATGGTCCGGCGGGTCCTGGCGGACACGGGTTGCGGATTGGGTCCTCGATGCCGGCTGGGCGGGTTCGTCCTCCGTAATTCAAACCACCGAAGGTTGGTTGGCTTGGGATGGTAGCGCCTTTGCACCCGGTGTGGCCCCAACCCAGGCACTTCGGGTTCCGCGGCGATGGGCCGAACCGGGTTATGCGTGGAACTGGGGCGATCGAGGCCTGTACGTGCGCGCTTCGGGTCGGGGTGTGGCGCCCTTGGGGTCGCCGCGTTGGGTGCTTCGAAGCTGGGAGGTTCAAAAAGGCCGTCAGGGGGCCAACGTGGTGCTGCGCGTGGCCCGACTGGGAGATCCACTCGCCGAAGGAAGGTCCCTGCGCTACCGACGCGACGGCGGCGACTGGGTCGATTTGGGTGCGGGCCGCAGCCTGGTGCTCTCGGGCCTTTCGTCGGGCTCCCACGTTTTGGAGCTCGAATCCGATCCGCTGCAGCGCTTCACCGTGATGCTGCCGCGGCCGTGGTGGGCGCAGCCGAGGTTTTGGATTCCGCTGGCGCTGTCGTTGGCGGTGGCCGGTTCCGTGTTCCTGACGTTTGCGCTGCGCCGCCGCCGCGAAGCCAAAAAATGGGCTCGCGAAAAAGCCGAACTCGAGCGCATGGCGCTCCGGCTGCAGATGAACCCGCACTTTACGTTTAATGCCTTGGAGTCCATTTCGTCGTTTGTTCTCGAACAAAAGCCCCGAGAAGCCGTGCAGTACCTCAACCGCTTCGCGCGCTTGATGCGCTACACGCTTGAAAAGGCCGAGCAGGAACGCGTTGCGCTCTCCGACGAGCTCGACGCCCTGGCGCACTACGTGGCCTTGGAGCAAATGCGCTTTGATCGGCAGTTTGATTTCGTGCTGGAGGTCGACGAAGACTTGGATGCCGGCGACCTGGCCATACCGCCGATGCTGCTGCAGCCCTTGGTCGAAAACGCCATTTTGCACGGACTACGTCCCCTCGTCGGGCGCCGAGGTTGCCTCACCCTGCGCGTCCTGCAGGCGGTTGAGCCCGGCCGGCTCCGCATAGAGGTCGAAGACAACGGCGTCGGACGCGGCGCAGCCTCCGCCCAGCGAACGGGCGACGAAGGGCAAAAGCGGTCCATGGCCACCCGGATTTTGGCGAGCCGACTCAAGGCCCTGAGCGAGGCCACCGGCAGTCCCTTTTCGCAGTCGGTCGAGGACCTCAATGAGGGAACGCGCGTCGTCCTTGCGCTCCCGAAGGACGAACTATGGGGTTCGTAGGGTAAGTTAGCGGTTATGAAGGCCCTTCTGCTCGACGACGAAGCCCCCAGCCGCAAGGCATTGCGCGGCAAACTGGAACTCTTTTGCCACCAGGTACGCGAAATCTACGAAGCCTCCACGGTCGACGAGGCCTGGGAAGTGCTGCTGGGCCGCAAGCCCGACCTGCTTTTTCTGGACCTGCACCTGGCGGGCGAATTGGGATTCGACCTACTGGAGCGCCTTTCGAAGGACGAGCCCGAGTGGACCGGCGCCGTCATTGTGGTTACGGCGCACGACAGCTATGCGCTGCGGGCGTTCAAGGCCAGTGCGGTGGACTACCTTCTCAAGCCCATTGACCCCGAGGAACTTGCCCGGGCGGTGAAAAAGGCCACGGCGGCCCTTCCCGCGTCCCACATTGGGGCCCTGGTCGACAACCTGCGGGACCGCGGCGACAAAAAGCTGGTGATTTCGAGTACCGAAGGCATGCACGTGGTTCGGATCACCGAAATTCTTCGCTGCGAGTCCACGTCAAACTACACCCAGTTTTTCATGCGCGGCGGCAAAAAGCTCCTCGCGTCACGCACCCTAAAAGACTACGAGGCCATTTTGGCGCCCTACGATTTCGAACGGGTACACAAGTCGCACCTGGTCAACATGGACGTGGTCAAGCGCTACGTTCCCAGCGACGGAGGCTACCTGATTTTGGAAGACGATTCCAACGTGCCGGTTGCGAACCGAAAGAAGGACGTGGTCCTGGCGCGGCTGAAGGCGCTGTAGCCGTTGGCTAGCGACCAGCTACTGGTTACTGATTTTCCACCGACTTCGCCATGTCCTCCACCGCACGGCGCAAGGACTCTTTGTAGTCGGCAATGCGCTGGCGCAAGGCCAAATCGGCGGTTCCTAAAATTTGGGCTGCCAGAATTCCCGCGTTCGCTCCGCCGTTCAGGGCCACGGTGGCGACCGGTACGCCCTTGGGCATTTGAAGGATGCTGAGTACGGAATCCCAACCGTCGATGGAGTTGCTGCTTTTAACCGGAACCCCAATTACCGGAAGGGGTGTGGCGCTGGCGACCATTCCGGGAAGGTGCGCGGCACCGCCGGCACCGGCGATAATCACCTGGATTCCACGGTCGGCGGCCGTTTGCGCGTACTCCAGCATGCGCACCGGGGTGCGGTGGGCCGAAACGACGGTGATTTCGTAGGCAACCCCCAGTTCCTTGAGCAGGTCGGCGGCACCTTGCATTACCGGCAGGTCGCTTTGGCTGCCCATGATGATGCCCACGCGGGCGGAATTCGTCGTGCTCATGATTGGGGGGTGCTTTGGGCTTTTAGGGCGTCGCGGGCGGCGGCGGCGCGGCTTCGCGCTTCGTTGACGCTGCTGCCGACGGCGGTCCAATGTCCCAGTTTGCGAAAGGGGCGGGTTTGGGTTTTTCCGTACAGGTGCAGGTGGCAACCCGGCACCGATAGGGCCTCGTCCAAGCCTTCGTAGGCGACCGGGCCACGGAATCCTTCGGCACCAACCACGTTGGCCATCACCGTGGGCTGGCGCAGGGCCGTCGATCCCAGCGGAAGACCGGTGGCGCAGCGCAGAAGCTGCTCAAACTGCGAAGTTTCACAGCCTTCGATGCTCAGGTGGCCGGAATTGTGGGGTCGGGGTGCGACTTCGTTGATCAGCCAGCGTCCGTCGCGGGTGTAGAAAAACTCCACGGCGAGTAGGCCCAAAATTCCGAGCTCGGTGGCCGCGCGGCGGGCGAGCTGCTCGGCCTCGGCCAAGGCCTCGGCGGGCAGCGGCGCGGGGCAGACCACAAACTCCACCTGATTGGCTACCGGGTGAAACTCCATGGCGACCGGTGGAAAAACGGCCGTGCTGCCGTCGGGGTGTCGGGCCACGATGACGCCGATTTCTTCGGCAATGTCCACCAAGGTTTCGGCGACGCAGGGCTGCTCGGGCAGGCCGTCGAGTTCGCTCCGATGGCGAATCACCGAAACGCCAAAGCCGTCGTAGCCACCTTGAGCGAGCTTCCACACCAGCGGCAGCGTCCAGCGGCCAGAATCCACGGCCTCGCGAAGTCCCGAAGCGGCGTCAAACCGCTCGTAGTGCGAGGTGGGCAGGCCGTTCGCGGCCCAGAAGTCTTTTTGAGCGCCCTTGTTTTGAATGGTACGCAGCGCCGCGGCGGGCGGAAAGCAGCGAACGCCCTCGGCCTCGAGGTCGGCCAATGCATCGACGTTGACCGTCTCGATTTCGATCACGGCGGCTTGGGCGCCGCGGGCAAATTCCATCACGGTCGCGTAGTCCGTAAAATCCCCCACCGCAAATCGGCGCACGCCCCAGCGGCAGGGCGCTTCGGCATCGGGGTCTAGGGCGCGCACTCCTACGTCCATGCGCAGGGCTTCGGCGAGGAACATTTTGCCAAGTTGGCCGCCCCCAAGCAGGGCAATTTCAAAGTTGGGGTTGGCGAGGGCTGAACTCATGCGTCAAGGCGCACCGCTTCGGCCAGCGGATGCACGGCAAAGGTACGGCCGGTTTTTCGCTCGATGCAGGCAAAGCGGGTGCGGCGCTTCGGTCCTTTGCGGAATTCCATGCGGTTGGCCAAGCGGAACCAGGTGCCTTCCGGCAGCTGCTCCACCCGCAGCGCGTCGGCGTCGGCCCGCAGCGCCCGCAGCAAGTCGGGCGCCGCACCGCAGGAGGCCTTGGGCTTATGGAGTTGGCGCTGCAGCGCCCGCGCCACGGCCGGGCTGAACACGCCGGGAACCGCCAAAAAAGGTGCGATCAACTCGCGGTAGCGCCGCTGCCATTCCGCACCGTGGGGTGCGCAACCCAAGCCGTCCCAGGCCTTGACCTGGGCGTGGGCCAGCTCGTGCAGCAGGGTGATGAGCATCGCCTCGGGCTGCAGGTCGCGGTTCAAAAAAATCTTGGCTCCGAGGTCGGGCCGCCATCGGTAGGAGCCCCACTTGCTCGACCGCGGCGGAGTCAGCGCAATTTCGCCGCGAAACGCGCGCACGATGCGCGCCACTTCGGCCTCCGACGCTTCGGGAATGCGCCCCGCAATTCGCCGCCAGTTTCGGTCACCGCCTTCCATGGACGTAAAACTACGCGAACTACCTTGCATCGCTCAATACCCTCTTTAGCATGCACCTTCTCAACCAGGTTTGGCTCCAGCGCGGACTCCTGCACGCGCCCATTAATGCCCTGTTAACGTTCACGTGGGTGACGATGTACGAACACGGAACCCAATGGATTTCGGCAAACAGCCCCCGCAGCCTGCTGCCGCTTCTGTGGATGGTTTTTGCGCAGACGGGTATTTCGCTCCTTGCCGCGCGGTGGACCGAGCCACGCTGGCCCCGACTGGGTCGGTTCGTGGCCATTGCCGTCGGGCAGCTGGCGGTTCCGCTGATCTTGCTCGGTAGCTACGCGACGGCGGCCTGGGGCCTCACCCTCGATTAGTTGCGAAAGTTCGGGCAGTCGCAGCCGCGCCCCGAGCCGCAGGAGGTAACCGCACCGGCGCTCGCCAGGGCGAGCAGGATAATCCAAATACGTCGCTTCATGCCCCTAAGGTAGCGTACCTTTGACCACGATGCTCAGTGGATTTTTGCGCGGCCTTGGGTCCTACTTCCTCTTCCTCGGAGCGGTGCTTCGCCGCCCCGAGTCGTGGCGCGAATACGTCAAGTCTTTTGTGCGCGAAACCGAACTGCTCGGCATGAGCAGCATCCCCCTGGTGGTCTTTATTTCGCTCTTCATGGGCGCGGTTCTGACCATTCAAACCGCCATCAACCTCGACGACCCCTTCATTCCCGACATGTACATCGGCATAGCGGTTCGCGAAGGCATCATCCTTGAGTTTGCCCCGACCATCGTTTCGCTCATTTTGGCCGGCAAGGTCGGGTCCAACATTTCTTCGTCGCTCGGAACCATGCGCGTTACCGAACAAATGGATGCCCTGCAAATCATGGGCATCAATCCGGCCAGCTACTTGGTGTTGCCCAAAATTGGCGCCTGCCTGTTGTTCTTTCCCATCCTGGTCGTTTTCAGCATCTTTATGGGGCTCTTGGGCGGATACCTCGCCGGCGACTGGCTGCATTTGGTGAATCCCGACAGCTTTTTGCTGGGCTACTTTGACGAATTCAGGCCCTACTACATCCTGTATTCCCTTACCAAAACCACGGTGTTTGCCTTCATCATCAGTTCCATTTCGGCCTGGTACGGATTTAACGTTCGCGGTGGCGCCGTCGAAGTCGGCAAGGCCAGCACCCAGGCGGTGGTGGCGATGTCGTTCAGCATCATCTTGTTCAACTACATCCTCACGGATGTCATGCTGCAGTAGGCCGTGATTGAGGTGCGCGGAATCAAAAAAACCTTTGGCGACCAAGCGGTTCTCAAGGGAATTGACATGCAGCTCGCTCCGGGGCAGTGCAACCTAATCATCGGCTCCAGCGGTTCGGGCAAGACGGTGCTGCTCAAATCCATCGTCGGACTCATTACCCCCGACGGAGGTCAGGTGCTGCTCGATGGCCGCGACTGGACGGCCATGAAGGAACAGGACCGCAAGGAACTGCGCCAAGAAATGGGAATGGTTTTTCAGGCTTCGGCGCTGTTCACGAGCCTGAGCGTCGAAGAAAACGTGCGCTTTCCGCTGGACTTTTTTTCGCAGCTGTCTGCAGCCGAAAAAAAAGAGCGTGTGGCGTTTTGCCTGGATCGGGTGCGGATTCCCGAGTCCGCGCTAAAGAAAAACCCCGCCGAACTCTCGGGCGGAATGCAAAAGCGCGTCGCCATTGCCCGGGCCATTGTGCTCAACCCCAAGTACCTGTTTTGCGACGAGCCCAATTCGGGCCTTGATCCCGAAACGTCGATCGTCATCGACCAGCTGATTCAGGAGATTACCCGGGAATTTGGCATGACCACGGTGGTCAACACCCACGACATGAACTCGGTCCTCGAGATCGGCGATCACGTGGTGCTGCTGCGCCACGGCTACAAAGTGTGGGAGGGCACGGGCCCCGACATCCTCAAGTCCGACGACCAAGAGGTGGTGGACTACGTCTTTCGAAGTGCCCTGTTCAAGCGGGTCCGCTCCGCTATGAACAAGTAACTAGTTGCTGGTTACTAGCTGTTCCGCCAATACCCAAATGCGGGCGAGGGTCTCCGGCTGATCCCAGGTCGCAGCTAAGTCGGGCCACTCCATGACTTCCGCAAACACCCGGTCCATTTGGCGGCCGCGCTCGAGTGCGACCGAATAGGGAATGTGGCTGAAGGTGACCTGCGTGTAGAGCGGAATCCAAAAGTCGGGGCGCTCGGCGTGAAGGCGGCCTTCTATTTTCTTGCGCAGCAAGAACTCGGGCTGGCCCGTGAGGTCGCGCATCTCGATAAAGTTGAGCAGCGCCAGCTCGGCGATGGCGTCGGCATTTGGCTTGCGTTCGGCTTCGAAGGCCGGGAAGAGGGTCGCGGGGTCTTCGCCCAGCGCGTCCATCATTTGGTTGAGTACGAAGCAGTCCTCGAATCCGGAATTCATGCCTTGGCCATAAAACGGAACGATGGCGTGGGTTGCGTCGCCAAACAGCACCACCTTGCCCTTGGACCAGGGCCAAGAGCGCACAATACTCAGCTTGCTCACGGGGTTGGCTGCCCACTGTTCCGCGAAGTCGGGCATCATGGCTAGCGCGTCCGCAAAGAACTCGCCAAAAAAGACCTCGGCCTTTTCGGGGGTGTCCAGGGCGGCAAAGCTCACGGGACCTTCGTTCGGAAAGAACAGGGTCATGGTGAAGCTTCCGTCGGGGTTGGGCAAGCCAATGAGCATGTAGCTCGCTCGGGGCCAAATGTGCAGGGCCTCGCGCTCAATGAGTGAGCTTCCGTTCGGGCCGGCCGGGATCAGTAATTCCTTGTAGCCGTGCTCGATGACCTGTTCGGTCCATTCCATGGCGCCTTGGGCCTGAAGGGCTTTGCGGATTCCGGAATTGGCCCCGTCGGTGGAAAACACGGCGTCAAATTCCCCGG